>Ga0233449_1000006_pt1 | contig 357393 bp, 298 predicted proteins | sample SI_124_October20_FD_183012 | JGI IMG/M metagenome (GOLD analysis project Ga0233449, IMG submission 183012) | Seawater microbial communities from Saanich Inlet, British Columbia, Canada - SI_124_October2016_200_MG | ecosystem: Environmental > Aquatic > Marine > Inlet | place: Canada: British...
TTAATGGTAGCTTTCGAAAGGTTGTGCATGATTTAATATTCAGATGATTCGCGAATCTAAGAGAAGCGATTGGAAATGAAAAAGCCACCCTTGAAAGAGTGGCTTTGCTCGTAGCGAAGGGGGGAATTGATCGCCCCGTCTTTCGCGTTTCTTCATTTTACTAACTGTTGTGCTACAACCCTTTACAAATAGGCATTACAGCGAGTTATAAATTTACTACAATTTTTCGTTTAATTACTAAAAAACCGCAAATCTGTATTAGTTCTGTATTAGTTTTCTGACATAAAAAATCTTCTGCAATCATCTTATATAAGTTAATACAGCTCGTCAATTTATTTTTTCCGCGACATTTTTCAATTTTTTTATTTTGGTATGAAACGGAATTCATGGGAATCACCACCGTTTTCATAAGAATACCATAACTCTTCTTTTTTTAGCTTAACTATATTGTAGTCAGATGTTGATACTGTGCTTGTTTGGTCAGTTAACTCAATACTTCCAACTCCTGTCAAATTAATTTGCTCTTTATCGTTATCAAAGGTCCAGCTTCCTGTCTCACTAAAAGGGTCTCCGTCTTTGTCGATGTAGCTTCTTGTCAGCGAACCACCTTCTGAGAAAGTTTCTGTAAAATCACTTATCAATAGTTGAGACGTTTCGTTATTTCCATTACGCAAGTATTGATCGAGTTTCCAAGTTTGAGCAGTTAACCTTTTTTCGGCTTTCCCAATTAGTCCTCCGTCACTATATTTCTTGCATCCCATAATAAGAATCATTGCTATTCCTACCAATGACAGTCCTTTTAGTATATTATTGAGTTTTTTCATAATTTTAACTGATTCCCCCAGAACTTACCAGTAAGATTTAGCAACCGCCAGAGTAAGTCTATCGAAAATCCTTTCACCGAAACGTCTACGGTTGAGTTTGTAACAAAACTCATTTAGATAGTTTTGCAAGTACTTCCCTTTTATCTTGTGGAATATACCCAGTAAAGTGCGTTTAGCGTTGCTTATAGCAATATGTACCCATTGCAATGTTGTTTTGGTAGTGTTTGCATCCGATTTCTGTGTAATGTGCATCTCCACGTGCTTTGCAATGTCTACATAACTGGTGCTTTTATCTGAGAAGACGATGTTTTTCTGATTAAAGTTCTCTTTCACCAACTCAGTGAGAGTATCTGAGTTGTGGTCTTCAATAACCTTCATTTTGAAGTACCGGCACTGTCTCGAACGTACACCAGTTTCTATGTCTTCCAACGGGGTAGACTCTGCCATTACGGCCACCTGAGCCTGTCGTTGACTTCCCCTTCCTCGCTTGAGCTTCACATGTTTTGAAGTGGCCTTTTCAAAGTAACCTTCATCAAATTCCACTGCGCCATCCAACTGGTAGAGGGCATCGCGCTTTCCCATCGCATGGCGAATTTTATGCATCAGACGCCATACTGTATCGTATTTTGGATGATCTAACTGACGTTGTAATTCCGATGCTGAGATACTCTTTTTACTGAAGGTCATAAAGGCCATGGCTAGATACCAGGTGCGCACGCTGACTTTCGAGCCTTCCATAATACTACCACTTTTCAATGTGGTGCGGAAGCCACATTCAATGCACTGCCATTGCCATTTGGCCCGAAGCCAATAATGGCGCTCACTCGAGCAGTGTTTACACTTAACACCTTCGGTTTCGCGCTGAGCACGAAAATGTTCTTTACAGCTTGTTTCTGTGGGAAATTGTTTGGTGAATTCTAAGATGTTCATCGGGCTTTCGTTTATTTAGAAGCACGAATCAACCATATCAGAATGTAATCTATTTACGTTGTGGTAATTTGCGGGGGAATCAGTTTATCTAGTCCAAATGTGCCAATTATATTGGCCTACCTAGTTCTTTTAATGAAGTTCTTCTCGCATACCTGAAAAATTATCACTACAATTATTCATCGCTTCCTTAACTCGGTAATATCATGAGACAATTGAGCTCAAGTCGTTCTTCCACTAGGATCCTAATCGGCATTTTCAGAAGCTTTGGAGGAGTAATTAAAGCCAAGGTCAAGTTATTCCTTGTCTACCCTTTCAAGTACAATCCTGGAACAGTTCAAAGTCTTATTCCCAGATCATTAGCTCTAGGTCACTTTCCAGTAATTGAAGAAAATGTTTCGTTCTCAGATAGCATCCGACAAATTGGAGATGAATGCTACATTGGATCTGGTACAATCATCGATAACTGCCTTCAAATCGGATCCTTTTCTAGCATTTCTAAAGATGTAAAAATCGGCATGAGCAATCACCCTTTAGATCGCGATAGCACGAGTCCACGATTCTATTTAAAAAAATATGGTCGTGTTTTGGAGGACACCTTTAGCAGGGAGAAGCCTTGCATCATTGAAGAGGATGTGCTAATATCAGCGAATGCTGTTGTGCTAGCAGGTATCAAATTAGGTAAAGGCAGCGTAGTTGCTGCTGGTGCTGTTGTGACCAAGAATGTTGAACCATACTCTATTGTTGGTGGGGTTCCTGCAACCTTCATCAGATTTCGACTGAGCAAAGCGAAAGTTGAATCTCTCATTGAAAGTGATATAGGGATAACCAAAGATGGAGGGATACCTCAATAGTACGAGTACCTACCGTAATTCTCATTATAACTATCGTCCTTCATTCTATTGAGCACCTCAAGTTTTTCTCTCAATTCGCCTTTGTTTTGTGCAACCAAATCGTTCATTGGAGATGACTTTAGAGGAAACCCGCTGATCTCTTTCGCATATATTAATGTCCTGAATCCCATTGCTTGTCTTTCAAATAGTACACTGGAAAATGAGCCTATAGCCAAGTGATAATCACCCATGCTTGAGTATGTGGATTCCCCTCGATCAGCAATTCTAAACTTCTTCCCCAACAATCTACGGTAATTTTCACAGCTCCATTCCCACATTTCATCGCTTGATTTTTCTTTGGGATGCATATAAAGGGTGAATGCGTAATCGGAGGAATCAATCAAAGGTTTCAGCGCATCGTAAAAACTCACTTCAGATGCTAGGTCACCTATATTGGTGATAGGATGCCCTAGTTTCTCTCTAGCAAATCCACCATGTGAGTAGACGGCGATTTCGTTTCTATTAATGGAATTGCTCTCTTCCTTTTGTCCAATCAGAAAATGTGACTCGACCGGCCACACTTCTTGAACGTCCAAATTATAAAACTCTCGATACTCTTCAACTTGGTAAGGCAAGACAGCTACAAAGCTTTTGCTATTTAACCCCTTTGAAAAGATTGAAAGAGGATTTTGAAGTGGTACCAAAATGTTCTTAATACCCCGATGGGAGAACCAAGACTCTATCAAGTTTGTGTCTGAGTGCCAGATGTAAAAAAGATAGATAAGTCCGCATTTGTTCTTCTCAAAAAAACTCGCAAGGACACAAAAACCCAATATTGTTCGAGGCAATACCGCTAGATTTCTCTTATCGTTTTTCGAAAAGATCATCCACGGGAATACCAACATATGCCCTACCAAAAGCAAGAATATGTACGCTACCCTGACCAGCATGGTCTTTGAAACCAGCATATCTTCTTTTGCAATGCTGTGGGTAATCTTAGCGCCAGTGCAATTCTCAACATAGGCTCGTTTCGATCTGAATTCACTTGTGAGTGAGACAACAATGGCCACACCATTCGTGTTGGGAGTTGATAGTCTGTTCGGCTTTCCTTTTACGATTTGAGTCCACTCACGAATAACACAAGAAATACCTAAAAAATAATTATTCCTGTCTTTTTCTGGAAATTCGAAGAGTTCTGCCCTTAGCAGCGCACGCTTAACCTTTAATTGACTTTCATCCCTGGAGAATACCGTTTTAAGAAGAAAGAATATTAAAGCGTTAGCAAACCGAATAGTAGACAGCATAACTAGAGATCCGAATACTCAACTGTTCTTAAAATTTCCCCATTGCCAATCTCAATAATCTTATCACATGTTTTTAGCGACGAATATCGATGAGCAATAATTATCACAGTGCACCCTTCAGTTCTCAAATGCTCAATTGTCTTGCTTAGCTCAGTTTCACTGTCAACATCCAGGGCGCTTGTGGCTTCATCAAAGATTAACAACTTAGAGTTCTTATACAGAGCACGCGCGATCGCCAATCTTTGTTTTTGCCCACCTGAGAGATTCCTTCCCCTTTCACGTATCACTTCATCAATACCACTTTCGAGCCCTTCGACAAAGTCTACGAGGTTGGCTTTGATCAAGGCGTCTAGGACTCGCTCTCTGTCAATCTGGGTTTCGTCTTCACAAAATGCAATATTTCGCGCAACAGACATTTCTTGGATAAAAACATCCTGTTGGACATATCCAATCATACTCAACCACATAAGAGAATTTGATTGATCAAGAGTAATCCCGTCCACCGAAATCACACCTTCATCCTCCTGAAGAAGTCGTAAGAGAATATTTATTAAAGTAGTCTTACCTGAACCTGAAGATCCGATGAAACCAATTATTTCTCCAGCATTGATCTTTAGAGACACATTAGATATAGCGTTGTTTTGAGCGTTAGGATACTTGTAAGAAACTCCAATAAATTCAATGGAATCATTGAAGTTTATGCTTCCCGATCCATCTAAAATTATTTCTGAATGATTTTCATTTTTCTTTCTCACTATTTCAAACAAATGAGAATTGTTTTTAATCAATAACATTGAATTCATGATTCGGTTATAGGTCGGCATAGTTCTGTAAACCAACAACACAAAAACAGTCATGAGAGAAAGAAAATACTCTTTATTATCAGCATAAAATAATGCATAGCACAGCAGAATCAGCAATCCTAGAAATGCGATTACTTCCATGACCTTTCCTCCTAGTTGCTGAATGACCGTCATTTTAGTTTCGACTGGAATCAAGGACCTCATAAGCCCTTTCAATTCATTAATGTAGGTCCCCCGTTTGTTGTACACGAACAAGTCCACATATCCATCTAACCCCTCTAAGGTCACATGCTGGGCTCCTTTTAAGACCTTATCCTTTTGAATTCCATAGGTTGTTACTCGTTGTCGAATTGTCCTATAAAACACAGCGCTGATTGGCACAAGCACTACTGCTAGGATTGCCAGTACCACAGGATCATACCACATCAATGCGAGTATTATAAATACTACGATTATAAGTTCACTGAGAATAATCATTTGAGAGTTTAGCACAAACCTTGAAAATTGGACTGGGTTCACCACAACATTTCGGACAAGAGATCCTGAGTTTTGCAATCTCAATTTTGTGATTCCCTGAAACAGGTAATAGCGCAGACCATTTACCACTAAATGCCCAGCTACGATAGCTGCAAACCTGGCTTGAAAGTACAATAGGCCAGTCGACACGAGGTTCCGGATGATGATTACTCCAAGTACTAAAACAAACAGCAAGACGAGATTAAAGTCTGGAATTTCAAAGCCGTATTGCAGAAGGAGTCCTCCAATTATTGGTAAGTTATAGAGAGAATCTGGAGATAGGACTACACTTATTGCTTTAAAAACAACCAATAGACCTCCAATGTCAATCACACTGGCAAACACCGAAAAAATTGCTAGGCTGAAAAATTGTTTTTTCTGATCGCTGGATAGCAAACCAAGCGCGGCACGAAAACTCTGAGGAATAGATATTTGATTTTTGTCTGGCAATTGAGTCATTAAATCAGATGTATAATTCTAATGATTGTTACTCATACAAATAATAGAGCGATCATATTTTATTAAAAAATGAAATCTCGTCACAATTCAATGCCGCATTGCTTAGGTCACCATCTACCAATTAGAACTTCCTATCCACGAGCATGTTTGGTTTCACTTAAAAGCTATGCTCATTTATAGATGCCAAAGGCTCAAAGATTATGGCCAATCATTTGAAAACCCCCACAGCTGAATTATCAGGCTCGTCTGCCAGGGTCCGAAGTTAAAATTCTATGATGGCTCTAACGAGAACTCTTTTAATATGGTCTTTTTAGCCATATACCATTGGGTCTCATGAACGAATTTCAGAGAACTTATCTTTTCGGTAGAAAGATGCTCGAACGAATGCTTGTCGATGTATTCTTTGAGGGCACGATAGATATCCTCCCCGACTGGTTCCAATATTCTCCCTAGCGGAACATGTGCCCAATTGGATTGGCGTTCAGGATAAAACTGGAACAACTCTTTTAATTTTTTTCTCAGTTTAAATATTGACCTGCCTTCATCATAGCCTCTGAGTACCAGGCATCCATCGCTATTCAACTGAATACCGAAAATGTGATAATTGAAAGCATCAATACTCATTTCAGTGAGTCCAGAGACAATTTCATCTTCCCATTCTTCATTCCAGTTTGCGTCTGGCCATTTGTAAACACAATGCTCAACGCCCAAGTTCTCAGCAGGCACCAAATAATGAAGTTTATCTCCCAATATTTCTTTTAGGTCGCTCTGAATTTTACTCATTGTCTCTAAAAACCCTTTGCTAAATGAAATGCCAGAGAGTAAGGCATAGACTTCTAAGTTCTTTGGAACAGGGTTTCTGGCTTCAAGACTCGCTTCCGTGAATAGATTCCTCGAAGCCTGAATCCTTGAACTAATCAGATCATCTTGTTTCCAAGCTTCATTACCTACTCGTTCGTAGTTGTTTTTAAGCTCATTTAGATGTGCTTGATCTTTATAGTCGTCGGTTGTAAATGACATCACAGAAAGTTGTTTGAATGTAAAATTGAATCAATCTCGTCTACACTCATCAACTCCGTGTCAGAACTGAGCGCTCCTTCTAGTCTAGGAAGTGGTAGATAGAGGTTTTGATACTTTTCAATAATATCGGAACGCAAAATATTAAGAGTGTCAGGAATTATGATATAATATCCATCTACAAGAACAGTTCTAGCCGATTCAGTTTCGGTAACTAACTCTTCAAACGGCTTCTCACCAGGTTTCATTCCAATAACTTCATACTCAAAATCTGGTTTGCCTGATACGACTTCGGCCAGCTGCATTATTGAGCACGACCCCATTTTCTTTATAAAAATCTCCCCTCCGATCATCTTCTCAGCAGCCTCAACGCATAAATCAATAGATTGAGACTCGGTGAGAAAGTACCTAGTCATGTCCGTTGAGGTAATGGTCAGTGGTTGCTTTTTTTCTAGTTGCCTCTTGAAAATATGCAATACTGATCCGTTGGTGTTTAAGACATTCCCGAACCTCACACTTGCAAATTTTGTATTATGACGGCCAGAGTGATGATTCGCCGCCGTAATTAGCCTTTCTCCTAGCAGTTTGGTTGCGCCCATGGTGCTTGATGGATTCACAGCTTTATCGCTACTTGTAAAAACCACTTTTTCTACGCCCGTTTTAACCGCGGCCTCTATCAGGTTGTTGACCCCCAAAATGTTTGTTTGGGTCGCTTCAAATGGATTGTACTCTGATAAGTATACATGCTTCAATGCCGCGCAATGAAAAACAACGTTTACATTCTCTAGAGCTTTCTCCAATCTTTTAAAATCTCTAATGTTCCCATTAAATAGTTTTAGTCTGTCACCAAATTCAGATCTATGCTTTTGATCTAATTTAAACAGCCCATCTTCATTTTGATCAAAAGCACAAACTACGTGTCCTTCATTTAGAAACCTTTCGACTAATCCAGAGCCAATAGAACCACTGGCCCCGGTAATCAATATTCTTGAATTCTCTATCACCTTAATTATATTAGTTTAGATACTCGTATTAACCCAAATCTGACCATTTCAGATATTCCCCAGATTCAATGTTCCTTTTCAATGTCTTTCCAATAATTCTATCCTGTTCATAGGGCGCAATTGCATCCAATTCACATGGCCTGAGGAATACCAGATCTTCCTTTCTAATAACAGCGCCCATTTCAAGGTCTCGATTGCAACAAATGCTTCTTCTCTGTACGATGACTGTTTCCTTTTCATTATCCTCTACTTTCTTTATTGGATCTCCGAGTGCGGCCTCCAATTCCCGAGTTCGATCCACCATTTCTCGCCATGTCTGAGGAGTCATTGAAAAGGAGTGATCAGGGCCAACCCGATCTGGGTTATCGGTGAAATGTTTCTCTATTACTCTAGCACCAAGAGCAACCGCTCCTAGCACTGCAGAATTACCTGGCATATGATCACTCAATCCAGTAATGATCCCTGGAAACCTCTCTTGGAAATCACTTAGGACATTCAAGTGCAAATACGAATAGTTTTCTAAGGTGCCTGTGTAGTTAGTGTTGCATTGCATGAGAACAAGCTCCGAATTCAAATTCAAAGCCGCATTAACCGCTCGGACAACATCTGCGATATCACTGGCCCCAGTTGCAATCATAACAGGTTTCATTTTTGACGCTATGTGTTCAATTATTTCAATCCAAGTAATATCGCCTGAACCAATTTTATACGCTGGAACGTAAGGATCTACCACATCCACCAAATCAAATGCATAGGGACTCGTAAAAAAAGTAACTCCAGCTTCTTTGCATGTTTCTTCCAAAATTGGGGTCCAACCCGCACTTAAGGAAGCATTATCATAAGTGTCAAACACGGATTTACTCCACTTTTCTTGATGTGATTTAGGTCCTTTTAAATTCTTGAATCCAAAATCACTGACCAAGGATTGTGCTGTGTAATGTTGAAATTTAACCGCGTCGGCACCAGCCTCTTTCGCAAGATAAATTAACTCCTTTGCTCTTTCGAGATCTTGGTCAAAATTTGAGCCGATCTCCGCAATGAAATAGACAGGATCAATTTTGCTAATTCTTACATTATCAATAGTCAATTCTTTCGAAGGAGAAGGTCTGTGCATTTTCGATTTTATTACGAGCCCGCGTGCAAGGTCACCTATATTATTGTAAATCCACCATCAACAGGAATCACCGCTCCGGTTATATACTCCGACGCTCTAGAAGCAAGAAACACGGCAGCACCTTTCAAATCATCTGGCTTGCCCATTCGTTTCATAGGAACTTTTTGGACATACTTATTTACAAAAGAGCGGTCTTGATCATTGAATATTCCTCCCGGTGCAATACAGTTTATTCTAACCCCAAATTCAGCATAATATGAGGCCATGTATTTCGAAAACATGATCATTCCGCCTTTATTGTAGGGGTAGTCTGGTTCAGTATTCATATCAGTTCCAGCATAAATGGATTTATCTGGAGCTACGATCCCATACACCGAGGATATGTTTATTATGCTGCCTCCACCGAGATTCTTCATTTTGTTCGCGAACATTTTGCAAGTTAAAAATAGCCCCTTGGAATTTACTTCCATCGAGTCCATCCAAGCCTCAGCTCCGTCGTCCAAATATTTTTTCATAGGTCTGAAAACTCCGCTGTTGACTAATACCGAAGGCGTACTACCTTCCAATTCTATCTCTTCAATCAAGGAATTAATACCATCTTCATTGGACTGGTCTAATGATCTTCCATGGACATTGAACCCTTTACCTCTTAGCTGTTTGACCTCCTCCATGCTGTCAGAAGCACTCGGTGAAACAATGTAGACTTTAGCACCTGCCTCAGCTAATGCAAGAGAAATAGGCATACCAACCTTTCCTTTTCCTCCAATCACCACAGCTGTTTCATTTCTTAAAGAAAATAATTCAATAATTTCTAGGCTCATTACAACATTCAGTTTAAGATTATTCTCGATATAGTGTCAATAATCAAACTAATCATCTCTTTTATATTCCTCAAAAGTGGCGAATCTAAGAAAGAATTATCTTGACAAAAATGATATCACAAGCCTCTCTTGGAAATTCACATTTTATCCTAGAAGAGTACCCTGAAGTACCTTTTTTAAACGTAGGTACATGATTGAATCCAATGCTGAGTCAATCAGAGAAAGTAATTTGATTCATTTAGAATTTTGATCAATCTGATTCTTCATTAATGCTTTAATCTTTGAATTGGAATCAATGAAAGACAGTAGATCTTGTAAACTACTGTCTTGCTTGATTTTTGAGACAATCTTTTGACAATTATTGAAATCTGTTTCAGTATCAATTGTGAGCCTAATATCCCATCTATTATCAATAAGTTCTGGAGCCTCTATGAAATCGATTAAAAACTTCGTTGGATTTTCATAAAGGAAATTGGTCACATGTTCTTTGTACGTAGCCAGATCGCTAGCTTCACTCGCTCTGATCAGAGCATCAACAGAAACAACTTCCGCAAACAGCCCCGTATGTGTTCTAATGCAAGGCGTACCCTCAGAAAATTTGTAACTCAAGTAGTCCAATGGGCCTTTTCTCCATTTTGACAACAATTCTTTAATGAACTGGTTCTGAATAAATGGGTTGTCGGCACAAATTCGGACGAGCGAAGGGGTACTCATCAAACGTCCAATCTCAATAAATCTTGATCGCACATCCAGAGCATCGCCAGCATGATATCTCACGCCAAGACTCTGGGCGATTTGAACAATTGCTTGATCTGCTTCGAGAGAACTCGTCGCAACTACAATTAAATCCGGATCAAAATCTCGCAATAGTCCACACAAAACATATTCAAGTAAGGACTTTTTCCCAACGAAATGCCGAATCATTTTCTTTGGCAATCGACTCGAGCCTGTTCGAGCTTGCACCACAATTGGAGTTTCCAATGGGTTCACTTAATTTAGTTAAACATTCACCTGAAATTGAAGAATTTTAAGTCAGGTATCACTCTCCGAATACTGGCGATAACCTCCATAGCCATAGCCTCCATAGCCATATCTAGAATAATAATAGTCAACCTTTGAGATCACTTCTTCATTCAATATCAAAGCAACATTCTCGATCTTGTTTTTTTCAATCAACCTTTCAAGATAATCGATAGATGTTCTTGATGTTGACCTAGAATTCAGTACAAACAGCTTGACATCAGAATATCTCATAAGCACTTCTGCGTCGGTGATCAAAGAAATGGGCGGCGTATCAAAGACTACATAATCGTAGTTCTCTTCTGCATACTTAATTAAACTCTCTAAATTTTCATTGAGAATCAATTCGGATGCATTTGGAGGAACAGGGCCAGAAGTAATAACGTCCAAAGATTCGATACTCGAATTCTGGATCACCTCGCCCGGCAGGCTTTGGCCTACGAGAATCGAACTGACGCCTTTTTCATTGTTTAATTCCATTGCCTTCGCTAATCTCGGTTTATGAAGATCAAAATCTAGGAGAAGGACTTTTCTATTAGCGATGGCTAATACCGAAGCCATATTAACTGCGATAAAAGTTTTTCCCTCCCCAGGCAACAACGATGAAATTAATATTGTTTTCGAGCTTTTCTTGATTGGAACTAAATACTCCAAACTCGTGCGAAGCATCCTAAACGACTGTGCGGTCTCACTCTTTTCAGCCCCACTGAGCATCCTAGACGTTTTAGAAAAATCTTTCTGACGCGGAATACTACCCAGAATAGGCACATGCGTAATTGTTTGTAATTGACCCAAGCTTTTAATCTTCTGGAAGAACATCTCTTTAATCAGGATTATTAAAATCGCCAATGCAAACCCGACTAGGACCGATAATAGATCCATTTTAGTTTTGTTGGGGTAAATTATTCCAATAGACCTCGATTTCTCAATAACCTTCGTCTGCGGCACAATTCCAGCTCTCGCGATTATGGTTTCGGCTCTTTTTGAAAGCAGAAACGAGTAGAGCTCTTCATTGACAGCAAGTCTCCTTTCAATATTAATTATTTGACGCTGGGATTTCGGAATATCCTTAATCCTGCCTTCGACAAGATCAATTTCTTTCACCAACTCGCTCATGGCTAGCTGAACAGCTTCCTTTTGGGATTCGATGTAGCGAATTAGGTCTTTCTTCAAATAATTGATTTTGGAAAGAAGAACCTCAACTTTTGGATTACTCTCTGTTTTGCTATCAAACATGGCTGCGTAGTTAGCACGAAGGCCATACAACTCTTTTACTTGGACCGCCAATTCTGGGTCGGTGTTCGCCACGAACAGATTTGGAGGCAGCCAGCTTTTTATTTCCTTTTCATCTTTCAGAAGATAGGATGTCAGATCTTCCAAGGCTTTCACTTGATCTTTGAAACTTCTGAGCTGACCATCCATAGAAATTAGCCTGTTGAAATAAGTTTCCTCCTCCCTTGATAGATTCAGAATCCGGGCATCTTCCTTGTAATTTTCGAGTTCGTTTTCAATCTCGTTGATTATCCCTGTTACCTCGTTCAGCTGAATATCAATGTAATTAAGCGTATTTTCATTTACTACCCTCTTGTTCTGCAAGGTGCTCTGCACATAGATATCTGCTAAAGTGTCCAGCACTTCAACTGCTCGAGCTGATATTTCATCATTCAATGTGACCTCAACAATACTGGTGTAATCAAAGTTCTTTACATTGATGGCAGACTGATATTTCGCGATAAGGTTTTGTCTAGCATGCACTTTGAATGAGTAATCAATTTTTGACAAAGAGCTCATAGAAATTGCGGTAAGATTTGGCTGGCGCACAATCTTAAGGTAGAGTCCATTATCAAGTATCAACTCACCGAATTGAATTTGTGAAGAGAATTCCTTTCCTCCATGACTGTACTTTAAGAAGTATGAGGAGGTATCGATAACTTGCACCTCAAATGTCGCTCCCAAATAACTCTCAGAGCGATGGTCAGCCACCACTTTAAAAGGCATATGCTTGTAAACCTCACTAACCTTGAGTCTACCAACTATATAGTAGGATACACCGAGAGACATTCGATCCATGACATTCTCCAATAAACTTGTCGATTTCAGGACCCGCATCTGGCTTGCAGTCTCCTCATAAGAAGCATACTTAGAGTTAAATCCTAATCCTCGATAAATTTCACTTTGATAGTCATATGTGTCGTTAGACTTGAGGAGGATTTGACACTTGGCTGCGTAGACATCTACAATCCTATGGGTATACAAAACCGAAATAGCAAGGGCAATCGCCGGTATGACAATTAGAAAATACCAGTTTGAGAATACAACGGCTAAAAACTTAACAAGGTCTTTTCTTGATATAATTTCCCTGGATACTTCCTTCAATTTGCGATTATTGTTTGGATACTATATGCCAATTTTACAAGGCATTAATACGATAAAACGAAGCTACGGTTTTGAAACATATCAATAGCTTTCTACGTATATTATCCATAACTTCGCGAACTCAAGGCTAATGCTACGCTTATGAAATTTTTTAGAGTACTGATTTTCCTGCCATACTTGGCTACTAGTACCGCTGTCTTCGGTCAAGATGGACCCGGTGGAGTGGGCGCTGAAACTGATTTGGGCTTTTGGCTGGACGCTTCGTCGTTATCGCTCTCCAACGGAAGTGTTGTCACAACATGGACAGATATTTCAGGCAATTCGAATAACGCCACAGCAACAACCTCTTTCGCGCCGACTTTCGCGACTAATGCGTTGAACGGAAGGGATGGAGTTACTTTTAGTGGCACTAATTACATGAACATTTTGAATGCTTCTCAGTTGAATAATGATAATAGCGTGAGTTGGATCAGTGTTCATGAAACCTCAAGTTTGGCTTCGGCGCAAATTGTTCTGAGCACCGATTACGCCAATTTAAACTACAGATGGATGCACGCGATACTCGCATCAAATTTTAAAAGTCGGGCCAAAGGTGATAATGGCACCGTCAAATTCGTTGGAACTGGAGGAAGCACTTCTGCAACCATTCAAACTTCTACAATAAACGGCACCTCAGCTCAACTGGATAGTTACGTGGACGGAACGAGCATCGGGTCAACTACCATGAATGCCTTCACAGTTACAAGCCACACAAAAACTACAATTGGAAAGAATACATTTAACGGAGGTGGTCCATTCATAGGAAATGTCTATGAAGTTATCGCAATTGATCAGGAAATCAATTTAACGCAACGAATTCTCATCGAAAATTACCTCTCTGCTAAATATGGTATTTCAATAGCTAATGACAAGTTCTCGGAACAAGGAACTCACCCTAACGATGTTGCTGGGATTGGCCAGACGTCTTCAACTGACAACCACTCAGATTCAAAGGGCTCTGGAGAAATCACCATCAATGGAGCGAACGATCTCGATGATGGCGAATATTTAATTTGGGGACACGATGGAGGCACTTTCTCATCACAATCGACGGAATTGCCAGTTTCATTGGCTGGCGGAACCAGACTCACAAGAGAGTGGGTCGCCGACGAAACTGGAGGAGACCTTGGAACCGTTGACATTTCCTTTGATATGGGTGCACTCACCCTCGGTGCTGATCCTGATGAGTACAGATTAATTACAGACGGGGACGGTAACTTTAGCAATGGAAATGCTAATCCTACTATTACTCCAGTAGTAGTTGGTTCTGACATCACCTTTAACAATGTCGATCTTTCAACTGAATCCTTCTTCACTATTGCGTATTCAGGAAATGTTGTTGAATGCATTTCTATCTCCTCTGCCGATTGGGATGATGCTACTCCTGCAATTGTTTGGGATTGTGGTGTCGAGCCAGATAGCACGACGTCCGTGACCATTGACAACACCACAAGTATTACTGTAGATGCAGACGCAAGTTGTTATGATCTTGTAATTGACGGAGGAGGCACTCTGGTTCTTTCTCCGGGCGTTGACTTGGTAATTAAGGGTGATTTGACGATTAACTCGGGCACGCCAGATGGAAGTATATCTTGCGGTGCTGGCTCTAGAATTATTTTCCGTGGTGCCGAGGGAGCTGCGCAAGTCTTCGATAATAATACCTCTGCGGCAATTCAAATGTCCGATTTAGAAATTGCCAACCCTGATGGAGTGACTTTGGCAGCAGGTGGCTCATTTGAAGTGGCAAATGGTTTATTCTTGACTGGAGGAAGCCTTACAAATTCGGGGACATTCACTTTTACCTCTGATGCATCATCTACAGGTCATATCGCCCAAGTGGTTGGGACAAACTCTATCACAGGTTCTATAAACGTCGAGCGTTTTAGATCAGCTCGTGCAGCTGACTGGAGTTCAATTGGGAATTCAGGAGTGACTACGGATCTTGAAGACTTAGACGATGACATATTCATGTCCGGAATTCCAGGCTCTGATGGAGCCGCTACATCTTCTTCTGGTGGTAGCTTTATTTCTATTGCCTACTTTGATAATACTACAGATGCGTACGTTGTGCCTAACGGCACATCGGATACTTTTGAACTAGGTCGAGGATACGAAGTATGGCTAGGCGATAATTTAACCACATGGGCTGCTCAGGCCTGGACATTAGACGGTACGGCAAATTTGGCCGCAGCTAGCTTGTCGGTGAACTCGGGAGGAGGAGGATGGAACTTGTTTGCTAACCCATATCCAGCCTTCTTGGATTTCAGTATAATTGAATCCAACTATGTATCACTTGTTGGCGATGAGTGGTGGTATTATGATGCTGACTTAGCTTCTTACAATTCAAACGGCACGGCTGTAGACATTCCTCCTGGGCAAGGTTTCTGGATTGACTGGACTGGAGGTACAACTACAATTGATCTGGATATTACCACGAGTATCATTGACTTATCCTCTAGCACCTTTTATAAGACCGATGAAAAAGAGGAGCTTCGAATTGGAATCCGTCAGGACAATTCAATTTTTGGCAGTGCCGTTTTCCTTCGTAAAGATGATATGGCTTTTGCAGGAGTTGATGAAAATGATCTTACACCACTGCGTCTTCCCGATCCACGTGCCTCACACCTCGTTATGGAGTATGCAGGGGAAGATATGATGTTGAATTACGTTTCTGACTTTGAGGATCACATTGAAATTCCAATGCGTTTTGAACCAGGACAAGCAGGTGACTTTACAATGTCATTTAAAGGGTTAGAGTCTTTCGATGATTATCAATGCATCAACATCATCGACAATGAGGATGGTAAGCAAATTGAAATTACTCCAGCTACTACACTTAGAGTGACGATTGGAGAAAATCTCAGTGAGAGAACATTTAAGCTTCTTTTGAGTAAAGCTGACTATGCAGATTGCTTAGCTCCTGCAGATTTGAGCGACGAAGACATTAGGATTACTTCTATTGGTAAGACAATCATGACAGATTTCTTCCTCGATCGAAGTGCAAATGCTGACATCACCATATACAACGTATTGGGTGCACCAGTCTTCTCAAATAGTATGTCAGTAGGTTACTCAAGAGAATCATTTGATCTCAATCATTTACAGAGCGGATTGTACGTTGTAAACGTTTCAATCAATGGTTCCACAACTACGGAAAAGGTAATTTTACAATAATGAAGCTTCATGAATATATCAAATACATCTCAGTTTTCGTGGTTCTCATGCTCGTTACAGGAGTAATGATTGCTCAACCAGGTGGTGGAGCCCCCTTCGGTGGAGGTGGTGGACCAGGTTGCTGGCCCCCACCATGTATTCCAATTGACGGTGGAATTGCATTTTTAGCAGCTGCTGGAATTGCACTTGGAGGCAAAAAGCTTCTTGACCTAAAGGCTCACTAATCCAATCAGCTCGATGCTGAAAAAATATTGGAATGATCCATTGTACCGCTTTCTTACGAAGGCGGTTTTTCTTTATGTAATCTGGTATGTTTTGTATGACTTATTCCTTCACCCACAAGGTGCATTGGACATGGTGGTCATCAGAAACTTAGAATCTCTTTCCCGTGGAGTCCTGGATCTAATTGGATTCACCACAATTGAAGAAAGCCAAGTAGATAATATCCGAACAATTGGGATTGATGGAACACACGGCGTATGGATCGGAGATCCTTGTAATGGCCTAACACTTTTTGCGCTCTTCACTGGATTCCTCCTGGCCTATCCCGGACCTATCAAACACAAGCTTTGGTTTTTACCAGTAGGCTTGTTGGCTATTCATCTCATAAATGTCGTTCGAATTCTAGGGCTGGCGCTAATCGTTTACTTCTTCCCTGACCCTGAGGTTCTCGACTTTAATCATACGTACACCTTCACAATCTTCGTCTACTCCTTTGTCTTCCTGTTATGGTATATATGGGCAACGAAATTTGTTCAACCAACGAAACCTGCAAAAGATGAGAAGGAATGACGCCCTGGTTATTAGCGGATTGATTCTAGGAATCATTGCCCTTGGTTTTCTTAGAGAATATGTCTTCGTTAGTATGAACGAGCAGCTCTTTGCGCTCTGGAATGATAAAGAGTCACGGATAACCGGTTTCATCACAATCATCAAATCTCTTTCCTATTATCAGCTCTACTACTTCAAATGGTTTCTAACAGCTCTGTTTAGTGGCCTCTTTTATGGATGGTCGCTCCTAATATTGAAGAGGCTGTTCCATGATTATCATTGGAAAGAGCTTGGAGTAGTCTATCTCTTGCTCATAGGAATAGCGATCATCACCATGTTGATTGGTTGGCCACTCGGAAAACTCAACGAATCGTACATCATAGCCCGATTCTTCATGGGAATTGCACAATCTCCCCTCCCGCTGATGCTTATGATTCCGGCAATTTTCTTGAGAGCGAAGTCACAACCCTAGCCGATTCCAAATGGGATCGCTTGTGCAATCCTCTTCATTATTCGATCTGCAACGTCCTTTTGAATGAAGACCGAATAAGCGGCAACCATAAACAGCCCAAAGTCCATCAAGCCTACAATAAAAGCGATTGAGAGATGAAATAACAACCCAATAAGCAGGAATGGTTTACGAATCGGTCGAATCCAAATGAGAGCAGCAAACAACAACTGATATACAAGAACAGTGTAATTCAGAGAGGCAAAAAACCAATTGTTCTCGGAAAGGGAGTCTGCAATCATCGGCATGCCAAATTCTTTGAACGAAAGCGATAGAAGAAAGGCATAACCATCCAACCAATAAGTACCAAGCAGCTTGAACAACCCTGAGGCTAAGTAGAGCATAGCGAGCTGAACCCACAGCGAGTAGAATGATAGGTTGTGGACGAGGTTCCTAAACGATGGCCACTTTTCAAGCTCGTTAGATTTAAAAAGAAAAATCTGAAAAAACAGCAATTGCTGCATCAAATGGTGTCCACCTGTGCTCGTCTCAACATTCCCAAATTGAAGCACAAGAAACAAGTACCAAAGGATGAGGCGGGATAGATAGTGATGAAATCCAAAGAGACCAGCAAAGAGAATTCCAATCGCGGGATAGAGAAACATCCAATAGTACTCACGTACTTCTGGCACGTTCAAGATCATCGCAAACCGATCGAAATTCGTGTAGGGGCTATAGAGCAGAGTAAGTGAATCTGGTCCCCAAACAATTGATGCAACATTCAATGACTTCACCAAAGACCACAGCAGCACCAAGTAAATGATTCGAATAGAGAGCTCACTGACCCTAGCGACCGAAACGTCCATTTGCCAATTGTTCAAAAGCGCCGTCAACCTGTCTTTCATTGGGCGGTTCTTTTGATGGGGTATGGTTGAAAGAGGACAGTCTTACCAAGCGTTCCATTTTTCACATAGTGATGTTCAGTGAAAGCGCCGACTTGGAAGGCGTTGATTTGATCAATTGAGACTCCCGAATGCTCAAAAATGTATTTCTGGGCGATTTTAAACCCTGGCATTTCAAACCAATCATCGTCCATCGGTTGCCCTTTAAAATGAGCATAATGAGCACCGTTATATAAGGCATCGGCAATTCCATTTAGTATATCATACATGTCCGATCCAGAACCAAATTTATTGGACCAATGCTCTAACTGGTATTTATACACCGGATTCTTCCAATTGGACCACCCTGTATCCGTTTCCACTCTATATAGAAAAGTGTGAATTTCCCTAGCAGGGTCTGGTGCGAACATCAAGTAATTCTGATGGAACCACGGAACAATGTATCGGTCTGTAACCTCCACAATAGGTGCCGGCAACACCGTTCTCCCGAACTGATAAACGAGGTTTGCTCCAAAATGAAGAACGAAGATCAAAACTATGACCAATGTCAGCCATCTCGGTAAGGGAGTAAAGGAAGGTTTTTGATGGGTCATTTTCTACATTTGTCGACCGCACCTCAGCGGCTAACAGAGCTAAATTACAACTTATGGAACGCGACGAACAGGTATTTGATCTTATCAACGAAGAGCATGATAGACAGCGCCACGGCATTGAGCTCATAGCCTCTGAAAATTTTGTGAGTGATCAAGTAATGGAAGCCATGGGCTCTGTTCTCACGAATAAATATGCTGAAGGTTATCCTGGGAAAAGATATTATGGTGGTTGTGAGGTAGTTGATCAGGTTGAACAACTTGCCATCGATCGTCTAAAAACACTTTTCAACGCTGAATGGGCCAATGTTCAACCACACAGTGGGGCTCAAGCAAACGCAGCAGTCCTGCTTGCTTGTGTGAAAGCAGGAGAGCCCATTTTAGGATTTGACCTTTCTCATGGGGGGCACCTTACTCATGGAAGCCCAGTGAACTTTAGTGGTAAATATTACAAGAGCAATTTCTACGGAGTCGAACAAGACACAGGTGTGATCGACTATGACAAGGTAGAATCGAAGGCCAAAGAAGTAATGCCCAAAATTATTATTTGCGGTGCATCTGCGTACAGCCGCGATTGGGATTACGAACGATTAAGAACGATCGCCGATTCAGTCGGGGCACTTCTTCTTGGAGATGTTTCCCACCCATCCGGTCTCATCGCAAAGGGAATCTTAAAAGACCCGCTTCCACACTGTCACATTGTAACGACAACGACGCACAAAACATTAAGAGGCCCAAGAGGCGGAGTAATCATGATGGGCAAGGACTTCGAAAACCCCTGGGGACTTACAACACCGAAAGGAACCGTAAGAAAAATGAGTGCAATTTTGGACAGTGGTGTTTTCCCGGGAACTCAAGGTGGACCATTGGAACACGTGATCGCAGCTAAAGCCGTGGCTTTTCAAGAAGCGCTCTCTGACGAGTATATGACTTACTGCCTCCAAGTGCTTAAAAATGCGCAGGTAATGGGCGAAGAATTGGTAAAACGAGATTATAAAGTGATCTCTGGAGGAACTGATAACCACCTCATGCTCATTGACCTCAGAAACAAAGACATTACCGGAAAGGAAGCAGAAAAAGCCCTTGTTGCTGCGGACATCACCGTAAATAAAAACATGGTTCCATTCGATGATAAATCACCGTTTGTTACTTCAGGAATCCGCGTAGGAACCGCTGCAATTACGACTCGAGGAGTCAAAGAAGATCGCATTCCTTGGATCGTTGACCTCATCGATCAAGTCATTTCCAGCAAGGGAGATGAAGCCGTTATCGAAAAAGTGAGGGCCGAGGTGAATGAACAAATGACACAACTACCCTTATTTGCATCATAATATGCTAGCATCAAATAATCCAAGAAGAAAATCATGGCTGGATATTCCGGAAGGAAGTGATTTTCCAATTCAGAATCTGCCATTCGGAATTTTATCTCGCGATGGTGGTCCGAAAAAAGTTGGAGTTGCCATTGGAGAATATGCCCTTGATGTTTCGGCCCTCTATGACTTTGGTTACCTCGATTTAAATCTCTACTCACACGAAACATTCGAGAATGACTGCCTGAATGATCTGATCAATCTGGGCAAAGAGGCAAATCGAGCCTTACGAGAGCGCATCTCCTATTTGCTGAGTGATGAAACATTTGAGCTAAAGAATGACACGAAGCGAGATCTATTTCTAATCAAGCAATCAGCACTGGACATGCATATGCCGATCAAGGTTGGGGATTACACCGATTTCTATTCGAGCATAGAACACGCGACCAATGTAGGAACCATGTTCCGAGATCCAGACAATGCACTCTTGCCGAATTGGAAGCACATACCTGTAGGATATCACGGTCGTTCATCCTCCATCATCCTCAGCGGTGAGAGTATTCACCGTCCGAAGGGTCAAACGAAACCCGATGACTCGGACAGACCAGTTTTTGGTCCTTGCAGGCTTTTAGATTTCGAGTTAGAAATGGCCTTCATCACTCATCCAGGTAAAGCACTAGGCGGTAGCATCTCTACCTCAGAAGCTGAAGATTACATTTTCGGAATGTGCGTATTCAATGACTGGAGCGCTCGAGACATTCAGAAATGGGAATACGTTCCTCTAGGACCATTCCTCGCAAAGAATTTTGCCTCTTCAATTTCGCCTTGGATCGTAACAATGGATGCGTTAGAACCATTCAAAGTTCAAGGCCCTTCACAAGAACCAGCAGTTCTTCCATATCTCGAGTATGAAGGCGAGAAAAATTATGACATTGACCTGAGAGTATATATCGAGCCTGAGGGTGAAAAGGAAAGTCTCGTCAGTCATTCCAACTACAAATACATGTATTGGAATATGGCTCAGCAACTGGCACACCATACAGTCAACGGGTGCAATGTTCGTGGAGGCGACATGATGGGTTCTGGTACGATCAGTGGCCCAGATAGAAGTAGTTATGGCTCAATGCTCGAATTGAGTTGGAAAGGAACGCAACCCGTTCAACTCGAAAATGGTGGTGAACGCAAATTCATCCAAGACAATGACACGGTCACGATGAGAGCGGCTTGCGAAAAGGAAGGAGTCAGAATCGGATTCGGTGAAGTGACCACGAAAGTTCTCCCTGCTATTTAACCTTCTGAGACCCACATTCCGTCAGAGCTTCCTAACTTAGTAGTAGAATGACCGAGACGGAAATAGCTAACGAGCGCAGAGCGATTGCGAGAGAATACCGCGCTTTGCTCAAGAATTCCATTCGCGTCACTAATGAGGCTGATAAACTTTTGATCAGAAAGGCTTTTGATCTGGCGGTCGAAGCTCATTCCGAAACACGTCGAAAGTCAGGCGAAGCCTACATCTTTCACCCTATTGCGGTGGCCAGAATCGTTTCAGAAGAAATAGGACTCGGAACAACTTCCATTGTATGTGCCTTGCTTCATGACGTTGTTGAAGACACCGAGATTACCCTTGAAGACATTGAAGGACTTTTTGGAGATCGAGTGGCACTGATTATTGACGGCTTAACCAAAATCACCGGAGCAACGTTTACAGAAGATGTCTCGATGCAGGCGGAGAATTTTCGGAAAATGCTTTTGACTCTTTCGGAAGATGTCAGGGTCATCTTGATAAAGCTCGCAGATAGATTGCACAATATGCGGACGCTGGATTCAATGAGTCGTAACAAACAGCAAAAAATAGCTTCCGAAACGCTCTTTTTATATGCTCCTCTTTCGCATAGATTAGGATTGTACAACATCAAATCGGAATTAGAGGACTTGTGCTTGAAATACAAGGAAGTAGAGTTGTACCAAAAGATAGAGCAATCTTTAAAGAAGAGTCAAGCGGTCAGAACAAGATTCATCAATCGATTTGTTGTGCCGATCAAACGGACCTTGGAAGAAGCTGGGCTTGGCTTCGAAATCAAATCAAGGACGAAGTCGATCTATTCGATTTACAACAAGATGCTCAAGAAGGATATTCCTTTTGAAGAGGTCTATGATCTATTTGCGGTGAGAATTATTCTCAACTCTAGAGAAGATGAGGAAAAATCAGAATGCTGGAAAGCATATAGTGTTGTAACTGACCACTACAAGCCAAATCCAGACCGCCTGCGAGATTGGATTTCCACACCAAAATCAAATGGCTACGAATCGCTCCACACGACCGTCATGAGCCCAACTGGCAAATGGGTTGAAGTTCAGATTCGCACGAACCGCATGGATGAAATAGCGGAAATGGGTTATGCAGCTCATTGGAAATACAAAGAATCTGCTAGTGAAAATGCATTGGACGAATGGATCAAGAAAATTAGGGATACACTTCAAAACCCTGATCCGAGTGCCTTTGATTTCATCGACGACTTTAAACTGAATCTCTTTTCTGACGAGATTTTTCTTTTCACGCCGACGGGTGACCTGAAGACATTGCCTAATACAGCCACTGCCCTTGACTTTGCCTTTGAAATTCACACGCAGGTCGGTGCGAAGTGCATGGGAGTAAAAGTGAATCACAAACTCGTCCCACTTAGCTATCGACTGAGAAGCGGAGATCAAGTTGAAATTCTCACCTCTCCTAAACAGAAGCCGAAAGAAGATTGGCTTCGTTTTGTAGTTACTGCTAAGGCTAAATCGAATATTAAAAGTCTTTTAAAAGAAGAAAAGAAGAAGATCGCAGAAGACGGGAAAGAAATTTTCACACGAAAGTTACGCTCGCTTAAAATTGATGGAAATGAGGCTAATATTCGAAAAATTCAACAATTTTTCAAATTCCCATCATCTCTCGAAATGTACTACCAGCTCGGGCTAGGCAAACTCGACTTGAATAAACTCAAGGACCTAAAGAAAGAAAAAGGTCAACTTAAATACCGCGGAGTTCGACGAAAGAAAAGCGCCAAAGTGGGCGAGATAGTCACCAAAGTGAACAGTGGAGCGGATCTTCTAATAGGTGATAGCATGGAGAACCTTGAGTATAAGCTCTCACAATGCTGTAATCCAATTCCCGGTGACAATGTGTTTGGATTCATTACCGTGAGTGACGGCATTAAAATTCATCGTGAAAACTGTCCGAACGCTATTCAATTGATGAGCAACTACGCATATCGAATTGTAAAAGCCAAATGGACCAATGCTGATTCGATTGCCTTTTTAGCTGGAATTAAGATTAACGGAATTGACCAAATGGGATTGGTGAGTGACGTCACACGCGTGATATCCAGCGAGTACAACGTGAATATGCGCAGTATTAATTTTGATACGGATGATGGCATATTCAAGGGAGAAATCAAAGTTTACGTTAATGACACCACCCATTTAACAGAATTAATGAGGAAGCTCCGAAATATTAATGGAGTGACTACCGTTAGCCGGATCAAAGGAGACCAGTTAGAACCTTCTCTAACAGACTCGAATTGATACTTTTGCACCTTCATGAAATCAAGTGATTTAAAACAGGACGTGCGTGCCATTTTTAAGAGATATCTCGAAGAAAATGGACATCGGAAAACTCCGGAACGATTTGCTATCCTAGACGAGATCTACTCCGCCACGGAGCATTTCGACGTTGAGTCACTTTACGTTCAAATGAAAAACAAGAAATATCGTGTTAGCCGAGCGACATTGTACAATACAATTGACCTCCTTTTGGCTTGTAACCTGATTAGAAAACATCAGTTTGGCAAGGCCATGGCACAGTTTGAACCGAGTTATTCAAACAGCCAACACGATCACATCATATTCACTGATGATGGTGAAGTGTTAGAGTTCTGTGATCCAAGGTTACAGCTCATCAAAAAATCCCTCGAGGACTCTCTTGGGATTAAAATCCTTCATCATTCTCTTAACTTTTACGCGGTAAGAGAAAGCGAAACCGCGGAATAATTTCAAATTAATCATATATGCAGGTTGACGTATTACTTGGAATGCAATGGGGCGATGAAGGAAAAGGAAAGATCGTAGACGTTCTTACCCCGAAGTATGACCTAATTGCAAGGTTTCAAGGTGGACCTAATGCTGGACACACTCTCGAATTCGATGGGAAAAAGTTTGTGCTTCACACGATTCCATCTGGAATTTTTCATGAGAGCACTATGAACCTCATCGGTAATGGGGTGGTGATTGATCCGGTCACATTAAGAAAGGAGATTGACAATTTGATTGAGCAAGAAGTTCCATTTACGGAGCGGCTTCTCATCTCAAGAAAAGCTCATCTTATTCTTCCTACACACAGGTTGCTCGATGCAGCATCTGAAGCAGCAAAGGGTAAAGACAAGATTGGTTCGACACTTAAAGGAATAGGCCCTACTTACATGGACAAGACTGGGAGAAATGGTCTTCGTGTCGGTGACGTCGAATTGCCAGATTTCAAGAAGCGATACGAAGCATTGAGAAAGAAGCATATTCAGATGATCGAGCGTATGAACTACGAATACGATGGGTTGGAGGAGATGGAATCAGAGTGGCTCGATAGCATCGAGTTCATGAAGCAAATTCCTTTTGTCAACTCGGAATATTACATCAACAACGCCTTGAAAGAAGGTAAAAAAGTGCTGGCTGAAGGCGCCCAAGGTTCGCTTCTTGATATTGATTTTGGATCCTATCCTTTTGTAACCTCTTCCAACACGATTTGCGCAGGTGCGTGCACCGGACTTGGTATCGCTCCAAACATGATCGGCGATGTTTATGGCATTTTTAAAGCTTATTGTACCCGAGTCGGTTCTGGACCATTCCCTACCGAATTGTTCGATGAGACGGGACAAAAATTAAGAGACGTGGGACATGAATACGGGGCGACTACCGGTCGACCTAGACGCTGTGGTTGGCTTGACATGGTTGCGCTTAAGTATGCTGTAATGCTCAACGGAGTCACCAAACTTATCATGACCAAGGCCGATGTGCTTAACGACTTTGAGCAAATCAAAGTGGCGACGTCGTATGCCATAGATGGAGTGGAAACGGACGAGTTGCCATTCGACCATGCACTTGAAGGGCTAAATCCAAATCTTAAAAGTTTTGATGGATGGAAAAGTGAGCTTTCTGCTGACCAAGAACTTCCACCCGCTTTGAATTCATATATCGAATACGTTGAAAAAGAGACCGACTGTGAAATATCGATCGTTTCTCTTGGTCCTGATCGGACTCAGACACTTATTCGAGATATGCAAATGGCCTAAAGCCTATGCGCATAGGAGTAATCTTCCTAATTCTAGGGATGAGCCTATCAGGCTATTCTCAATCCGATTCGACCAAGAAGACGACGGAGATAGAATTGCTCCATGCTGATAAATTCACGCGCGATCCGAGCACACCAGAAGGTGCGTCCAAACTCATAGGCGAGGTGCGATTCAAGCATCAAGAGGCCTTGATGTTTTGTGATAGCGCTTATCTGTATGAGAACAACAGCTTAGACGCCTATGGAAATGTCCGCATTGTGGAAGGCGACTCGCTGAACATAAAAGGAGATTCTCTCTTCTATGAAGGGAATGAGCGATTAGCTAAGTTTCGAGGCGATGTCGTGATTGACAATAAATCCTCTGTTCTCAAAACTCCTTTTCTCGACTATTTCAGAGATAGAAATGTAGCACACTACTATGGAGGAGGCGAGATTCACAGCCGTCAAGAGAATATTCAGTTGTGGAGTAAAATTGGTCACTATTTCAGTGATGCCAAAATCTTCCACTTCAAGGGTGATGTAAAGATGAAACACCCAGATTACACCATTGATACCGATACAATGCACTATGCTCCTGAAAGGGAAAAGACATGGTTTTTTGGGCCAACAGATATCGTTTTCGACAGCAAGGAAATCTATTGTGAATATGGCTGGTTTGATCAGCTGCAGGACCAAGCCGTATTCATCAAAAACGCTCAGATCAATTCTTCAGGACAGATAATGATTGGCGATACCATTGAGTATGACGAGAAGAACAAAATAGGAATTGGCCGCTGCAATGTGACCATTGTTGACACGAATGAGAAAGTTGAAATCAGCGGTGACTACGCCCACTATTTTGAACAAGACTCCTCGAGTTACATCACTGATCAAGTCATGATGAAGCAGGACATGGATGGAGATACGCTTTTCCTTTCGGCCGATACCCTCTACTCTATTCGAGATTCAGCGGGTAAAAGAATGATAAAGGCATTCCATCATACAAAGTTCTTCAAGAGCGACATGCAAGGGAAATGCGATTCGCTGGTTTACAGGAGCGAGGATAGTGTCATGTATATGTATCGCAACCCCATCCTCTGGTCCGATCAAAATCAGCTGACCGCTGATTCGATTAGGATGACAATGAAAGACGGCACCATAGACAAAATGTACATGGATGTAAATGCCTTCATCATATCTCGAGAAGACAGTCAATACTTCAATCAAATCAAGGGGAGAAACATGATCGGCTATTTCAAAGAAACCGACTTACACAAGGTTGATGTGTATGGCAATGGAGAGACCATTTATTATCCACGAGAAGAGGACGAAACGCTCATTGGTGTCAATGAAACGAAATGCGCTCGCATGACAATCAAAATCGACAGCAACGAGATGAATGAAATCACATTCTTCGAGAATCCCGTTGCCAAGTTAACTCCCAGTGACGACATGAAGGAAGGAGGAATAATACTTGAGGACTTTCTGTGGAGGTATGCCGAACGACCAGAGTCACCAGATCAGGTGTTCTACTCACCGGAGGAGGTTCAATTGCCCGCGGAGGCAAGTGTAGAAGAGGTTAAGGAAGAAGATTAACGTGCCAGCTATTCTCAACTTTGGTTTCCCAAGATTTGCTCAATTCACCAATTGACTGAACCACATTATTGAAAACTGGAGTTGAACTATTTGCTTCCCCTTGGGCAAGCATTCTTGTAAATTCATTCACGTCACATTCTACGACATCCTCGCCGCTTCTGTAAGCGACCTTCATTCTATTGAGCAAATCCAAGTTGAATTCAGCATCAATATTTTGAACTGTGCGCATCATACCATCAATACTACAGCCCGTGGCTTGAGCTACTTCTTCATCTACGGCAATCACCAAGAATCGATCGTAGCGAATTTCATACGCAGTCATCAAACTCAATCCATGAGCTGCCCAAGAACTTAAGAATTCGGTCAGTTGGGAATCAACTTCAGAGCGCATCACCCCAGTCAAAGGCCTGGACGATTGAAACACCCATACTCTCGCATGCGTGGGTAACACGCTTATATCATTGATTGATTCTTGAATCATAAATCTGCAGCTTCAGCTATTAATTCGGCGATGTCTTTTACTTCTATCTCACTTTCCTTATTGAAATGCTTGACTCCATCTGTCATCATGGTGTTGCAAAATGGACAGCCGGCAGCTACAATATCAGGTTTTACCTCTAAAACGTCTTCGGTGCGTTCAACATTCACTTCCTTGTCACCTTTCTCGGCCTCCTTAAACATTTGCGCTCCTCCTGCCCCACAGCACAGACCACGATCCTTGCATCTCTTCATCTCTGTAAGTTCAGCATCAAGCTTTGCGAGAACCTCTCTCGGAGCTTCGTATTCTCCATTTGCTCTCCCTAGATAACAGGGATCATGAAATGTAATTCTCTTGCCTTTGAAAGACCCACCCTTAACCTCGAGCCTGCCTTCATTGAGCAATCGTTGGAGAAATTGGGTGTGGTGAATCACTTCGTAGTTTCCTCCTAGTTCGGGGTACTCATTCTTCAAAATATTGAAACAATGAGGACAGCTAGTCACAATTCGCTTGACTTCATAGCCATTGAGAACTTGGACATTGGCAAAAGCCTGCATCTGGTATAAAAACTCATTGCCAGCACGCTTCGCAGGATCACCAGTACAAGATTCTTCAGCCCCTAAGACAGCAAACTTTACATTAGACTTTATGAGCAACTTGGCAAACGCCTTTGTGATCTTCTTCGCACGGTCGTCAAAGCTCCCCATACAACCCACCCAGAATAGCACCTCAGGTTGTTCGCCTGATGCGGTCATCTCAGCCATCGTCGGGATTTTCATTGATTCACTCATTGTTCATTTCACTTTCTGTTTCTATCCAAATCACTACCTAGGTAATCAGTAGTCGGTCCACAGTATTCCGCTGTTACACTTAAACCAATACCCTTTCGAGACCGAATACCGACTGCCCATTACCCAGAACCAGTTTTGTCCATTTCCTCTGTCCAGTTTCCTCGATCAGCTTGGGCAAATTGCCAAGGAGCTCCGTTGTTCTCGACATTCGTAAACATGGTATTGAGTTCATTCGGTGCGGCAGATTCTTCCATGACCAAGAACCTTCGCAGATCCACGATTATCGAAAGTGGGTTGATATTAACTGGACACGCTTGGACGCATGCATTACACGTAGTACATGCCCAAAGCTCCTCCGGGCTGATGTAATCACCCAAAAGACTTTTGGCGTCCTCGTCACCTGACTTTAGATTTTTCCCGTGTTCTTCTAAACGATCCCTCGTATCCATCATGATTTTACGAGGAGAAAGGAGCTTTCCTGTTTGGTTCGCTGGACATTCGGACGTGCATCTTCCACATTCTGTGCAACTATATGAATCCATCAACTGCTTCCATGAAAGATCATTTACATCTTTTGCTCCGAATCGCTGTGGAACAGCATCCGCATCAGGTGCAGAAGCTGCAAAGGGATCTTGGTTCGGATCCATCATCAACTCAACCTCTTTCTTCACAGCCTCCAGATTACCGACCTCTCCTATTGGCTCCAACCTAGAGTAATACGTATTTGGAAACGCAAGAAATATGTGGAGGTGTTTCGAATATGGAATATAGATCAGAAAACCAAAGACGCCGACGATGTGAATCCACCAGCACGCCCTTTCAATCATGTATAACGTCTCTACATTGCTCGGAAGCATATTGGCGATGATTCCACTTATCCAGAAGAAATCTGTAAACGCAATGTTCGTATATTGGTTATGTCCCGCGGCAATTACCGCCGCATCTTCCAAACTAAAAAGTACGCTATCCGCTGCATTCATCGTCAAGAGTACAATCATCAGAATTGACTCTACGATTAGGATGATGTTTGCATCAGACTTAGGCCATGACGTCATTTCCTTTCCGCTGAATCGCTGGATTCTACCTATGTTTCTTCTGATGAGAAATGCAACACATGCAAAGAGAACTAGGAATGCGAGAATTTCAAAAAAGCCAATGAGTGTATGATATAGTGAAGAACCCAATAGAGGGTAAAAGACTCGATGAGTTCCAAAGGCTCCATCAATGAAAATCTCGAGCATTTCAAGATTGATCAGGACAAAACCGGCATAAATGAAGATGTGCATGATCCCAGCAAATGGCCTGACGGTCATCTTGCTCTGGCCGAGGGCCACACGAGCCATCGTTTTCCATCTCCGAGATTTGTTGTCGCTGAGGTCTAAGTCTCGACCAAGATTGATGTTGGATCTAATTTCTCGAATCCGCCTGATGAAAAGGAATGAAGTTATCCCAAGCAGAATGATAAATACGATGTTGGATATCATTGATCTGAATTATCGTCATCCCGCGCCTTTTTCTTAAGTTTTTCTTCCGATTTCTCCTTCTTTCCAAAAACAGAGAAATGGACGTAGCGGCTTGGGTTTACCCGAAGGTCTTCAGCAAGTTTATCAATTTCAAGCGAAGCCTGTTCTAAATTGTTGTAGAGTTTGTCGTCGTTGATGAGTAGACCTAACGAACCTTCGCCATCATTGATCTTTGTAATGAGCAGGTCGAGCTGATTCAGTGCACTACTCGCATTTTCTATTGCTGACGCATAATTTGCCCTCGTCAGTGAATCACTGATTGTCGCAACGTTGTCTATGATCGTATTGATTTGCTTACTCTTCGAACGGATATTAGAAGCGATGGCATCGATGTCGGTTAAAACCTTGGTGAGGTTCTCATTCTGCTCCTGAACCATGATGTCAACATCTTTGGTTGTCTTGTTGATCACCTCCATGCTGGTCTGAGCCTTCTTGACCGACTCGTTAGTCGTCTCAATCATAATCTGGGTCTTCGCGATCAGATCTCGTGCCTCGATGATGACCAGTTCAATTTCTCTTTGAATAGGCGCCAGTTTTTCCTCAACCACACCTACAACATCTTTTTTGAGTTCTGGAATCAACGTGTCGCCTGACACGTGAAAGGAACCCAATTCAGAGAGTTCCAATTCAATTCCCTTTGTTCCTAGCAAGTCAAGACTGGCAATAATTGCTTTTGAACTGTCCGGAATTTTCAGATCATTTTGAATGATCTCCATCTTCACAAGAATCTTGTTCCCGTCATCAGGAAGAAGTTTGATGTTGGCAACCCTTCCTACCTTTACTCCATTCAAAACAACCTCATTGTCATTTTGAAGTTGAGCGACGTTCTTGTAAACAGCATAGAAATATCTAGATTCCGAAAAGACATTTGACCCTTTCAGATAGCTCATCCCAAAGTAGAGTAACCCAATGGCAATAAGGGCGACAAGGCCAACCTTTATTTCGTTTCTAACTTTCAATTGATCTTTTCACTGTTTAGGGCTCTCGACATTTCAAGTGCTTTTGCAATTGAGATACGCTCCCCTCTATAAAATGCCGTAATAAAGGCTTTTGGAAAGGCCTTTTCCCGCACGGTTCTTTGCAAAGAAACGGCTTTTTTGTAATCGGTTACTTCCCCAACAGTGTACTTCTTGAGGCCATCAACATCGTATCTTTTCACCCCTTCGAGCCCATTAAAATTGCCGGGTGTCAACTCAATTTCATTTCCGGATGCCATCAATTGAATTCGATACGTCACAGGATCGCTTTTTGCGACAGCTGCGGCGGCCTTTTCTTCCCCTTTTTGAGGCTTCTCTTGTTCATTGTGGATAATCGCAGTCGGTACAGGTTCATCAGACACGTCCGGAATCTCCGACTCAAAGTCCGGAGTACTAATTTCAACTCCTTCTACTCCTGCCTTGTATTGCTTGAAGGCCCGATAAATCGCCGACGCCATGTAGATCTTACCGTTGTCGCTGTTCAGGAAATCTTCTTCGCCCTTATTGGTCAAAAATCCTAGCTCGGTCAAAACACTTGGCATCGTTGTAAAACTGATTACCCAATAAGGTGCTTGTTTGACTCCCCTGTCTCTTCGACTTACGCGCTCACGATACTGATCCTGCATATGTGCACTCAAGACAAGACTTTGATCTAAGTACACAGATTGAGCGATCGATCGTGCTATAAGGCTCTCCGGCTCCTTTGGATCAAAGCCTTCATAAGTCTGCTCATAATTATCCTCTAATAAGATTACCGAATTTTCTCGCTTTGCCAATTCTAAGTTAGCCGAGATTTTCGTCATGCTCATGACAAAAGTCTCCGTTCCGAAGGCTTCTTTATTTGCGGCGGAATTGCAATGGATAGAAACGAACAAATCTGCCTGTGCTTTATTTGCGATGGTCGTTCTGTCCTTGAGTTTCACAAACTTATCTTCCTTTCTTGTGTAGATGACATCGACGTTTTCAAAAGCTCGGCCAATGTAATCTCCAACTTGAAGCGCAACTTCCAGAGAGATGTCCTTTTCGGTTGATTTGTACCTACCTGTTCCTAAGTTTCCAGGATCGTGGCCTCCATGCCCTGCATCCAACACGACTTTCAGCACTCCCAGCTCAGCGAGTTTCGGACCCCGATGATTCGGCACGAACGATGTAAATCCATACATAAACGCAATCCCCAACAGAGTTGCGATGAGTCTGGACTTTGATATTCTATTGATAAAATTGATCAATATCATAGTAGTGTGATTTGTTTAACCACTTCTAACAAATGTAGACGCGGGAATGCTGATCCTTCTTGAACTTGTGGCTATTAGTTCACCTCCATTTGTTGATAGGTTAATCAACAATTCGGGCACATAAATGGAGGATTAACAACTTTTGATACTAACGTGGAATGATTCAACGCATTGTAAGCGTTTAGATTTGCACCAGCATCCTACATCTTGAATTTAAATCGGGTTTACAACAGCGCCTTTAAGGTATTAATTCTCCTTTTCTGTTTTCAGATGCTGGGACAGTTGGCTTCAGCCCAAGAAAGCGACTCTGCACAACTATCTCAGAACGACACGCTCACCCTTGATTCGGCTGCTATTGCTGCCCTGAAGGACAGTGTATCAAATGGTGATTCCATCGCAGCAAAGACTAGACAATCCACCCTCGATCATGAGGTAGACTATCAGAGTGTTGATTCGATGCGTGTGGACCTACGAACGCAAATGGTCTATCTCTATGGCGATGCCGTGGCCACATATGGTGACATTAATCTGAATGCCGATTTCATTGAAATTTCACTGAAATCGAATGAGCTGATGGCCACAGGACTTCCTGATAGCACGGGCGAAATCGTTGGTAAGCCAGTTTTTAACCAAGGTGATCAGAACTTCCGCTCAGAAGAAATGCGGTATAACTTCAAAACCCAAAAGGGTCTTAGTAAGAGCGTGATTACGCAAGAAGGCGAAGGATTTCTACACGGAGAACGCGTGAAGAAAGATACCAGCGACGTCATTTACATCAAGAATGGAAAATATACGACGTGTGAATATGACGATCCGCACTTTCACATCCACGCAAATAAGCTTAAAGTAATTACTGGAGACAAGATTGTCACTGGGCCAGCCTACTTGAGCATTGCGGGCATTCCAACACCACTGGCAGTTCCGTTTGGCTTCTTTCCAAACAACGAGGAACAAGCGAACGGGCTGTTGATTCCTTCTTGGGGAGAATCCCAAGGCCAAGGATTCTATTTGAGCAGAGGCGGTTATTACTTTGGGCTGAATGATGTCATGGACTTTTCACTCACAGGAGATATTTACTCTCGTGGTAGCTGGGCGGTATATTTAGAGAGCCGATACAAGAGGAGATACAAGTTTAATGGTGGATACACCCTACAGTTTGTTCAAAGCAGATTTAGCGAAAAAGAATATCCAGACTTCTACACCAACAGCACGTTCAACGTTCGATGGAGGCATTCACAAGATGCGAAAGCTAGACCTGGCAGCAGCTTCAGTGCTGATGTAAATGCTGGTTCGTCCAAAAACTACCGAAATAATATTCAAGCTACGAGTGCCAATTACTTGAAAAGTCAGCTCAATTCAAGCATTCGTTATTCTAAATCATTCGCCAACACTCCATTTTCTCTTTCAATGGCAGCGTCCGGAAATCAAAACACCCAAACCGAAATTGTCTCCATTAGAGCGCCTGAGGCAAGTTTGAACATGTCTAGAATATTTCCATTTAAAGGCAATGTTCCAGCAAAAGGAATAAAGAAAGCATTTGGGCTAGACAAGGTCGGTGTAAACGCTTCAGCCGATCTGAGCAACAAGCTAACAGGTCGAGAAGACACGCTTTTCAAAGAAAACTCGTTCCGAAACATACAGAATGGACTCAAAATAAATAGCACGGCGAGTACCAATATGAAACTCTTTAAGTACTTGACGATCACTCCTTCGACGACACATCGCTTGGTAGGGTATCGTTCCACGATTCGAAAACGCTGGAACATGGACAGCGCGAGAATTGATGAAGTGAGAAATGATGGAATAGATGGATTCTATGAAGGGTCGGCAAGCCTTACGGCTAGCACTGTTATCTATGGAACATTTCAATTCAAAAACCAAATATTCAGGGCGCTGAGGCATCAGATCACCCCTTCCGCTTCGTTGAGTTATAAGCCTGATTTTAGCGACCCTATCTGGGGATACTACAGTACCGTAAAAAGCGATTCGCTTGGCAACGAACAAGACTACTCATATTTCGAAAATGGAATCTATGGACGACCTCAAGCCCAAGAAAATGGAGTAGTTAATTTCTCGCTCAACAACATGTTTGAGGCTAAAGTCAAAGCCTTCAAGGACTCTACAAAGGAGGAAACCAAACTCAGACTTTTGGATGCCTTTAACTTCAACACGAGCTACAACTTAGCAAAGGACTCGATTAACTGGAATCCGGTTCGAATTACCGTGAGGACTCAAATAATTCCGGGTTTGGTCTTGAATGGAGGGGCCACATTGGATCCTTATGCAACCAACGCTGAAGGATTCACTATTAATGAATATCAATTCTCTCAAGATCAGCGGCTGGGTAGATGGACCTCAGCGAACGCTGCACTTTCATACAGGATTCAGCCCAAGAAGAAAAAGAAGGATGCGGACAAGAAAAAGGATCAGCTCCAGAACAACAATATGTACTACGACGATTTCGTTGATTTTGACATTCCATGGCGGATCGCTCTGACCTACAATCTTAACTATCGGTTAAACGGAAACAAGGATGTCATCACCCAAGTGATTGATATGAATGGCGAAGTTAATGTGACGAAGAATTGGCGCGTTGGATTTAAAACTGGCTATGATTTCAAACTCGAAAAATTGAGCTACACCAGTTTTGATATTTACCGAAATCTGCACTGTTGGGAATTCAGCCTCGGAGTCGTGCCCTTTGGCTCACGTCAGAGCTACAACTTTCAAATCAATGTGAAGAGCAGCATATTACAAGACCTAAAGCTCAATCGAAGAAGGACGTTTGCCGTGCCTGAGCGGTAGTGCTAATAGCCTTGGTACTCTCCGTTTCGCTCTTCAAATACAATTCCTTGTTGTTGCAATTCTTCCAATATTGGAGTGTAGATTTCTTTGCTAATTGGAATGTGAACTCCTGGCGTTGTGATTCGCCCGTTTAAAATCATTCTAGCAGCTATTGCTACTGGGAGTCCGACCGTTTTGGCCATGGCTGTTCGAACACGATCTTCTCCTTTAATGACCATGTGCGACTCGATCTTCTTCTTCTCACCATTTAGCTCATATCCGAATAGGTGGTACATGACAATCATGTCAATATCATTCTCTGCCATTTTCCATTTCCGTTCTAGAATATGCTGGAGGATCTGGGCCGGTGTTGCTTTCGGTAAACCAATCTTAATCTCCTCAAAAAGATCGAGCCATTTCAACTTGTCCATGATGGAATTATCAGGATCAATTTTCAGATAGTGCATCAGCTTTAGCTCAACAGAATCATTCGGATTGTATGCCAAAAATGAATTAAGAAATTGGCGGAAAGTCATGTTTTCAGAATCCTCAATAACATAAGAATCATCGGTTATTCCAAGACGAATAAATACATCCCAAGCCCGACAGAAACCGGGTCGCCTAAATGTGCCTCGATAGATCGTTGGGATATCTACCATTCCGTATGCTTCACGATACTTTAGAGAATCGCGGTTTGCATAGCCTTCAAACTTTCCATATTCTGGAATTTCAACGATTTCCGTTCTTCTAAATACTTGGTGGTAGGGAATGTACTTGTAGCGTCCTTCTTGCTTGAATTTTACTGCACCGGCAGCACCGGCTAACACAACATTCCTCGGGTTCCACGCGAATTTGTAATTCCATGGGTTGTCGTCGCTTTCAGGAGCGGGCAGTCCTCCAGTGAAGCTTTCGAATTGGAGCAATTTACCGCCCTTATCACGAATTTCATTGATAACCTTCATGGCGCTCATATGATCGATTCCAGGATCAACTCCTAATTCATTCATAAGAATTACCCCAGCTTGAACCGCATCTTCGTTCAAGTCTTGCATCTCCTTGGACACGTAGGACGCAGTGACCATGTGCTTCTTCAGACCTATGCACTCTCGAGCCACCTCAACATGCAAATTCGCAGGCAGCATCGAAATAACTAAGTCTGCCTTACTAATCTCCTCCAAGCGTTGAAACTCGTTACTAACATCAAATTCAAACGCCTCACCTCTACTATGGCCTTTAATTTTGGCCATCGCCGATTCTAAATCTCTATCGCCCACTCGAATCTTCCAATCCTGGGATTCTGCTTGCCCAAGCAGATAATCAATGAGTACGGATGTACTGAGTCCAGCTCCAAAAACAGTCAAATTTTGCATTCTAGCAACTTTGCAGCGAATGTATTGAAGTGATCAAACGATCCATTAATTTGGATCAAGATTGTATAGGTTTTCTTTAGAAAAAATCCACCTTCGCAATCTACAAGAAGCGTATGAATACAATTACCAGACTGGGATTACTACTGTTCATCAGTTTCACTGCAACATCTTGCGCTACGCTCATCAGTGGCACCAAACAAAGTGTATTAATATCATCCAACATTCCTGATGCACGCATCAGCGTTGATGACGAACAAGCATTGGTAGGAAGTGGAACTATGAAACTCAAAAGGAAAGATGAACATAGAATATTAGTTGAACAAGAAGGAATCGAACTGGAGGAATTCGTCGTTAAGAAGAAGAGCAACCCTGTTTTGTGGTTGAATTCAATTTTAGCCGTGCCCGCTTTGGTTGGTGGTATATACTTGGCCTCACAGAAGGAAACAGTGACCTATGGCTCAGGATCATGGGCCTACACCGCGGAAGAGCCAAAGGAGCCTGAATTCGTAATCGGTCTTGTCTTGGCAAGTACATGCTACCTAGCTCCTCTAATCCCCATGGGAATTGATGCCGCATTTGGAGCTGGATCCCGTTTTGACAAAGAAGTGAAACTGAATTTGACCGCACTTCCGAAGAAAGTGACTCCGGACGAATCATTAAACCTCTCCGTCAGCGATGTCAATGTCAAACTTCAATCTGGAACCAAACTCGGTTCAATTCACAGCCTAAATGGGACGGAGCTATCAGATCTTCTTTGGGAGAGCACGGTCAATGTCTCATTTGAAGACTTAATCATCAATACGAACAATGATTTGAACTCTTTTGGTTTCAATGTTTCGGGATTAAGGAACGTTGAAGAACGCATGGTCCCAGGTGGTAAGGAGTCCTATTTGATTGAAGCTGAAATCAAAGAAATTAAGTACGACATCCATGTTGTGGGTCGCGCGGCATACGAATCAAAAACAGCATTGAGTATTACTTGGAGAGTGGTAAATCCAAAAAACAAGGATGTAGCTTTCTTTCTAAACGTAGAAAGCACCGGTTTTTCGCAAACGAATGGTGGTGCGCTTCCTGTGTACGAAGCGCTCAGACATTCGCTTTATAAATTGATTGAGAATGAAGAGTTCAGGGACTTGGTTACGAATAGTAAACCTATCAAGACTGAACCTGCAGTTGCCGGTGAAGCTATCTCCATTACCAATAACACCTCACGCGGTGACGCCTACGCTGATGTAAGTGAATTGGCCAAGGCATGCAAATCATCCGTCGTCACAATCACGAACCCATCAGGTCACGGAAGTGGATTCTTCATTAGTTCTGATGGCCTCCTTTTGACCAATGCACACGTAGTGGAAGGATACGATAGACTGCTTGTGAGACTTGGAAACGGAATTGACTTTGAACCAGAAGTTATTTCAATCGATTCCGACAACGATCTAGCCCTTTTAAAAGTTCCAGGCAGCGGATACAGTCCTCTTTCCTTTGCTAAGGAATCAGTACTACTAGGAGAAAAAATCGTCGTTATTGGCACTCCTGCAGAAGAAAGCCTCTCTCAATCGGTCACTGCAGGCATTGTATCCGGAGAACGATTGATTGAAGGCAAAAAGATGATTCAGAGCGACGCCGGAATCAGCCCAGGAAACAGCGGCGGTCCGATGCTCAACATGAAGGGAGAAATTATTGGCGTCGTCACGTCCAAAATTGTTGCTTCCGGAGTAGAAGGAGTCGGGTTCGCCATTCCAAGCGCGGTCGTGATAGATAAACTAGACATCGTACTAGATTAAGTTATAATTCCTGAGGTATGAAAGCTAAACCCTACCACCTACTCTTCGGATCATTCTTTGCCTTGACGGCAATCCTCCTTGGAGCTTTTGGTGCGCACGGTCTTAAGGAGTTCTTAAGTCCTGAGCAACTTGATTCTTTTGAAACAGGAGTGCGCTATCAGATGTACCACGCCCTGGTCTTAGTAATGATCTCACTTAAAGGGCATTCTTTCCATTTGAGGTATGAGAAAATGATCACTTCCATGTTCGGTGCAGGCGTAATTCTTTTCTCCTTTAGCATATACCTACTCAGCCTCCAGGACCTTTGGGGAATTAATCTAAAGTGGCTTGGACCGGCCACGCCCTTGGGAGGAAGTCTACTTATAATAGGATGGGCGCTAATTTTTGTGGATGCCGTCCAACTTATCACCACTAAAAAACGTTGACTGTGTATAAAATTTAGCGCTTCAAACTGGGTGTTCGATAAATCTATTGCAACCTTTGCACTTCGAATTTCTTGAACGTTAAACTAAAGTCAAGAATAAACGCAACTCGTATGAATGAATTTGGCAGAAAACCAGGAAATGCTTCAGTATCCGATTTTGGACTAAGTGGAGTTAGGAATGCCTATTGGAATTTAGAACCAGGCGAACTTGTTGAAGACACCATCCTTAATAACCAAGGAGCAATTGCTAGTTCTGGCGCCCTCGCTATAGACACCGGTGAGTTCACCGGCCGCTCTCCGAAAGACAAGTTGATTGTAAGAGATGCTCAAACAGAAGATACCGTCTGGTGGGACGGTGGGTTTAACATCCCTTTTTCACCCGATAAAGTTGAGCCTTTGCTCAACCGTATGACGGCGTATCTCCAGAACAAAGATGTTTACGTACGAGACTGTGTAGCTTGTTCTGATCCGGAATACAAGCTTAACATTCGGGTGATTACCGAATATCCGTGGAGCAATCTATTTGCGTACAACATGTTCATCCGTCCCAATACAGAGGAGCAAGAGAGCTTTGACAACGACTGGACCATCCTTTGTGTTCCCGGCTTTATGGCTGATCCTGAAATTGATGGAACACGCCAACACAACTTTTCAATCCTTGATTTCACCAGAAAAATCGCCCTGATCGGTGGTTCTGGATACACCGGAGAAATCAAAAAAGGAATTTTTACCGTCCTGAATTACGTCCTTCCTCAAGATAGAGGAGTGCTGAGCATGCACTGTTCAGCCAACATTGGTAAAAATGATGATACAGCAGTCTTCTTTGGCTTGTCAGGAACAGGAAAGACAACATTATCCGCTGATCCAAATCGTCAACTTATCGGAGACGATGAGCACGGTTGGACAGAGACTGGAGTTTTCAACTTCGAAGGTGGATGTTATGCAAAGTGCATCGACCTTACTCAGGAAAAGGAGCCGCAAATCTGGGATGCAATCAAATTTGGAGCTCTTCTCGAAAACATTGACTTCAAACCTGATTCCACGGAAGTAGATTTTGAAGGATGTACGAAAACCGAAAATACTCGGGTTAGCTATCCACTGCATCACATCGACAATGCAATGGATCCATCAATTGGCGGAATTCCTAAAAATATTTTCTTCTTGACCGCAGATGCTTTTGGAGTTCTTCCTCCATTATCTAAATTGACTCCCGGTCAGGCCATGTACCACTTCATCTCAGGTTATACAGCTAAAGTTGCTGGAACCGAAGCGGGCGTTACTGAGCCGCAAACCACATTCTCAGCTTGCTTTGGCGCACCGTTCTTGCCTCTTCATCCTACCAAGTATGCTGAAATGCTTGGAGAGAAAATGAAGCAACACAACGTCAACATCTGGTTAGTGAATACCGGATGGAGCGGAGGAGAATATGGAGTAGGTGAAAGAATCAAGCTTAAGTATACTCGAGCAATGATCACAGCTGCTCTGGAAGGAAAACTCGACAACGTGGATTACAAGACTCATGAAGTCTTTGGATTGGAAATGCCAACAGAATGTCCTGACGTTCCGACAGACATTCTTGATCCAAAAAATACATGGGAAAACAAGGATGGCTACGATAAGAAAGCCAGTCATCTCGCCGAGGAATTCGTGAAAAACTTCACTGAGTTTTCAGATTTCGCTAACGAAGAAATCATGGCTGCAGCGCCAAGAGTTTCAGTTGGAGTATAACGAAACACAATCAAAACTTAAAGGCTTCCTAATGGGAGCCTTTTTTGTTTAATATGGTTTCTTTGATGTAATGAAAGACGCCTTGCGACTGTATGTGCCTCAATCCAATTTGGGAGAGAGCTTTGATCTAAATCAAGGACAGCAAAAGCATTTGCGCGTTCTTAGGCTTTCATCCGGAGATCGTTGCGAAGTGTTTGATGGACGCGGAAGACTGTGCGAGGGGATATTGAAAATTGAAAAAAGAACCGCAACCATTCTGATTGATAAGCTTATCCGAGAAGAAGAGCAAGAGAACCAACTCACGATCGCAGTTGCTCCGACTAAAAATGTTGCCCGTTTCGAATGGCTTATCGAAAAAACAACTGAATTAGGCGTGTGTAAAATAATCCCTTTTGTGTCTGCTCACTCTGAAAGAACCAATCTAAATAGTGAACGACTCGAACGAGTTGTGGAAAGTGCTGCGGGACAATCAAAGGAACTTTGGCTTCCCGAAATTTCTGCATTGTCCTCCTTTGAGCAAATTCTGACGGAGGATTATTCTGAACGATGGATAGCACATTGCCAGGAAGATATTGAACGAATCTCGCTAGAGACGGCCTTTTCAGTCAAAGGCGATCATATCATACTCATCGGGCCTGAAGGAGATTTTTCAAAAGAAGAAATACTCGAAGCTCAAAAAATTGGCTTCCAATCAATATCTCTTGGGAAGAAGAGATTAAGAACTGAAACCGCTGCAATGGCCGTAGCTCTAGCTTACTCGATTTTCAATTCCTAATTCAGGTAACTTAGCACCGTGAAGCCCTTCTTACTCCTGCTCATCTTATCCATCACCAGCCCTTCATTCGGGCAAGGTTCATTCAAGCTCGCTCTATTAAAATACAACGGTGGTGGCGATTGGTACGCAAACTTGGAAACATCGCTTCCCAACCTCATCGAGTTTACAAATAGCAATTTACAAACCTCCATACATCGCGAACAGGCAATAATTGACCTGGGCGACAAAGCATTATTCAACTATCCATTTGCGCATCTCACAGGACACGGAAATATCATCATAAGTCCATCAGAAGCCGAAAATCTGAGAAACTACATGATAGCAGGTGGGTTTCTACACATCGACGACAATTATGGTATGGATCCATTCATTCGTCCTGAACTCGAGAAAATCTTCCCTGAGTTGGAATTAATTGAGTTACCACCATCTCACCCCATATTTCATCAGGCGTTTGAATTCTCAGACGGATTACCAAAGATTCACGAACACGATGAAAAGCGGCCTCAGGCTTTGGCATTGTACTATGAAGGAAGGATGGTTTGCCTCTACACCTTCGAGAGTGACTTGGGAGATGGCTGGGAAGATCCTCGAATTCACAATGACACTGAAGAAAATCATTTGAACGCTCTTAAAATGGGAGCGAATATTCTCCAATTTGTATTCTTGAATAATGAGCCAACCGGATAAGCCAGTTCTTCGAGAACAGATATATCGGATCATCTTCGAGACTGACACTCCGAATGGAAGAAGGTTCGATATTGTGTTGCTGTGGGCAATCCTATTGAGCACTGGTGTGGTCATGCTTGAAAGCGTCTCCTACTTACGAGAATCATTTCCTTTTCTCTTCACAAATATTGAATATGTCTTCACCATTGTTTTTACATTAGAATACACACTACGTATTTGGACGGCACGGAAGAGGTTGGGCTACGCCTTGAGTTTTTTCGGAATTATTGACCTTCTTTCAATTCTCCCAACCTATATCGCCTTCTTCGTGACATCGTCACAATATTTATTGGTCATAAGGGTGTTTCGATTGTTTCGAGTGTTCAGAGTCCTCAAACTTGCTCGCTATCTGAGTGAGGCCAACACGCTTGTAAAATCTCTGAGGGACAGTCGAGCAAAAATCATGGTCTTTCTATTTGCCGTCTTTAATGTGGCAATTATCATGGGAACAATCATGTACCTGGTAGAAGGTGGAGAGCATGGCTTTACGAGCATTCCAACAAGCATCTACTGGGCGATTGTCACAATGACCACGGTGGGATTCGGTGATATTCACCCTACCACGGCACTCGGGCAATTTCTTTCGATGATACTCATGGTTATGGGATATGGCATCATCGCGGTGCCAACAGGCATTATCGGGGTTGACATGATAAAAGAAGAAGCTCGATCTACTGGAAAGAATGGCCCACAATTAACTGATGCTAATTGCAGCAACTGTGGACATATTGGACATCTTGAAGGTGCTCACTACTGTTCGCACTGCGGTGCAAAACTTTAGTTTGCTCATCACCGTTGATCACATACCAATTCTTGCCAGCAAACTTTTAGATTTGCATTCCGTCTGATATAAGTAACTCAGTCACTAACAATTTTAATATGAAAAACTTTACTCGATTTATTCTTGCCTTGTCGATGATTTCAACATTTGGTGTTGCCAATGCGCAGTACGACCTGACGGCAAATTCTATCACTGCTACAGCGACTAGCAGCAATGAGGTTCCTCCTGGAACGCCAATCGTTCTGACTCTGGAATTTGAAAACACAGGACCACAACTTATTCCTGACCAAAGCACAGCTTTGTTGGTTTTCCTGAATGGTACTGACACTATTCAAACAATTGAAGGTGTTTTCAACGGAGATATGGCAGTTGGAGCCATTTACACCTTCAATTCAGATCCATTTACGCTTCCTGCGACTCCACCCAATGTTAATCTGTGTGGATTCATTCTATTGACATCCTCTCCTGAACTGGATTCAACAGACAATCTAGTTTGTGATGCTTATACAGTTTCAACTACGGCAAATCTTGATATTAAGACAAAAGGACTAGTTATGGTTAGTCCAACGGCCCAAGATCTTGACAGCTTTGACATCTTCGATGGTGACAATACCCCTCCGAACATCACTGGTGTCTATGCTGAATTCAAAAACAATGGAAACATCACTTTCCCTGCTGGATTTGGAATTCCTTACGCATATGAATTCGAAGGAAATGTGGTTGTTTATTTAGGAACACTGACTGCTGCAATGGCACCTGGAGATTCTACAACTCGCCCAACGGTTGATCCAAGCTTTATGATTCCAACTGAGGTTGGTGACTATGAAATTTGTCTTTTCAACTACTACGGGGATGACGAACTAGGTAATGATACTCTATGTCATCAATGGACAATGATCGATACGTACACGCCTCCACCGCCTGTTGGTGTTGAAGAGAACAGTTTTGTCTCTAATCAGACCATGTTCTATTACAATCGAGCATTATACGTTAAGAACGTCCGCAACGCCGTGAATATCACGGTTGTGGATGCAAGCGGAAAAATCTTTACGCAGTCAACGATGATTGAAGATGGATCAATCAGCTTCGAGGACGCTGTCCCTGGAGTGTACGTTGTTCAATCAACAAATTCTGCTAATGGCAACACTAGCATGCAAAAAATCGTAGTCCAGTAAAAAAGACTTGATCGAAGAACGAAGCCCCAATTCGGTTTATCCGTTTTGGGGTTTTTTCATGGTTTTCAGCCAACAGAATTTTCTTGAATATGTACTACCTTCATATCTCAGAATCGTCGTCATGAAAAGACTCTTTCTCGTCTCGCTTATTCTTGTCAGCTTTCAAGCCGCAATAGCTCAACAAGTTGACTTGGTTGTTTCTGGATTACACATAACATCAGATACCAACAAGCTAATTCCAGGTGGTGTTGTTTCCAGTGCAGCCATTTCAATTCAGAACATAGACTCGACCATTGTGGAGAGTGGTGACACGATTCACTTCTCGATGGGTATTAACGGGACCATCTACACTGGGATGGAAGTTCTAACATCCGATCTGGGTCCAGGAGAAGAGCTTTACTACAATTTTGGAGATTCAAATCTGTACTCATTCAGCGATACGGGAGGAATCCACTTGGTCTATGGAGCAGTAATGTATACCAATGACACTGTTGGGTTCAATGACTTGCTCATAGATACATTTCAAACAACTGTATTCGTATCCAATGATTGGTCATCTGATTCATTTGAAATCGTCCTCCCATCTAATTTAGATGGGTTTGATATCGACAACGGAACAAATGTGCCACCCAATGTTTCGGAAGCTGAGATTACTTTCAGAAATAATGGAGCGGTGACTTACTTGCAATACTCTTCTTTTAAGTATCGAATCTATTTAGGGAACGAGAGTATGAATGTGATTGCGAATCTCTATCAAGGAGATATAGCTCCAGGTGAGACAAATGTTAGAAACGTGACGAATCAAGCTCTATTCCCTAGCATTCCGGATAGCGTCGGGACTTATCAGATTTGCGCTGAAGTAACTGAACCGATTTCGGCTGGAGCATCTGGTTGTTTCGGCTTTGAGATTATAGACACTTGGGATCCTACTGATCCGGACAATTGGCCCCATGGTCTGAGCTCGATGGATAGAGATCATTACTCATTTGTCAATTCAACTGATAGGATGTTCTTCAGGGATGTAACGGAGCCGCTCGATGTGTGGGTCTTCAATCTAAATGGAACGCGTGTGCATCAGTTCTCGATTTCATCAGACTCGGAAATTTCAACCTGTGGGTTGAGCTCAGGAATCTACTTCCTTGAAGTTCATTCTAACAACAAGGTGTTAGGCCAAGAGAAGGTCGTTCGATTCTAAGCAAGCATTGCTTCAAAATCCGATTCAGAGATAATCGGAACCTTTAATTTTTCAGCCTTTTCCTTTTTTGATGGTCCCATTCCCTCACCTGCCAACACGTAGGACGTTTTCGAACTGATGGAGCTTGTGTTCTTGCCACCATTCTGTTCAATGAGGGACTTAAGCTCATCTCGACTATGCCTTTCAAACACACCCGATATCACAAATGCTTGTCCTTTAAGGATATCTGTGCCTTGGTTGCGCTCTTCCTCTGGAATATCGAAACGCAAGCCTGAGGACATAAGAGATTGAACAATCTTTGAATTATCCTCTCTGCTGAAAAATTCCACGACGCTCTCAGCTATTCTCTCACCAATTTCATCTACCTCTACCAGATCCTCTTCCGACGCTATTCTCAATGCTTCAATAGAACCATATTGACGAGCCAATGTCTTAGCTACGGTTTCTCCGACATATCGAATTCCCAAAGAGAAGAGGACGCGCTCGAATGGAACTTCTTTGGAAGCTTCAAGTCCAGCGAGCATATTCTCTACCGATTTTTCAGCCATCCTCTCCAGCGGCAATAGATCCGATCGAGTCAAATGGTACAGGTCTGCACTATTCTTAATCAGGCCTGATTCAAAGAGTTGGTCAATGGTTTCAGTGCCTAAACCATCAATGTCCATTGCTTTTCGGGAAATGAAGTGTTCCATCTTCCCCTTGATTTGAGGAGGGCAACTTGCATCGTTAGGACAATAGTGCTTAGCCTCACCTTCATTGCGAATAAGTAGCGTATCGCATTCTGGACAATGACTGATGTACTCAAGAGGTTGAACTTGCAACCCCCTCTTCGACATATCAACAGCGGTGACTTTAGGGATAATTTCTCCACCTTTTTCGACATAAACCGTGTCTCCTATTCTTAGATCTAATTCTGCGATTTGATCAGAGTTGTGAAGAGATGCTCGTTTCACGACAGTTCCTGCAAGCAATACGGGTGTGAGGTTAGCGACCGGTGTGACCGCTCCAGTTCTACCGACTTGGTACGTAACGGATTCAAGCACGGTGGTTACCTCTTCAGATTTGAATTTGTAAGCAATTGCCCATCTAGGAGACTTAGCCGTGAATCCAAGTTCATCCTGCTGTCTGTAGTCATTGACTTTGATCACAACGCCGTCGATTTCAAAGGGTAGGTTGTGACGATGTTCATCCCAATACTCAATGAAGTCCATGATATCCTCAATATCCTTCATCTTCTCCACCATTCGGGCATTGGTGTCAGGAATTTTAAACCCCCAGTCTCCGGCCGCTTGAATGCTTCCCCAATGAGAATCTTTCAAGGTTTCCTTGGAATACAGTCCGTAGAGATAGCAATCAAGGCCACGTGAAGCGACCACTGATGAGTCCTGCATTTTTAACGTTCCACTCGCTGTATTTCGCGGATTGGCAAACTTCGGCTCATCATCTTTCTCTCGCTGCTCATTCAGAGCATCAAACCTTTGGAGCGGGAAAAATATCTCACCGCGGATTTCAAAATCATTCGGATAATCTCCTTCTCTGAGTTGTAATGGGATGGACTTTATGGTCTTCACATTTGCGCCGACCTCTTCGCCGCGTGTTCCATCGCCTCGTGTCACAGCCCGATTAAACACTCCGTCCACATACCTAATCCCGATGGCTACACCATCGTATTTCAACTCGCATACGAATTCAATTTCGCCATCTGCAATTTTCTTAAGTCGATTCTCCCATTCAATTATCTCCTCTTTTGAATAGGTGTTCGAGAGAGAGAGCATAGGGAAGTCATGAACTACAGAAGCAAATTTCTTCGTGATATCTCCTCCCACTCTTTTCGTTGGAGAGTTCGGCAATGCAAGGAGCGGAAACTCCTCTTCAAGTCGCTCAAGCTCCTTCAGCAGTTGATCAAACTCGAAATCAGAGATAGTAGGTTGGCTAAGAACATAGTATTGGTGGTTATGCCCTTCCAATTCCTTGCTCAGCTCTTCAATTCTATCCTTGGCCTGGTTAACATTCATTTTTTGTCGAACAGCTTACGATATGCTTCTGTGCGTTTACCGTCTCTATACTTGTAGTATTCCTTTTCAGCTTCGATTACCTCGGGCTTAAAAATAGTGCGATACAGGTATCCCAAGAACACCTTAATCTTAAAATCCAGGTATGGGTCTGTGAACGCATCTTGAAGTATGGGTTCGTCGGTAATTTTCACGTTGCGCTGTCCAACTCCAACTCCAACTCCAAACCATGGAAAAATCTTGTATTGAACGTTGATTCCAAAATCAATGACGCTCACGTCACGGATGGTATCAGTGTTCTTGAATTCTGGAAGTTGACCACTGATATCAAAATTATTCAACTCAATCTCACCATTTCCGAATGCACCCATGGCGCTTAATTCCCACCTGAAATTTCGATAAAATACAACCTCTCCAAAATAAGTGCGGTAGTTAAACTTCACAGATTGTGCGAGCGTGTCGTTCGTCTCTGGTGGTTCAAGATTATAGAAGTCATTGTTACCATAAAAGCCAAAGCCGGTCCTGAACCGTTTGTAAAACTCTAGGCCCAGTTTGAGTCCATTCATGCGACCTGTGACGTCGAAATACCGTTCATTTCGATTGTCAAATTGAAACATGACGTTTGAAATAAATCCGGCTTTTGGCTTGATCGGAATAGAGTCGGTTGAAACCGAATCTTGAGCGATTCCAGCGAAAGCATAAGTGATGAATAAAGCGATGATAATAGAATGACGCACGATGCAAAGGTCAACCCCGAATCGCTCAGGATGTTGCCTTCTTTAAGAAGATTTTAAATGTCAATTGTTGTAAGCGGGAAACAGTCGTGTGGCAATGTCTTCAGGGGGTGCCATTGGTCTTTGCGATTCTGCACTAACGAACACAAGCGTCGTCGAAGCCTTATTGATCTGCTCCCCTTGTTCATTGAACGTTTTGTAAGTGAAGTGGATTCTGGCACCACTCAGACTGTCAATGACAGTCTCAATGCGCAATTTTTCATCGTAGTAAGCGGGCTTGAAATATTTAATCTCATAATCAAGAACTGGAAGAATGACACCGTCATCTTCAAGATCCTTGTAGCTAACACCGAGGCTTCTGAGGGCTTCAACCCGTGCCACTTCAAAATAAGCAGCGAAATTTCCATAGTAGCAGTAACCCATCCGGTCGGTCTCAGCATATCGTACTCTTAGTTCCGTAGTAAATGTTGGATGTGATTCTGACATGGGTCAAATGTGCGATCAGAAAGTCACTATCGCAAGCCTTTATTCTGGGTTGATGTACGTGTTCAATGATTTCACATAATCGTTGAACGCTTTGCGCCCAACTTTGGTGATTTGCACCAAAGTCTGAGGCCTTTTTCCTTTGTAGCCCTTTGTGACTTCGATGTACTTGGCTGCCTCAAGTTTGGTAATCTGCACGCTCAGGTTTCCAGCAGTGGAATTAGTCTGTTCCTTGATGAACGTGAACTCTGCTTCTTTCTTTGCGACTAAGAGAGACATTACAGCTAGACGAAGTGGAGAATGCAATATGGGGTCGAGTGACTTAAACATCTTACTTCATTCCTTTCATAATGAATCCAGGGATCAGGTAACCCTGCAACATACTGACGGCATAGATCATCGAACTCCACTCTTCCAGAAAATAAATGCTGATAATTCCTAAAATCCAGAATCCCACACCACCGTATTGCAGAGGTTTGAATTTCAATACCAGCCCAGTCAACAACGTAGGAAGTCCTGCGATAATCATGATGTAGCCGTTTGGATTGATTCCTTTTCCGACGAATCCGACAATTAAGAAGATAATCGTGATGAAGAATACTACCCAAATCGCAGTATACATTTTATCCAAATGCATCATTCTTCTAGAATTGTCTGATCGGGCTCCGTATAAGCCAGACCCAATCCCGCCTATTATTCCAGCAATTGGCCATCCGATCCAACTCATGTCGCCAGGATAAAACTGCTGCCAAAGAGCTGCGCCTATTAATAGCAGTCCCCAAAAGATAAAATAAAAGCTTCCTTGACTAAAATTAAACCGAGCCCTTTGGATCATCTCTTCAATGATTTGAAGGCTTTCTTGTGTTTCTAATGTTTGTTCTTGTTCCATTTTCATATTGATTTGATAACAAATATATAAATTAGTTTATGTTATAAACATATTTATGAAAAAAATTATTGTACGAACCTCAGCGCAACATGCATGTGCTTACTCATGACATCATCGTCTTTAATGAACGGAACTTCCTTTCGGAACGCCGTGCGAAGCTCCTCCAAAACACTCGAGCTCTTCCCCTCTCTAAAGTCCGCCGCTTGCGCTGCTGTCATTAGCTCAATGCCAATCAATTTCTCCAGATTCTCAAACACCCTCATTGCTTTGGTCGCCGCATTTGCTCCCATACTCACGTGATCCTCTTGCCCATTGGAAGAATCGATTGTGTCTACCGAAGCCGGTGTGCACAGCTGCTTATTCTGACTAACGATTGATGCGGCGGTATATTGAACAATCATGAACCCACTATTCAATCCAGGATTCGCAACCAAGTAAGCAGGAAGTCCTCTATTTCCAGAAACCAATTTGTATGTCCGCCGTTCAGAGATGCTCCCCAATTCCGCCATCGCGATGCTCAAAAAGTCTAAAGTAAGTGCCAAAGGTTGACCATGGAAATTTCCCGCTGAGATTATCCTATTGTCTTCCGGAATAAGTGTTGGGTTATCGGTGACTGAATTGATCTCAATTTCAACAACGCGTCTTGCATAGTCAATTGCATCCTTGCTCGCTCCATGCACTTGAGGGATGCATCTGAAGGAATACGGATCTTGAACATGTTCCTTTCGGCGTGTGATCCATTCACTTCCCTCCAAGTTTGCCTGAATTGCCGCAGCGCTGCTAACTTGTCCCGGATGAGGACGTAAGGCATGAACTGCTTCGTAGAATGGTTCAATGCGTCCATCATAAGCATCCAGGCTCAACGCCGCAACCTTCTCCAGTGAATCAACTCGATTTTCGAGATTCGCAAGGATGGTCAGTGCATAAGAAGACATGAATTGAGTGCCATTCAGCAAGGCTAAACCCTCTTTCGATTGAAGGTTGATTGGGTTCAATCCAACCTCTTGAAGAACGTCACTTGCATTTCTCTTCACACCATTAAAACTCACTTCCCCATGGCCAATTAGAGCCAGACTCAAATGAGCCAATGGAGCCAGATCACCTGAGGCACCCAGCGACCCTTGAGTGTATATCACTGGTAATACGTTTTGGTTATAGAACTCGATGAGCATGGAAATCGTTTCCAAGGTGATTCCAGAGTTTCCTTTCGACAGACCGAGGACCTTCAAAAGAATCATGGTCTTCACAATGTGTGTTGGGACTTCCTCCCCCATTCCAGCTGCATGAGACTTTACCAAATTTTCTTGAAGCTGGCCGAGTTCATCATCGTCGATCACTTGATCATAGAGACTTCCAAATCCTGTGTTGATTCCATAGACAGGATCCTTCGACTCCGCCATGAACTTTTCGAGAAATGACCGACCCTTCTGAATTCGTTCAACAAGCTCATCAGACAGAGCAATTGAATCTCCTGATTGGAGCAAGGAAGAAATTTCCCGAATCGTATAGTCTTTGTTCTCTAGTGTCGTCATTTCAACTTTTCTTTCAAGAAGTTGCTCAGTGCATCCATGGAAATATTCTCTTGTTCGCCAGTACCCATGCTTTTCACTGCGACAGTACCGCTGGCCAATTCTTCCGCACCAATCATACAAACGAAGGAAATTCCTTTGTCATTGGCATATTTCATTTGCTTCTTCATCTTGGCACTATCTGGATATACCTCGGCTGACATTGTGCTTGCCCGTACTTCAGAAGCGAGTTCGAAAGACTTAAGTGCTTCTGCTTGACCAAAATTTACAAACATGACCTGCGTTCCTGCATCTAGATTGGATGGAAAGAGATTTTTAGCTTCCATGAGGTCATAAATTCGATCTGCACCGAGGCTGATTCCTATACCACTCATATCCGAAAGCCCGAACATACCGGTCAAATCATCGTAGCGACCACCTCCGCATATGCTGGATGGAAATTCTGAATGTCCAACTTCGATGATGGCTCCTGTGTAATAATTCAATCCTCTAGCAAGTGTCAGGTCAATCTTAACTTTTTCACGTGTGGATTCTGGCAACGATTTCAAAACAGTCCTCACTTCGTCTATGCCTCTGAATGCCTCTTCTACTCCAGTCATGGCACCAGCGAGCATGTTAAGCACACCCTCTGCATCACCGGTTAGATTGATTAGGTTCAAGGCTTTCTTCACTCCCGCTTCAGGAAGTCCATTCCGAATCATTTCTTCCTTAACGCCATCAACACCAATCTTATCCAGCTTGTCAATTGCGACAGTCATTTGCTGGAAGTATGCTGACAATCCAGAAGCTTCAGCTATTCCACTTAAAATTTTCCTGTTGTTAATTCGAATTGAAATATCGTCCAAGCCTAACTTCGAAAAGACTTGATCAATAATGCAGAGCAATTCTGTCTCATTGAGCAGAGAATCGCTGCCAATAACGTCTACATCACACTGATAAAATTCTCTGTAACGTCCTTTCTGTGGCCTGTCTGCTCGCCAGACCGGTTGGATCTGATACCGCTTGAACGGGAAACTGAGTTCGTTCTGATTTTGAACCACAAAGCGGGCAAATGGAACGGTGAGGTCATAACGAAGCGCACGATCGCTCAACTCCTTGACCAAGGCATTCGAATCTTTTTGTCTTAGCTTTTCATCATCAACTTTACTCAAGTAGTCTCCGTTGTTGAGAATCTTGAAAATCAATCGATCTCCCTCATCGCCATACTTTCCAAGGAGCGTTTCGAGATTTTCCATGGCCGGCGTTTCGATTGGCTGATAGCCGAAAGACTGAAACACACTTCGCGCGGTGTCGAATATAAATTGCCGCTTTGAGCTTTGTTCAGGAACGAAGTCACGAGTACCTTTTGGTATGGAAGGCTTATTGGCCATAAGGCCGCAAAAGTAGGTTCAATTGAGAGATCTCTTCGTCAAGCTCTGAGAAGATTAGGTCAAACTTGCTACTAGGCTAGTTTCTTGTACCGAATTCGTTTTGGAGCATCATCACCCAATCGTTTCTTTCGATTCTCTTCGTAGTCGCTATAACCACCTTCGAAGTAGTAGACCTCACTATTGCCTTCAAATGCCAAAATGTGAGTGCAAACCCGGTCTAGGAACCATCGGTCGTGACTAATGATTACGGCACATCCAGCGAAGCTGTCCAGCGCTTCTTCCAGAGCGCGAAGTGTATTAATGTCCAAATCATTCGTCGGCTCATCGAGTAGCAATACGTTTGCTCCCTCCTTCAACGTCATGGCTAGGTGGAGGCGGTTACGCTCACCACCAGAAAGCACGTTCACTTTCTTGCCTTGATCGTTCCCACTAAAGTTGAATTTGGAAACATAGGCCCGCGAATTGATCTCTCGACCACCCATTTCAAGATTGTCGTTTCCGCCGCTGATGACTTCGTAAACAGTTTTGTTCGTGTCAATGTCTTCATGAGCTTGATCAACGTAGGCAACTTTGACCGTTTCACCAACTTTAAACTCACCAGAGTTCGGTTGCTGCTGCTCCATGATCATTCTGAATAGCGTGGTTTTACCGGCCCCGTTGGGTCCAATAATGCCAACAATTCCCGCCGGTGGTAATTTGAAGTTTAGGTTTTCATACAGGAGTCGATCATCAAATCCTTTTGAAACATCAATTGCTTCAATGACATTATTACCTAGTCGTGGTCCGGGTGGAATATAAATTTCTAAGTTCTCCTCTTTAGACTTCTGCTCTTCATTGAGCATCTGATCATAGTTGTTTAGACGCGCTCGGCTTTTGGTCTGCCTTCCTTTCGGATTCATCCGCACCCACTCCAACTCTCGCTCGAGTGTTTTGCGACGTTTACTGGCGGTCTTTTCTTCTTGAGCCAATCGTTTCGATTTTTGATCGAGCCATGAGCTGTAATTTCCCTTCCACGGAATGCCTTCTCCCCTGTCTAATTCGAGAATCCAGCCCGCAACCTTGTCTAAGAAATACCTATCGTGCGTGATCGCAATGACTGTGCCCTCATATTCTTGAAGATGATGCTCCAGCCAATCCACAGATTCGGCATCAAGATGGTTCGTGGGCTCATCGAGAAGTAATATGTCAGGTCGTTGAATCAGCAGTCTACATAGGGCAACGCGGCGTCGTTCTCCACCCGATAAATTCTTGATTGGAGTATCTCCTTCGGGCGTTCTCAATGCATCCATCGATCTTTCCAATTGGCTCTCCAATTCCCAAGCGTCCACCGCGTCAATTTTATCTTGGAGTTCTCCCTGTCGAGCCATAAGCTTCTCCATCTTGTCTGCGTCCTCATAAACCTCAGGCAAGCCAAAATCATTGTTGATCTTCTCGTACTCTTCGAGCAACGCCGTTATTTCAGTAGCGCCTTCCTTGACAATTTCCATCACCGTTTTGGACTCATCGAGTTGAGGTTCTTGCTCTAGATAACCAACTGAATATCCTTGACTGAAACTCAAGTCACCTTGAAATTCCTTTTCGACTCCGGCAATGATCTTCAGAAGAGAGGATTTTCCAGAACCGTTGAGTCCGATGATGCCAATCTTGGCACCGTAGAAAAAACTCAAGTAAATATTCTTGAGAACCTGCTTTTGAGGTGGGTAGGTTTTACTCACTCCTTGAAGCGAGAAGATGATTTTTTTATCGTCGGACATATGCTAATATAAAGGCTGCCAAAAGTAGGCTAATGACTAAAATCTGAAGTAAATAAACGGCTGTGAATCGGCAAGGGCGATTTGACCAAGACAAAGGACAAGAAGCATTAGTGCGCCAATTGACTTCACGATAACCAATGACTTTCTATCGCTTCTCATGAAACGTTCGAGGTAGTCGTGCATTGGACGCGGCACGAATGAAAATGAAACAGCGATGATGAGCATCCACCACTTTCGATCCTTTGGAAAGAAGTCCAGATGTGCATCCCATCGAAATAAGTGTTCAAAATAGTCGAGCGCATGTGTAAGATCATCGGCTCTGAACCACACCCATCCAAGCATGACGAGGATGAATGTCAATCCAGTGGATGGTCCACCAGGAAGCTTCTCAAAGATTTTCGTGTGGCGACCTATGGTAAGAAGTAAGCCATGCCAAGCACCCCATATCACAAAGTTCCAACTCGCGCCATGCCACAGCCCTGAAAGAAGAAAGACGATCCACAAATTTCTCATCGTCAGAGCTGCTGAAAATTTATTTCCCCCAAGTGGGACATAGAGATAGTCTCTCATCCATGTGCTCAGTGTGATATGCCATCGAGACCAAAATTCCTTGAATCCCTTTGCAACGTATGGCCATCGAAAGTTTTCAGGGAATTCAAAGCCCATCATGCGTCCTAGACCAATGGCCATATCACTATAGCCAGCAAAGTCAAAATAAATCTGGAAGGTGTAGGCGATGAGGCCAATCAGTGCTGTCATCGAGCCAATATCACCTCCGGCGAATGCCTTGTCAGCAATTGTAGCAAGCTGATCGGCGACCAGAATCTTTTTCGCTAAACCCAGACAAAACAATTGCAACCCTGTTAATCTTCGGTTCCAATTGTCTGTATCAAATCGATTCGATAATTGATGGTCAATGTCCTTAAATCGGATGATCGGACCCGCAATGAGCTGTGGAAAGAGAAAAACAAAAAGTAAGTATTGGGAGAGTGATTGAGCAGGCTCAGCATCCTTCCGATAAACATCGACCAAATAGCTAATCTTCTGAAAAGTGAAGAATGATATTCCCAATGGAAGTGCAATGTCTGCGTAGTGCGGATAGTTGAACCCAACTCCTTCAACGATGGCGCGGGCGTTGTCCGTGAAGAAGTTGAAGTACTTAAATATGAACAGAGTCAGAACGTTCAGAGCAAGCCCAAGTATCAAAGCCCGTCTGTCGTGCAAAGCAATTTGACGACTCAAATAGAAATCGATGGATCCACTTGCGACCAGAACCAAAGCAAATACTGGAGCACCCCAAGTATAAAACACCAAGCTACCAGCCAGCGCGACGTAGTTCTTAAATCGGATAGGAACCGCATAGTATGCTACCAGAAATAACGGGAGGAAATAAGTCAGAAAAAGGGCGCTACTGAATAACACTGTTCGAATGTAGGATAAGTGGCCTTAGTCAAGCCCATTGTTGACTGCCCATCTCACCAAGCCGGCAACATTCGTGACACCAACCTTTTTAAAAATATTGGATCGGTGACTCTCGATTGTATGGGCGCTGAGGTGGACTGCCTCTGCGATTTGCTTCGTGTTGTATTCATGGCACAAAAGCTTGATGATTTCCTTTTCTCGATCACTTAAGTGAGGGAAAAGATGATCCGGCTCCTCAGCAGTTCTCAATCCTTCTGCCTTGGCCTCTGCTTCTTGAGTAAGACAGACATGACCATTCTTTACGGAAGAGATGGCCTTGAGAATTTCGTGTTTGCCCGCTGACTTTAGGATGTAGCCATCCGCGCCGTACTTGAGCATCTGCTTTACAAATCGTTGTTCATCATACTGCGTGAGGGCAAGCACTTTGATATCGGGGTGCTTATCTTTCAGTACCTAGAGGCATTCAATGCCATCCATGACCGGCATATTGATGTCCAGAAATATGACGTCGACCTCGTTGTTGGCAACGAAGTCGAGGCATTCCGCTCCATTTGCCGCCTCTCCACATACTTCGAGACTCTCGATGCTCTTTAAGGCATTGCTCAATCCCTCTCGAAAAATCTCATGATCATCACAGAGTAGCGTTCTTAATCTATGTGACTCTTGCTTCATACAGCCTCAGTTTGATTAAGAGGAACAGAAATTATGAAATGGACTCCTTGTCCTTGGACTGAAGACACGGTCATGGCTCCTTCTAGAAAGTTAACTCGACTTTTGATTCCGCTCAGTCCAAAGTTTTCCGGATCCTCTACTATGGTTGCATCGAAACCCATTCCATCGTCTTTATAATTCATTTGGAGACCATCTGGAGTTCGCTTTATCATTAATTTTATTTCAGATGCACTGGCATGTTTCAAGGTATTGTTGACCAGCTCTTGGACGATTCTATAGATCATCACTTCTGTCTTATTTTCAAATCGGTCTTCGAAATCGTCATATGTGAAGGATATCTTAATCTTAGCCGACTCTCGCATACGATCAAAGAAGTCCTCTATTCCTTCGAAAAGACCAAGTTTCACAAGAACCCCTGGCATCATATTATGGGCGACTCTCCGCACTTCAGAATTGGCTCGATCTATCACCTCTTCGGTAGATTTCAAGATGTCCAATTCTGTCAATTTTTTGATCTCAGATTCAATGTTGTTGATGTGCAATTTGACTGCACTAAGCAAGGCACCGATGCCATCATGCAAATCTCGAGCGATTCTTCGCCTTTCTTCTTCCTGAGCGTATAACATGCTTTGAAGATTCATAACCTCACGCTCTTGTTCCAGTTTGGCGATTCGTTCCTCACTGAGCATTTTGTTATGCCGTAGGCGATTCGAGTAAATGATTATCACGGCGGTTGAAATTGCCAAGAATAGAAAAGTCAATACGATAAAGAAGTTGCGTTGCAAGTCAGATATGTGGTTGGCTTGTTCAAGCCTTACGATGGATGCCTCCTTCTTCTCAGTTTCGTAGAGGGTTTGGAAATTATTGATTGCCGTAACCTTCGCTTCATCAATAAGAACTGAGTGGATTGAATCATGTTTACTGATATAGTTGAGTGCTAATTCAGTATTCCCGGTTGCCAAGGCAACGGAATAGGTTCTATAGTAGATTGTTTCCAGTGCCGACGGGGAATCAAAACAATTCTGATGAGATTCAGCTTCTTCCAATGCAATGAGCGCCTCACCATAATGCTCATTCATTTCAAGTATCTCACCCTTTAAACTTAAAAATGTCGCACTTTCAAAACATCCTGATCCAATGTACATTTCAGCACTATCAAGAAACAAAAGAGAAGACGCTCTTTTCTCAGGTAAAAAGCAAGAGTACAACGCTACTTTTCGAAACAATAGACCCAGTTGGCCACTATCAGCATTTTGATTTCTACTCATCCTGAGCGCTTCGTAAGCGGTTTGCAAAGCAACTTTAACACTATCCAACTTCCAATAAACTTGGGCGAGGGCGTCCAAAGTCATAATTAGGTTTGGCACATCATCGAAGTCTCTTGTTGTCGAAACCAGATTCTTTCCGATTCTGAGTGCCTCCGTCGGATCGTCGAGTTGAGTTGCATACAAATTCATGAGATTGTACTCCGCTGAATTAAACCGATTCAGACCGTGTTCTGAATACCCTGCAGAAGCTTTCAAGAAGTATAAAGCGGATGAGTCAGCAATTCCAATATTTCGATAAAGCAAACCAAGCAAATTGTGCAGCTTAGCCTTCAACAGCAACTGATCATTTGTACTTGGTAGATTTACACGAGAGCGAGCGGGCAAAATATACTTCGCAGGTGAATCATATCGACCCTTAAAACCCAGATTTATCAGCTCTTCAGTGGCCTCCTGTGTTTGGTCAAGTCTGAGTCTGATCAAGGTTGAGTCAGCTTCGGTTCCGGCGAAAACAGTCAATCCGATCCAAAACTGTAAGAGCACATGAAAACCTCGTTTGGAAAATCTACTTTTCAGCATGCATCATCTTGCTTCACATTAATGTACAGCACTATTGCCATGATTTGATCAAGGCATCTGAGTTCAACTTGAGGTAATTAGATCGAATCCTTAGTTGTCTGTGTCGTTCGCTTCCTTTTCCGAAAGGCGTTTCCATTTTCATCGTAGACCGAAGCCATCAGAATTTTACCTGCGGCATCTTTTTTAAAGTCGGTCCGAATGGTAATGGATGATATATCTCCGTTGTCGCTGTCAACTACAATGGACTGCAGATATTCATCTGTGACGACATAGTCGGGTGGCCATTGATTAGAAGGAACATTGTTTCCAAGGCTCCCATTTTTGTTATTTGGATCTGGTGTGCAGGAGAATTTGCCTCCATCTGTTCTCGTGACCACTGCTTCTACCTTGTTTGTAGCAGCATTGATATTGACGTCCAATTCGGATCGTCATTATTTGGAATACTCATTTTGTCGGTTTAATAGGTTAGTAAGTGGTCAGAGGATTACTAAATAAGTACTTTATCTCTAAATGCAGCCCATCGTCCTCCAAGTTGATGGAATCAAATTTCAAAACCACTCGCAGGGACGGGTTCATAGGGTAGACTCGATGCGTCCCTGCGATGATTTTTTGATAGGGTCAGTTCAACTTTGATTGATCTGAACGTTTAACTATCTCAAATATCACACAGGGTCAATGAGATCCTTCTAGCGGTTTTCCGCTAAACTTCGAATTATGCTGCTTGACTTCCGTATAATTCCGAGCCCCCTCCAAGTCCTTCTTTTCGAAGCTCTTCTGCCTTCAGCAAGTCCATTTTACCGCCGGCTCGATCGCCGAGAGAAAGTCGAAATTTCCCTCTAATGTCAAAGACATTGGCTGCATTCGGCTTCAAACGAACCGCCATGTTCAAGTCGTTCATGACCTTGTAATCAATATCCAGGATGCGATATAACTGCGCTCGCTTCAAGTAGAATACATATTCAGTTGGTTTCAACTCGATGGCCTTACTCACATCGTCGAGTGCCTTCTTATGGTTCTGCAACTTGATTCTAATGAGCGCTCTCCGATAGTAGTTCATCGCTTTCCCCTCATCAACTTTAATCGCTTTTGTAAAGTATCGTTCGGCCTTATCGTACTGCTTGTCTCTTATCGCTTTGAATGCAATTTGTTCAAGTCGCTCACGCCAAGAAGAGACGTGCTTGTTTTTGACATAGTTCAACAAGCTTTCGTTCTGGATAATCAAATTACCACTTGAATCAACCAACATTAGGTATGACTCTTTGCAATTAATATCAATTTGATTATTCCAATTCTGCCCGTGGAGATGGGCATTCCAAATTGACTTGGCTTGTGTGAGGATTTCACTCCATGCTCCTGAAGTGAAATTAGATGGTCGCTCAAAAGAGCTTAAGAAGTGATTTAATTCAGTTGTGCTCATGACTTCAGATTTTAGTTTATCAATCAATCTGAGATCAAAGCTCTTGTGGGTGATCGTAATCTATTTACGTTCTGAAATCATAATCACAATTTACCCCCGTAAACCAGGAATACAGTAGGGTTTTTGCCGAGGTCAGGAATACGTTGTTTCCACTCTCCTACCGTTTTTGTCTGAATATATTGGGTTGGAGACGTAAGATTGGAAGCAATACATAAGTCGGTCCCTCCATCCAAAATCTTGAATAATGCCTTCAGCATTTTTGAATTGCGGTATGGCGTTTCGATAAACATTTGGGTAACGTCAGCTTCTTTCGATTCTCGCTCTAAACTCTTCAGTTTCTGTGCCAACTCCTTCTCATCTTTTGGCAAATAGCCATGGAAGGCGAATTTCTGACCATTCATTCCTGAAGCCATCAAAGCGAGAAGCAAAGATGATGGCCCTACCAACGGTCGCACATCGACTCCTTCAGCATGTGCCTGACGAACGATCAAGCCTCCGGGGTCTGCGACTCCAGGCACGCCTGCGTCAGAAATCAGCCCTACAGTACCAGCATCAAAAAGTGAAAATATCTCATCGATATCGTCTTCTCCGTGCTTGTTTAGTTCTAGCATTCTCACGTCATCAAACGAGTGAGGGAACTCAATGGATTTTAAGAATTGTCTTGCGGTCTTCGCTCGTTCCACAATGAAGCTCTTACACTCATAAATTTCGCTAATCGTGTCCTTTCCTAGAAACTTAGCGCCATTCGACTCATGTAAAGAAGACGGTATGAGGATGAGTTTCTTTTTCATTTGGATTGCTCAAAAAACCGATCTGCTGTGTCATTCAACAGTTCGTATACGTGATCAAATCCGCGTTGGCCTCCAAAATAGGGATCGGGCACAACCATGTCCTCACCGGGATGAAGCGTGTTCAGCAACAATTCAACTTTCGCTTCATCATCGCTTGATTTGGCTTGGGCGAGTACATTGGATTGATTTGATTCATCCATCACAAAAATCTTATCGAATTGATCAAAATCTTCATCGCTGAACTGCCGAGCCCTGAGGTCGCTGATGTCTATGCCGTATTTGAGGGCGGTCTCTTGCATTCGTTGATCCGGTTCTTCGCCTGCGTGCCAGCCACCTGTACCAGCAGAGTCGAATTCGTACTCCAACCCAATCTCTTCGGCCTTATGTCTGAATACACCTTCAGCCAACGGTGATCGACAAATATTTCCGAGACAGACGAACAGAACTTTCATAATTCAAAATTTGGTACAAAAAAAACCCACTCGCCAAAGACGAATGGGTTATTCAATCATCAAACACAATAACTATTGTATTGCCATTTTCTTCTCAAGATCACTGATATAGCCTCGGAACCGCTTGTCGGTTTCCATTAGATTATTTACGGTCTTACAAGCGTGTAATACCGTTGCGTGATCCTTGCCTCCACAGTGAGCTCCAATACTTGCCAGAGAAGCTTTTGTAAGCTGCTTAGCGAAGTACATTGCTATTTGCCGAGCCTGTACAACTTCTCGCTTACGAGTCTTAGACTTCATAAGCTCGATTGGAAGGTCAAAATAATCACAAACGACTTTCTGAATGTAGTCGATGGAAACTTCTCTTGCCGTATTGCGGACGAACTTGTCGATCATCTGCTTTGCGAGATCCAGCGTGATATTCTTCTTGTTCAATGAAGCTTGAGCGATCAAAGAAATTAAAGCTCCTTCCAGCTCGCGAATATTCGTCGTGATGCTATATGCGAGGTATTCAATTACTTCTTTTGGAAGCTCAATTCCTTCGATGTACATCTTCTTTTCGAGAATAGCGATCCGTGCTTCTAGACCTGGCACTTGAAGATCTGCACTCAACCCCCACTTAAAGCGACTAAGTAAACGCTGCTCCATTCCTTGCATTTCAACTGGTGACTTATCGCTCGTTAGAACAATTTGTTTTCCAGTTTGATGAAGGTGGTTAAACACTCCAAAGAAAACCTCTTGAGTTTTTTCCTTTCCAGCCATAAACTGAACATCATCGATGATCAGCACGTCGATCATTTGATAGAAATGAACGAAATCATTGGTCGTGTTGTTTCTAACCGCATCAATAAACTGATGAGTGAATTTCTCGGATGAAACATAAAGTACCGTTTTGTTAGGATGGTTCTTTTTGATCTCGATACCAATGGCATGGGCAAGGTGTGTTTTACCTAAGCCTACATTTCCATAAATCAGAAGTGGGTTGAATGATGTACCACCCGGTTTCTGAGCAACTGCAAATCCAGCTGATCGAGCAAGTCTGTTGCAATCCCCTTCAACAAAGTTTTCGAAGCTATAATTTGGATTAAGCTGTGAGTCGACAACTACTTTTTTCAGGCCAGGAATGATAAACGGATTTTTAATCGTTTTACTTCCGATGTCAATCGGCATACTTACCGATGGATTCTTAACAGCGCTAATATTTGAAGTTGGAATACGAACAGTATAAGGCTTGGATGTAGTATAGTTATTCTCCATAACAATACTATACTCAAGGCGGCCTTCTGGGCCCATTTCCTTTTTTATGGTCTTCTTTAAGAGACCAATATAATGCTCCTCCAACCACTCATAAAAGAACTGACTTGGCACCTGGATCGTCATAGTGTTATCCTTGAGCTTGATTGGTTTGATCGGCTCAAACCAAGTTTTATAGCTCTGAAGGCTAACGTTATCACGTATCACTTCGAGACAACGGTCCCAAGCTTCTTCATGTGGTTTACTCATTGACAAAAAAGTCTTTATGGTCGCGTATCGCTGTCGATGCGCAACTGATATTAATTGAATGTTAGATACCGGATGTTCAGAGGTGATAACCTCTCATTGACTGAGCAAATATTCACTAAATAAAATGAAAAAAAAAACCGACTTGCTATTGATTTTGTCAATTGTTTTACAGTGCGATTCTAAGCCGAAAATGATCAATTCTGAAAAAGTAGATAAGTAACTGAAGTCGAGCTCCCTGAAGCGGTTTGATTGAAGTGAAAAAAAAATTCAGCCGAATAAAATATTGTTGGAAACCTTGTTGATATCAAAATCAATTTTCAATCCTCGTATTTTTCTACACAACTTATTAACGCGGCTTTCACGCTCGTTCTAAGATCTATTGGTTCTAGCACTTCGACTTGGTCACCAAATCCCAATATCTGAGTGATCAATTCGATCGTATTCAGCACGTTAAGTTGAACAACCAACCCATCACTTTCCTTCCTTAAAATGACCTGCGATTCATGTAGAGGTTGGGTCCGTATATAAGGGGTGAGTCTAGAAGAAAATTTCAAGACCACTTCCACTGGTTCATTGTCGGTCACCGTAATCCCAATTGCGTGCTTGAAAAACTTCATCCGATCGAATTCCGGTTTTGACTTGAATGGCATTTCCGTTGTCTTTGCAGAAACAAACCGATCGAGGCTGTATGTTCGAATTGATCCTTTGTCCACGTCATAGCCTATCACATACCACCTACCTCTATACTCTTTGATCAAGTACGGCTCCAACACCAATGATTGGGTCTCTTCGCTTTCAAACTTTTGATATTCAAACTCCAATTGGGTTTGGGCGCGAGCAGCGGCATACACCGCTTCAAGAAACTCAGCGCCTTGATAGGCCCCGGTTCTCTCAAATTGAATGACTTCCTGCTCGCTGTGATCGTCCGTAGTTGAAACTTTCATCCGATCCAGTATCTTTTCGATTGCTGTATCAAATTGTCGAAAAAGTGGAATGTCCCGAAATTGGAACAGCGTGTTTGCAGCATCTTGAATGGCTTCCAAATCGATGTCATTCAGTGGGAGTTCGCTGATGGTATACTCAGGATCCTCATAGTGATAACCTCCCTCGAATTTGTTGAAGGCGATCGGTGCATAATAACCTAGCTCGCCCTCATTCCTCATAGCCCAAATATCCTTGTCGATGGTGGACATCGAAATATGCTCGCCATCACTCCCATACAATGCCTCCTCACAGCTGTATCTTAAGTCTTCTTTAGAGGGAAACGGGTTTCTCGGATTGCGAATACATCGGTCAATTATTCGATATCGAAGAAGTGCATATTTATTGGCTGGCATAAAGTGCTAATCTAATCACTGGATTCATGGCAAACTTTGGTTTTCTAAATGAGATTATCAACTATCTTTGCCGCCCATTTTGGACCCGTAGCTTAACTGGATAGAGTCCTTGACTACGAATCAAGAGGTTGCAAGTTCGAATCTTGCCGGGTTCACTAAAATGGAAAGCCTTGACGCATGTCGAGGCTTTTACATTTGTTTAGAGAGGCCCCGTAGTTCAACTGAATAGAATATCAGATTTCGGCTCTGAGGGTTACAGGTTTGAATCCTGTCGGGGTCACTAAATGACAAAGCCCACTGCGAAAGCAGCTGGGCTTTTTCGTTTTCATGAGCCAAACTTGTTTGAGCGAGTGAAATAAGAAAAAGCTCAGGGCAAGCAACGCTTGCTTGGGCTTGGTCCATATCTCGGACAAAGCAGGATCACGAAGTAATCCTGCTCCTAAACTGATGATAAAAAGCCCAGAGCAAGTATGGCTTGCATGGGCGAAGTCCAATGCTCGGTCTAGACAGGATCACGAACAGAGCGAGTAATCCGAGAGTGATCAGGAAATTAGACAATTAGCTGATTGATAGAAATAGATCAAAGTATGGCTTGCATGGGCGAAGTCCAATGCTCGGTCTAGACAGGATCACGAACAGAGCGAGTAATCCGAGACTGATTAGGAAATTAGACAATTAGCTGATTGATAGAAATAGATCAAAGCATGGCTTGCATGGGCGAAGTCCAATGCTCGGTCTAGATAGGATCACGATGTAATCCAATATCTTCACTCTCTAATTCACCAATTTGGACTACCAAGAAATCGCGCTCCGTTTTGAAAGTGATCTGTTTCCCGAAATCCTCGAAGCAGAACTTGCCGAAATTGGCTTTGACAGCTTCACTTCTAATCGAGACACACTCAAAGCATATATCCCAGCATCGGAATTCGATCCCGATTTGTTGGAGGCCATTCTGACGGCATACAGGGAAAACATCATCTCCAAGGAGATCCAGCAAATCGATCATCAAAACTGGAATGAACTCTGGGAGTCCAATTACGATCCCGTTACTGTCGATGACAAAATATTCATAGGCGCTCCATTCCATCAAGTGCCTGATGGATTCGAGAATAATATCATCCTAGAACCGAACATGAGTTTCGGCACAGGACATCACCCGACCACGCACATGATGCTCCGAACACTTTCCACGATGGATATTATGGGCAAGTCACTATTTGACTTTGGCGCCGGCAGCGGAATCTTGTGCATCTATGCCGATCAGCGGGGAGCAAATGGATTTGGTGTTGAAATTGACGAACATGCGGCGCAAGCAGCAAATGAGAACCTAAACCTCAACAAGTGCGAATCATTCCACATAGTGGCCGGCGGTATTGAGGAGGCCGCGGAACGAAAGGTCGACATCATTGTTGCTAATATTAACCGTAACGTCATTGAAGAATCTGCGAATAAGCTCCGAGCAATAATCGAAGACGGAGGCACTCTCCTTTGCGCTGGATTCCTCAACTCCGACACTCCCGCCCTTACTTCGTTTCTCGAAGCCAATCGTTTTGAGAAGAGTGGCGAACTCAGCGACGGTGAATGGACTTTGCTTAAATTCATCGCTTCTTGATACGAAACCTAGTTATATCCTTAAGCCTCATCCTAGCATTTGGATTGGAGTTGAGCGCACAAGCGTTCAAAGAATTTGCGGGTGAAGATGTCTTTCTTGAAGAATTAGAGGCTCAAATGGTAGAGCGAGCAGTTGGAGACGCCAAAAAGACGAATAAGGAACTGCATGAGCAATTCACCGAAATGTGGGTTGAACTCAATGTACTTAACCCTTCCCAAAAGACGAGGATTTTCAATGCTTCAAATACCATCCTGAAAAGAAGGCTTGCAGTGATCCCAGGAGTTCGTGACTACATCGTGACCGTTATGGACATTGCTAACTCACCACTCGGATTAAGTGCCTTTGAAGAATGGCACCGTACAGTTGACGCAATCCTTGAGCTAAGATCGGTGCGGAAAGAGTTTGCTCGTTACATGGACTTTAGCGCAGCTTTATTCTCGGACAATGTCGTTTACAAGTCTCCTTCTGTTCAATGGATCAGTGATAGTCCGAACTTTTCGTTTCAACTCGAAGATGGCAAGCCAAAACTCATCTTTCCAGAACTCAATTTGAAATGCGAGGCCAAGCGCTCGGATGGACATATCAAAAACACCAGCGGCGTCTATTATCCGCTTGACGGAAAGTGGATTGGCAAAAACGGCCTCGTAACTTGGGAGCGAGCAGGTCTTGATCCGAATAAAGTCTACGCAATTATCAATGAATATGACATGCTCATGAAGTTTTCCAACTTCGACGCAGACTCAGTCACATTCTATAATACAGACTACTTTGACACTCCTTTGCTCGGCCGTCTTGAAGATAAGGTCCAAGCTAATGTCACCCCGGAAAACGCTTCATTTCCATACTTCATTTCATACAGTAAGCGATTAAGAATCGCCAACATCGATAGAGGAGTGGATTACGAAGGCGGTTTTTCACAGAAAGGGGCCCGTTTTATTGCAAGTGGATCTGAAAAGGACCCTGCGATATTGGTTTTTCACTTAAATGATAAGCCATTTTTGGAGGTGAATTCAATGAGTTTCAGCATCAAGGATGACAGGATTATTTCCACGAATGCTGCGATTAGATTCTCCCTTCATGAAGACTCAATTTATCACCCTGGTCTTGACTTCAAGTACTTCAGAAAAGATCGTATTGTGAATTTGTACAAGGCTGATGAAGGCCTTCAAAAGGCTCCGTACTTTGATAGCTATCATGGCATTGACATACACACAGAGTTAGTACAATGGAAAATTGACCAACCGCGAATCACTTTCGGGACTATACCGAACAGCTCTGACAACCGGGCAATGTTTGAGTCCGACTTCTACTTCCGAGCTGGCAGATTTGATCAATTAATGGCTCTGAGCATGAACCACCCAATGGTGATGATAAAAAACTGTTTTGAGGAAAAAGAAGTCGACGTGCTTACAGATCGAGAAGTGGCATCCTGTATGCACTCAAGCTTAACAGACGCCCAAGTAACCCTTCTCAACTACACCAATTTGGGGCTGGTTAAGTACAATATCAAAACAGGTAAAGTGAGGTCAACCGACCGATTGTACCATTATGTAAGAGCAAAGTCCGAAAAGGAAGACTACGATGTAATTCAAATCGCCTCAGACATCGGCACAATGGAGAATGCAAGTCTCGATTTGGTTGACGAGGTTTTTAAACTCAAGATGAACGGCATTCGAAATATTACGGTATCTGACTCGCATCAGGTGGTCATTTACCCTAAAGATGGAACGATCACCATGAAGAAGGATAAGGACTTCGATTTTTCTGGTGTCGTAAGGGCGGGTCGCTTGGAGTACTTCGGAAACAATTTTGAATTCCTCTACAATGATTTCAAAATGGAAATGCCCAACATCGACTCCATCAGGCTCATTGTCTCTACTGATCAAAAGACAGCTGGAGGAAAAGAACGTCTCGCGAGGGTGAGTACAGTGATTGAAGATGTTGAAGGAACTCTAGAAATTGATCACCCAAAGAATAAGTCTGGACTCGAAGAACTGGAGCAGTATCCAATCTTTACTAGTCATAAGAAGTCTTATGTCTACTATGATCGATCGAGCATCCAAAACAAAGCCTACCATCGAGATAATTTTTACTTCGAACTGGACCCATTCGTTTTTGACAGTTTGGACAACTTCGAGAATAGACGAATCGATTTTGAAGGGCGTTTTGTCAGCGCCGACATATTCCCTGAATTCAGAGAGAGCTTAACGCTTCAAGAGGATTATTCACTTGGATTCATTCGAAACACACCAAAGGATGGTTTCGATGTTTACCGTGGAAAAGGAGAATATCATGACACGATCAAACTCAGCCATGATGGACTGAGAGGATCTGGAAAGTTAAAATACCTCACGAGCACGTCTAAATCTGACAACTTCTTATTTCTGCCCGAAGAGATGAAATGCATCGCTCAATCATTGGTCATTGATGAGCAAATGGGTCAAGTTGAGTATCCGCCTGCCACAGGAAAGGACATTATTGAGGATTGGCATCCCTATGACGATAATATGCACCTCGAAACGGATGAAAATCCGTTTGTCATGTACGATGGCTCGGAATTAACAGGTAGCCTAGACTTATCGCCCGAAGAGCTACAAGGAGCAGGATTATTTGCATTTGACAAAGCCGAATTAGAATCAGAATCATTCCATTTCAACTTTTCCGGGTTTGATAGTGACACGGCCGACTTCAAACTTCTTTCAGAGGTTTCAACTTTCGAAGGCTTGCAGTTCAGGACAAACAATGTTGAGGCACACGTCGACTTTGCAAAGAGGAAGGGTGTTTTCATTTCGAATGACGGAACTTCCATGATGGAATTCCCGAATAATCAATACGTCGCATTCATGGACCGTTTTACGTGGTATATGGACCAAGAGGCGATAGAATTATCAGGAGGCAAGGCTGACAAGAGCAATGCATCTGGAGCAATGCAGTATGAGGGATCAAGATTTATCTCCGTTCATCCAGACCAAGATTCACTGGAATTTTACTCTCCAGCCGCGCGATATGACTTAAGACGAAGTATTATCAAAGCAAAAGAAGTGGAATTCATCCAAGTTGCCGATGCATTAATCTATCCAGACAGTGGTTTCATTACTGTGCGAAGAAGAGCAAAAATGAAAACCCTCACTAACGCTCGCATTGTAGCTAATGCGATTACCAAGTACCACAAAATCGATAGCGCAACCATCGACATCTTCGCGAAAAGAGAGTACGTTGGAACCGGACTGTACACTTACAAAGACGCTAAAGGAAACAAGCAGCGAATTCGATTTCACAACATTAATGTCGACAGCACCGATCAAACTTATGCGAAGGGAGACATCTCCACAGAGAGGAATTTTACGCTGAGTCCGTATTTCGATTATAAAGGGAAAGTGCGCCTGAATGCCAGCGTTAAGGATTTAACATTCAACGGTATGTCGAGAATTAAACATCAATGCGAGGCTTCTGTTTCTATGCAATGGTTCAAATTCAAGGCGGCAATTGATCCAGACGACATCTTCATACCGGTTGACAAAACCACATTTGATAAAGACGACAACTTGCTAAAAGCGTCATTGGTCCTCGATCCCGACACCGGGGCGATCTATACCACATTCATGTCTCCAAAACTTGAGGACAAGGATTACGATCTGTTACCTGCGACAGGATTCCTCACTTACAATACTGATGGGCAGGAATACCGGATATCGAACATCAATAAACTTGCTCAACAGACTTTACCCGGGCAATATCTGAGTCTAGATGCTGAAGACTGCAAAGTATTTGGAGAAGGCAAACTCGGATTTGGATTCAATCCTGGTCAAGTGGACATCTCGACTGTTGGAAACATGAAGCACGACCTCAGCTCAAACGGCGTCGACCTCGATGTTATGCTTGTGCTTGACTTCTTCTTCGTTGACAAGGCAATTGATGATATGGCCAAGATCATGCAGGAGAACGCTATGGGCGAACCAATAAGTTTTGAACGAGAGACATATCAGCGTGGATTAGGAGAACTGATTGGCACTGACGAAGCAGATCGCCTTATTTCTCAAATAACATTGATAGGACAATTCAAAAAATTCCCTTCAGACCTCGAAAAGCATTTCTTTTTGACCGATGTTCAAATGAAATGGAATGCTGAGACAAACAGCTATCAATCGGTTGGAGATAAAATCGGAATTGGAAATATCGGCAAGCGTCAAATAAACGTGAAGGTGAAAGGAAAACTAGAAGTTGTGGTAGGGCGAATTCCTGAGATCAACCTGTACTTGGAAGCCGACAACGACACTTGGTATTACTTCAAATATTCAAGAAACATCATGCAAGCTTATTCTAGCATGGATGACTTCAATACAGCAATTGGAGATCTTAAGGCAGATAAGCGAAAGAAGAAGGTCGAAAAGGGTCAATCTCCTTACAGTTTTATGCTCTCGAGCAAGCGGCGACGTGACGACTTCGTGACTAAGTTTTAATCGAATTTTGACAGAATATTAAATTTGCGCCTCGATAGTGCTGACTTTACCAGTCATATCATCTTTAATTCTTGCCTACGTCTTGGGCTCCATTCCAACTGCAGTTTGGATTGGCAAAGCCTTCTACGATATAGACGTCAGAGAATACGGTAGCGGCAATGCTGGTGCCACGAATACTTTTCGTGTTTTAGGTAAAAAGGCTGGAATACCCGTTCTGCTGATCGATGCATTTAAAGGATTCGCAGCCGTATCCCTAGTTCATCTCTTTACTGAGGAACCAATCAGCACAGAAGCTTTCGTTAATTATCAGCTCGGTTTAGGAATTGCGGCTGTAATTGGTCACATATTCCCACTATTCGCTGGATTCAGAGGAGGAAAAGGTATTGCGACGCTGTTAGGCCTGATGTTAGGAATACATCCAGAGGGAGCTTTGCTTGCCTTAGTTGTCTTCCTTCTAGTATTTGCACTTACTCGGTTTGTATCGCTTGGATCGATGTCGGCGGCCATCAGTTTTCCGTTTCTAATTGTGCTCGTATTTCAAGCAACCGTGCCGAGTTTGATCATTTTCTCCATGTTCGTAGCCATTCTGGTTTTAGTCACACATCAAAAGAATATTGAGCGATTAGTGCGTCGAGAGGAAAACAAAGCCAATATTTCAATTAAGAATTTAATTCGCCAAGCCGGCGAAGACGACTGATTCTCCCCTAACTTTACTCACATTTGTTTGCTGAAAAGACCTATTTGGCGGTGTTTTTGCAACTAGTCTTATTAGGATTTTTACCATCTGTTAGAAAACAGGACTACAAATTTGAGCCTGAAGAATCATATCGTTGCGCTGACACTGGCGTTCGTTTCTGTGCTTCACGTGAGTGGACAAGAATCAGAGGAAGCTCTTCGAGAAAAGGCTGAAGCCTTATTCGAACAAGAGAATTTTCCAGAGGCATTTCCAATCTACTCGCAGCTACTGAGCCTTAAACTTCAGAGTCCTGAGTACAATTACCGATTTGGCGCCTGTCAACTTTTTACAATTCAAAACAAGGAAGAACCTCTTAAGTATCTTGACTTTGCTGTAAAGGCGGAAGAGCCACCCGCTCTCGCCTATTTCTACTATGGCTTAGGATTACATCTTAACTATCGATTTGATAAGGCGATTGAGCAGTATCAGAAGTATAAGGAATTAGGTGCTACAAAGGACAAAATGTTCAAATTAGCCGATCGGTATATAAAACAATGTACGGACGGCAAGACGCTCGTTTCTAGCTTCACAGACATTTCAGTAGTCGAAGCGCAAGTCCTGCCTCGCCGAGAGTTCTACAGAAACTATGACTTGAGGGAGTTTGGAGGAAAAATCATCGTTAAACCTGATGACTTTATGTCCGATGAGGACAAAAAGAGGGATGCACGCTTTCTAATGTACTTTCAAGAAAGTGCAGACTTAATCTACTACGCCTCCTATTCAGACAAAAACGCCACGGGTAAGGATCTCTACTATATTCAAAAACTACCAACAGGTGGATGGAGCACTCCCAGCAAGCTGCCTGCTACGATTAATACTTCCTATGATGAAGACTACCCATTCATCCATCCGGAGGGCGATGTACTCTACTTCGCCTCTAAGGGACACAACAGCATGGGTGGTTATGACATTTTCAAAAGCACTCGTCGTGGAGATGGAACTTGGACTCAGCCAGAGAACATGGAATTTGCGATCAACACTCCATGGGACGAATTCATGTTCATTTCTGACTTGGATGAAAAACTAGCCTGGTTCGCATCAAATCGTGAAACAAGTAATCATGATGTCACTTTATACAAGATTGGCATCGATCGAGTGCCTTTAGACTTGACGTTGATCAAAGGAAATTTTCAAGCAGAAGGTTCGCGCAAGGCAAAAATCACCGTCCAGGATTTAACACAAAACAAAATTGTCGGTGTGTACCACTCTGAAAGGCAGTTTGGCGAATACATTTTGGATTTGCGTGGAAGTGGTAAGTACAAATTCATCGTTGAGGCACAAGAGAGTAATTCCATCCATGAAGGAATCGTTGAAATCCCTCGCGAAAAAGGCCTCAAACAATTCAAGCAAGAAATGATTCTCGCCGTTGATGGAGGCGAAGAAAAACTTCAAATCATAAACCACTTTGACGAAGAGCTTGATTCGGACGAAACACTTCTTACGGCTGATATTCTTAGACGCCAAGCAAGCCTTACGGTTAACAGTTCTGAAGACGAAGTGGTTCGAACCACTGAAATTCTCGATGATGGAGTCGCTAGTTCTGGGAGCGTTACAGAAGGGAAGTCTCAGGAAGAGCTGATTGCAGAAGCGACAAACCTCACCTCAGAAATGGAAGGTGATGCGAAATTGCTCAATCAGAAGGCCGCCTATCTATATGACGTGGCCGTTGAGAAACAAAGTTCATCAGATCCTGAGCAAGTGGCAGAAGGTGCTATTGCTGCGGAGTTAGCTGGAGTCTATAAAATGGAAGCTGACAATCGGGGGACGGCTGCCGACCGCATGAACGGTTCATTGAGTACGCTAAGTTCTGGGGCGCTCGAAGAAGCCGCGTTCAATGCTCAATTCAATCAGCTGCAAGTTACTTCCTCCAACTATGATGAACTTTCAAAATTTGAGGATCGGGTACCGAATGAATTTGAACGTAGAATAGCTCCAACCTTGAGTGAGTATGAAGTGAAAGTCGAAGAAGTATCGACCCTAGAAGATGATCTCATCGAACTAGACAAGGAGATTGAGTATCTGACTTCTGAAAAAGAAAACACCAAGGATGAAACCATGCAGGCTGAGTACCAAGCTCAGATTGATGAAGCTCAAGCCACAAAACCTGATAAACAAGCTTCTCACGACAGAGCAACGGCCGAATTAGACGTACTCGAAGATTCAAAGGATAAAGCGAGTAATTATTTCACGATCGCAAAATCCTTGATGTTGAGCGCTGATGCTGGAGCCAGTGGCGTTGCGAACCTTGTAACAGCTGCTTCAATCAATACGATCCAAATCGCATTCACGACAGGAGCAGAAAACAATCCTGCATTGCTGGCAATGATCGCCCCAACATTAGCGGAAGGCGCACTTGCACAGAGCGTCGCTGCAGGAAGAAAAGAAGACAGTCAATCTTCAGAGCCTAATGATACTTTCAATGCTCCAGCATCGATAGCAGGTACGGACGAACCAGCGTCACAAGGGACTCAAATCGATGAGCCTGAAACAACAACGGAACAACCAGCAGATGAAGTCGTGCAGTCAAGTGATCAAGACACTGATGTAAATGATCAAATTCAACAAATCGTTGGCTCGGAATCCGAACCAGAGATCGTTTCCGGCGACTACAATGCATTTTTCAATACGGAAGTTGCCATGGCTGGAAATGCAGAAGATCCAGTAATTGCCGAAACAAGAAAAGCCGAGTTATATGATCAATGGGTAGATAATCTTCAATTTAGGATTGACTCATTGGAAGGAGTTCAGCAGAGCGAAGACCTTTCTGAAGAACAGAATACTGTTATTAATGATCAACTTGCTTCGCTAGAATCAACAAAAGATGAGAAACTAGACCTTTCACTCAATTCGTATCAACGGATAGCAGAACTGAGCGATCAAGCGTCGTCTAGCGAAAGCGACGGCGGGGGCGATGGTCAAATCTCAGGAGTAGATTCTCCTGGAGGTGATGAATCAACCGGATCAGGTACTGAAGATTCTTCGCTTGTTGATGATAATACCCCAGCGCTATCGCTGGCAGATTTTAGCACAGATGCTTTACCCGTAAAAGTCATCAGGCTGAACAGTAGTTACACTGCCCAGTTAGACGCTGTTCAAGAACCTGATCCAATCGATCAGAAAAAAGCTCAAGCCGGTGTCTATCAAGATTGGGCCGATGAATTACTGGGTCAGCTAACTGCAATTCAAACTCAAAGAGATGCAACTTCTTCCATTGAGGAACAGAATATTTTGGATCAAAAAGCGACAGAAGTAAGTGATCTCCGGCTCGAAAAAGTAGCCGCTGCAGCTAAACTGAATCAGGAAGCGGGAGATGCTGAATTCGCCCAAGCTAATATTGGAGTCCAGAACAACTTACAAGAGCAACTCTATCAGTATGTAGATAACTACGATAAAAGAGCATTTGATCAGATCAAAACTGGAATTGAGAACGGTACTAATCAGGAGGAAAAAGATGCGCAATTAACCACACTGAATAAGAATTGGTTGATGGCCATTCAAAACGAAAAAGTCAAGCTCGAGGCGCGATTCGAAAACACCGACGATCCGGAACAGATAAGATATATTGAAGATCAACTAGCGAAGCTAATTACAGAAAAGGATGAGGTACAGGCAGATCTTGCTGCGCTAGACCCTGACGCAAAAGTTGCTGAGCTAAGCGCTCCTAGTTCTATCCTCGTAGAAGGAGCCGAACGATTTGAAGGCTACGAGCCTGTAGATAATCCAACTGTTGGTAATTACCGTGATGTTTCAGCAATGGCAGCCGCTTCCGCAACCGACGTGACCAATTCCATTAACGCATTGGAAACCGAGCTCGCCGGAACAAAGAAGAAAAAGCATCGCGCTGAAATTGAAGACAGAATCGTCGTTGAAGAAGGAGCTGAAGCTGTAGCAGAAATGAGGAGTATATTCTATGAGGAAGCAGCGGAAATCCTTGCGACTACAGAAAGTCAACTACTCCAGTTAGGACCTGAGGACCCACTTCCATCAACGAAGCAAGCTCGTGTTGCCGAAGATTTGGCTATGGAGGCGACCATGGCTGCTAATACAGCGGCTAAAATGATGGAGGACGCACTGAATATCAGGAAGAAAAAGGTGCGAATTGCCGCAGTAAGAGATGCTCAACGAGCTTCAAATGATGCGACCGTCAAACAACAAAAATCACAACTGAGTGCGCAGCTGGTGGAGGATATTAAGTCAGTCGAACAAGAAGCAGTTGCTCAGAATTTCCTCATTCTTCCCAAGGATCAAATCACCCTACCGATGACTCGAAGAGAGCTCAACCCTACCGAGCAGGCAGACGTGAAAGCAACGTCCGAGTTCCAGTACTATGAATCTAACCGTGCAGTTGCTGATTCAATCCGCAGAGAACTCAAGATGATTGAGATGCGGGAAGAGCAGTTTACGAAGAGAGGACAAGCCACCATGGCCCAATCAGCCATGATTAATTCTGGCGACGACGGAGGCAGATCACGAATGGCTTTAGCTGAACAAGCTTATGCTGACTTTGAAACAGCGGACAGTCTTAGCTCCGAAGCAGCCAAATTGAAGAGACAAGCCACTTTCTATGAGAATGAAGCTAATCGCAAACTTCTCATGGAGCCAGAAGAGGTATATATGAACATCATTGCTTACTACAACCTAAATGCAGTAAACATTACGATTGACACAAGCGATAGTTCATTTGCCATGACCGCACTTCCCTCGATTAAAGAGGCAGCGGAAGCTGAGGAGCCTGAAGATCCTTTTAACTTAAATGCTCCAATTCTAGGAGGTAATGAACCAGTCGCAATAAGAGAAGATGATAAGCTGACCTCCACCATTTTTGAATTAAATCCAGGTGGAAATTCATCATCTTACAGCGAGTCCAATCCAATTCCGATTGATCCGCCCAAACCTCCTGGTGTCATTTACAAAGTTCAGATTGGAGCATTCAAAAGGGAAATTCCGCAAGATGCATTTCCGGGTATAGTACCAATTGAAGGAGAGTCAACCAATTTTGGTTTTACGCGATACACGGCAGGCGAATTCAAAGCGTTTGGATCCGCAGACAATGCTAAAATTCGAATCCGGTCAGCTGGATACTCTGATGCGTTTGTTGTTGCCTATAGAGATGGAGTTAGAATATCTGTCTCACAGGCCAGAGGAGGTGCTGGTTCTGTAGCGAGCTCTGGAAGTGGAACCGGAACAGGACGCGTTAGTTCAAGCGGATCGAGTTTAGTGCAACAAGGATCTACATCCATTACGAATGTTTCTGAAATCGCTGGCATGTTCTACACCGTCCAAGTGGGAGTGTACTCAAGACCAGTTCGACCAAATGAAATTTACAATATATCTCCACTCAATCAAGAGAATCTGAGCAATGGAACTTATCGTTACACCACTGGCGTCTTTGACAATGAGGGAACCGCTACTCGCGCAAGAGACGAAGTAAGGTCATTGGGCATCAGCGATGCCTTTGTCACAGCCTATCGCAGCGGTCAGAGAATTACAATGAATGAAGCACGCGAAAGCAGCGGTGGTTTTGCTACGCAACCTTCTGGAGGGTCCAGTGGGCCTTGGTCTTACCAAGTTCTGCTTGGAACTTACACTGGAGAAGTGCCAGTTCAAGATGCTGTAGTAATTCTGCGTTTGAGCTCCCAAGGAGTAGACAAAGTTTCGAATGGAGATGGCTCAAGCAGCTATTATTATGGTGCCTTTACGAACAGCTCTGAAGCTGATGCGGAAGCTGAAAGGTTAAGAGGTCAGGGAATGACCCAGGCAAAATCAATTGAGCGTTAGAACCTATCCTCTTAGCTCATACTTTTGAGATCTTTTAAAAGGTCATGAGTACAATTCACGAAACAGAAGAAGAAGTTGAGCAGGACGTCGTAGATATTACGGTCCACTCCATCATTTTGTACAATGACGATGTAAACACGTTTGACCATGTGATTCTATCGCTGGTCCAAGTTTGTCAGCATACTGAAGTTCAAGCCGAACAAGTGGCTTGGATCGTCCATACAAAAGGCAAGTGTGATGTTAAACACGGTGAATTTGACACGCTCCATCCGATATGTCAAAAACTAAGAGACAAAGGCCTTTCTGCCGTAATAGAAGCATGAGAAAATATTCTGGTATTATCGTTTTAACCCTTTTCATGGTTGCTTGCTCCAAGGTCCCAATTACTGGGCGCAAACAATTGAACATGTTACCTGAAAGCCAGCTCATGTCAATGAGTCTTACCCAGTATCAGACTTTCTTGAAGGAGAATAAAACCATAAAATCTGGCTCGAATGCCGAAATGGTAAAAAGGGTTGGAAACAAGATTGCCAAACAAGTAGAGGCTTACATGAAGAAACATGGTCACGGCAATCGTGTCAAGGACTACAAGTGGGAATTCAACCTGGTTGATGACGACTTGGTAAATGCTTGGTGCATGTCGGGCGGCAAGGTTGTTTTCTATACTGGGATTTTGCCAATCACAAAGAATGAAACCGGGTTGGCTGTTGTGATGGGGCATGAAATTGCTCATGCCATTGCACGGCACGGAAACGAACGAATGAGTCAAGGATTGTTGGTTCAAGCGGGTGGCTTGGGTCTGAGCGTTGCTTTGAGTGAAAAACCTGAATTGACTCGCAATCTACTACTACAATCATTTGGAGTAGGAGGAACATTGGGTATTTTGAAATTTAGCCGAATGCACGAAAGCGAAGCGGACAAAATGGGATTGATCTTTATGGCTATGGCCGGATACGACCCGAATGAAGCAGTTAAGTTTTGGCAACGCATGTCCGAACAAGGAGGACAGAAACCGCCAGAATTTCTATCTACCCACCCACACGACGATACAAGAATTGCAGACATTAAAGCGTATCTTCCCGAAGCGCTTAAGTTCTACAAACCTTGACAGTAAACATTCTCATACTGCTGATTGCCATCGCCATCGGCTTAATACTCATCGAGATTTTTCTTATTCCCGGTGTCGGAATTCCAGGAATCGTTGGAGCCGTGCTCCTCATTGTTGCCCTCGTCCTTGCTTATCAGATCAGCGGCATGGTAGGACACATTGCGCTTGTGGTCACTGGCATCATATCAATCGGCTTAGTCTACCTTGCTTTTCAGGCCAAAACATGGGATAAGCTTAGCCAAAAAGAAGAGATTACCTCGAAGGTAGAATCGCACACAGACGAATTGAACATTGGAGATAAAGGTCAAACCATCAGTAGACTTTCTCCAATGGGTAAAGTAATGTTCAACGAAGCGTTTTTTGAAGTGAGTTCCAAGGGAGAATACATTGAAGAAAATACTCAAGTGGAAATCGCTAACATTGAAGGAAGCAAAATCATCGTAATACCAGCATAGCTATGTTTTCAGGAATCGGATTAATCGTCGTCATCATCATCCTCGCCATCGTTGGCCTTTGGGTACTACTCTACTTCATCCCAGTTGGTTTATGGTTTCAAGCCGTTTTAACCGGGACCAGAGTTTCATTGATTCAACTCATATTTATGCGTTGGAGACGTGTGCCACCAGCCATTGTCGTTAACGCGATGATTGGAGCGAAAAAAGCAGGAATCACTATTAGTTCCGATCAACTAGAAGCACATTACCTAGCAGGTGGTCATGTACAGAATGTTGTAAATGCACTCATATCGGCCGATAAAGCAAACATCCCTCTCGACTTTAATATGGCTACCGCAATAGATCTAGCGGGAAGAAATGTATTCGAAGCAGTAACGATGTCCGTGAATCCAAAGGTGATTGATACACCACCAGTCACTGCCGTTGCAAAAGATGGAATTCAGTTGATCGCCAAAGCGCGTGTGACGGTTAGAGCAAACATTAAGCAGCTCGTTGGTGGAGCAGGTGAAGACACAATCTTGGCGCGTGTTGGAGAAGGAATCGTAACGTCGATTGGTTCGTCTGAAAGTCACAAAAAAGTACTCGAAAACCCTGATTCAATTTCGAAGGTTGTCCTTGCACGTGGGCTTGACTCTGGAACTGCTTTTGAGATTTTATCGATTGACATTGCTGATGTGGACATTGGGAAGAATATTGGGGCAGAGCTTCAAATAGACCAAGCGGAAGCCGATAAGAACATTGCACAAGCAAAAGCGGAAGAGCGTAGAGCCATGGCCGTTGCTGAGGAACAAGAAATGAAGGCCAAGGCTCAAGAAGCAAGAGCTAAGGTGATTGAAGCCGAAGCCGAGATTCCGATGGCCATTTCAGAAGCTTTTCGAAGCGGTCATCTTGGTGTCATGGATTTTCAACGCTACAAGAATATTCAAGCTGATACCGAGATGCGTGATTCGATCGCGAAGCCTCAGGATAATAAGCCCGGACAAGGAGGTAAAAACAAATAATTAGGCAGACTGAATAATCTGGAGAAAGGAATCAATCTTTAGTGACGCTCCTCCTACCAGGCCGCCATCGATGTCTTGCTGGCCGAATAGCTCCTTGGCATTTCCAGCATTTACGCTTCCACCGTAAAGAATTCGAATGCGTGAAGCAACATCGTCACCATACTTAGTTGCTACTTGATCGCGAATGAAAGAATGCATTTCCTGCGCTTGTTCTGGAGAAGCCGTCTCCCCTGTTCCAATTGCCCAAACTGGTTCATAAGCAATCGTACATTTTGAAATCTCCTCATTGGACATCGCGAACAATGCCTCTTCCAATTGAGTTTGAACGACGTCAAAATGGTTGTTGGATTGGCGTTCATCAAGCTTTTCACCGCAGCAAAAAATCGGCTGAATGCCAGCCCCGATCGAGTGTTGAAGCTTCTTTGTCAACGTCTCACCGCGCTCACCCTGATACTCTCTTCTCTCCGAGTGACCTACAAGAACGAACGACGAACCAATAGAAGAAAGCATACCCGCTGAGATTTCTCCCGTAAAGGCGCCATCTGTAGAAGAAGCACAATCCTGTGCTCCGACAGAAATCGCCGACTTCGCATTTTTTAGAAATTCAAATGTGTGGCGGACGTATGGAGATGGCGGACAAATGAGCACGTCGCAATTCCAGTCCTTCTCGTTCTTGACCAAATCGGAAACAAGACTCATTGCCTCGTTCCAATGCAAATTCATTTTCCAATTCCCAGCAACTAGCTTTCTACGCATGCTGCAATATTACTAGTTCATGTAATTCTGCTTGACCTCTTCATAGGTCGGAATGGAATTGTAATGCCATTTGCCGATCACCGTTCCTTCTTTCAGCAACACCAGACCCGCATTTGAACGAATAATAGTCTTGAGCATAGTGGCATCCGCAGTTAAATAATCAAACTGGTTTTGGTTTGCGTGGCGGAAGGTTTCAATTTCAGAATATGAATTGGCGGCCAATCCATACATGTAAGGACCGCCTTCAGGGTCATTCATTGCAGCTTCATTGATTGCATTGATTTTTACCTGTGAAGCATTGTCCGTTTCGGTGATGTCGTAACAAACAGAAAGAAAGATGTACCCTTCTGCTAGAATGTCTTCGGTGTAGTCATTTCCATCACTATCTTCCAAAACGAAGTCATGGATAGGAGGCTCGCATCCTTTGAATATCAGTTCCGTTTCTCTATCAACAAATTCAGCTCCCTCAATATTCCAAGGTTCATCTTCCGTTGTGTAGGTATTCACCTCCCCATTGACGCTGTAGAACCACGTGTCTTCGTAAATGTCTTGGGGCGCATCAGGAGGACACTCCTTGAGCTCTGAAATGTTATTCCCGATTTTATATGGTCGAAAATCCTTTATAGGAAGGTACATGACACAGTACAAGCAGAACCAAGTTGTTATGATTGTCGCAACTGAGGCCATCACCCAATCTTTCCAATCTTGCTTCATGAATTCCTTGATGCCCAACAGCACTATAAATGTGACGATCGAGAACCAGATTGGGAAGGCCCAACCTACCATGCCCAAAGAGAAGACGGAAATCAGAATGAGTGAACCACCCAAATTCAACAGATCGGAATTCCTATCTGCAGGTTCAGTGTTCCTTCGATCCAGGAATATGATGATCGAAAACACCATGAGAACAACGTCCTTCCAGAAGCTTTCCCAGGGGTCCAACTTAATGGCATCACCAAAGCAGCCGCAGTCTTTCATATAGCTGATATCGTCCCTTGCTACGAATCCCAATACTCCTTCGAAAAAATGGGTAAGTCCTGACTCATGATTATCGAAGAACCAATTCGCTACCGCTGTGTAGCCAGTCAAAAAGGTGAAGAAAATCATCAACAGTAAGAGTGCCCAAGAAGCCAGTTTCATCCTCGCTCCCAACAGAACGGCCACACCTAACACAATCTCAGCCACACATACTAGAATGCTTAGTTCGAGTGCAAACGGATCTAACCATGGAAGATCAAAGACACCTGGTGCGAAATAGTCATTGAGTTTGTAGGAGAATCCCACTGGGTCATTTGCTTTGATGAGTCCAGAGACAATGAAAAGCGATCCAACCAGGATTCGAGATATTCTACTCAGCATAAAGCCATCATTTTTGAGTTGGACAAATGTAAAAGCTGAAGCTTGCTTTTGCATTCGATTAACAGGTGGTTAACTGAGTGTAACTACCGAATTCTCATTTATTCTTTTCGCTGGAACACTTTTCATCGAGTTTAGGCGTCTTATTGATAGCACCCTAACTCTGCAATAATGAAATCAAAATGGACTTTGGCTCTGACCCTGCCATTTCTTATTGGATTTATTTCTTGCAATAAGTGCAAAACATGCTACCTCGTTGATGAGAGCAACGATCGACGCATCGAAACGGAACTGGGATTGTTCTGTGGAGAGAAACTAATTGAAGATGTTTCCGTTGATTTTTTAGCTTCCAATGGAGGTGAGCACGTTTACTGTAGATAAACCATGACCATATTTTGGTCACCACTGAAAAGGCGCGAACGTTGTCGATAAGACAATTCTTCGGGCCTTTCTTTTTTTCAGGCAAGTCGATGAACCTCTCACGATTCCGTCGACCAAGATTCGGATTAAATATGTGCTTGGGGGAATTAAAAACCAAAACCCCAATTAGGTCCTGACTGTTCAACTAGCTCCAACCTCATCACCTAATATTTTATTTAGATCGGTTCTAAATACCGTAAACAGGGTATTGCGCAGAACCTATTTCGAACCGTTCTTTGCGTTCTATTTAGAATCAGTCTATGGTCACATTAATGATGAATCCGAAGCGCAAAAACTATTGGCTAACCACCGCAGCCGCCATGGTTTTCTCCTTTAGCCTTTTGGCGCAATCCGCCTCAGTAAAAGGCAAAATCCAAAGCTCAGATAGCACCCAAAACCTATCTGGTGTATCGGTCTATCTTGACGGCACGAATCACGGCACGATATCCAATGGAAGTGGCCATTTTCGATTAGAAGAGATTCCAGTTGGTGATTACACCTTGGTCATAAGCTCAATAGGATATTCACCTCAGCGCATTGCTGTCCAGTTAAGCGAAGGCGATGTACTCACCCACAGAGCATTTCTAGAAGAATGGGTAAACACCCTCGATGCCGTGAATATTATTTCAAAAGGAGTAACTGGAATCAAAGATGCTCCAGGCTCAATGCACGTGCTCACACCACGGGTAATTGAGAAATTCAGCTACACCGACATTAATCGAACGCTGAGGTCAATACCTGGAATCAACCTACAAGAAGAAGATGGGTTTGGCCTACGACCCAACATTGGACTTCGAGGTACCGGCGTTGAGCGAAGCTCGAAGATCACCGTAATGGAAGATGGTGTGCTTATGGCACCTGCTCCATACGCAGCTCCGGCAGCATATTATTTTCCCACGATTGGTAGGATGCAGGGAATTGAAGTATTGAAAGGAAGCAGCCAGATCAAATATGGCCCTTACACGACTGGCGGAGCCATCAATCTAATATCCACTCAAATTCCGTCTGAGTTCGGAGGCAGAATTCACATGATCGGCGGAAGCTTCGGCGGAAGAAACCTTCATGCATACGTTGGAAATTCTCATAAGAATGTGTCCTACCTAGTGGAAACGTTTCAATTCGGCTCAGAGGGTTTTAAAAAGCTTGATGGTGGGGGGAACACAGGCTTTTCTAAGCAAGACTATTTGGCTAAAGTACGCGTCAATACCAACGCAGATGCCAAGTACTACCAGAGCTTGACATTTAAAGTTGGCCAGTCTGCAGAATCAAGTAACGAGACTTATCTCGGCCTAAGTGAATCTGACTTTAGTGCGAATCCATTGAGAAGGTATGCAGCCTCTCAAATGGATCACATGGCCACGACTCAACATCAGTATTCAATCAGTCATAGCATTCGATTTCCAAAAGTTGCAGAATTAACAACGACAGCATATCGAAGCGACTTCAGCCGGAACTGGTATAAATTAGATAAGGTCGTTGATAGCTCAGGTGCCAAAACGAGCATTTCCTCCATTCTGGATGATCCAAATTCCTACGCAAACGCATTTGCCATCTTGAACGGCGGGAGCAGCTTGAACTCCAATGCTCTTCATGTGAAGGCGAACAATCGTGATTACTACGCCCAGGGCATCCAGACCAATTTATCCCTAGACTTCAAAACAGGAAAATTGTCGCATAAGGCTGATATCGGCGTCCGAGTGCATCAAGATCAAATCGATCGATTTCAGTGGGTGGACGAGTACGCCATGGTCAATAATGTAATGCTAAAGAGCAGTGCAGGAACTCCAGGCACAGAAAGCAACAGAGTAGAAACGGCTAACGCGATTGCATCCTATATCCAATATAGGATCAAATACCGCAAGTTTACCTTCACTCCAGGTCTGCGATATGAGAATATACACCTGAAACGACTTGATTATGGTAAATCAGATCCCGATCGGACAGAATCTAATTTATCAAACCGCAGCAACTGGGTTCAGGCATTGATTCCCGGTGCCGCCATAGACTATCAGCACAGCAAGTTTTTCAGTGCATTTGTTGGCGTTCACCAGGGATTTGCCCCAGCAGGAAGTAAGGATGGAGCAGAACCAGAGCAGAGTGTGAACTACGAAGCTGGAATTCGCTATGCAAAGAATGCATTGAGCGGGCAGGTTGTCTATTTCATAAATGACTACGAAAACTTGTTAGGAGCTGACTTGAATGCCGCTGGTGGAGCTGGGTCAGGAAATCTATTCAACGGCGGTCAAGCAATCACTCAAGGTGTAGAGTTTCAAGCCTCGCAAGACCTCATCTGGAAAAATGAGGACAGCAAATACAGTCTTCCACTTTCTGTTGTATATACGTTCACCGAAGGGCATTTCGAGAATGATTTTTCAAGTGATTTTGAAGGTTGGGGTTCTGTGGCGGCCGGCGACCATCTGCCCTACTTGGCAAATCATCAATTCTCCGTAATTCTAGGAATTGAACATCACAAGTTCAGCGCGAATGTAAGCGGTCGTTTTGTAGATGAAATGAGAACAAACCCGGGTCAAGGAGCAATACCGTCAAACGAAAAGACTGACGCATATTTTGTCTTGGATGCTAGTGCATCATACAACCTCCATAAGTACATTTCGCTATTTGGTAATATGACCAACATCTCTGATGAGACGTATGTTGTGGCTCGAAGACCAGCAGGACTTAGACCAGGTATGCCTCGGGCATTTAACCTAGGACTTAAAGTCAACTTCTAGCGGTTCTTCTCCTCGATCCATCGAGACATGTACTCCGTACTTCGAAGCGTGTGGTGGTTTAGCATCTGACCAAGGAAATCTGATTTCCTGTGATCTCCTAGGTTGGATGAAAGAAGATTCAAGTCGTGAATGAATTTTAGCTCGAATGGATCTTTTGAGAATCGATTCTTAAGCAGAGGCACTATTCTCTTTGCCGAAGATTCCCACTCTTCTTCATTCTGATAAAGTTCAATCGCCTTCTTCGCAAACTCTTCAAAACCTGTTGCTACAATTCCTGGGAACTCGTCTTTGGTTGAAATCCCCTCCAATCCAATTACCGTAGTCACAGATGGTGTACCACTTTGCATGGCGTCGAATAATTTGCCTTTCAAGCCGGCTCCAAAGCGCAGTGGAGCTAAGAGAAGTCGATACTGTGAAACTGTCTCGATTGCTTCTTCTGCCCTGCCTTTAATCAAAAAACCAATTGCCTTATCATTGAGTTGATGCTCACTTTCTTTAGAGTAAGAGCCATAAACGTGCATTTCTGCTCCGGGCAGTTCCTTCCTGATCAAAGGCCAGATGTCTTTTTTAAGATAGCGGATCGAATCCAAGTTCGGGGCGTGTCTAAAGTTCCCAATGGTGACAAAATGCTCTCGGTTCTTCCAATTCACCTCTGGCTCAATCGCTTCAACCATGAATGGAATGTAATGCAACTTTGACGCATCAATTTTGAATACTCTCTGCAGCAAAGCGTACTCATACTCAGAGATCATGAGGCTTAAGTCGCAGCGATGAATGCAAGCGAGTTCGCGAATCGCGACTTCATTGAACAGATCGGACTCTTCATAACCTCTGTCACTTTCAAGTGCAATTTGCCGCCCACGCCTAAGACAGTGAAGATCCTCGGTATCCAAAACCTTCACAGCACTCGGACAGTGCTGCGACACTCTCCATCCAAATTGTTCTTCGCACATGAAGCGGTCAAAGAGCACGATATCTGGATTGAGTTCCTTCACCAACGAATCAAAACCTGAGTCATTGACCTGTATTGATCCTGCTTTAATTCCTAATGCTCTAAAGTCAATGCTATGCTTACTCGGAGCTGCGGTAGACACATAGGTCATTGACCATTTTTGATCGAGGAACGCGCTGAGCAATTGAAGCATCCGGCTACCTGCTGCTGTGGATGTCGGCTCAGGCCAAACGGTGCTTATGATGAGGATTTTCATTTCTATTGATGCTCATCCTGGGGGCTCGAGGCCTTCTCGAAGGAGGCCATCAAAGATAATTGGCTTGTCTTCGGGACGACCAAGATTGTCGCCAATAGTATGCTTGCATGAAGTAATATGTCATATTTACTACCTGAACCATGAAGGATTTCTTTGTACTTCTAATTTCTCTTCTTTTTGCACTACAAGTTCCAGCTCAAAAAAAGTATAGACTGGTATTTCAGAACCATACGACGGAAAAGAAACTCATCCTTAAAAAAGGGCATTTTCTTAATTACGAGCTCGCTAAAAAGTATGGCGAGATTGAAAATGACAATCCCCGGTTACTCATTTCGGAGGATAAACATGAACACAAGATCACAAATGGAAAAATTAAAAAGATTATTCCTGGTGATAATCCAGCGGTCTATCTCAAACAGTACGGAAAAGAAAGTGTGATTTTACTAGCCGATGTTGACGTCGTACATAAATACTTCTATGTGGACATTATTTCGATAACCAGTTCAATTGCCCTCACAGGCGTCATGGGCGCAGCCCTCATTGGAATGGGCATTGGATTTAAGGAATCTGGACTGGGGTTTATTGGAGTGCCATTACTAGCCACCGGGATAATTTCTGGTTTTCTTTTTAAGCAAAAGACATATAGAATGTCGGAAAACAGCACTGCGCATGTTGCAAGTAAAGAAAACATCAAGAAAAGATTCAATTAACTATCCTAACCGAATCAATGCAAAGAGCGCATAATTCATCATGTCCTGATAATTTGCATCGATGCCTTCTGAGATGAGTGTTTTGCCTTGATTGTCTTCGATCTGACGAATTCTCAAAATTTTCATAAGGATCAAATCGGTGAGCGAACTCACCCTCATTTCTCTCCATGCTTCTCCGTAATCTGAATTCTTTTTGATCATGAGATCACGTGTCTCTTGAACTTTGGCTTCATACAATTTTGAGGTCCGCTCCACTTCCATCTCGTGATCAGAATCTGTAGGGAGCTCCAATTGGAGCTGAGCCATGACACAGTAGTTGACAATTCCAACGTATTCATTGCCGATGTCTTCTCCGACCTTATTCTCCCCTGTTTCTTCGATGGTTCGTATTCGTTGAGCTTTGATGAATATTTGATCTGTCAACGACTTCGGCCGGAGTATTCTCCATGCAGTTCCATAATCCTTGGTTTTCTTAAGGAAGATATCCCGGCATTTACCTAATGCCTCATCGTATTGTTTCAATGTCAGTTCCATCTATTTTCGCTATCGATTATGTGGTCACAAATTACTGCAATTCCGATGAAAAAAACGCTCAACTGTCGAGGTAGATTGATTGACATGAGCACGCCTGCAGTAATGGGAATCCTGAACGTAACTCCCGATTCATTTTTTGATGGTGGAACCTATCAATCTGAAGATCTGTTAATGCATCGTGCTGAGCAACACTTGAAGGATGGCGCTAAATTCTTGGATGTAGGAGCGATCTCCTCTCGTCCAATGGCTGAAATGGTAAGCGAAGAACAAGAGAAGACAAGGCTCATTCCTGCTGTTGAAGCGATTCATAAAAGGTTTCCCGAGGCGATCATATCCGTTGACACTTTCAGAGCGAATATTGCCCACATGGCGATCCAAGCCGGTGGAGACATCATTAACGACATCAGTGGCGGTGAACTGGACGAAGCAATGTTTGAGACCATCGCCCAACTTCAAGTTCCATACATCCTCATGCACATGAAAGGAACCCCCCAAACCATGCAGCATGACCCAAAATATGGAGACGTCACAGAAGAAGTATTTAATTTTCTCGTTACCCGAGTTCATCGCCTCAAGGAGCTAGGTGTTCACGACATCATATTGGATCCTGGATTCGGGTTTGGAAAGAGCGTTGACCACAACTACGATCTGCTTGACGAGCTGGACCATTTTCTTGCCATGGGACTGCCACTCCTTGCTGGGTTTTCACGAAAAAGCATGATCAACAAGGTAATTGGTACAACTCCAGATACGGCCTTAAACGGGACGTCTGTATTGAATACATTAGCACTTCAGAAAGGTGCTTCTATACTTAGAGTTCATGACGTAAAAGAAGCGATGCAGGCCGTTGCACTCATTAACCGAATGAGAAGGGCTTAACATTCACTTCAAATTCTACCTTTGGCCGCAGATAATTCCAATTCTATGGCCGTTTATCTGGATTTTGAAACACCAATTCAGGAACTCGAGGAACAACTCGAAAACCTGAAACAAGTCAAGGAAAAAAGCAAGCTCAAGTCAGACGATGCGATTGTTGAACTAGAAGCCAAACTGGTTCAGACCAAAAAGAGCATCTACAAAAACTTGACCGCTTGGCAAAAAGTACAAGTCTCTCGACATCCCGAGCGACCGTATACGCTGGCTTATATCGAAGCCCTCACCGGAGGGAACTTTATTGAGCTCCACGGCGATCGCAATGTTCGCGATGACAAAGCCATGGTCGGTGGTATGGGAAGCATTGATGGTAAGACCTTCATGTTCGTTGGCCAGCAAAAAGGCATTAACACCAAGATGCGCCAATACCGAAACTTCGGAATGGCAAATCCAGAAGGATATCGTAAGGCACTCAGGCTGTTTAAAATGGCCGAGAAATTCAATAAGCCGATTGTTTGCTTCATCGATACACCGGGTGCTTTTCCTGGACTCGAGGCAGAGGAAAGAGGGCAAGGAGAGGCGATCGCCAAGAACATTTTTGAAATGATGAACCTGAGAGTTCCAGTAATTGCCATTGTAATTGGTGAAGGAGCTTCTGGTGGTGCACTAGGTATTGGCGTTGCTGATAAGGTCATGATGATGGAATACACATGGTATTCGGTTATCTCACCTGAGTCCTGTTCTTCCATTCTTTGGAGAAGTTGGGATTTCAAAGAGCAAGCCGCTGAAGCCCTGAAGCTTACAGCTGATGACATGCTCAGCAATGGTCTTGTAGATGGAATCATCAAAGAGCCTGTCGGAGGAGCGCACGGCAATCCACTTGAGGCATACGAGAATGTCAAAGAAGAAATTCTTCTCCAATACAATTCACTCAAATCACTTAATGCCGATGCTCGGATCACCAAACGAATCGAGAAGTATAGTGGCATGGGTGTGTTTGTAGAAGGCTAATTGCCTTGAAGTATTCCTGGACTAAACACCGACTTCAATTTCTTCGCCCTGGCGGCACATCTAGGGGGGTTTTAACCCATAAAGACTCGTGGTTTTTGATGGCTACAAGTCCAGAATTTGAATATCCAGCAATTGGGGAATGCAGTATTATTCCTGGCCTTAGTCCCGATCCGTTTAATGAAATCGAGAAAATGCTCGATGTTATTTGTGTAGGACTTACCGAAAATGGGGATGAACCAGATCTATCGAAATTCCCAGCACTAAAATTCGGTTTAGAAATGTTGAATACCGACATAGCCGCAAAGGGAACCAAGGTCTTTCGTCACGATAAATTCACCTCAGGAGAAAGCGGAATCTTAATCAACGGACTCGTATGGATGGGCGATACGGATTTCATGAAAAGTCAACTCGACGCTAAAATTTCAGAGGGCTTTACTTGTATCAAGATCAAAATCGGTTCGTTGGATTTCGAAACCGAAAAGCGTTTTCTAAGTGATCTGAGAAATCGATATGGTGATGAATTGGAGTTACGCTTAGATGCAAATGGCGCGTTTCCCATATCCGACGCATCACAGATGCTGGATCAGTTGAATGCCTTCGGAATACATTCGATCGAACAACCGATTAAAGCTGGAAATTGGACGGACATGGCCTCCATTTGCTCAGCTTCACCGATTCCAATCGCACTGGACGAAGAACTTATCGGAGTGAAATCTCACAATGAAAAAAATGAGCTACTGGATGCGATAAAACCTCAATTCATCATTCTAAAACCGAGTTTGGTTGGTGGGTTAAAAGAGTGCTCGCAATGGATCGATCTCGCTGAATCCAAAGGGACTGGATGGTGGATCACATCAGCCTTAGAGTCCAACATTGGTTTGAATGCCATCGCGCAATATGTATTCAATAAAGGAGCATTTATGCCCCAGGGTTTGGGAACGGGAAGCCTATTTGCAAACAATTTCGATTCACCGCTGTCTATTCAAGGTGAAATGTTGAGATTTAGCGCACATTCTAGCTGGAACCTAGATGAATTGAAAGATGACTGATTTTAAAGCATACAAAACCCTTTCGCTTAACGGGCGGAAAAGATCTCTCCAAGAATGGCGAGCACACGCTCAGCAACAACTCCAAGAGGGTTATGGATTGGGAGACTTGGAAGAGATTCTTGAATTCGTGGTAGATTGGAGTGACCGAAGGGAATGGATCGAAACACGAACTTCTGGAAGCACCGGCAGACCTAAGAACATCAAGATTCGCAAAGAGCACATTATTTCTAGCGCCTTACGTACACTCGAATTTCTTAAGCTAAAATCTGGAGACTCAGCCCTCCTCTGTATCCCTGATCAATTCATTGGAGGAAAAATGATGATTGCGAGATCCATCATTGGAGAGCTTGACCTTCACATCGCAGATAGCAGCTCAACTCCAGAGCTTCCAGAAGGAAAAACAATTGACTTCGCGGCGCTCATTCCAATGCAAGCCTATCATATTGCTCAGAATAAGGATTTAAAAAAGACGTGGCAAGGAGTCAAGAAAATAATCATCGGAGGGGGTCACATTGACCCTCTATTGGAAGCTGAGCTAGCGACTTGGAAATGTGAGATCTATGAGTCTTTTGGAATGACAGAAACCATCTCACACATTGCTCTCCGGAAAATTGGGAGCAAAGAAAGAGAACCTTTTGTGCTGCTTCCAGATATCACCATATCCCAGGATGAACGGAATTGCTTGCTCATCGAGTCTGAGTTGCTACCAACCAACCCTCTCGTCACCAACGACATCGTTGAAATGGTGGATGATAAGTCCTTTCATTGGATGGGGAGAGCAGACAACCTCATTAACAGTGGAGGTGTTAAAATCATTCCAGAAGTAATAGAAAAGCTGGCCAAACCGCACGTCAATTCCAATTTCATATTTGGTGGAATGCCCGATGAAGAACTTGGCCAAAAAGTGGTTCTGCTCATAGAAAGTCAACCGCTCAGTGACGATGATCAAAAGGAATTGTTGAAAGACCTGAGGAAAGAATTACACAAGTATGAAATGCCGAAGGAAATACACTATCTCGATGCATTTGAAGAAACCGAAAATGGCAAGGTGAATCGCAAAAAGACGCTGAAGCTTATCAACGCCTCGTGAGGCTAATCAATATCACAGGTAGATTTAGCTTTTACGCCTGTTGATCTCTTTCAAAATCATACTATATTCCTTCCCCATTTGACCTGCGATTGCGGTGTTTTCCTTCGCTCTACGAATTAAGTATGGAAGCGTTGATCGAACAGGGCCATATGGAAGATACTTGCTCACATTGTATCCTGCAGCAGCAAGGTTAAAGCTCATATAGTCGCTCATTCCATAGAGCTGAGAAAAGTAAACGTGAGGGTGGTTTTTGTCTAGCCCTTTTTCATTTAGGAGCTGAGTTAAATAGATCGAACTGTACTCATTGTGAGTCCCAGCGCATATTTCTACGATGTCAATGTTTTCGATACAAAGCTGCAACGCGGCGTTATACGCATCATCCGTTGCTTGCTTACTTAGTTGTATTGGCGTGGGATATCCTTGTTCTGCAGCTCGGGCATTTTCTTTGTCTAAGTATGCTCCTCGAACAATTTTGTTTCCAATCCGAAATCCTTCTCGCCTTCCTTTCAATATCAATTGGGTGAGGTATTCCAATCGATCGTGCCGGAACATTTGCGTGGTTTGGAAGACGATGGCCTTCTCCCTATTAAACTGGGTCATCATACTCTCGACCAAACGATCAATTGCATCCTGAATCCAGCTCTCTTCCGCATCCACATAGATCGGCACGTTCGCTTCATACGCTGAACGACAAATTCGCTCAAATCGTTGATGCAAATTGGCTGCTGCTTCTTTGTCTGAGCTGGACAAGTCCGAACCAGTACTCAATTTTTCGAGCAAACCATTCGAAGCTATTCCACTGACCTTTATACATGACACCGGAATATTTTCATTGTCTTTTGCCAGTTGAATCGTTCGGATTATTTCCTGTTCGGTCATGGCAAAATCAGACTCCTTCTCCTGCCCTTCCACGGAATAATCCAGTATGGCCCCAACATGGCTTTCACGAAGTTTTTCAATTACCGAGATCGATTCGGAAATGGTTTCACCACCACAGAAAACCCTAAAAACCGTTGGTTTAGCCGCCCATCGAACGGGCATCCTTGACGAAAGGGCGAATTCAGCCAACGAAGTAGCAAACTTGGTAAGGCCAGCATTATTCATCAGCCTGAAAATCCAATAGTTGAAGCGCAGGTCGCCATTGCTTAAATGAGCAAATGCCGTTGAACTATCCTCGAAACTTACTTGCGGTTCTGATTCGTTCGCCATAGGGCCAAAGTTAATTCAGCTGTAGCATGTCATCCAAAGTATTGGTGGAGACAGAATGATAATTTGGACGAGCCTTCTGATAGATCGCTTTAGCTCGAACCATTTCTGGTTCGGCTTCGATCAATGCTCTGTAGATTGGAACTAGGAACTTCCTACGGCCGACGCTGATCAGAAATGCCTCTACCTCTTCATTGACAGCCTCATAACCCACAGAAATAGATAGTACGAACCACTCAGCGGCAATTTCGCTGTTCCCAGTAGATGTAAATCCGAATGCACGATCCAACTCCATCATTTTGTCTTGTTGGATATCTCGAGGTAGCCTCCGTAAGAAGTGAAGCCAATGATGAGTCGTCCAGTTGCTTGAATCAATTTCCATCGCTGGTGAGCCCTCAAGCCACTTCGTCATTTCGTTTTCGACTTGGGCAAATAGTGGTGACTCAACCGACACGCAATTGCTAGGAATACCCGGTTCGTATACCCACTGATCAACCATTAGAGCGTCATACGCTTCGTCAGAGCTACCAAATAAATCTGCCTTCAAATTCTCAAGAAATGTCTCCGTATCAATGGTCTTAAACGCGTTGTCGCTAAAGTGTTTATTGAGAAATGCATCAAACTCTTCCCGACCAACAGACTCTTCCATTGTGCGCAGTAGCAAATAGCCTTTTTCGTAGGCGATGTCGCTCATCCCGTCATCTGGGTTACGGCCGTCAAGCGCTAGTTTCAATTTGGTATCATCCGGTGTATCAGCAAATTCCACCAAGGTGTGATCTAGGTCCTGTTTTCCCAGGATGGCCAACATGTTTGCATAGTCTTTTCCATAAACCGACTCCATGATTCGACGCTCAAAGTAGACCGTAAACCCTTCATTGAGCCAGAAGTCATTCCACGTGGAATTAGTCACCAAATTCCCACTCCAGCTATGAGCCAACTCATGCGCAACAAGTGCAGTGAGCGATTTGTCTCCAGCAAGTATTGTTGGCGTTGCAAAAGTCAATCTAGGATTCTCCATCCCACCAAAAGGAAAACTAGGCGGAAGCACCAAAACATCGTATCGATCCCAAGCATACCGACCGTAGATCGCTTCGGCGGCTTCGAGCATTTTTTGCATGTCCTCAAATTCATAAGCCGCTGCATCCAATATACTTGGTTCTGCATAGACTCCTGTTCGTTCACCAATTTCCGCAAATCGTAAATCCCCAACTGAAAGTGCCATCAGGTAGCTGGGAATAGGTTGATTCATTTGAAAAGTATAAACACCCGTCGTATCAATTTGAACTGGATTTGATGCACTCATAACAGCCAGCAGGTCTTTTGGAACACTCACCGTTGCCTCATAAGTATACCGCACACCGGGACTATCCTGTGAAGGAATCCATGTTCGTGCTAGGATGGCTTGGGACTGTGTAAATAGAAATGGTTTTTCCTTTCCAGCAGTCTGTTGAGGATTGAGCCACTGCAATGCTTCTGCCCCTTCCGTTGTCTCATAATCAATTGAAACTTGCTTCGACTCAGGAGTGATCGCAATCGCCAATTCTTGTCCCAAGAATGGTTTCTCAGGCCCAATCCACCACTCCTTGGTTTCAGCGCCATCAACCCGTATGGCTTTGATGTTGAGGTTTCTGATATCCAGTTTCAGCCGCTCAGCATCTGCAGCGACCAGCATGTCATATGTTGCGGTGGCCACAATTTTCTGATTGTCAAAATCAACGTGTGCATTCCAATTTAAATGGGTCACAACTGCTTTTGATGGATCAGCAAACGAATGAATCAAGGGTGACGATGCTTCTTGTTCGGCATCAGGTCTTTCTACTTTGGATTCAGAGCATCCAAAAAGTACAATCAGTAAGATGAGAGATAAATAGCGCATACTTTTTATTTGAAGGAGGCGCGAAAATAGCTCTCCTCACGATGATTGACATTGATTTTAAAACTTCGTCAGATTTGCATGGATGGTTGCTTTGTCAACTACTTCTGGTTCCAATTGAATTCTCTGAAGATTTCCTGTCGTCATTTGATGCTCGGCGTAAACATATTTGTTGTTAACCTTACCGTAGGCCACAATCCAGACTTCCTCGTTGCTAGGAATTTCATTGAAACCCAGCAATCCAGTCGCATCAATAATCTGAGCCGGCAATATGCTATTGATCGTATCGAAGATCATTCGGACTCCAATTTCATTATTGAAATCAGGGACATCAACCATCAAATTGGTTGGGTTGTCAATTTCATAGAACAGGTCGCAGTTAATCCAGCCGAGAGCACTACTTTCTAACAAGTATCCATCTCCTTCAAACCAACTTCCATCTAACAAGTCAAATTCACTCCACTCTTCATCTTCCCATTCATCCTCTTCCCATTCATCTTCTTGCTGAAGTTGAACATTACTCCAACTCATTCTTTCCCAGTTGATGATGTCGAATTCATCCTCTCCTTGAAAGACCTTCATCTCCCTTTTAAGGTCATAGGCCGGAATAAAAATTTCAATGAGTTTACCTCGTCTGAGCTCGATAGGTTCCCCGCTGCACGTTGCTGAGATGTAGAGCATGCCTGCGCTTTCCAGCATCTTTTCACCAGAATTTGATGTGAGTTCATTTAAAAGAAATTCTTCCTTCGACAAGTATGAATGAAGTTCAATATCCACGAAATCACACTCACCCAGAATTCCACTTTCACTTTGAAAAGCGTATTGAGGAAACCGAACAAGCACTCCCTTCGAATCGTAGATTTCTGCAACTTCCGTATTGTCAATTGTGAAAGACTCACCTCCTTCAAGTAGCGGATTGATACCGCTGTGCGTGAATTGAAGTGGCATATCTGGCTGTCGTGAAACAATCAAATTGTTCACCAACATTCGGTCAGATACAATCGCATTGTCATAGCTTAGATCTCGAACGTATCTCCGGCGTTCGTACTGTTTCACCTTGAATCGATGGACCTCTACTCCCCTTGTTCGGAGGTGTTCAAAAATTGCTCTACATCGGTTCAGTGAGAGTCGACAGGCTGTTGGATAATCTCTTTGCCGCTCATAGTTTGAAACAAGGACTAGTTCCACTTCAAAATTGATGGGTAGCTTGTCATAGACTTGATCGACCTGATGAATAACCGATTGAGTAAGTCGAGATCCACCATGCGTAAACTCAATGATGGCCTTAGACAAATTTGTTCCGGCGAAGGAGGGAAAAACGAGAAGGAGGGTGCTTGCTTTCAGAATCAGAATGTTCTTCATGTTGAAGCAATTAGGCTTTCAATGCAAACGATTCCTTCAATACTAAAGTGCTTCTCGATCAATCATTTATACGGACGTAACTATTTTCTCTGTGAATCGTACTTTAATAAAGACCAACCAAAATCATTGCTTGCGTCTTTTTGACATCGCCATATGACACGCTCAGTTATTATATCAATCGTATTACTAAGTCTTTTGTTGACCTCTACGGTCGGCTACTTTGAATATGGAGCGGAAAACCTAAGAACATTGAGCATTGATTGGAGTTACGGTCTAACAATACTACTTGCCACGGGCGTTCTTAGCCTTTCACTGGTTATGCTCTTAGAAGCCATTCGCAAACTGCGTTCAGTCCCGGAAGGTTAGAAGAGTTTTTAGAAAATCTTTCCAGGATTTAAAATCCCTTTCGGGTCAAAGACCTTCTTGATTGATCTCATCAAATTCAAGTGTTCTTCGCTAAACATAATATCCATGTAGTCACGTTGCACATATCCAATTCCATGCTCTCCTGATATCGTTCCACCAAGCTCTTTTACACTGGTGAATAATTCTCTAATGGCCACAGGAAGGTTTTCATCCCAATTTTCATCCGACATATCATCCTTCAAGATGTTGACATGGAGATTCCCATCACCAGCATGGCCATAACATATACTTCGAAAACCATGGTCCGATCCAATTTCTTTAACAGACTTCAGCAATTCTGGCAGCTGAAACCTAGGAACAACAGTGTCTTCCTCTTTGTAGACTGATTGTGCCTTCACCGCTTCACCAACTCTCCGGCGCAGCTTCCATAGCTGATCTTTCTTTGCTTGATCCTCCGCGAACAGGATTTCACCACAGTCGAATTGAGCCACAATTTCAGAAATCGTTTCGCAATCTTTCATCAGTAATTCCTCATCGTTTCCATCAACTTCTATAAGCAGGTGTGCTTCTTCGCCATCCTTCAACGGCACGGGTTCTTCACCGATGAAATCCATTGTGAACTGAATCGCGTCACGCTCCATGAATTCCATTCCGCTCGGAACCACACCGGCTTTGAAAATGGCGCTCACAGCTTTACATGCATTCGTCGCCGTTGAGAACGGCACCAGCATCAGAAGATCGTTCGTCGGATGAGGAATCAGCCTCATCACAATTTTGGTAATAACTGCCAAGGTTCCTTCACTCCCTACAAGAAGTTGTGTGAGATTATATCCGGTACTATTCTTTAAGGTATTTGCTCCCGTCCAGATAACTTCACCACTGGGAAGTACAGCCTCTATGTTAATGACAAAATCCTTCGTCACTCCATATTTTACCGCTTTCGGGCCGCCCGAGTTTTCGGCAACATTTCCACCAATAAAACAACTTCCACGACTTGCCGGATCTGGTGGATACATCAGTCCTTTTTCCTTAACCGCAATTTGAAAAACTTCGGTTATCACTCCTGGCTCCACTGTGGCCTGAAGGTTCTGCTCATCGATTTCTAAAATTTGATTGAATCGTTCCATACTCAATCCTATTCCACCATGAAGCGAAAGGGCTCCACCACTCAATCCGGTTCGAGCTCCGATTGGTGTGACTGGGATCCCATGGTCTGATGCAATCTTCATGATTGCAGAGACTTGTGACGTGTCTTGTGGCTTGAGGACGGCATCAGGAGGGAAATTAAAATCTTCCGTCTCATCATGCCCGTACTCGATCCGAGTCTCTTGGTCCACGTAGATGTTCTCATCCCCAACAATGGCCCTCAATTGAGAGGTTAGCTCTTGATCTAATTTATTCATCTGTTCGTCACAAAGATGGGAGTACACCTCAAGGCAAGAAACACAACGCCCAAATATTTCTATTTTCGGCTCCCCCACAAACAAACACAGGAAATGAGAAGAGGATTAATTACAGTCTTGATAATTGCTGTTTGGATTCCAGCCTATACACAGGAGCTGACACTCGCTGATATTTGGAAAAATGGAACTTACCGCCAAGAATCCGTCCGTGGCTTACGCTCCATGGAAGATGGATTGCAGTATACCGTCCTTGAAACGGATCGCGGTGGAAAAACAATCAACCGATATGAGTATGCAACAGGCGACAAGAAAGGACAAGTTCTAGCTGAAAACACACTCAAAGATTTAACCGGTGATCCGGAGGCAAAAATCGAAGACTATCGCTTCAGCTCTGATGAACGATACTTGGTGATTTCTTCGGATGTCGAACGAATTTATCGTCATTCGACCAAGGAGAAATACTACATCGTCGACGTCCTAAATAAGCAAGCTCGACTATTGAGTGAAGATGGCAAGCAAAGGCATGCTACGATATCTCCTGATGGACTGAACATTGCATACATTAAGGGAAACGATCTCTTCATGCAGGACTACCAAACCTCTAAAGAGACTCAGGTAACCAAGGATGGCAAGGCGAACAGTATTATTAACGGATACGCCGATTGGGTTTATGAGGAGGAGTTCACATTTGACAAAGCATTCTTTTGGTCTCCAGATGGAAAAAAGATTGCATTCTATCGCTTTGATGAAACAGAAGTTCCTGAATTCCACATGCCAAAATATGGCGATCTCTACCCTGAAGATTACACGTTTAAGTATCCTAAAGCTGGCGAAAAGAACTCCAAAGTGACCATCATGGTTTATGATATTGGTGAGGGTTTGATTCACAAATTGGATCTTGGAGATTACGAATACATCCCAAGAATAAAATGGACAAAATCAAGTGGTCTATTGGCAGTCATGAAAATGCCTCGATTACAAAATAAGCTTGATATTGATCTTGTAAACACACAAGACTACACTGCCAAGACGGTATATAGTGAGTCGAGTGATACGTACATTGAAATTAGCGACGATCTAACATTCTTTGGGGAAAACGAAGGCTTCATTTGGAGAACGGAAAAGGATGGTTATTATCACCTCTATAGTTACGACATGGAAGGCCAGAATGAGAAGCAGCTCACTTCTGGACCTTGGGATGTGAGAACCTTTTTAGGTTATGATGAAGGGAGTTCGTGGCTTTATTTCAGCGGAAGTATGGATCAGCCTTACGACAATGGAATTTTCCGAATCAATTTGAACGGTGCAGCACCAGAGCCAATCAGTCCACCGATCGGATCGAACAGAGCGAGCTTCAGCAAAGGGTTTAAGTACTTTATGCTTTACCATAGTAAGGCAACCGAGCCGTCTCGTGTTTCCCTTCATCGCTCTGACGGGTCAGAAGTGAGGATATTAGAAGAAAACTTAGAGCTCCACGAAAAGATGCACGGCATGAAGCTCTCCGATGTTGAATTCATGGAAATTCCAAATTCAGAAGGAACATCATTGAATGCATGGATGATGAAGCCGGCGGATTTCAATGCCAAAAAGAAATATCCAGTGCTTATGTATGTCTATGGTGGGCCGGGTTCACAAACCGTAACCAATGGAATGAGCAGCAACTTCTGGTGGCATCAATTGTTATGTCAGCGAGGTTATATCGTGGTGTCAGTGGACAATCGTGGAACCGGTGCTCGAGGTCGCGACTTCAGGACAAGCACATATCGAGAATTAGGGAAATTAGAAACCATGGATCAAATAGATGCCGCTAAATGGCTCGCTTCCCAAGATTACGTGGATGGCTCCCGCATTGGAATATGGGGTTGGAGTTATGGAGGCTACATGTCTAGTCTGTGTCTTTTCAAAGGAGCGGATGTTTTCAAAGCTGCCATTGCGGTCGCGCCCGTGAGTAATTGGAAGTACTATGACAACATATATACGGAGCGATACATGGGACTGCCCCAAGACAATGCGGATGGCTACGACAAGAATTCACCCATAAACTTTGTAGAGAAAATGGAAGGCAACTATCTACTAGTTCATGGTACTGGAGACGACAACGTTCATTACCAGAACTCCGTGGAGATGGTGAATGCGCTGATATCAGCTGACAAACAATTTGATTTCTATATTTACCCCGACCGCAATCATGGTATTTATGGCGGAAACACGCGCCATCATTTGTTTACCAAGATCACGGACTTTATTACTGAAAATCTCTAATCACTAACTACACAACTATATGAGTTCTATTACCAAGGGCCATCCACAGGGCCTAATGACGCTGTTCTTCTCAGAAATGTGGGAACGGTTTTGTTATTATGGAATGAGGGTTCTCCTCACGCTTTATCTCGTTAAATCATTAATGAAAGGAGATGCCGAAGCGTCCTTGATCTATGGAGCCTATACCGGCCTCGTTTACGCAGCACCTATTCTTGGTGGCAAGATGGCGGACAAATATTTAGGTTACCGCTATGCTGTAATTCTCGGAGCCATATTAATGGCAATTGGAGAGTTCTTGATTCTAGAAGGAAGCGAAATGTTCCTCATGATTGGTATGGGAGCGCTGATTGTTGGTAATGGCTACTTCAAAGCGAACATCTCAACCATTGTCGGTAAGCTTTACGAAGACAACGATCCGCGTCGAGACTCGGGTTTTACGATCTTTTATATTGGCATTAATATCGGCGCTCTTCTGGCGACGACGGTCGTCGCCTATGTTGGTGAAACCTATGGTTTTGATAAAGGCTTCGGTTTAGCCGGTATTGGAATGTTACTGGGTACGTTTATATTCTGGTCTGGCCGGAAAAACTATGCAGCTGCCGCAGGTCTGAATCCTACGGAAGCAGGTCTGAAAAAGGCAATCGGCCCATTGAATATGGTCCAGGTGATTTCAATAGGATCGCTCCTGCTTATTCCACTTTGCTACGTTCTGGTTTTACAAAACCAAGTGCTTGACTACATCCTTCTTGGTCTATTCATCTACATCAGCTATGCGATGATCTCTGCTGGTGCTAAAGAAGATCAAACTTCAGACAAACCCATTTGGAAGGATAGGATGATTGCGCTCATCATTTTCATGGTTATCAATATTACTTTCTGGGCATGCTTTGAGCAGGCGGGAACATCGCTCACGCTCTTCGCTGATCGAAATGTTGATCGTGAAATTATGGGATGGATTATGCCAGCCTCAATGACGCAGTTCTTTAACCCGTTCTTCATCATCACGTTTGGATCTATATTTTCCATCATGTGGGTAAAGCTGAGTGCCATTGGTAAGAATCCTAGCATTCCTATGAAGTTCGCTCTTGGTATTCTTCAACTTGCTGCAGGTTTCTTAATCACAAAAGTAGGAATGATGTTCGTAGATGACGCATTTCAAGTTCCACTATTGACGCTTTTCTTCCTTTACATGTTACATACGACTGGTGAATTATTCTTGTCACCGATTGGACTGTCCATGGTAACGAAGTTGTCACCAAAGAGCATGGCTGGAACGGCCATGGGAGCTTGGTTCTTGAGCTTTGCGATAGCGAACTATGTTGGAGGTAAAATCGCTTCACTGACCGGTGGTCATGGTGACAGTGGTGAAGCTTTAAGTGCTGCTGAAGGACTAGATAAGTACATCGGAGTCTTTTCGACAATTGGTTTGGTTCTCGTTGGAATCTCGATTCTAATCATGATCGCGAACAAGCCACTTAAAAAGCTAATGCACGGAGTAGAATAGCCGAATTGCATTGCAAGAATTTGGATGAAGGCAGTTGTTAATATGCATTAATGACTGCCTTCTTCTTTTTTAAGAAACGTCTTATATCCGTAATTTCACCGTATGAAACCATTGTTTCTTATAGCTATAAGTCTGAGTTTAAGTTTATCCAGCCTTGCCCAAGCAAAGGTGAATTGGATGTCGTGGGAAGAAGCTGTTGAAGCTTCGAAAACGGAGCCTCGACTTGTTTTCGTTGATATGTACACGTCATGGTGTGGCTGGTGCAAGACCATGGATCGCAACACGTTTGCGAATCCTGTAATCGCCGAAGTCATGAACGACCACTACTATGCGGTCAAGATGAATGCAGAAATGAAGGACACCATCGACTTCAATGGCTACCAATTTGTGAATCCACGGCCTAAAGGCAAGAGAAGTGCTCATCAATTGGCTGCTTCCCTTTTAGAGAACAAGTTGAGTTATCCAAGTTTTGTCTTCCTGAATGGAAAATTTGAGCGATTACAAATCGTCCCCGGATACAAAAGTCCACAGCAGTTTGAACCAATCATTCGATACTTTGTTGAGGGCGCGCCTCAAAGTGTGCCTTATGAAAAGTACATGCAGACGTTTGAGACTCGGCTGAAGAAAAAACCGCAGCAAGCGAAGCCGACGAACAACTAGTACACTAGAACTTCGTTAGACTAATCTTCATCAGTGAGCGGAGTATTGCTGTTCACCTGCCTCCACCTTAACATCTACAAAATTCACCGTTGGCGGTATGGGACATGAAAATCCTCCTCCATACGCGCAGTATGGATTGTAGCAACGGTTAAAATCCAGCTCAATCTCTCCGTCCCCTTCTGGAATGTTGATGTCAAGGTACCTACCACCTCCATACGTCTCCTCCCCCGTTGTTAAGTCTTTGAATGGAAGAAATAGAGACGGTGGATACGGCGATACATAGCCTTCGGGCCAGATTCGTTTGTAAGCATATAGAGTATCCATCCTTTGGCCGTTGTTGAAAGTGATCATGCCATAGGTCTGAAACTGCTTTACCTTCCCAATTGAAGTCATGATATCCAATACTTCGCCGTCAATGATCAGACTGAAATCGGCGGTCTTGTTCCAACCTTCATCCACATCAAAGTAGTTCAAGTGGGAAAATGCTTTCCGATCTACTTTCTGCAGTGGAGAGTGCTTTCTGCTTTCGAGCTCTTCGTCCTTTTCGTGGCGCTCGGTTATGATTTCGTTTTGGTAGACCGATTGGGCCGAGATAGCCGTAGTATGGAGAATGAAAAGAACGGCGATCAGACGTTTCATAGGATGAATTTGATTACAAAAATAGCACGACCCGACGCTCGACCAGGGTTTTCAGATTGTCATGATAAAATGAGCTCCATAATTCGAACTTTCGTTCTAGGAACAGACGTCAATTAACCACACCTTTGCGCCGTGCAAGACACACATCGCATAACCACTGACCTTGAACGTCGGATTATCCGAGTGGAATTTCTTCTCGAAGAAGACACTAAGGAAGACCGGGAGAAGTGCATGAAAGAAGTGTCGGAAATCATGAGCAAAGACTCATGGGAAGGATTGCTCATTGATACACGAACGCTGAAAGATCCTATGCCCGTTGTGGAGCAATTGCAGATTGGGCAAAGCGTGCAAAAATCAATGATGAGCTTGATTAAGACTGCAATGCTGTACAATCCAAATGGAGGTAATGTGAATGAATTCATCACTGCGGTTTCCAAGAAACGAGGTCGGAGAATTCAGGAATTCACCGATGCAGAAGAAGCGGAAGCCTGGCTCGCGGAGCAGTAAGTTGGCCCTCATGGATTTCAAACTTAGATCTTGGTCTATTGACGATAGAGAGGCGCTGACACGGAATGCGAACAATCGGCTCATCGCGAAGTTCATGACCGATGGATTCCCGCATCCATACAATGAGGCTGATGCCGAGCGATTCATAGGAATGGCAACTTCAAATACTCCTGCAAACATCCTCTGCATTGAAGTGGATGGAGAAGCATCAGGTGGGATTGGAATTCACCCACAAGCTGATATCCATCGAATGAACGCAGAATTGGGGTATTGGCTTGCCGAGCATCATTGGGGAAAAGGCATTATCACCAAAGCAATCAAAGAGATGGTGGATTATGCATTCACTAGTTGGGACTTTCAAAGGATTTATGCCATCCCGTACGGAACCAATATTGGTTCTCAACGTGTATTGGAGAAGGCCGGTTTTCAATTGGAAGCCACGCTAGAAAAAACAATTATTAAGAACGACGAAATGCTGGATGAGTTAATTTTCGCCATTCGTCGTAAAGATTGGAAGAAATGAAATTTGAATTATCAAACGCCTTAGAGATCCTAGAGCGCACACCATACGTGCTTGATGCCATGCTCTCTGAAATTCCAGATGAGTGGGGCCGACAAAATGAAGGTGATGAAACGTGGAGTGCCTTTGATGTGATGGGTCACCTAGTACACGGAGAGCGCACAGATTGGATGGCCAGATTGGACATCATCATGTCCGATGCAGATAAAAAGACATTCACTCCTTTTGATCGCTTTGCACAATTTGAAGAAAGTAAAGGCAAAACCATGAATGGCTTACTAAGAGAATTCACCAAGCTTCGAAACGACAATCTGGACCGACTTGTAGAAATGAGCCTCGAAAAAGATGATTTCAAGAGGGTTGGAAATCATCCGTCATTGGGTCAGGTGACGTTATCACAACTCATCTCTACTTGGGTAGTGCATGATCTTTCCCACATCTCGCAAATTTCTAGAGCCATGGCTCATCAATTTAAAGATGAAGTGGGTCCATGGAAAGAGTACTTGAGAGTGCTCGAAGGCAAGTAGTATTTTTCGCATCCAAAACTGAAGTGAATGGAGAAGGCTAATTGGACGACCGTCAAAGAGTATCAAGACATCACCTACAAGAAGTCTGGAGGAACGGCTAGAATTGCCTTCAACCGACCAGATGTAAGAAATGCATTCCGCCCGCGAACCGTCTTCGAATTATACGAAGCCTTCCACAATGCGCGTGAGGATGACAACATAGGCGTTGTTCTCTTTTCTGCAGAAGGACCATCATCTAAAGATGGAATCTATTCATTCTGCAGTGGAGGAGATCAAAACGCCCGCGGACATCAAGGCTATGTAGATGACGATGGAGTTCCTCGTCTAAATATTCTTGAAGTTCAACGTCTGATACGATTCATGCCTAAAGTCGTGATCGCCGTCGTTCCTGGTTGGGCGGTTGGTGGAGGACACAGTCTGCACGTGGTATGTGACCTAACGTTGGCGAGTAAAGAGCACGGCATCTTCAAGCAAACGGATGCTGATGTTACCAGCTTTGATGGTGGATATGGCTCAGCGTATCTCGCCAAAATGATCGGTCAAAAACGCGCCCGAGAGATCTTCTTCCTAGGTCGAAGTTATTCGGCTCAAGAGGCATTTGACATGGGTATGGTCAACGCCGCGATTCCTCATGCGGAATTAGAGGACGAAGCTTACCAATGGGCTCAGGAAATCTTAGCCAAGTCACCTACCTCAATCAAGATGTTGAAGTTCGCCTTTAACCTCACGGATGACGGAATGGTCGGACAACAAGTCTTTGCTGGTGAAGCGACACGGCTTGCTTACATGACGGAAGAAGCCAAAGAAGGAAGAGACGCCTTTTTGGAAAAACGCAAACCAGACTTCAAGGACATTAAGTGGATTTCCTAAACGCTGGCGAAATAATTTTCTAGCTCCTCCAATGTTCCGTCCGACGTTCGGATGTCATTGATGATCTTTCCTTTTTCAAGCAACACCACTCTTTCACAAACTTCAGTTACATGACTTAAGTCGTGGCTTGAGATCAACATTGTGACTCCGTGATCATCCTTCAAATTTCTGAGAAGCTCTTTTAATCGAATCTGTGTGGATGGATCGAGGTTGGCAAAGGGTTCGTCCAAAACCAAAACTTTAGGGTCAAACACAAGCGAGGCTGCTATTCCCACCTTTTTCTGGTTTCCTTTACTGAGGTCTCGGATCAACTTCTTTCCTCCAAGAATCTCTCCGTTGAACAAGTGCTCAAACTCATCGAGTTTAGCCTGTAGATCTGTTTTAGTGATGCCGTGGATTGAGGCAATGAAATTGAAATACTCTTCAGGGAGCAGGTGTCCAATTAAGAAACCTTCGTCAAGAAAACTTCCTGTAAAATGTTTCCATGAATCATTTCCAGATGTTGACGTGTCTCCTATTGTGACTAGTCCTTCATCTGGTTCAATTAAGTCCAACACACATCTAAATAAGGTTGTCTTTCCTGCTCCGTTATTTCCGACCAGCCCAAAGCTTTCCCCCGAAGGAATTGTTAGAAGCGCTAAGTCCGCAGCGGCATAGTCGCCGTAAATTTTCTTGAGGTTGCTAATGCTTATTTCCATGTCATCCTTTTCTAAAATCCTCAGCAATTTCATATCGCTGATTGTGTAGCCATTTAGCTAAAAGTGAAATCCAAAATCGCGTTCCAGCCAATCCGAGAACTCCAATTGCCCCAACCAACAAGATTCCAACTTGATCTCCCCACAGGAATGATCCGAGCATGTAGAAGAGAACTGGAAGCCCCATGACTGGAATGACCAGAATGAATTGAGCAGCTCCCACGCCTTGCATATTCATTACCGTCCCTTTGGTCAGGTCAATTTTCTTGGGGTTGAAGGATCCGAAAAACATGACCACAAACGTGTTAATCCCAATATTGAAAAGGAAAACACAAAAAATGGTCAATAAAACTTCATATCCGAAGTAGACATAGGGAATCGAACAAATCATTGCTGCCAGGCTCACGAGGGTGAACAAAGTGAACTTACTCATGTAGTACTCCTCAAAACTCACATTCCGAGTTAGAACATGGTCAAAATGGCTTCCCTCCCATCCCAGTAAGTACTGTCCATAATTCATGATGAACATTCCAGTGATGATCAATGAGAATAGAAGATAAATCCACTTCATATCAACAAAGTCATTTGTTGTAAATGCCAAAAGCCCGTAGCCAAGAAACAGGATTGTAATGAGCAGAACAGACTTCGGCCGTTTGTTTCTCCAAATGAGTTTGAATTCAAGTTCCGTTAGTTTTCCAACCATTCCAAATCGGCTTAATATTCCGTTGCCCACATAGGTCACTTTGCTTTCTCTAAATTTTGAAAGGCGCTGCAGGTACATGTTCGCTCTCAGAAATCGGAAATTGGAATAGTATGCAATTGAAATGAAGATCAATGGGATTGCCGCTGTCCATGGATGCTGAAAGAGGATGTCAAATAAACGTCCTGATAATGCCATAAAGTCAACGATGTCGAACCATCCTAGAATGAATATTGCGAACACCACAACAAGCAATCCGATATAGATTCCTGAATTGATTTCTGAGGTCCGTTTTACAAGGAGTAGGAGGAAATTATTGGTGTAGATCAAGAGAAAAAAACCGGCAGACCAACCCAATGCAGAAGCAAACGGCAAGTTTGAAAATACTTCGATTGTGAAGGGAATGAAAAGCAGAAAGTGAAATAGATTGAACGGATTCCAGATCGATTTAACTAGCATGAAATTGGCTAACTGCGATCGTTTAATGGGTAAGTGAAGTAAAGGCCGAATCGAAAGGGCCGGGAGTTTTTGCATAAAATACCTCACTGTGAAGTCGAGCATTATATAGTAAAGCAGAAGTCGATTTAAACGTTGCAATACCCAAGATATGCCATGTGACTTATAAGTTACCTCGTCCATAGGTATGGCCATGAGGATATTATCCATCACCATTCCGAGTGCCAGAAAATTAGCTGCGAGATACACAAACATGAGTACCATCAGGGCATTGATCACCGCTCGGCGATGCCAAATCGGTGATCGAACAGACTCACGCCAATCATTGCGTATTATAAGCCATAATGAATTCATGGCAGCGAAGTAAATCCATTAGTCGAGGCCTCTAAGTCACAAGAGGATCATCGGTAATTTAGCTACATGAACGAAGATTGAACTCACTGTCTATTGAGAATTTTCCATGCCCAAATTGGGCGCTCGCGGTTATTAACAATCAGTGGGATTAGATGTCGAGAACTATTGGCTTTCAAAAGATTTGCGTGCAATATCTTCGCCTACAATTTGAGCAATTGTAACTTCTCCCAGATTTATGCCGAAAGACAATAGCATTAAGTCCGTCCTGATCATAGGAAGCGGACCAATCATTATTGGACAAGCATGTGAATTTGATTATTCCGGATCCCAAGCAGCCCGTTCTCTCAAGGAAGAGGGAATCGAGGTTGTCCTGATAAATTCAAATCCGGCTACGATCATGACGGATCCGGTTACTGCGGATCACATTTACTTGAGACCACTTGAGCCGAAGTATATCCGTCAAATTTTGGAAGAACATCCAGAAATTGACGCCGTCCTATCTACGATGGGAGGTCAGACTGCCTTGAACTTGGCGATCGAATGCGACAAGCAAGGCATCTTCAAGGACCACAATGTCCAAATGATAGGCGTGGATATTAAGGCGATAGATGTCACAGAAAACAGAGAGGAGTTTAGAAAACTACTTGACACAATCGATATTCCTTATGCTCCATCAGCGATCGCTCGCTCATTCTTAGAAGGAAAAGAAATTGCTCAAAAATTTGGATTTCCTCTCGTGATCCGACCTTCTTATACCCTGGGAGGAACAGGGGCTTCATTTGTCCATCATCAAGAAGATTTCGATAAGCTACTCGAAAGAGGGTTACATGCCTCTCCGATCCATGAAGTCTTGATTGATAAAGCCTTGATTGGCTGGAAGGAATTTGAGCTCGAGTTGCTCAGAGACAACAACAATAATGTTGTCATAATATGTTCGGTCGAGAATATGGATCCAATGGGGATTCACACAGGAGACTCGATCACTGTTGCTCCAGCCATGACGCTGTCTGATAAGACATATCAACGCATGCGAGACCTGGCCATCAAGATGATGCGATCCATTGGAGACTTTGCCGGAGGATGTAATGTTCAATTTGCTGTCAGTCCCGATGACAAGGAAGAAATTATCGCGATTGAGATCAACCCAAGGGTGAGTCGATCGTCAGCACTGTCATCTAAGGCCACGGGATATCCAATCGCAAAAGTGGCGGCCAAGCTCGCCATCGGATACAACCTGGACGAATTGAAAAACCAGATTACGGGAAATACTTCTGCGTTTTTCGAACCAACTCTCGACTATGTAATCGTCAAAATTCCAAGGTGGAACTTTGACAAATTCAAGGGGTCAGAGCGAGAGCTTGGCCTACAGATGAAATCTGTTGGTGAGGTAATGGGAATTGGAAGATCCTTTCAAGAGGCGCTTCAAAAGGCGTGTCAATCATTAGAAATTCGCAGAAATGGTCTCGGTGCAGATGGTAAGGAATTAAAGGATCAAGGAGCAATTCTGCAGAGCCTTGAACACCCGAGTTGGAACCGTCTTTTTCATATTTACGATGCTGTGAAGCTGGGTATTCCTTTCAAGACGATTTATGATACGACCAAAATTGATCCTTGGTTCTTGCACCAAATCGAAGAGCTTATTAGCATCGAACGGGTAATGGAAAAGGAGACCGTCGATTCAATTTCTTATGACTTAATGTGGGATGCGAAACAGCGCGGTTATGCTGATCGCCAGATTGCACATATACTTGGGTGCTTGGAAAGTCAAGTTCACTCCAAGAGGAAGGAACTTGGAGTCAATCGAGTTTACAAGCTTGTCGATACGTGCTCTGCTGAATTTGAGGCAAAAACACCGTATTACTATTCGAGCTTCGAAGGCGAGAATGAGAGCGTTCGATCTGATAAGAAAAAAGTTGTAGTGCTAGGTTCCGGACCAAATAGAATCGGTCAGGGAATTGAGTTTGACTACTGCTGTGTGCATGGAGTATTGGCAGCCAAGGAATGTGGCTACGAAACCATCATGATCAATTGCAACCCAGAAACTGTATCGACCGATTTTGACACGGCGGATAAGCTCTATTTCGAGCCTGTCTTCTGGGAACACATTTATGACATCATTGAGCACGAGCAGCCAGATGGCGTCATCGTGCAGCTCGGTGGTCAAACAGCCCTTAAACTTGCGGAAAAGCTTGAGCGATATGGCATCAAAATTTTCGGAACAAGCTATCAAGCCTTAGATCTTGCCGAAGACCGAGGAAGGTTTTCAGACAGACTGAAGGAGCTTAATATCCCCTATCCTAAATACGGGGCCGTAGAAACGGCAGACGAAGCCATTGAACTTTCCCGAGATTTAGGATACCCGCTCTTAGTTCGTCCGAGTTATGTCCTTGGAGGACAAGGGATGAAGATCGTCATCAATGAGAAAGAATTAGAGCAACACGTCGTGAATATATTTCGTGATATGCCGGATAATCGAGTTCTTCTGGATCACTTCCTTGAAGGAGCGATTGAGGCAGAGGCCGACGCCCTTTGCGATGGGGAAGATGTGTACATCATTGGCATCATGGAACACATTGAACCAGCAGGTATTCATTCTGGTGATTCGTCCGCAGTCCTCCCTGCGTTTGACTTGAGCGACAACGTTATGAATCAAATCACAGAGCACACCAAGAAAATTGCCGTTGAGCTTGAAACGGTTGGATTAATCAACATCCAATTTGCAGTAAAAGATGAAACTGTATTCGTTATTGAAGCAAATCCTCGAGCATCTCGAACAGTGCCCTTCATCGCCAAGGCGTACAGAGAACCGTATGTGAATTACGCTACGAAACTTATGCTTGGCGAAGCCAAAATCAAGGATTTCAACTTCAATCCGCATAAGGAAGGATATGCAATCAAGCTTCCAGTCTTTTCATTCGACAAGTTTCCCAATGTGTCGAAAGAACTGGGTCCAGAGATGAAGTCAACGGGAGAGGCAATCTATTTCATCGACGATTTGAAAGACGAGTACTTTCAAAAAATCTATTCTGAAAGAAATCTTTATCTATCTCGATAGTGGGACTCATCCGACTTCTCGCAATAATTTTTCTTGTCTACTTAGTTTTTAGACTAGCGGCTCGATTTCTCTTCCCATTAGTCGCACGGTACTTCATGAAAAAAGCGGCGAGTACCATGGAGGAGCACATGAAGTCACAGAAATCTGGAGAAAAGGTGTTTCAGGAGGGTGATGTTGAAATTCGCAAAATGGACAATCCCAATAGTCAAGCTGCTTCGGATCGCCAGGATGACTACATAGATTTTGAGGAGATTGATGATTAATCAAGTCAGTTAGATATTTTCACGAGTTCATACTAAGAAGCCGATTTATGGCATTCGAATTTCACAAAGACAAAGAGCGATACTTCAGGATGCAGCACGAGACTACTCGCGACTACATCATTCCTTTTCTGGAAACTAAAATCAAGGTGTCGGCGGGACTTAGAATCCTCGAGATTGGGTGTGCAGAAGCGGGAGTTTTAAAAGCCTTCACTGATAAAGGGTGTACTTGCCTTGGAATTGAACTTGCGTCGAACAGACTAGAGACAGCCAGATATTTCATGAAAGATGAAATGGAGAAAGGTCTCATCACGTTTATGGATAAGGACATTCATGACGTGGACGTTGAGAATGAGCTCGATGAAAAATTTGACCTCGTGATTCTGAAAGATGTGATAGAGCACATCCATGACCAACGCAGTTTCGTTATGAGGCTTCGTGATTTCTTGAAGGATGGCGGAATGATCTTCTATGCTTTCCCACCTTGGTATATGCCTTTTGGAGGGCATCAACAGGTCGCTAAAAACAAATTTTTATCTAAGCTTCCTTACTATCACTTACTGCCGCTGCCTTTATACAAGGCATTTCTACGATCGTTTGGAGAAACCAAAGAGAAGATAGCCAACCTTGTAGAAATTAAGGAAACAGGAATATCAATTGAACGATTCGAACGCGTGGTCAGAGACGCCAATTTTGAGATTGCCGGAAAGCAACACTATTTATTCAATCCAATCTACAAGTTCAAATTTGGGTTGCAGCCTAAGAAGCAATATGGATTCATATCATCCATTCCTTTTATTCGAAATTTTTTCACGACCGGCGTCTATTACCTAACCATGCTGAAAAGGTAGACCCAAGCTAGTTTAATCTCACCAATTCTTCAGCGAGGAGTGCGGTATATTCTCTAGCCCCTTTTTCATTCAAATGAAATAGGTCAAATGAGTTTTGTTTGGTATAGAGTTGGGGATATTCTTGCGGATTCGAGTAATCTAATACGACATATCCTTTTGAGCTCAGAAAATCGGCTTGGGCGCTTACTGCGATGGCAGCATTCGGGCCTTGCCTTGGAGGGATTAAACAAATTAATTGGGTTCAATAGTCCGGATCGACTTTCAATTCGTGATAATAAATTACACATTTGAAGACGCCTGAATTAGGCGATCATTGTACGTCCTTCAGTCACCTCTAACTTTTTCACTTTGAGTTCTACGATTCTACCATTTTCGAGAAAAGCCATCCTGACTCATTCGAGCAGCATTGCCATTTTCATTGTCACAGCTATGTTGTACTGCTCACCCGTTCTTGAGGGCAAGAGAATAGTGCAAGATGATATTGTGAAGAACACTGCACAAAGCAAAGAGAGGTTAGATTTTTTCGAAGAAACAGGGGAAGAACCGTTGTGGACCAGTCGGGTGTTCAGCGGAATGACCATGTTCAACATCGGGACTCGTTTTTCAGGGAATGGATTGATCTATCTCGATTCCTTAGTCCGAAAATGGCTTCCTGTGACTGTCAACATCATGTTTGTCACGATGCTCGGATTCTATTTGCTCATGATGGCACTTGGAATAAATCCATGGCTTTCAGTCGGCGGGGCTGTTGGCTATGCTCTGTCCTCAAACCTCTTGGTATCGCTGATGGCAGGACATAACACCAAGATTTTAACCATAGGCTATATGGGAATGGCGCTTGCTGGTCTATACATGGTCTTGAATTCGAAAAAATATCTCGGAGCTACCCTCCTATCAATTGGCATGGGATTAATGGTACGCGCGAATCACCTCCAAATTCTGTACTATTTCATACTGCTTGGGCTGATTATCAGCATTGTTGAGTTGGTGAGAGCCTATCAAGAAAAGCGTCTTCCAGACTTTGCCAAAACAATCGGCCTCATTGCAATAGCAGGAATTATTGGAGCCCTTCCTGCTGCGGGAAAGGCGTATAACATTTATGCACACTCAGGCCCGACTATTCGAGGCGGTAATTCGGAGCTCTCGACGAAGAAAGAAGAGGACAAAGGTGGCCTCGACAGAGATTATGCCTGGCGTTGGTCCAATGGGCCTATCGAATCATTCACAATGGTCATTCCCAGCTTCATGGGAGGTTCCACTGGAGAAGCTCTTCCAAAAGACGGTAATGTTCAAAAAGAACTCCAGAAATTTCAGCTGAATAAACAGCAGAAAGAACAAATTCTTGGGAGAGCACCAATGTATGTTGGAAAGCAGCCCTTCTTGCTCGGAACAGTTTATGTCGGTTCAGCATTTATCCTCCTCTTCATATTTTCAATGTTCGTTGTAAAAGGGCCAATCAGACTCTGGGTAGGTATTGCGACCGTGTTTTTCTTAATACTGAGTTTCGGAAGGCATTTTGAATTGATCAATGGCTTGCTCTTCGACTATCTACCAATGTTCAATAAATTCAGAACTCCATCAATGGCATTGGCCATTCCGGGATTACTGATTCCATTTTTCGGACTGATAGGCCTAAATCTCGCGCTCAAAGGAGAACTTGAAGAAGCTGAATTCAAAAAAGCGCTGAAAATGACGCTGTATGTTGCAGGAGGAATTATGGCGTTGCTGTTGGTTTATGGTCTCACCAATGATTGGATTGGACCAAAAGACAGTCAATATCAGGGTGAGAATTCTCCTTGGGGTATTGACGGGGTGTATGAGGCACTCCTTGCAGATCGCAAAAGTCGATACATGACCGATTGGTTTCTCAGTCTAGTCATGATGGTTGGAGGTCTCGGTGTAATATGGGCTGGATACAAAAAGAAGATTTCGAATGTCCTAGTCTACGTTATCATTTTCCTCATTCTCGGAGGAGATAACTGGCGCGTCAGCAAACGATATCTGAACAATGACAAGTTTGAGAATCCACGCGATTATGAAAAGAACTTTGTTTCGAGTGCCGCAGATAAGTCAATCCTTAAAGATGCAGACCCAAACTATCGCGTAATAAACATTACCCGTAACCCGTGGACAGATGGAATGACATGCTACCATCACAAAAACATTGGCGGCCATCACGCGGCAAAATTGCAGCGATATCAAGAGTTGATAGAATACCAACTATCACCGCAACTACAAAAGCTTCAGGGTGGCTTGAGACAGGCAGGGGAGCGTGTGTTACTTGATCCCCAAGTAAGTGCTCAAATGCCAGTATACAATATGTTGAATACGAAGTACTTCATCCTTCGCCCCAATAACCCAATGGGTTTTGCTACCAATCCTAGCGCTTGCGGAAATGCATGGTTTGTTAGTGAAATAGAGCAAGTTGGAAGTGCTCAAGATGAAATTCAAGCACTCGCAAACTTTAATCCGAATGAAACGGCAATCGTTGAATCGGAATACAGTGAACAGCTTTATGGGTATTCATTCGGGAAATCAGATGATGCCAAAATTGAGTTGAACGAATTTCGCCCAAACCGAATCACTTACAGTTCGAATAATACAGAGGACGGACTTGCAGTGTTCTCTGAAATCTACTATCCTCTCGGATGGGAGGCATATGTTGATGACGCTCCAGCAGAAATTTATCGTGTTAACTATCTGCTCCGGGCCATCAAAATACCAGCAGGTAAGCACGAAGTGTTCATGATCTTTAAACCAGCGAGCTACTCTATTGGGCAAGGTATTTCATTGGCTGGAACCATTTTGTTGGCCCTCTTCGCTGGTAGCATGATATATTTCTATCGAAAGCAAAGCCAAACGGAAGAGTCTGAAGCTTGAAAAAGGCCCTCATACTCACGTACTACTGGCCGCCAGGATCCGGCCCCGGAGTTCAACGATGGTTGAAATTTTGTAAGTACTTACCAGAATTTGGTTGGGACACGAAGGTGATCACTGTGAACAATGGAAGCTATCCAAGTGTCGATTCAAGCTTAGAAAATGATATTCCTGAGGGACTAGAAATCCACAAAACCAAAACCATTGAACCTTTCGCCATTTACAATGCGCTGCGCGGTAAAAAAGGCAAATCAGTTGAAGTTGCACTAGCTAGTGTAAAGGGTAAACAAAGTCCTTTTTCCAAGTTTGCTAACTACGTTCGTTCCAACTATTTCATCCCGGATGCTCGGGTTGGTTGGAATACATATTCCTTTCCTAAGGCCATAGAATTAATAAAGAAGGATAGACCCGATGTCATTATTACGACAGGTCCGCCACACAGCACACACTTGGTTGGGCAACGACTTCATAAAATGTTTGATATTCCTTGGGTAGCTGATTTTCGTGATCCTTGGACTACGATTTATTACAATCAATTTCTTCTTCGAACGGACTCATCAATAAGAAAGGATAAAGCTTTAGAAGATCTGGTCCTATCAGAGGCGAGTGCCCTGGTCACGGCGACTCCAGGAATGAAAGCAGAATATGAGGAAAGGGCGAATTCTGTTCAATTCCTAACCAATGGTTTTGACCAATCGGATTTCCCCGAAGATATTTTACCACGCGAAGAAACATTTACCATCTCGTATGTCGGAAACTTCAAACCGATTCAAAACATTGAGATATTGTGGCAAGCACTGAAGGACTTGAGCACTGAAGGCGCAAGTCTAAAACTTCAAATTACTGGCAATGTGGCTGAAGAAGTATCGAAGTCAATTCTAACCCATGGATTGGACCACATGTTGGAGGTATTACCCTTCGTTCCTCATCATGAATCAATCAAACGAATGATGAGTGCACACATGTTGCTTCTCCCAATTCCGCAAGATGCAAGTAGTAAACTCATTCTCACTGGTAAGATATTTGAGTATTTGGCCACGCGCCGTCCAATTCTATCCATTGGTCCACCACACGGAAATGCATCAAGCATTCTCGATGATTGTGAAAAAGAGTCCATGATTGACTACAAAGATCTTGAAGGTCTGAAGATGCAGATCAAGACTCAGTTAGACTTATGGAGTTCCGGTCAATATGAGCCTATATCTGGAAATGATAATTATACGAAGTACAGCCGAAAAGGCGTTACTGAGTCGCTTGCTCAATTATTGAATACGCTGGTAGAATGAGATGCGTTGTTATCGGTAGCAAAGAACTCGGATGTGTCATTGTCGATGAATTAGTTCGACAAAAACACAGCATTCCTCTCGTGATTACTCGCGACGATTCGCCTGGGATGGCATTGTGGCATAAAATGGGGCACCGATCGCTGAAAGAAGTGGCGACACGGCATGGCTTGAATGTTCTGGAAGGTGTCAAGGTTAATGACGACACAACACTTAACGCTATTCGAGAAGCACGTCCCGATCTCATATTGTCTTGCTTCTGGAGCGATCTCTTTAAATCTGAAATTCTAATGATCCCTTCTCGAGGTGTATTTAACTTTCACACCGCATTTCTCCCAAAAAATCGCGGGTCAAGACCAATTCCTTGGGCGATGATTAACGGGGATGAGTTTACTGGAATCACCTTGCATCAAATGCAATTAGGCGTTGATGACGGGCCAATTGTGGCCACCAAGAAAGTGGCCATCACCGACTCTGACACCGGCAAAACTATGTATGACAAAGTCATGCGCGAAGGCGTAAACTTGGTCACGGAAGTGATCGCGCTATTTGGAGAAGGCAAGGAGGTTTTGACACCACAAGAAGATGCTGATTCGACCTTCCATCTCCGAGGCGAACCATATGGTGGTCAATTCAACTACTTCTGGGATGAAACCAAAGTGGATCGTTTCAAACGGTCATTCATCTTCCCTCCCTTTCAGGCTCACAGAAACCCACCGCAATCGAAGCAACTTAAGCAAGGCGTCTCCTTAATCGTGTCTTCAGAAAGATCAAGTGAATCATGGAATGAGCTAAGCGCTCAAAATCAATTCACTCAAGATCTTCGTCCATATCAAATAGAGTCTGGTGGTGATTCAGCGATGCGTAAGGTCTTGAGGACTTGGAACCCAAAAGGCGGCGCTCAATTGTGTTATTTTCCAACGCAGAAATCAGGCCTGGATGCGCATTATCCAATATTAGAATCCTTGATGCGGGGCGATTACCTGGCCAGCATTTCATCTCTTGAAACGTTAGACGGATCACCCGAAAGATGTCAACCTTTTCGATACGAGAACGGAATTCTTGAATTGCCTGTCAATTACGTTAATCCGTCAAAAGAAGAACTCCAATCTCACCTCCACACAGCTCAGCGGTTCAGTGCCAAATATGATTGCACGTGCTACCTCCACATACTGTTAGATGAGCATTATGGCACGGATGATCACGAGCTGTTCACGAGAGAACTCTCACAACAAATTCAAAACAGCACGATATCATTAATGACTTATGGTGATGTTTGCGAAGAATTCAACACAGAATATGAAGACATCAGCGCTTGAGGCCTTTGATACTGTCCTCGTACTCGCACCACACACAGACGATGGTGAACTCGGCTGCGGCGGGACAATTCACAAACTAAAACAACTTGGAAAAAGGGTTGTTTATGCAGCATTCTCAACGTGTGAAGAGTCGGTGCCAGAAGGATTTCCGAAGGACGTTTTGACACATGAGGTTAAGGCGGCCACAAAAGAATTAGGAATTCCGGAAGAGGACCTTATTATCCTCGACTATCAAGTCCGATACTTTCCACGGGATCGTCAAGCAATCCTCGAGGATATGGTCAAACTAAATAGAGAATTGAAACCGGACCTCGTTTTCTGTCCTTCATCATATGACATCCACCAAGACCATGGAACCATCAGCATGGAGGCCAAAAGGGCGTTTAAGAGCACCACGCTACTTGGATATGAATTCATTTGGAATAATTTCCAGTTCTCATCACAGTCCTTCATTGAGCTAGATGAAGCCGATGTTGCAGCTAAAGTTGCGTCCATGGAATGTTATAAGTCCCAATCAAAACGACTTTATGCGAAGGATAAGTTGATCAGAGGAATAGCAAATTATCGAGGGTTGCAAGCGCAAGTCGAATATGCTGAAGCTTTTGAAGTCATTCGTTGGATTATTTGATGGACACGCAGGCACATACCGTATTTCTGACTGGCACTGGCCGCTCGGGAACAAACATTTTAAAAAAGGTACTAGGCTCACACAGCAAAGCAGCATCACTGCCTTTCGAGTACAGATTCATCATTGACCCAGACGGCATCGTCGATTTTTACAATTCATATCCGGTTGTTTGGTCACCTTATCGTGCAGACAAGCAAATAAAAAGGCTCGAGTCATTTTTACTTGGTCTAGCTTCCCTTGATCTCGACAAAGAATCCAGAGCCGCGAAAGCATTATCTGCTGATCCGCAGGGCCTTGAGCTAACTCCACCTCCTTATAGTGGATGGGAGCTTGAAAAGTGGATTCCTGGATTTACAGAAGCTTCAAAACATTTGATCAATGACTTAAGCCAATTTGGATATTCTGCCGTCTGGCCCGGTTCCAAAGAAGGTGTGAATAGGAATGAGATGTATTTCCAAACGCCTAAGACGAAAGAAGAGCTCAAGCCAATAATTTCAGCTTATTTAAACTTCTGTCTCAACGCAATCGTCAATGCTCAGAATAAAGAAGTATTCATTGAAGACAACACTCACAACCTTCTTTTTGCCAATGATTTGCTGGAATTGGTTGATAATAGTAAAATGATTCACGTAATCCGAGATCCTCGGGACGTGGTAAGTTCGCTGATTCAACAGCGTTGGGCACCAAAAGAATTAGAGAAAGCCATAGAATGGTACGGTGCTTTGATGGATCATTGGCTTGAAATTAGAAAGCATACGCCGAGTGACAGGTTGCTTGAAATACGATTCGAAGACCTCATTCATCAAAGAGAGGAGACTTTGTCAGATGTATGCTCCTTTATCGGAATTGAAATCGAGCAGCCGCTTCGAGAAATTGATATGAGCAACCACCACATCGGACGTCATGAAAGCGATCTAAGCCTTGAGCAAATCAATTTGATGAACAATCGATTAGCTCGTATTATCGAAACGTATAATTATTGATCCTCCAACCAGACTGGAAGCTTCTCACCGCTGTGTCTGAGTAAGCCCTTTACCTGACTTAAGTCCTGTTGGTAGTATTGTTTCAGTTTCTGCTCTGTTTCTGTGCTGATGTCCGAATCAAAAGGCTTCCCATTTATTGCATGGTAGAAGGATGTCAACCATCGCTTGAGCTTTGGACTGCGATTCCAGAAACCTTGAAATCTTCGAAACACAGAAATTCCGATTGACTGCAACTGCGGATTTTTGAAGTCAACGCTTTCATTGTCACGCGTGAACTCGAAGCTTTCGTAGAATCCAGAGGCGATTCCGAGCCGTTCTGAAATCGACATCATCATGGATTTCGAATTCTTGAGATCGTCACTAAAGTGGATGGTCATGCGAGCCCCAAAATGGTCTTTCCACGTTACAAGGTCCTCGAAATAGAGACCGTCAACCAAGCCATTGTATACAGACTTATTCAATCTCACGCCCTGTTCCAGACACTTATCTACATACTCAGCAAAACTCTCTCCATCAGGAATCTCGAGTCCGCGCTTTTTGTATTTGTAGAATGAATGCAATCTTTTCACTGGGTCACGAAGCAGTAGAATGATCTTCAAATCTGTTCCTAAGTATTGGTCCAGATATTTGAGATTTCCCGCGATGTCATGAAAGTAGCGAGGCGTTGATTCGAGAATAATTTTTTCGCCTTGATGGTTAAAATGTTTCAGATAGTCGTCAAGCCTAACATTGTTCCAATCCTCAACCCGATTCCAAAAGAAGGTTTCCTTCACATCAGCTCCGCATACATCAGGATGTGCACTTAGGTAATTGTGCATGGACGTGGTGCCTGCTTTATTCACTCCTGCTATGATCAGATTTGGTAGAGCCATTACAGTTTTATCCCCACCTTTTTCAAACTCAGCAAAACCATTTCTTTAAGATCCTCTGAAAATCGCATCCGCATCACGATAAAAACAAACATTACCAAGATTAGAGCTGATCTCATTACAATATTGATCAAGGGATAGTCAAACTCGATTGGCACGAGCCATGCGACAAAGAAGATCAAACTCAACCAAATGAGTGCGTACAGATTATCCACTTTGAATGGCTGCATTTTCAGCTTAACCCAAACGAATAGAAAGAGTAACAAATTGTTGGATAGAATGGAAATTGAAGTGGCCAGTGCAGCGCCAGTAATACCATAAATGGGTATGAAGTAGAGGTTTGTAATTATTGCTGTAACGACCAACAGCAAACGGATTGCCAATGAGTATCGATAATGATCCGAGACAAGCAGGATTTCATTGTTTATACCGGTTGCAGAGCTAAATATCTTGGCCAATCCAATAAAGAAAACGACCCAAACTCCCTGTCTAAACACATCCCCATTTGGTATAAGGTCGAAGAGGTCTTGAATATTCAACCAAACGAGCGTAAAAATCAATCCTGAGGCTATGAATTGGTTCAAGCTAGTCCTGTGGTAGATGTCTCGAATGTTGGCCATGTTCCCATTTTTCCAAGAATTAGAAATTACAGGAACGGATATCTGTGTAATTGATTTCCGAGGAAGTTCGATGACATTTCCCAGGGCTAATGCAATGGCGTAAATACCTGTCGCGCCAAGACCAGCCAATGAACTAATCATCCAGCTGTCAATTTTTATAATCATTGAGCCTGAGAGAACGTTGAGAATTGCGAACAGACCATAAGAAAAGACCTCTCTGCGCTTCTCTTTATCGATAGCCTTGAAATTGGAATTAATGCGAACGGTGTTTCGACTCAAATACGATATGATCATCGAAATGAATACTAGCGCGTAGGTTAGTATAAAGAGATAGACCAACCATTGCACGCCAAGATCGAGGTAGAAATAGACCAGGACCGTCGTGATGTAGCCAAGGCGAAGAAAAATTGACTCATAGAAATTGGAAATAGTGATGTTAAACTCTGAACGGAAATACGCTCGAATCAACTTCGCACCACTGATCATGAAAATGAGTGCAGGCAGCCAATCGATGTATTCTACAAGCAAAGGCGAGTTAGACGCCACCGTGCTTATTAGAAACGGTTTCAAGATATAAAACACGCCCAATCCAAGGACTGCTCCTAGACCTGGGATGAGCATTGAAAGCAGTTGAAAGGCACCCAACTGGTCAGGAGAGTTTTTAAAGTAGGGATGATACTTTACGTAGGTGTTTTGCACACCGAGCAGCATAAACGGAACAATGATACCGGACAAGTCAAGCAAGACCCGAATTAGGCCGATTTCTTCCGTAGCCAGATACTTTGGATAAACGAAAAGTGAGAGGACAAATCCAAGTACAATACCCAGATAAATCACCACGCTGCTTAATGCTCCCTCTCTACGTATTATTCCCATTTTACTTGGATGCGTATTGCTGGAAAATTTCTTCCTGATTAATTGGTCGTATATCGTTATTCCTACAGAAATCTAACATCGCCCGATATACTTCGAGGTAACCGTCAAACTTCATGTTTGTGAAATATTTATTGTGCCATAAAACAGAGATGATCGCGTCCTCTTTATGCTTGTCCAAAAGCTCAACCAAGGTAGTTTGCAAACCTGATAAGTCCTGTTTCCTATACGTCCAGTTGCTTGTATCCATTACCATAAGCGGAACATGCAATGCCCTACATTGTTCTCCTCGATTGATGTCAAATGGTCGAATCGGAAGTGCGTAGTTATTTCTTAAACCAAATTCTTCCGCAAAGCCAAGAGAGAAATCAATCTCGAGAGGACTGGCGTCAACTTTTGAAAAATGCTCCGGAATTTGAAGCCTTAGGTAATGGTTCCTATTAGAAATTGTTTTGAATGGAAGAGCTTCTAATTCCGTTGAAAAGCTCTCAGAATTCACTGATTTATGGAGTCCTTGATGAAAACCGCGAGAGGCAATTTTTTGAATAATTGATTGAGTTCTCGAACTTGAGATTTGATAATCCCCGTTGCTGAGTGTTCTATTTTTTAGCGGCGTGGGACGATTATTGGCGATCCAGAAGAACGTGCTTTTCAAATCATACTCATCATTAATGTCCATCATCTGATCCATGTTCATCCATCTGGGATTTCGCATGATTTCACTCCACACGATTTGAAGCAGCCAATCCAATCGCCCCTTCTTCAAGGCGTAAAACCCATCTTTCGTGAAACTTCCATACAGACTATCGTTATCATGAGACACGAAAAGACGGGAAGGCTTGGTACCGACTTTTTTTGAATACTGTTCTTCAACAAATTCTCTGAATAGGTTGAGCACCTGATTCTCGGTGCAAACACCAAAGCGTGCTTGATAACTCTTCGCAAAAGGAAATCTTCGAAGATCGTCTTGGTCCACGGCTCCAACTTCTTGGAAGTAGTTGAGCATGTAAACGATGGTTGAAAGCCGGTCTATTGTGTCGTCTTCCCGATTTACGAAACCGTTTTCTCCTAAAATTTCATGATGAGAAAAACTGCGTTTCGAAAAATTATCATTGAAGCTAGATGAAACGAGATAGTTTCCAGATTCTGGGGTCAAGCCTACCTCCAAAGCATCCAATTCAACCGAATGATTTGCATTCAGCTGGTTGAGGCTCACTTCTATAGCCTTTGAAAAGGCAGGATCAATTCGAGAATCAAATGATAGTTTCAATGAATGTCGACCTTTCTATTCTTACCGAGTACCAATTGTACTATTCGCAAAGGAAGTTCATAAATCATATAAATCACCCATGGCATGATGTCCTTGGAATCAAAGAATGCGTGAGCTTCAGAAGCAAGGCTCGATCGGACCATCGACCTCAGGCTCACATTCCGATTGAGAATGAAATTGTAGATGAAGTCCTCCACGAAATAATACCATTCACCTTGGTCAATCTTGTTGAGTTGAGGCGACGATGGTTTTTCTCCCCTCGCTGCGTCCAAAGTAATCATGGGAAGGTTGACACCAGCGTACTGAGCGAGCGAATGCCAGCTCCAAGATCTTGGATTCATTTCGATGACATAAAAGTCATCTTCATACTTTTTGTACTCAATTTGAGCAATGCCTGAGTAGTTGAGCTCAGAAATGATCTTCTCGGAATAATCAACTAGCTTTTGGTCAAAAACGATTTCAGCCAGAGTCGCTTGACCTGCCTTAGGCGGGTATTGTCTCACCTTTCTTCCGGTGAAGCACCCCAACAATTTCCCATCCCAAGCTGCAATACCAGCAGTGAAGAGCTCGTCATCTCCCCCAGGAATGAATTCCTGAAGGATGTAAGGTGACAATTTAGACTCCAATTCCGCAATGAACTTGCTTGCTACCTGAGCGTTCTCGCAGAGTTTGACTTTGAATAATCCTTTCGAAAGGTTGTCGGTTGCTCTTCTGTTGTCTGGCTTAATGATAACCGGCCATGTAACCGTTCCATTTTCAACATCACTTTTCGAAAACTGCTTCGGCTGTGGAATGCTTATGTGATTTACGAAATCCGCAAACTGGAGCTTGTTCGAAATCTTATTTAGTACCGTGACATCCGTTTCGTAAAGTGCTTTAAAGTCTGATAAGAGACTTTGATTCTCTGCAAGAAGCTGAACGTACTCATCATTTACAGGAAGTAGATATAGATCATCATCTGAAAAATCAGATGCAATTTGAACAAGGCCTTGAACCAGTGCTTTGGGGTCCTTCCCTGGTTTGGGAAATTTGTATCGTTTGTATACGTACTTAGAATATTGGCCTGCCTTAGCCCAATGATGATCCACGGCAATAACTTTGCATCCAGCTTTCCCTAAGGATCGGATAGACGCTAAGCCGTTTCGGTTACAGTCTATTATGACAACTGTTGGCTTCATTTAATCCACTTGCATCGTGATCAATTTCCCATTCTCCACAATGCGTTCGTTCATCCCTGTAAGAGATCCTGAGTTTATGATTGAGATCAATCCCCGAATGAATGCACCATGGGAAACGATCAAAATGATCGGATTCATTTCATACTTCTCTAAAAAAAGCCTAATTCTTATCTCCAGTTGTTCAAACTCTCCTTTCAGATCACTAGCCAAAGGATCACCCAACCATGAATCTGACATCTCATCCAACATTTGAGTTTTTGGCAACCCTTCAAATCTTCCAAAACTCATTTCGCTGACGAGGGGTTCGATGGAATAGTCCAAGCCTAATCGATCAGCAGTTTGTACCGCTCTTTTTAGTGGACTGACCAAAACCAAATCTGGTTTTACCTGTTCTAGCTCATCTGAAATACTTGCAATTAAGCTGTTATTCAAGGCATCCGACTCAAGCAGTTCGATGTCGGTGAGTCCTTGCATCAAACCCTCATCGTTCCAAGATGTTCTTAAATGCCTAATGGCGTGGATGGTCATTATTTCAGGAAGAAGGTTTCGCTTCTCAGTCCTTGACGTTGGGCTTCAAGCAATGCAAGGTCTAGAGGGTTTACATTACCAAGGTTCACATTGGGTCCAACTTCGTTGATGAAATACATCTGAAGTGATGTAGCCGGTGCTTCAAAGATCAAGCGCTCTGGATCAGTTTGACTAATAATATCCGCTACAAGCCCAGTTCTTAGTTCTCCACTCGGTCTATAAATACCCGCTGTTCCACTATCCCTTCCCTCCGTAATTACATATTCCGCTCCTACCTCAAAAAGCATGTTGATTTCTTTGATCCACTCAGATGGAGGCATCACTTTCTCTTTGTCCTTTGACCCAACCTCGGATAAAACTGTAAACTCAGACTTCAGATCATCTACCATTCTGCAGCGATCATCTATAGAAATATCCACTGTTCCGGTCGAGATTTCCAACATGTCAATTTTGTGCTTTCTTAAAAAATCTAGGTATTCGTTGAACTTATTTTGAGCGTAAAACTTCTCAAATAGAGTTCCTCCGAAATAGACCTGAATATCATGCTTGCGGTAGAGTTCGATTTTGGCATCCAAATTCGGAAGAATGTAAGCCACACCGACACCCAGCTTTGCCACATCTAAGAATATTCCGTAGTCCTCGAGAACATTGGCAAGCTCTCCAGTACTTAACCTCGTGTCGTTGACAGCAGTAATTCCTGTCTTCCTTGGTTTTACTGTCCTGACCGGTGTATCTAGCATGATTAAGCGTTTTGACAAATATCCGAATAATCCAGCTCCAAACGTGCTCAAAACAGTTAACTCAGATGAAAAATGATTGGGTATTTATAGGTTACTTTGCACCATAGTATGGAAACAGCTACCCGAAAAATGACTTTCGAAGAGGCGTTAGTGTCTGGTGGGGATGAACGTCTAGATTTGGATGAAAATGGGTTAAACAAATACTTCGTCAATCCAACCCAAGGCTCAGGAGTGTTCAATCGAGGGTCTTGCACTTGTTCATTCATAACGGAGGATGCAAAAATTCCTACCCATTCACTTTACGAAAAGCTTAATCAAAATCCAGACTACTCGGAGCTATACGAATCTCTGAGTTTAAGAATCAAGTCTGCGTTGGAGGAAGGCACCGAACCTTTCGAAGTTTACTTGGCGCCAAGCGGCAGTGACCTTTGTTATTTTCCGCTGCTCTTTTCAGCGACCATTCAACCTGAAAAGCCTATTCTAAATGTAGTCACTTGCCCTGAGGAGTTAGGGTCGGGTTCTGTCCTTGCCTACAAAGGGAATTTTTTCTCCCAGAAAACTCAAATAGAGAAAGTGGAATTATCTGAGCCACTCAATAAGAGTATTCCAATTGAGTTCATCTCTTTTCCAGCCCGTGATGAACATGGGGTCATCCTCGATCACAATGAACAAATCATTGAATGCATCACTGAACACCAAGAATCTCACAACGTAATCGTGAACTTGGTGATTGGGTCTAAGTCTGGAATTGAAGACAACCTATCCATAGTTGAAGAATGTCAGCACCTGAATGTTAAGTGGGTCGTAGACATCTGTCAGTTGAGGGTTTCAAGAGCTCTTATTCAGAGGCTACTGGCACTCAATTGCAGTCTTTTGGTGACGGGGTCAAAATTCTATCAAAGCCCTCCATTCTGCGGTGCGTTAATCGTACCCGGCAGTCTTCAAAAACAAATTGACGCATCAACTGCGGATCCAGAGGTGACCAAAGGGTTTGATCGTGTTTTCACTTGCTTCGACTTTCCAAAGAATTCGATTTATAGACCGTACTTCCAAGAAAAGGGAAATCATGGACTCTTGCTTCGTTGGGAAGCTGCCCTGTATGAATTTGAGGCTATTTCTGCCTACACGGAGAGTGAGGTTATTCGAATAGTTTCCAAATGGAACATTACTATTCAAGACCATATGATCTCTCGGCCAGATGTCTTTGAGCTCATGAGTGATCAGGACAAAACCAATAAGTCTATTATCTCCTTCCGAATTAAAAAAGAAGGAATTTATCTCAGTCATGAGGAATTAAAAAGCTTGTACAAGCGGCTTTGCCTCGAAGGCAGTAAATGGATGCCCCAATATGACACTGTCACAATTGGCCAACCGGTGGCATACACATCTGGTTCGTTCCTCCGAGTGGCCTTAGGATCATTCAATGTTCGTCAATTGATGAGCAAGGACGTTAATCTTGACGAAGACATACAAATCTTAGAGACTTTGGAGGCCATCCTACACGAGTCCGCTTAATGCGACTTCAATCAAATAGAGCATTAGAGCTATTCAACACAGCGCAGTCCGATGGATTGATCGAAGAATTGGATACAACCATCATTTTCTATGACTTGGACATTCTTGAGCAGAGATTGAAAACTGTCCGCTCTGCATTTGGTCCTAGTTATAAACATAGTGTTGCGATCAAGTCGAACCCTTTGTCGAAGGTCCTTGAATACATCAGCAAAAATGAGAATGGATTAGAAGCGGCATCGTTCGAAGAGCTCTGTCTCGCCAATAATCAAGAACCTTCGTTTACGGTCTGGGATAGTCCGGTAAAAACGAAGGCAGAAATCATCGAAGCGGAAAAAATGGGTGGCGTACTGATCAACGCTGACAGCCTCGATGAACTTGAGTTGATTCTGGCACATACGGCTCAGTCAAAAATTGGACTAAGGATCAATCCGCAAGTGAATACAGGTAGCCATGGCTCCATGAGTGTGTCAGGTCAATATTCCAAGTTCGGTGAACCCATTGCGAATCGCGCCTCCATCATCGAAGCGATTTTAAGGCACCCCAAAAGAATAACGGCTCTACACGTCCATTCCAGCTCGCAAACAACCGATTACGATCGACTTTGCAATGCCATTCGTTCTGTTGTGGATTTAGCCAATGAAATCAATCAAGTCTCTGCTGCTCAGATCGAGACCATTGACATAGGTGGTGGATTTCCCGTAAGCTATGAAGCCGCAAGGGATTTCGACATCGCAGACTATGCTGAAAAGTTAAAAGAAACCTGCCCTGAGCTCTGGAATGGAACGTATCAGGGAATCACCGAGTTTGGAAGATATTACCATGCCAATGCTGGTTTCACAGCAACCCGCATCGAAGGCTCAAAAGGAGATTCCGAGAATCAAACAATCATTACGCATGCTGGTGCAGACCTCTTTTTGAGAGAGGCGTACAATCCTGGGGTGTGGCCTCATGAGTATTCCGTGATAAGAGCTGGTAACGAGGTTAAACAAACGTTGATCAGAACAGACATTGGCGGTCCGCTATGTTTCGGAGGAGATTACATTCAAAAAGAAGTTCTGCTTCCAAAATGCCAGCAAGGCGACTGGTTATTTGTGCTCGATACTGGGGCAAATTCATTTGCGCTTTGGTCACGACATTGCAGCAGGTCTTTTCCAAAGGTCATTGGGTTCGATGGAAAAGCTCAAATATTCAAAAAGCGCGAATCCATTGAATCTATAATTGGGTTTTGGTCTTAAACTCTTCAGGTTGAAATGATCGGATATTCTGGCATATATCATAGAGACAAAAGCTGGTCGCCATCCGACGATGATCATTTGACAGAGATGATCAACCAGCTCCAAGGAACCTCGGCATTGGAGCCATTAATTACTGAGTTTGAAAGCCACGGAAGATGTGCAATGAAGATTGCGTCAATCGACCCAAGGTCACCGATGATCACCAAAGAAAATGAGGTTCGAAAGTTGTGTTTGTTTGGCGAATTGTACCCTCAGTCCACGGCGAATTCCCTTTTGGAAGCAGTGCTTGCCGATGACAGTGAGAATTTGACTTCTAGTATTCAGGATTTGAACGGAGCATTCAATCTCATTGTCTACGACAAAACCAATTCTCAAGTCAAGATATTCAGGGACATTGGAGGAGTAAAAGCTTGCTTCTACCATGACAATGGACAGGAGGTGATTTTTTCGTCGGGGCTCCGGTCGGTAGCAAAATCATCACTTTACCGAGATAAACAAGTGGACACAAAAGGGCTATGGCTCAACCTTGCTTACCCTGCACCTCCACAGCCGCTCACCGCATTCAAAGACATTTCTTGTCTCGAACGAGGAAGCCGTCTTTCGATAAATTCCACGGTAACAACCGACCATTACTGGACTATTCCTTCGAGGGATATTGATATAGGTATGGACTTCAACTACGCTGTAGAGCGAGTGCATTCGACATTAACTGATGCAACATCCGATCGTGTTCAAGGAATTCAGAATCTAGGATCAACGCTCAGTGGAGGGGTTGATTCTGCCTATCTCTCTGCTCTAGCGTTCCAGAATAATGAGCACACGGAGGCATACACCTTTAAGCTCGCAGGAGAAGAGTACAGCCAATTGAATGAAGATGATGTTGCCGCTTTAACTGCACGGAAGTATGGCATGAAACATCACATAAAATCCTTTGTGTATGATGACTTCATGGAAGATTTCCAAACGCTCATCAAACTGTACGAGCAGCCTGGTATCTCCATCGGAGCCTACTATAGTATTGCGAAACTGGGGCATCAGCTTGGATACTCGCATGTTGTGAATGGACTGGCCGGAGATGAGCTCTTTGGGGGATTTCATTTCTTCAAGCATCTCAGCTATTGGCCTCTTTTACGACTTCTCTCCCCAGTTGCCTCGCTCGTTCCTTCCAATAGAACAAAAGGTATTGACAAGTTCATCAAAGTGGCTGGGGCGGGATCGATTGATGAGTATTACTCTCGTGCATTTGCTATCTATCTCGACAAGGAATTGAAGAACGTGTTCAACAACCTGTACTTCAGTGCTCTTGACGCTCAGCAAGAGCTGTACAATCCTCGGCGAGAACCATTCAAGGATAGCATTTCTGGGTTGATGCACTACATGTTTAGCAACTGTCCGAATCACCACATCTACAGGTTCGAATCATTTTCGAATCACTTCGGAATTCAACCGTTGTATCCATTTCTGGATAATAATGTGATTGAGCATGCATTTAAAGTTCCTTCTCGTTTCAAAGTGAAGGGCCACAAACGCAAAATTGTTTTAAAACAGGCCGCGGCTCCGTATGTCGTGCAACCCGCACTCACTGAAAACAAACGCGGCGTCGGAGCTCCAGTAAATAGCTGGATGAATACCCATCTCAAAGACATCAAAGAGGACAAGCTAAATCGTTTGAAGCAGAGAGAAATATTCAATGCTCAGTACATTGACCAAATAATCAAGGAGTATCCTCAAGGGTATGGCAAGAAACTATGGAAGTTGGTAATGACTGAACTCTGGATGGAGGAGTTTATCGACTAATCCAGGGCATTCGAAAATAAGCTAGAATCACCCAGATTTCCAGTACGAGTAACTACAGACCGAACGGTTTTAGTGAAGAACTTGATCCTTTCCTTAGTACTGGGTGCCAATTCCAAATCACTCGACTCACTAAATCGATCCACATCATACCCCAGCATCAAACAAGCATCTCGAAGGGGAATAACTTCAAGTGCGAATCGCTCAGCATAAGAAAGACCTAGTTTTTGTTTTCCAATTACTTTGAATAATGCGAGTCGCGTTTCAGCAATCACCTTGGCATTTGGATTCATAATACCTGATGTCACCGTGTTAACCTCCCATTCAGCCTTTCTCTTTGAACTCTGTTTCCTGTAGGAATTATTCTCATAACCTAACCGAACCTGTTCAGGCGATATGTCTAACGATCCATGTATGTTGTTGATGAGCTCGGAAGTAATCCCAAACGGATCTTCCACCAGATTCTCAAGTTTGATCCCATGCAATCGAGGGTTGTCAAAATGTGGAAGCACTTTTCCTAAATAACTCAACCATGTAACAACTGAGGTGTATAAACTCCAACCCCTGTTCATCAGACTGTTGAAGACATAAAATGGATCTCGGTACAAAAACACGAAGTGATTCTCATTTGATGAATTCAGCCATAAATCAATCGAATTGGCGTTTTGAGGAGTCTTTTCAAATACAATCGAATCATCCCCTTTCTCTCGATACGACGCAAAGTGAGCGGCAAAATGTCGTTGAAAAGCATTGAGCGAATCAGAAGCACTAACCATTTTCATCAACTCAGATTCGGCCAACCCATAATGCTTCAACCTTTCAAACCGGGGAAATATTCCTGTGGAACCAATTGAAAACAGTTCGCTCTGCGTACGAGGTGATGCTTTGAATCTTTTGAATTCGAACAGATTTCGATTGCAAAAAAACTCAAGCTCTGGTCCACACGCACTGTGTTCTGAGCTGTCTAGAAGATCGGCGAACATGGTGCTTCCACTGCTAGGCGAGCATCCTATTAGAGCTAGCTTCGCCATTTAAAAAGCACGATCAAATCCGATTAGCCATCGGAATTGCACATAGTCTTCGCCAGCTGGAACGCGGTTCAGGAATAGAGGAAAATCAAGGCGAATTTTAAGTGGTTTCCAATCATTCAATTTTCCCCACCTCTTAATTTCCAGCGTACTTCCAAATCCAGCATCCATCCTAACTTTTGCCCACTCAAGCGACTCATCGTTTCGATTAATGTTGATGATGCCTGCATCCGCGAACAGGTAGGTTTTTAGTTCTACTAGACGCTTCCATTTGCCTTGGATTCTCACCAAATCATCAAATTCAAACTCGGTGTTAAAAGCAACGCCACTCATTCCGTCGTATCCATATCTGAACAATGAGTCAGAATTCAGTCCTGGCGCGAGGTAGTTGTTATAGCCTCTCAGTCCAAGGCCGCCACCCGATTGAAAGTTGCCTGTTGATATTCCATAGCCATAAAAGTCTTGTGGAGTCAAGCCCATTGATCTCGTCAACGGGTTCTGCATCATATCCTCTGGGTTTGCTCCAGCCAAATAGAGTTGAGATTCTGGTGCCCAATTCTCACCACCGCCTATTTGCCCAAACACTCTAGTTCGCCAATTGAATTTGCTAAATCGATTATTGTTAACCGCAGAAACATTCAAAAATCCATATGAATAATCTGACCAAAACAAAGGTGCCCTCAATTCTGACTGAATGCGACCATTGCTCTTGTTGTATCGGTAATTGTGAACCGTAATGAGTCGCCCGAAATTATTCCAGCTCTCTTCATTCCAAAGGCTTGGATACATCAAGTAATTGAGATCGGTCGATGAAGCTCGGTACAAGCTCGCCACACCCAATTTGAAGCTGGTCTTATTATTTGGTAATGTCTTTAAAACATACACGTCGTTGAAGAACAATCCATCAATCCAACTTGTTTCAAGTCCAATTGAAAGTTTTTGTGCGATTGATCTGAGAGGCGTGACGTATTCGATGAAGTAGGAGATTTTATTGAACTCAGACAGATCCTCTGTGGCAAACTCCCCAGTTTGTTGCGCAATTGATGAATTAAACATCAATTTTCCATGCAACTTGTGATACGTAGCATAGTAATGGGCTTTGAACTCAATCCCTACCTTAACTCCATCGTAACCGTTGTACCAAGCAATAGGATTCCATTCTACTTCATACTCTTGATGTGGCGACGTCCATTTAAAGTCATTTAATTCAACCGAAAGTGGAAGAGTGGAGTAATTATCGAGCTGATAGACGTCCGCCAAACGTTTTGATGGATCAAGCTCAACGCGGCCAGCTTCTTCTTTCCAAGGAATATCAACAGTATACGTGTCTTTAAAATTGCGCCATCCATACCATTTGGGTAAGACTGTAGCGTCGGTTTTCTTTTCAAAATCGGTGTTTGGAATATGAAAGTCAGAAGCAGTCCCTAGTTCATTGTATACCCTTAGGTCCAGAGGCATTTGCATTCCGCGCCTTTTCAGCTTAATCCTGAGCGTGTCTTGACCAAGCTTTCTGACCGACTTGATCTTATAATCAATCTTCTCTTTAGTCTCCAACCACTGATCAAAGAACCAATTTAAATCTACCCGAGTGTATTGAATGATTGAACGTCTGAAGTCACCAAAATATGGATGACAGAATTTCCATTGATTGAAGTAATGAGACATGGCATCGAGGAAAAGCTCATCGCCTAAAACGTATTGGAGGTTATAGAGCATGGTGCCCGTCTTGGAATAAACCTGACCATATTGGTGCCTGGTCTCAAACTTGTCCGAATGCGTGTTCAATGAAGGAGAATTGTCTCGCGCAATCGCCGACCAGTAATATCCTGAATAGACGGACCTCTCTACTGTACCATGCGCTTCATAAAACAGTTTGTCGATTTTAGAACCTGAGTCGTTGCGATGCATGGTATCGCCTTCCAACTTAACGAGGGCCCAACTGGTCAAAAACTGCGTAAATCCTTCGTCGAGGCTAGCGCGATACGTCTCATTGTTCCCGACCATTCCAAAGAACCAATTGTGGCCAATTTCATGAGCCAATAATCCTCGGTAGGAAGGATCCTTTCCTCCATCTAGCGTGAGCATTGGATACTCCATGCCATCTCTAGCATCCGCGACAATCATCTTATGATAGGCATAGGAGCCGAAGTCTTGTGAGTAAACTTGAACGACTTGGGATGCATATTCTGCAGCGTTCTGCCATCCAGAAGCGTGTTGTTCTTGAGCTAGAGCAACACAAAGGATCTTGTCGCCATTTTCCAACTGGACTTCTTGTCTTCCTATTCTGTAATGAGGGTCAGCAGTCCAAGCAAAGTCATGCACATTCTCAGCATGGAATTTCCATGTTTTCAGCTCATCACTTTCGGGTAGTATTTCACTTGGAGGGCTATTCCACGGCTTGTCTTTGAAATTCTCGATAGCGAGTTTATCCATTAGGTCATCAGGAAGAACTTCTGATCGATTAAGGAGAAACCCAGTTCCATCAAGAACGTAGTTAGCGGGTAAAGTCAACTCAACGTCAAACGCCCCAAAGTCACCGTAGAATTCATGACCCAAATGCTGATCCTTTGTCCAGCCAAATTTGGCATCGTAGACGGAAACTCTCGGATACCAATGCACCACGTTGTAATGCTTTTTACCGAATGTTTCGTACATCTTCATCCGACCATGTTGTGGTCCGAAGTATGTTTTAAAGGCACATTCGATTTCTGCCTTCTCTCCAGGCAAAAGTTCAGAATTTAAGCGAACCGTTAGTATGGTATTGTCACGTTCAAATCTTACATCCTGAGCGTTCACGGTCAAATCGGACACGACAATGTGCTGATAGTTTGTATCTGACTTCGCAGCTCTATTATGGAACTCTGAAGCATAGGATCCAGGCTCGAAAGCATTTTGATATAAATGAAATACCAAAACTTCTAGATTGTTCGGACTGTTGTTAGTGTACTCTAGGCTCAAGACACCTTCGATGATGTCAGCCTGATCATTGAGTTGAGCCTTGATGTCGTAATAGACATCTTGTTGCCAATACGAAGCGTTTGGCTTCTTATTTTTCCAGTAAAGTGGGTTGTTGTCCGATTGAAAAGTGTTTGACCTTTCCAACGGGTTGTACTGTCCAAAAACAATGCAAGGAAAAAGAAGAAAGGCTAGCAGGACTCTCAATTGGCTTTTATTTTTAAACTCATATCAAATGACTTGACGGAATGCGTAAGCGCACCAACTGATATAAAGTCAACACCAGATTCAGCATAGTCCCTCACTGTTGCAAGCGTAATACCTCCAGATGACTCTACCTCAAACTTTCCAGAAATCAATCCTACAGCTTCTCGCGTCATAGATGGCGTGAAGTTATCGAGCATTATTCGATTGCATTTTCCATTCTCCAACACCTCTGTTACATCTTTAAGAGATCTGGTTTCAATTTCAACCTCCAAGTCAAGTTTATTCTCTTTCAGGTAGACATCCACTCGATTCAATACCTGATTGATGCCTCCAGCTGCATCGATGTGGTTATCCTTAATCAAGATCATGTCGTAAAGCCCAAAGCGATGATTTCCACCTCCCCCGATTTTCACGGCTAGTTTTTCAAACCACCTAAATCCAGGTGTGGTTTTGCGCGTATCCAGCACTTTCGCTTTTGTGTGTTTGATGGCTTTCGCATATTCTGAAGTGATAGTGGCGACGGCTGACATTCGCTGTACTGTGTTCAAAACTATACGCTCCATGGTAATCATGCTCCGGTATGAACCACTAATCCTAAATATCACTTCTCCCTTTTCAACGAATGCTCCATCTTCTACAAGTGGTTCATAGGCAAGTGTTTTGTCATAGGTTCTGAACAGATCTCGGACAACTTCAACTCCAGCAATGACACCTGATTCTTTTGCCTCAAGATAGGCCTCTCCCATTGCACCCTCTGGAATGGTTGCCATTGTCGTGTGGTCTCCTTCTTGCACATCCTCCGCCAACGACCTTTTTACGAAGTCCCTGATTAGTTTGTCCATCAGCCTTCCTCTATCTCAATACTCTCGATGTGGTGATGATCATCTTCGCCACGGATATACATCGTCATTCTAAACGAACTCTTCTCCGATTCAAGTTGACCAATCAAATAGACTACACCGCTTTTGGACGTCCCTTTATGAACCACATCGAATGACTTAATAGGATTTTGTTGAAAGAATTCAACTAGTCTTTTGCCTCCTTCATTTCGATCCAGAGTACTTCGCTCGTCGTTGATAGAAATATCAATTTCAGAATTCATATGTGCCGCCAGAGACATTCCATCTCCATGACCCACTAGATCTATGATTTCCTTAAACTCTTGAGCACTTCCGATCAATATGATCAGAAATAGAACCGCGGTACTAAAAATTTGCTTCATGGGGAGTACATTCGACTCTGTCAAAGATACCTGAACTATGATGATTCGCATTCTCTCACTCGGAAAAACAAAAGCAGGCTTCGTAGCAGACGGATTAGAAGAATACCTCCGCCGATTGAAGCACTATGCCAAGGTAACTTGGGAAGAGTTCGATGACATCAAGAAGATTGACCGAACGAACCAAGAGTTAGTAAAACAAAGAGAAGGAGAGCTCATTTTATCTCAACTAAAACCAGGCGACCATCTCATTTTGCTTGATGAAGGTGGAAATACATATAGTTCAACGGAATTCGCAAAATGGATACAGAAAAAGCAAGTAAGCTCAACCAACATGGTTTTCTGTATTGGAGGATCCTTTGGGTTTTCTAATGAAGTATATGATAGAGCAAATGAGAAATTATCGCTTTCCTCGATGACCTTCAACCATCAAATGATCCGGATGATTTTCGCGGAGCAACTTTATAGAGGTTTTACGATTCTTCGTGGTGAACCCTACCACCACTCTTGATGCTATTGAGATGCTCTTGCCACTTCCAAGCAGAAGACATGGCATCATCAATCGAATGGGCAGGAATCCAGTTTAGGACTGTCTTTGCTTTCTCATTATTCGCATAAACGATTTCTACATCACCATTTCTTCTGGGTCCCAGTGTGTAATCAAGCTTCACACCAGTAGATCTTTCAAAAGCATCTAACACCTCGAGTACAGTCACACCAGCTCCGGTTCCTAAGTTGAACACATCATTCGCCTGAGAATCAACGTTTTCAACTAAATATTTAAATGCCAAAACATGAGCATGGGAAATATCGCTCACATGGATGTAATCTCGGATGGGTGTGCCATCTCGCGTTTCATAATCGGTACCATAAACAGTCAACTGGTCAAGCCAACCACTCGCAAATTGAGTTACTGCTGGAACAAGGTTGTTCGGTCTACCCAAGGGCAGTTCTCCTATCATTCCTGACATATGCGCTCCGACAGGATTAAAATACCTCATCGAGATCGACTTGAAATTATCCTTTGTTTTTGAAAAATCGGCCAACATTCGCTCTCCAACCAGTTTCGTGAACCCGTAAGGAGACTCGGTCTCTTGCGTCGGAGTTTGCTCTGTCACAGCTTCACCATCCGTATTTCCATACACCGTACATGAGGAGGAAAATATGAAGTTCTTTACGTGATATTTGTGAACGCACTTCAAGAGGTTAATCAAGCCATTGAGGTTGTTCTGGTAATACATAACCGGTTTCTCAACTGATTCTCCTACCGCTTTTAGAGCGGCAAAATGGATAATTCCGTCAATCTTTGATTCAACATCAAAAAATTCTCTTTTCAGAGCATTGTAGTCGGCAAGGTTGATGTTATAGTTCTTAACCCTTTTACTTGTGATTGCCTCAATTCGATCAAAGGTTTCTGGTGATGAATTCGAATAATTATCTATCGAAACCACCTCATAGTCAGAACTTTCCAAAATATCGATGATCGTATGCGATCCAATATAGCCGGCCCCACCCGTAACAAGAATTTTCATAAGCTTCAGAACTGCATTATAAACTCCAATTTGAAAGGATTAATTTCCTTCGTGAAATCTTTGAAGCGCACAAATGTATAGTACGACAATAGAAACTTGGGAGTTACTCCTTTCCCCGATTTATTTCGGATTTGCCGCGCTATTGTGTTTGGTCTATCCTAAAGGCGAGGATCGCACTCACTTTACGATCGGTCTCACTGCTCGAATTGGAGGAGGAATTATGTACGGACTCATCTACCTTTTCTACTATGGCGGAGGAGATACAACCGCATATTTCAATACAGCTATCCCATTTCTGAATCTCATAGTGCAAGATCCGCTCCTTGGTATTCAGCTCTTTTTCGATGCCTATTCCATTGAAAACTATTCAGTCTTCACCGAATCAACTGGCTTTCCTTACCGTTACATCTATGCTGATATCTCCACTTTTACCGTGTCGAGAATCATCACACCATTCTTGCTATTTGGCCTTAAAAGCTACTTCCTTACGACCATTCTATTCTCGACAATTACCTACTTGGGTACGTGGAAGTTGTATGTTCTATTTAAGCGACTAGCACCATCAAGTGTCAACCTCGCTCTATTCTCAGCGCTGCTATTTCCGAGCGTTCTCTTTTGGGGCAGTGGAATCTCAAAGGACACCATTACCTATACTTCGCTCGCATACGTAGTATATGCTTTCTATTTCACTTTTATCGTGAAAGAAGTTAAAATCTGGAGGATCGTTATTGCGGTCGCAGGTGCGCTTTTAATTCTTCTTATCAAGCCTTATATCTTCCTCATTCTTTTTCCTGGCGCGCTTGTTTGGGTATTTCATGATCGAATTCAAAAAATCCGATACCGTTTCGTCAGAGCAGCGATTGTTCCTTTAACTGCATTGATAACGGCCCTAATCTTTGGAATAACATTCTCAAATCTGTCTCCAATTTTAGGTGATTATTCTGCTGAAAATATTCTTCAAAAAGCGCTGATCACCCAAGATGACCTTAAAAGGGATTATTATGGAGGGAACACTTTTGATATTGGGGAAATTGACCCTACAATCGTCGGAGTATTATCCAAATTTCCTATCGCTACTTTCTATGGCTTTTTCGGCCCAACATTGTTGGACGTCAATAACCCCGTAATGCTTTTCTCAGCGCTTGAAAACACCTTTCTTTTATTCTTGACAATTGCCGTCTTTGCTTTTAGGAGTCCATTAGAAACCATACGGAAACTCATGAGCAATCCATTCTTTAGCTTTTGTCTCCTATTTTGCTTGTTCCTTGGGTTTGCGATTGGTTTTACCACCCCAAACTATGGGGCCTTGGTCAGATTTAAAATTCCCTTAGTTCCATTTTACTGTTTTATGCTTCTTACGATCTTTTATCGGAAGCCAGTTGGTTACTCTTAAGTATGGAAATAATATTTGCTTCAGGCAACAAGCACAAGGTCTCAGAGATCAACCAAAAATGTCCATCGAGCATTCAGATAAAATCAATGCGTGAAGTTGGATTTACTGATGATATTGAGGAGTACGGCACGACCCTCGATGAAAATGCTAAAATCAAGGCCGATTTTATCAATAACCTTTACAATCAACCTTGTTTTGCCGACGATACTGGACTTGAAATTGAGGCCCTCGATGGAGCGCCAGGAGTTTATTCCGCGCGTTATGCTGGCGAAAATTGTTCTTATGACGACAATTGCAATAAAGTATTAAGGTCGCTCGACGCTGAACAGAATCGCAAGGCACAATTTCGTACGGTCATTCATTTAATTCTAGATGGTCAACATCACCAGTTTGAGGGAGTGGTACAGGGCGTGATTACCACTGATAAAAGAGGTGCATCTGGTTTTGGTTACGACCCCATCTTTCTGCCCAATGGCTCATCCAAAACATTTGCTGAAATGCCCATGGAGCTAAAAAATGAAATCAGCCATCGCGCATTAGCGGTAGCACAACTAATACGATTTCTAGAAGGGTTGGACTAGAATAAGACGTTCAGTTCATTGTCGAAGAACTCTTCTAGACTCATTCCAAAGTGAATTGCCTGCTGCGGAATAATGCTGGCTTCACTCAAACCGGGAGTCGTGTTTACTTCGATCAGGTAGATGTCATCTCCGCAAATCATGTAATCCGCTCGAATCATTCCCTTAGCGTGCAACCAATGATAGATTTCTTCAGTCAGAAGCATCACACGGTCATTCGCATCCTCATCAATTCGAGCCGGAGTGATCTCCTGCGTTTCTGTGTTGTTATATTTTGAGTCGAAGTCAAAGAATTCATTCGCTGGAACAATTTCGGTTACACCGATTGCTTGTATATTTCCGTTGAGCATAATACATCCACAAGAGACCTCCACTCCATCTAGGAATCGTTCTACAAGAGCGTCAACGCCAACGGATTGTGCCTTATGAATCGCCTTGACAAGCTGGCTCTTATCCTTGACTTTACTCACACCAATGCTGGAGCCTTCTTCAACTGGTTTGACGAAACAGGGAAGCCCCACTCGATCCACAATAGATTCTGCATCAATTGGCTCGCCAATTCGAGCTAAGAACGACTCCGCGACCAGCACTCCTGATGGGCTTAAATAGCGGTTGCAAGCTGCTTTGTTGAAGGTCAGCGCAGAAGCTAAAACTCCACAATTGTTGTACGGTATACCAAGCACATCAAAATATCCTTGGATTTTGCCATCTTCTCCAGGAGTGCCATGAATGGCGTTGAAGACTGCATCGAACTTGACCTTGTTTCCTTCTAAGTCGAAGGTGAAATCATTCTTATCGATGGGGAGAAGCTCATTCTGATGAACCACAGACCAATGGTCTTTGTCAATATCAACCAAGTAACACTGATACTTCGACGGGGAAAGATGCTTTTGAACCACCGCTGCGCTCTTTTCTGAAATGACTCGTTCCTCAGAAAAACCTCCGAATATTATAGCTATGGTCTTTTTCAATGGATTCTGCTTCTAATCCAAATTTAGAACGCAGACATCTCAAGAAAGATTGTGACCGACGTAATTATCAGGCTGGTCCTGTTAGTTACGTAAGGAATCGTGAATTGCCACCAATCCATCTTGGAGATTCGTGTTCGGTTTGTAGCCGGTAAATCTTTCCAATTTGGCTGAACTTCCATACCTGCGACCGACTTCATAGTCATAGCGCTTTTTAGGCGCATCGATATGATGGATTTCAGAAGTGGAATTAGTCATTGACTTTATCACGTCCGCCAACTCTCCGATCGTAGACTCTCTTTCGTTCGCAACGTTGAAAATCTCCATTCCATGAACTTTCTCACTGAGAAGAATCGTGGCTTTTACCGCATCCTTTACGTTGGTAAAATCCCTTGTTTGATCACCAGAACCATAGACTGTAATTGGGTCATTGATCATAGCTTGCTCGAAAAATCGTGGAATCACCATTCGATTGTCTTGTCGAAGTCCATAGACATTGAAGAATCTAATCGCTGAAGATTGAATCCCTTTCTCGTCGTGTAGAGACGCCAGGTAGATTTCATTATATCGCTTGGCCATGGCATAACTCGTACATGGATCCACTAAGATGTCTTCATCAACACTCTTTTCAAGAGCTAGATGACCGTAAACGCCGCTTGTCGAAGCGTATACAATTTTGTCGATTTGATTCACAGTAGCTGCATGAGCAACACTCTGCATTCCATTCACCTCTATCTCCATCGTCTCAATGGGGTTATCAGCTACAATATCGACTCCAAGTATTGCCGCAAAATGAAAAATCATATCGGCTCCTTTTGAAATCTTCGCCACACTTTCTTCATCTGTCACATCCACTTGATGAAACTCGACTTCTTTAAAAATGTGCTTTGGAATCTTGTTACCTCTAAGCAGAGTATCTATAACAACAACCTCATTCCCTTGTTCTACGAGGGCCTCACATAAGTGTGATCCTATAAAACCAGCGCCTCCAGTAACAACGATTCTTTGATTATTCATCGACTAACGTTTGATGGACAAATGTGATAAAATAGGCCATATGCTGGACAGAGGTTCTTCAATATCTTATGACCTGTTCCGCATATCTTTGACGGCTCAATGATTCAATTCATTTTTTCCAAAAAGTTCCTGATACAATTGGCGATAGCCATAGCTATAATTTTGGTTGTCATGACCGGTGCGTACTACTACCTAAAGCACTATACACGTCAGGCTGATGCTTTGGAGTTGATCAACCTTGAAGGATATGATATAGTGGAGGCAGAAGCAATTCTGCAGAACATCGACCTTAAACCGGTTCTGATTGATTCGCTGTACCTCCCAGAAAAGAAAGGAGGAGAGATCGTTGACCAAGAGCCAATAGCTGGATCGATGGTCAAAAAGGAGCGAAAAATATATCTCACTATCGCACGTTATAGTTCTCCCATGGTGAAGCTCCCTAATGTCATTGACCAAACCTTACCCTTGGCCATGGCCAAGCTTTCATCTTTCGATATTCAAATTGGAGATCTCAGATACAAGTCTAGCGACTGCACCAACTGCGTGCTTGCTGTTGAGGTAGATGGGGAAGAAGTGGAAATTGGATCTAATTTGGTAAAAGGTCAAGAGGTAAACTTGGTAGTTGGAGAAGGTGAAACAGGAGAAATGGTGGCTGTTCCATTACTTATTGGTCTTAGCATTAACGAAGCTCAGATTCTCTTGAATAGAACCGGATTGAATTTAGGTGCAACTCCATGTCCTGATTGCGAAACTGAACAAGACTCACTTGCCGCCAAAATATACAGACATGTTCCACGTCATGCGGATGGCAGTCATTTAAACCTCGGAGGTTCAATTGACGTCTATCTCACGTCAGATGAATCTAAAATACCTGAAGTAAACGTTGATTCTACGAAAGCTCAAATTCAGTGATGCACCCAATTAGATTAACATTAGTAATCATAACTCTGGCCTTTACAACCAAGGTCGTGGCACAGGAAGAGTTGGTGGACTTGCGTCATAACCAGCATTTGGTGAAGGCTTCGAAGAACACGAACATAGATGCAAGCAGAGGCGTTCAATTCACCCCTTTTATCTATGTTTTTGACACCTTGGATCTACCTTTTTTTGATGATTTCACGACCAATAGGATCAAGGTATACGACGCAAAGCAAAATGATGAAAATGTCTCTTTAAAAATTGACTACGATTTTTCAGTTAATGGTCAGAATCCAGTGACCCTTGAATTCATGCGTTCGTTGACGTACTCAGAGACAAAAGAAATTGGAGGAAACATTGTCTATAGCCCAAATCCAGAATTACACATCGTGTATTACACAGAGGGAGTCCCGGTCGGTGCCGACACAGGCTGGACAAATGTTATCACCAAGTTTGACGAAGGAACAGGGCTTGTTACCTATGACACATTATTAGCAGACGACATGCTCATCAACGATCCGGACACATTTTATGTAGTAGCGGACGACAAAAGTCTTTGGACTCCAAAAGTTCCAATTGACACAGGCGACACCTTCAACAGTATTCCTTTCATCAACAACTCCTTCGCTAGAAATAAACTTACTCAAGGTGTAGCCACCTTTGACGGTACAGATGAATTTGGTTTTCCCTACGATGTGAGCATAGAAACCAGCTATGGCCTAGCTGATATATTAGAATCCAAACCTCTTGGATTGGATTCATTGATGGAGGATATCTATCTGAGTTTTGTCTATCAAAGCGGTGGACATGGTAACCTTCCAGATGAAGGAGACTCGCTGATTGTCGAATTTTTCGATGTTGTTGATGGTGTTTGGAGACATGCCTGGACGGATGAAGGTGGTGGATTGAATGATTCAGTATTTAGTCCTCAAGTCTTTCTTTCTATTGAAGGCCCAAAATTTCAACGAGCGGGTTTCAAGTTCCGCTTCAAGAATTACTCGACTCTATCAGCGAGTTTAGATCATTGGCACATAGACTATGTGCGTGTTGGTCAAGATCGAGATACCACCCGAGATGACACAATCAAGGATGTTGCCTTTACAGAGGGAATTCGAAGCTTCCTTGCGCCTTATACCTCGGTTCCATATGCACATTACAAGGCAAGTCCATTGGCTTTTGAGGCTGATGATGTGGCCGTGGAATACATCAACCTGGGTAGCGACCCGATGAACCTGGTCGGTCTAAAATATCAGATCTACAATGATGAAGATTCCATGATTTTCCAGGAGACCACAGCCGATCCAAATGTTTCTCCATTCACAAGAGTGACCAGTCTTTTTCAGTTATCAAATGAGCAGCATTTCACCAGTGAAAGCAATAAGATTATCGATTTTAAAATCGAATGCAAGTACACCGCAACTGGAGAAGGAAACGCACAAACTATCAATGACACTATCAAGACGAGACAGCGATTCCATAACTACTTCAGCTATGATGATGGGACTGCTGAGAAAGCTTATGCGCTTACAGGAGCAGGTCTAGAATTGGCCTATAAATTCTACGCCCCGATTAGCGACACGCTGAAATCAATAACATTCAACTTTCCTCAGACCTTACACAACCAGAATGACAATCTTCCTCTTCGGCTTATGGTTTGGTCCGACCTCAATCAAGATGCCATTTTTGAGTCCAGTTTTACCGTAATTCCTGCGTACACTCAAGCCGGTGAGTTTGTCCGTTTTGAACTTGAAGAACCGCTGGTTCTTCAAGACACTTTCTATATTGGATTCAGACAGCAAGAGGCTACTAAAGTGTATATAGGATACGATCTCAGTCAGAACACATCCAATAAACTATTCTACAGAACGGGAAATATTTGGTACCAAAGCAGTTTCAACGGTTCATTGATGATGAGGGCAGATTTTGGTGATGAACTCATACAAGCTGGAATTGACATTCCAATTTCAAATTCTCTTCCTGTGACTGTCTTCCCCAATCCTGCGACGGATGTCGTCAATGCCAGAATTGGAGGATTTGAACCTCAATTCACTGAAGTGTTAGACCTTAGTGGTAAAGTCATCAAGTCTGCTAACGGTGGAACAGTAAGCACAACTTCTCTTTCAAGCGGATTCTATTTAATGAGGCTTCATTCAGATGAGAATGAAATACGCATGACGAAATTCCTGATAACCCACTAATGATCAATACAGAGGGGGTCGACATCGATCAGGATGATGAAGAATTATTTGAACATCATAAAGTCATAGCCGATCCAGGTCAAACGGCCTTACGGGTAGATAAATTTTTGATAGATCGCATTCCCAATGTTTCAAGAAGCAAGATTTCGTTAGCTGCGAAAAGTGGGAATCTCCATGTAAATGGGGCGCCCGTGAAAGCGAATTACAAAGTCAAAGCATTGGATGAAGTTGCCCTGGTTTTTGCTCATCCTCGCAAGGAACTCGAGCTGATAGCAGAAGACATTCCATTGGACATAATCTATGAAGACGACGATGTGATTGTGGTGAATAAGGCGGCCGAAATGGTCGTTCATCCTGGACACGGAAACTATTCAGGAACCCTGATCAATGCCCTTTTGCATCACATAAATGCACTTCCCGATAAAAAGTCTGACCCAAATGGGTATCCTGGGCTTGTTCACCGAATTGATAAAGGAACAACAGGGCTACTCGTAGTTGCAAAAACAGAACAAGCCCTCAATCACTTGGGTGCACAGTTTTTCAAGAGAACGAGCTCCAGATTGTACGATGCTATTGTTTGGGGAGATGTAGAAGAAGAGGAAGGAACCGTCATAGGAAATATTGGAAGATCAAAAAGTGATCGAAAGCAGATGGCTGTCTTCCCACCAGACGGCGAACTTGGAAAACATGCTGTGACGAACTACAAGGTGATTGAGCGATTGGGCTACGTGACGCTTGTTCAATGCAAATTGGACACGGGACGAACCCATCAGATTCGCGCACACATGAAGCACATTGGACATACCTTATTTGGTGACCCTCGCTACGGTGGTGATAGAGTTCTCAAGGGAACAACATTCTCAAAATACCGGCAGTTTATTGACAATTGTTTCAAGACCCTTCCACGTCAAGCCTTACACGCCAGGACTTTAGGATTCACTCATCCGAGCACTGAGAAATGGATGGAATTCGAAGCCCCGCTGCCAGAAGACATGTTGGCGGTCCTTGAAAAATGGCGAGGATATACCAAGGCAAATAATTGATTAAAACTTTGCGCAAGGAATGAGATAGCGACTTCTCCGACGCTTTCGCTTCTTTCTATCGCTTGCTAATTCCCAGACAAGAGACAACTCGTGTGCCCCTCCCGAGTTGGTGATCAACTTGGACGTGGTTATATCATAACTGTAGCCAAATCCCAAGTTTTTGTATTCGATTCCTAAAAGCAAGATGAATGCATCGTGATTCGGTTGTGCATAGCCATTGCGCTTAATGACAAGGTTTCGATAATAAGCCCCAGCTGTTATCACTTTGTAACGATAGTAAACCCCAAAATCAAACTGATCCCATTTGCGTTGCGACTTGTAGTGTCCTACAACCGTCGCGCTTGAAATCTCCTTCCTCTTTATGTTTCGAGAGAGAATCAGGTTATACCCACCATGAACAGTTAGCCGCATCGGAAGCCTGCTTTCTAGACTTATTAAAGATTGATTTGGCTGGTTAATGTGATGAAAAGCAACACCGCCCCACCATCTTTTCTGATAGGCAATTGCTCCAGTGCCAATGTCTGGGTAACGCACCGGTTCCAATGTAAATCGACCTTGAGAGGCGGAAGTTGGATTGTCATAGATTAGTTGATCACCGAATACCAATTCTGATTGATTGATATCTCTAAACGTGTATGAAAAGTACATGCCCGGTTTAATGGCAAAAGTTCTCGAAAGCCGAAGAGTGTAGGAATAGTGAACGGCAACATTAGAATACCTGAGTCCTGCTGATCCTGCTCGATCTTGCTGAAAGGCCAATGCGATACCGCTATTCAACTGATCGAGGTTGTAATCGAAAGATGCTGCGAACGAAACGAATTTTCTTGGCATCGATGGCCATTGATTTCGATAATTCATCACTCCACGGGCCTGAACAGTATTTCCAGCAAACCCTGGATTTAAATACATAGGAGCCGAATAGAATTGCGAAAACTGGGGATCCTGAGCGGAAGCGACATTGACAACCAGCATGGCAATTAATATTGATACAATTCCCCTAAGCACTTTGTTCTATTGTATCAAGGTTACGTCTCCAACTTTGGTGAATTTCTCTCCACTCACATACTCACCCCGAACTCGCCATACATAAACGTCTTGCTGACATATTCTTCCTCTGTAATAGCCATTCCATCCATGAGTAACTTCCTCGGTCTCAAACAAGAGTTCGCCCCATCGATTAAACACGCTGAAGAGATAGTTCTCGGAAGTGACACCAGTTAAGATTGGGAAAAATACCTCGTTTGTTACAGCAAAAGGATCAAATAACCCATCGGATGCTCCAGTTGGACTCGGAATAAATGCATTTGGTATTTCGAGCATACCTTCTACCAGCCCAACGACTGGAATAGTGGAGATCATTGTGTCTATGCATCCTTCATTTGTCGACGCTACCAGTATCGGGAAGAAATTGCCGGCTTCTTTGTAATAGTGTTGTGGATTCTCTTCCGTTGAAGTGATGGTATCACCAAAATCCCAGAAGTAGTTATCCGCAAATTGCGAGTAATTGACAAAAGTCACGGGCTCACTTGGGACCCGAACTTCATTCGGAGCATGAACAAAACTGGCTAGTGGTTGTGCATTTACGACAACCGCTCCTAAAGCTTCTTCTGAATCTTTATCCCCTCCTGGTCCAGTCACAGTAAGCTTCACGTCATACGATCCTGGAAATTGATAGGTGTATGTCGGGTTCGCAGAGCTTGACGCGGCACCATCTCCGAATTCCCATAACCACGTGATTGCATACTGACTATTACTCAGAAAATCAACTGTGATTGGCGCGCACCCAATGATCAAAGTGTCAAATACCGCAATCGGAAATGGGGGCTCAATAGTAATATCTCTCGAGATTGTGTCCTCACAAAATTCTGACATCGCTGTCAAGAGGATCGTATACTCTCCCCATGTGGCATAACCATGGGTCATAGGTTCAGCCAAGGCCGAGGTATCGCCATCTCCAAATTGCCAATGATAGGACCACGGTCCATCGGAACTCAGATTATCCAATGTGACAGTTGAATCTGGAAATCTCTGAAAAGTCGGATTCACAATGAATTGAGCCGCGGGAGTCGCCCTGACGGTTATGTCAAGCTCAGCTTCATCAGTACAACCAAAAATGGACTGAACTTCGAGTGTCACGGTAAACGTGACGTCTAAAGAATCCATGTTCACAAAGGTGTGGGTAGGTTCATCAAAGAATGAATTATTACCATCTCCGAATGCCCATTCAAACAAATTGCCGCCAGTTGACATATTAAAAAACTTGACTTCAAGCGGGGAACATCCGTCGTTCGCAGCCGCAAATTTGGCCTCGAGAAACGGGTACACCACCATTTCTAGGTCGGATGTATCGGTGCAGCCATAGGCGTTCTCAACGAGGAGTGTAATCGTTCTCGTCGAAGTAGTGCTTGTGAAATTGTTGAATACTGTGTCAATAGTGCCCGCGTTATCAACGAATGTTGCGGCACCCGCACCGAACTGCCAAGAATTAATCAGGTTTTGGAGGCTGTTATTATTGATTTGAACCGGTTCGCCGTGGCATGCCGGTGAGTTGACCAGATTGAAACTGCTTGACGGTTTGGGCAGAATGGTAACGTCAACAATCGAATCCTTGGTACAGCCCTCAATGGTCCCGGCTGTAAGTAATACTTGTCTGACGACAGGTACCGTTCCGAGATTAATAAAAGTGTGTTGAGGATGTTGTTGTGTACTTCCGAATCCATCGTCAAAATCCCACAACCAGCTCGAGGCATTCACGGAGAGGTCTGTGAATGTTGCTGCGTGAGGATAACATGACGAATCATTAACAGAAAATGAAGAAATGACTTGCTTGAAAATATGGACATCCACGGTATCTGTATCGTTGCAGCCATTGAGTGTTGTAGCAATCAATAGTGGATGGTAAAATGCGGTGTCATTGGTGTTGTTGGTGAACTCCGAATTAACCGTCGCAGAACCAGAAACCAAGGTATCTCCGTTGCCAAATATCCAGGTGTAAACACTTCCCCCGGTGGAGGCGTTGGTAAAATTGACCGTGAATGGTCCACATTCCTGGGTTAATGTTGGTGAGGCCACAGCCGTTGGATTTGGGAAGACTGTCACGGTGCCATATGCAGTGTCGATACATCCAAATGGAGTGGTCGCAATCAGGGTAACAACGAACGATTGATTATTCGTTGTGTTATTGTAGAACGTATGTGTGGGATTCGGACCAGACCCGGTGTTTCCATCTCCAAAATCCCAATCGTAAAGAACGGCTCCGACCACTACTGGAAATTGAACAACCAGCGGGCTACAACCTTGGTCGGGAACCATCGTAAAATTATACAATGGCTCAGGGTAGACAGCGATAGATTCTGAACTCGTATCGGTGCAACCATTTGGTGCAGTCACGATTAGATTGACAGTGTAGTTGGTAATGAACTGCGTAGTATTCTCAAAAGTGTGCGTTGGATTTTGGGCGGTACTTCCTGTGCTATCACCAAAATCCCACATCCAATTAATGGCGACTGACGAAGAATCAGTGAAGTTTACTTCCAGCGGAGCGCAGTCGAGCACGGCATCAGAAACAAATGAGGATACCGGATTTCCCATCACGACAATTGTGTCAGACACCGAATCTAAACAACCAAACGTACTCATGGCCACCAGCTTAACCACATAGAATGTATCGCTTAAGGAGGTATGAACAAAAGTGTAGGTCGGGGATTGCTGTGTACTCGTATTTCCATCTCCAAAATTCCAAGAATAGGAATTAGCACCAGTCGATTGATTTGAAAAGGTTACTGAAAGCGGAGAGCATCCAGAAGAGTCAGATTTTTGAAATTCCGTTATTGGCTTTGGTTCAATTTGCACATTTCCTAATACTGTATCGTGGCAATATTGAGTATTAACAACGAGTTCAATTTCATAAATACCAGAATCTGAATAGGTAAATGAAGGATTATTTAAGTTGGACGTAGAATTAGCAGAGTCGCCAAAACTCCATAAACGACTTATTATCGAGCCTCCATATCCTGTCGTTGATAAGTTTGAAAATGAAACTGGTGAATCTTCACAACCTGAAGGTGCAGAGAAACTTGCCACAGGACTAGCAAACACCTTCACCCAATTGGACAGACTTTTGACGCAACCAAACGAAGTGACAGCCTGTAAAGTTATCCAATGTTGACCAGCCGTCGTATAACTAACAACTGGTGGCGTGAATGAACTAGAAGTATTTCCGAACCCAAGATTCCAGTTAAAAGACGTCGCTCCAGTTGAGTTATTTATAAATGTAACTTGTAGACTATCGCATCCCTGAATCGGGCTCCTCGTAAATTGAGGATTTGGCAAAGGCATCACTGTAATTGAATCATAGGCGGTATCTGAACAAGCAGATGACGCTCCTAGAATTTTAGATACCGCGGTAATTTGGTAAGACCCTGGACTAGAATATGTATGGTATGATGTAGATGAAAAATTATAAAATATAGAATCATCACCATAATTAATAGTGTTCTGAACGCCCCCATTTGAATGTGAAAATGCAGCTGCACTGCCCTGACAAACACTATCCTGAGCAAGATTGACCTCTGCAGTAGGCGGAGACGTTATTTGTATAACTACCGAATCATTATCCACACCACATCTACTACTATCAAACAAATAGGCCACGTAAGTTCCTATACCAGGATAACTAACATCATGACCTGGGACATTTGGAGGGTCACATGGAACCCAATCAATAATAGAATCAACCCCTAAACCCCAATAGTCACCAAAATTCCACTTTTCCAACCTCTGTGCCGTGTTCCCATCATTAATGCAGTTCTTTATCGGCTCACTTTCGTAATGAACGATAGTGTCTGGATAGCATAAAGTCGTAAAATCAGGTTCAATAATAGCTTCATCCTTCTCATAAATATTGATAGGATTGAATGTTGCAGTAGAAGGATTATTTATGTTACATAAGTTATACGCTTCCAAGGATACTATGGTAGCACATTCCACAGTGCCTGGCATGTACATGTGGTCCATTGTATCGCCAGCGTTAGTATAATTAAATGATTGCGCAGGAGTACCATCTCCAAAATCCCATTCAAAAAAAGTATTTGGAGAAACGTCGGTACTGTTATTTATATAACTAATGATACCAGGAGCGCATGTCACAGAGGTATTAGTTCCTAAGGGCAGTTCAATCGATGAATTAGTCTGCTCCTCCTGAATAAGAGTTCCATAGCTAATGCAATTATTAGTTGTATCGCTAATCACAATATTATAAGTCACAACAGAGTCTGGATAACTATGTGACAGAAATGAGGAGGAAGACAGTCCGCCTGAAACTGTATCTATTGTCCCGTCGGCCCAATCAACGATAAGAACACCTGTATTTGAATCTGGCTGCAGATAAATTGTATAAGTGGAACCTGTGCAACTAAGCCACTAAGGGTTATTTAAAGATGTATCTCCAACAATCCAAGAACATGTTTGGGAAAAACATTCAAGCGCGGGGAGGAGCAGCAAAATCAATATGTAAAACTGCGTTCTCATCATTAGTAACAAAATTAGTCTAGAATCCGAGTGAGAATCAGCCGTATTGAACATAATCGAAAAGATTTCAGTTAAGTCTTCGTGTAGTTAGCGACTGAAACCTATCGATGGTAGGGGGATCTACTATATAGACATTAACAAATGGCTCTTGGTTGTCTCAATCTGTCAAATTGAGTTCGAGACTGATTTTAACTACCTTAGCCCAAACGCGCGTTAGTGGAGAAATACGATATCTGCGTTATAGGCGGTGGGCCTTCAGGTTATGCTGCTGCGATGCGAGCCATCGACTTCGGTAAAAAGACCATCCTCATTGAAAGAGGAAAAATTGGAGGAGCAAGCATTTACAATGGGGCACTCACCTCTAAAACGACTTGGGAAGTCTCCTCGAGAATTGCTTCGATAAATGAAATGCTCGAACAATCTGATCGACCATTTTTTGAAATTCCTTGGCAAGATGTTCGGCAAACGGTCAGTGAAGCAGTTTTTGATAGAAAACAACAGTATTCAGCTCACCTCAAGCTCCTAAAAGAAGAAACTTCATCCGTGAGGTTCAGGCATGCCAGAGGTGCAGGGAAATTCCTTTCGAAGAATGAAATACAAATCACCTCTAAAAAAGGGGAGGAAGTAATCTGGGCGGAGAACACCATTGTTGCCACAGGGAGCCGACCTCGTAAACTCCCACATATCGAAACGGACGAGCAGCTCATCATGACCAGTGATGGGATCGATTATATTGAGGACTATCCTAAAAGTCTGGTGATTTTAGGAGCAGGTGTAATTGGATGCGAGTACGCCACGATTTTCTCAAATTTCGGGAAGACGAAAGTTTACTTGATAGATCGAGCAGATCGCATTCTTCCTTTTGAAGATGAAGACATCGCTGGAATGGTAAGCCAAAACCTTCGAGCCAATGGTGTGACAATTCACAAACTCGCCAAGTTAGAGCGAATGGAGGTGGTGGATGGGGAAGTGGAATATGAGATTAGCAATCCCGATGGAACCAGTGAAGTCATCAGGGTTGAGAAAGCGCTTCTTTCTGTTGGACGCATCCCAAATACAGAAGAGCTTGGACTCGAAAATGCAGGTGTGGATATTTCGGATAGAAATCACATCCTCGACACCAACACTCAAACAAGCATTCCAAATATTTATGCAGTGGGTGATGTAACAGGGCACATTGCCTTGGTGAACGTCGGTGAAATTGAAGGCCGATATGCAGTCGAGAAAATTGTCGGAGAAGAAGTTGGCGATATGACTTATGACAATGTCTGCACGATCATGTTTTTGCACCCTGAAGTGGCAGCGGTAGGCATGAACGAGTTACAATGCATCGAGCAAGGAAAATCAATCAAGGTTGTTAAGCTTGATTTTAGCTGTATTGCCAGAGCCATTGCTATGCGTAAAACCCAAGGGTTTTTCAAAATTATCGTCACGGATGATGAGGACATGCGGATTCTTGGAATGCGAGCGATTGGCGAACATGCTTCAAGCGCGATACAAGCCATTGGGCTTTTAATCAAGATGGATCACCCAATCGAAGTACTAGCAGACTTAGTACATCCTCACCCTTCGATTATTGAAGGAATTCAGGAGTGTGTAAGAATGCTGCTAAACAAGTCCATTTTTAAGTCTGCCGTATTCAAAGATGCGATGCAGTGCTACCGCCGACAGGCTGGAAAGGTTGAACACCTGCAAGAACTCTAAAACTATTTATTAGGATCGCTGAAGTCTGGATTGGTCACAATCGAGCTATCGGTCATGGTAAGCAAGAATGCTTCCAATGCCTCTTTTTGATATTCAGAGAGTTGAATTCCTCCTTGATGAGCCTGCTTCATGAGGTTGTCGATGTTCCGATTCACTTTCACACCTTCACTATAGAAATCAATGACCTGACGAATAGTATTGAATCGCCCATCGTGCATGTAAGGCGCCGTGAATACCAGGTTTCGAAGCGATGGTGTTTTGAACTTGCCAAAGTCTTCATCATTTTCAGTAACATCAAATCTGCCAGGAGCAAGATTGGCGTCGATGTCTAACCCGTTGTTGTGAAATAGATTATCGGTAGCGAGGATGCTTCCGTGACAGTGAAAACAATCTCCTTCTTCCGTATTGAATACAAGTTCACTCCCGAACGCCTCCAATTCAGAGAACTGAGTTTCGCCGCGCAATACTTTGTCAAACTTGCTTTCTGAACTTACGATGGTCATTTCAAACTGGACAATTGCTCTGGAAACCAGCAGGGAGTCTATTTCTGTAGTTCCGAAAGCTTGACTAAAGAGATCTGGGTAAAATGCATCATCCTGGAGCTTTCGTACTGCTTCATTCCAGCTCAAGTCCATCTCGATTGGGTTGGCAACTGGCTGAAAAGCTTGATCCACCGGACTTTTGGCTCTCCCATCCCAAAACAATTGGGGCATCCAAGCAATGTTCTGGACAGGCATCGATTGGACCGCCGTCCTTCCTCCATGTGTACCAAGGCTGAATTGTGCGGGGTCGCTAAATCCAGCTTCCTGTAGATGACATGAACCGCAAGAAATATTATCCTTCCGAGAAAGAATAGGGTCAAAGAATAGTTTACGACCTAATGCAATTCCTTCCAGCGTGAGAGGGTTATTCTCGTCAGAAAAATAATCTGGAAAACCTGGCGGCACCTTTAAGTGGTACCGAGTAGGTTGATAATCGCTCACTGCGTTTGGGTCGCTAATCAGGGGATCCTTTTCACAGCTGTGAATTACAATCATTGTCAGAACAATGCATCCTATGATCCAAACCTTTTTCATCGTATAACCTGAACGGTCTTCCTCAAGAACGAATCATTTGCCTTGACATTTACAATGTAAATTCCTGATCTCAGATTCGAAACATCGATGCTCAACTCTTTATCAGAATGTACTGATTGATAAATCAAACGGCCCTGAGTATCATGGATCGTGACAAAATCAACAATTGAAACCGCGCTTATAATTTGAAGTAAGTCGGTAGCAGGATTAGGATAAACCCGAATAAGCTGGGGACTTGCCTCTGCGACGCCCGCTGGATATCCAAGCAACACAGTGTCCGATTGGACACATCCATTGGCATCAATGATGTAAAACCGATGCCAGCCTACGCTCAGACCCGTTTTGACACTACCGAACGTACTATCGCCCCAGATCACGGTGTAGGGAGGTGTTCCGCCTGAGATATTCAAATCGATCTCACCATTTGATCCGCTATAAGGAATGGGAATCGTCATGTTGGATGTTGCAGAAATGGGATTGGGATCTATCAATTCAATTATTTCCACTGCAGTACAAGAACTTGAATCAGATGTGATGGAAACTACATAAAACCCGGCTTGAAGTCCTGTATCAACATTCACGGTAGAACCACTTTGCCACTCATAGTTATATCCAGTGTCTAACTCAATAATTCCATCGGCAGAACCATGACATGTTGGATGATCAAGTGACCAACCAATTTCAGGACTCAACGAATCACTTATGGCAATTTGCTTGACAATAGAATCTCCACTTGTATCAGAAATCGATACAGTATACGCACCAGCACATAAGTTGGTGATCAAAGCTGAAGTGGCACCCGTGTTCCATGAAAAATTGAATGGTGGATTGCCGCCAAGAACTTGAACATCAATTTCTCCATCACACAATCCACAGGCGGAATTTATCACGTTGGTCACCACCGTTAAGCAAGTATCACTCACAGCGCTCACCGCATTAAATAGATTAAGTCTGCCGCTTGTTGCAACCAATCCATCGAGAGAAGAAAGCACATCTACTCCATTATTAAGAAGCTGGTTCTTTAAATAAATTGCCAAACCGCCTGGGTTGCCTTCGTACGATTCCAGAACCTCTTCACACATTGCACTTTGCATCAAGGCTACAGCGCCAGCGACATGTGGCGTTGCCACCGACGTACCAGTGCTGTTTCCGTAGCCACTGTTCCTCGTCGAGTAAATAGAAGTACCGGGTGCTCCAATATCGATTGTAGATACACCATAAGCCGCACCTCCATTCTTTACGTCAGAGCTTGTCGTATTCGTTACGCTGATGAGAAAGTTACTTGGGCATGCGGTTGGCACATCTCCTTCTTCGTCAATATTGATATTGATATTCGCCGTGGCGCCGGCGCTAATAATTCCTTCAATGCCCATTGAGTCATACATGGCACACCAGAGAGGAAAGTCTAATGGATCTCCATAGTCAACACCAAACGAGGAATTTGTAGAGACAACATACGCTCCTTGCGCACCATTTGTCTCATTGTAAAGACGTCGCATGTCAAGAATGTATCCATAGGATTCCAAAACGGTTGACTCAATTGTTGATGAGCCAGATATTGGTAAAATCTTCACATTCCAGTTCACTCCGGTGACGCCAATTCCATTGTTTCCCCGAGCCCCAACGGTTCCAGCTACATGTGTCCCGTGATTGTCAAAAAAGTGCGATCCGGATGTAGAATAAACGTTCCAACCGTTAATGTCATCGACGTATCCGTTGTTGTCATCATCCACCCCATTACCCGGGATTTCATTTCGGTTTACAAATATGTTTTGTTCAAGGTCTTCGTGATTAATGTTGAACCCACCATCGATTACGGCAACCACAATCGTATCTCCAGATGCCGTGACACCGCCCGTGGAAATATCCCAAGCATTCTTGGCATCAACGTCTGCAGTCCCTGATCCTCCATTCGTACCATCATTGTAGAAATTCCACTGTTCATCAAAATTTGGATCATCCGGTTCACCGCGGCGTACCACGTTTGAATGATTGAATTGAACCGCCTCAATTCCTTTTAATCCCCAAGCAATATTTAAACCCTTCTCGGTTTTAGTTTCGTCACCTTCAAATTGGATGGTCCATAGAGGAATCGAATGGAGCAGTCGCTTTTTTGGCTGAACTTCTTCTTCTAGCTTGCTCGAGAGTAATGCACAAATTTGATGGATGTCGGCATCTCTCTCCAGATGAACAATCAACTCCCCTTCCACAACATTTCCATGTCCTTCATCTTGACCGAATGAAACGGAGTGAATCGCAACAAATAAGACAATGGGTATTAGCTTAAAAAGGGGTGAATCCATATACATTAGACGAATATCACGTAATTAAGTTGAATATTGTCGGCGGATGACTGAGAAGCCTCTTACCATAGTTAAAAGCTCAGCGGGTTCGGGAAAAACCTTTGCAATCTCTCGAGCTTATCTCACTCTCATCATTCAGCACGACTCACCTTTTCATTTCGGTCACATATTGGCTTTGACTTTCACGGTTAAAGCGACGGCGGAAATGAAAGAAAGAATCATTGTTTACCTGTCTGATCTTGCTCATGGAACTTCAAAAAGGAAGGACACTCAATTTATGCTCGAAGCGCTTCGACAATCAACCGGTCTCAAAGATTCAGAGATTAAGTCGCGATCTAAGCTTCTTCTAGAAGCATTGCTTCATAACTATGATGACTTCTCCATCATGACCATTGATAAGTTCTTTCATCGGTTGGTCAGGTCATTTTCCTCAGATCTTAGTTTGTCAAATGATTTTGAAGTCCAAATCGATCAGAATCAGTTCATTGATGCCGTTATAGAATCAGTTCAATCAAGGATAGGTGCTGATGACAATTTGCAAAAAGCATTACTCGATTTCGCCGATTTTCAAACAAGCCAGAACAGGAGCTATGCAATGGATTCTCAGCTTCGAGCGGTGATTAGAGAATTGATCTCAGATCATTTCTTTCAGGATCAAGGAGGCAGAGTAGAAATTTCTGACGAAGACGTAAAACAAGCTCGAAGTAGAATTATCCAAAAAGTTCGAGAAATAGAAGGGAAAGTAAAAGAGGCAGGCCTTCAATCGATTTCTTTACTCAAGAAGGAAGGAGTTTCAATGGAAGACCTGAAAGGGAAGTCCAGGGGCATTTGGGGAAAACTCAACAAGCTGTGCAATCCAGATTTGTCCAGTTTGAACGATAAATGGGATTCGTATGAAAAGTTCATCCAAGAAGATTCATGGAAGACCGTTACGAACAACGATTCTGTAGACTTAGTGCAACCTCAGATTGTGAAACTGCTTGAAGAACTGCGAGATGTGCAACCCCAATTTGCGCTCGCGGCATTTCTCAAATCAATATACCCGAGCCTGTTCGCAATTGGGTTCATTCAAAAACTCTTGCTCATTATTGAGGAGACAAAAAGTGATCTTAATATTCAGTCACTTGGCGATTTCAATCGAATTCTCTTCTCAAAACTAAAAGAGGAGAACGCTTACTTTCTTTTTGAACGACTCGGAAATCAGTACCAGCACATATTGATCGATGAGTTTCAAGACACATCTGTCATCCAATGGAATAATCTAATTCCCCTCGTAGAAAACAGCATCTCAGAAGGACATCAATCCTTGATCGTTGGAGATGGTAAACAATCAATCTATCGATTCCGTGGTGGGGAAACAGCACAGTTTTCCAAATTGCCTTCCATTGACCATTCATCTTCTGTCTTGTTTGAAGAGAGTGCGAATATTGAGCAACTCGAAAAAAACTATCGATCCTCGAAAAACATCGTTCTATTCAACAACCGCTTTTTCTCTGAATTCATTGAGAATTACTCTCCTGATTTAAAAAGAATATATGACGGTCTCGATCAGACACCTACATCCGAAGAAAGTGGTAAGGTAATTTGGAAGTTTACATCAGAGTACGCTAACAAATCGGACCGATTCCCTTTTTTGGCAAAGCACATCAGTGGCAAAATTGATTCGGGAATACGACCAAATACGATCACCTGTCTTCTGTTTAAAAATGATGATGCCCGAGAACTGGCGCAAGCTTTGAACCATCTCGGGGTTGAAGTCATCAGTGACGAAAACTTAAAAGTGATATCTCACCCAGCTGTGAAGCTGCTTCTCGCGTCGCATAAGCTTATTTCGAATACGAGGGACCCATTTTTACTTCAGCATTGGTTGTTGCGGCTTCATCACGTAAAGCAGATTGACAACTATCAAGCGCTGGCCATTGACATTCATAAAAAGAGAGCCCGATATCGTGATGTGATCGAGAAGTTAAAACTTAAAGACCCCGTTTGGTTCAATTTGAACTCAAGTGTTTTCTCTCCAATGTTGAGCATTGCTAAATCATTGAAATATGATTTGGAAGATTCAATGGTTCAGCTGTTCTTGGACAGCTGTCTTGAATATGATCAGCAGCATTATTATAAAGAAAGCTTTGATTCTTACTTGAATCGAGTGAGTGATGACTTGAACATCGAAGTGCCTGCAGATTCACAAGCCGTGCAGTTGATGACGATTCACAAGTCTAAGGGTCTAGAGTTTGAACATGTTATCATCGACGTTCCAGATGTGTCAAAAAGTAGATTAACGAAGGATTTTTCTTGGGTTGAACTGAAGGAAGAAATTGGGCTGGACCTAGCCTACATAGAAACGAGAAAACTAGAAGGAACTAGACATAGTGCAATTTGGGAAGATGAGGATGAATCGTCAAACATCGATTTCGTCAACTCCCTTTATGTTGCTTTTACTAGAGCTAAAACATCTTTGGAAATATTCTCAAAGCCCATGGTAAAGCAAAAGAGTGTTCAGTTTATCCAAGATTGGAATGAATGGGACGATGAAAATTCTGAACTAGTATTCAAATGAACATAAGCACTGAGATATCAGAATTTGAAGACCTTTCATCTCACGATGTTCATGCCTTGCTAAAACTCAGGGCGGAAGTTTTCGTGGTGGAACAAGAGTGCTTCTATCTTGACCCAGACGATGAGGACCTTGATTCATTTCATCTGCTGATGAAGGACGAAAAGAGACTCATAGCGTACAGCAGATTCTATTTAGATGGTTCGGAAAGGTGGCACATTGGACGTGTCGTTGTTCGTTCTGAACAGAGAGGTAAAGGTCACGCTCGACATATGATGAAGACGATTCTTGATCACATTCATTCTAGCCAGAATAACCACCCCATCGAGCTTTCAGCTCAAGTTTACCTTGAATCGTTCTACCGATCAATATCCTTCGAGCCGGTTGGGAACATGTATTTAGACGCAGGACTTCCGCACATCAGAATGCTTTATCAAGACAAGTCCTGAATCATTGTGAATTGTCGGTGCAAAGACCATTGAAAACTATTTATTCATGTTAAGACCTAGGCTGTGATTCGGACTCAAATCGGTTCACAATTCGATGGCATAGTGAATAAGTTTGGTTGAGTTTGGAGCGGCTCTCGCCGACCTCTCTTTACCTTTGATGTATGGAAAAACCGAGAGCTGAAGAAGCGAAATCCAAGACGGAGTTGAGTGTAGTCCGAAAGCAAATTGCTACTCCTGAATATGGTAAGCTTCCACCTCAAGCAGTGGATCTTGAAGAGGCCGTTCTCGGAGCTTTAATGCTTGACAAAGAAGCTCTTACGGATGTAATTGACATCCTCAAAAAGCAGAGTTTTTATAAAGAAGATCACCAAATCATTTTCGATGCAATCGTTGATCTTTTCCAACGTTCGGAGCCTATAGACATCCTAACGGTCACACAAGAGCTCAAGAAGCGTGGTGAACTCGATGTAGTCGGTGGAGCATTCTACATTGCACAACTTACCAACCGTGTTGCCTCGAGCGCCAATGTCGAATTTCATGCTCGCATCATTGCGCAAAAGCACATCCAAAGAGAACTCATCAAAATTTCGAGTGATACGATCAAACAAGCGTATGACGAATCGGTAGACGTTTTTGACTTGCTCGATTCTGCGGAAGCGGGGTTGTTTGAAGTGGCCGAAGGAAACATTCGAAGGAGTTATGAGGACATGACTAAACTCCTGTCCAAGGCAGTCAAGCACATTGAGGAGATTAGCAAGAATGATGGTACAAGCGGAATCCCTTCTGGATTTACAAACCTAGATCGAGTAACTGGAGGATTTCAACCATCGGACATGGTAGTCTTAGCGGCGCGACCAGGTATGGGAAAAACGGCCTTCGTTCTTTCGCTGGCAAGAAATGCTGCGGTCGATTACAAAAAACCAATCGCGCTCTTTTCGCTTGAGATGTCGTCGCTTCAATTAGCGAATCGACTAATTGCAAGTGAGACAGAAATTAGTGCGGAAAAGCTTAAAAAAGGAACGCTCGAGCCTTATGAGTGGGAGCAACTTCGCGCAAGAATTGGAAAGCTCACTGTCGCTCCAATCTACATCAATGACACACCTGGCTTATCAGTATTTGAATTAAGGGCTCAGTGCCGACGTCTTAAGGCAGAAAAAGATATTCAGATGGTCATCATTGACTACCTGCAGCTCATGACTGCTTCTGGTGATGGAAAAGGAAATAGGGAGCAAGAAATCAGTACGATTTCCAGAGCAATCAAAGGAATTGCCAAAGAATTGAACGTACCTATTATCGCACTCAGTCAGTTAAGCCGGGCCGTAGAAACTCGTGGAGGCGATAAAAAGCCAATGCTAAGTGACCTTAGAGAATCAGGAGCGATTGAGCAGGACGCAGATATGGTGATGTTTATCTATCGCCCTGAATACTACAGTATCGATGTGGACGAAGAAGGAAACTCTACGAGCGGTATGGCCGAATTGATCATAGCCAAACATAGAAACGGATCAACAGAGGACGTTAAAATTCGTTTCCAAAATCACTTGGCTCGTTTTGTCAATTGGGAGAATGATAATTTTGATAGTGGTGAGGAAGATCCTTTCTCACTCACCGAAGAAGATGATCATCAAATTCTCAAATCCAAAAATTGGGATAGTTCCGACGATAGCAATGATTCAGAAGAGCCACCATTCCTTTAAACCCTTTCTTCTCGTAGTTCTATTTCTCGTCTCGCTCAATTCATTTGGGAAGCATCTGCTTGTGCCGATGGATGATGGTCAAGCAAACCATCTCAAGGCGTACGGAGTGGCATATTGGGCATTGGAACGCGAAGTAGAAGTTGAATGGCTTTTGAACTATCGCGGTGGCAGTTTTCTCATCGAACATTATTCAGATATAGAAAAAGAACTCATCATTCGAGGAGTGTCATTTGAGGTCATTGGTAGCTCGGCTGCAACGGGAATATTGATGGAAATATCCAATCCTCAAATCAACCAGGATGCAATCAAGCTAGAGAAAGCACCGAAAATTGCTGTATACTCACCAAAGAGTGCACAACCATGGGATGACGCGGTGACACTGGTTCTTACTTATGCCGAGATACCATACGAAGTAATTTATGACGATGAAATCGTCAATGGCGAATTACACCTGTACGATTGGTTGCATCTCCATCACGAGGACTTCACAGGCCAATACGGAAAGTTCTATGGCTCGTACAGAAATCACAAGTGGTACAAGGACCAACAACAAGAATTTGAAACCACGGCGCAGCGACTTGGATTTGCAAAAGTTTCAGAACTAAAGCTCGCCGTAGCACTCAAGATCAAAGAATACACATCAGGGGGAGGATTTCTTTTCTCCATGTGCTCTGGGACAGATTCTTATGATATTGCCCTATCCGCTGAAGGTGTCGATATATGTGAAACGATGTTCGATGGTGATCCAGCAGATCCACAATCGCAGCGGAAGATTGATTATGACAAGGGTTTCGCATTTGAGAATTACAGCATCAGTATGAATCCGATGGAATATGAATTTTCAAAAATCGATGGGACACCAGTCCATGTCCGAGCCGGCCAGACTCAGGATCTTTTTACCCTATTTGAGTTTTCTGCGAAATGGGACCCCGTGCCGACCATGCTCACGCAGAACCATGAGCAAATTCTTAAAGGTTTCATGGGGCAAACCACTTCTTATTTGAGCAAGTATTTAAAGCCTGATGTACTGGTATTGGGAGAAAACAAAGGGTTGGGCGTCGCTAAATATATTCATGGCGAATTTGGAAAAGGTCAATGGACATTTTATGGGGGACACGATCCGGAAGATTACCAGCACTTTGTAGGTGATCCGCCGACGGACTTAAACCTCCATCCTTCTTCTCCCGGATACAGGTTGATTCTGAACAACGTATTGTTTCCAGCTGCAAAGAAGAAGAAGCGAAAGACTTAGTTCTTGAATCTCCAACTAAACGTAGCCATGAAGTAGCGTGGTGGCATGGAATAGCCTGGACCAATCAGTGGATCATCTGTCATCAATCCATAAGTCGAATTCACACTTCGGATTTCAATTCCAACTGTTTTAATGTCAAACTTGATGTATCCATCCACTTGGAGATACTCACCGTACTTATTTGTTTGTTGCACATAAGGCATGTCGAGAAGCGTGTGATACCCTCTAGCAAAATAATGGGAGAAGTAGCGGGCATAGCTTCCTACTCTGATCTTGACGCGATCTCGTAGCCAAGGCAAAGTGTAATCGAGGTTTCCTTGTAAGATCCATTCTGGGAAACTATATATTCTTGACCGCTCGTTGTATTGATATGTGGCGTTTAATCCAAAAATGAAATCCTTGCCATCATACAATACTTCTATTTGACCCAATAGCAGCTTTTGAATTGAAGTATCCTGAACAACGGTCCAACTATCATCCCAATAGGAATAACCATCAAGATTACGTGTTGAAGCCTTCACGTTGATATTCAATCGCTTCATGTCGACTCCAAGTCCACCATCAACTCTAAATTCATTGTACATCTTCAAGGTTGCTCTTTGAGCAACTGGTGTGCTCGTGTACCTCTCGAATATGAAAGGAAGCCTTGTTCGTTGCCCTTCAACCCGGAATTGATAGTAGAACCTAAAATCGCGAACCGAATCACCAGAGACATTCACTAGATTATGAAGTACGTGGTAATTATAATGAAACGATCCAGCGTTATATCCTTGGAGAGTAGATTCAACATCGAAGCTCATTGGCATGGAAGGGTTCTCTCTTTGAAAGTGGGCAACTGCTCCCCAGTTCTGAATGAGGACTGATTGATCGACCTGGACTAGCTGTACTTGATCCAAGGTCAATCCGGCTTGTGCTTTAAGCGCTTTTAAAGAATCAATTTGGTATGAGAAATCAAATGACAACTCATCCTCTAACCGCCAATAGAATGACGAATCAATGAGTGCTACAAGTCCTGTTGTCTGCAGGTCAGTATACAGACCGCTGCTTACAATATTATCCTCAAATCGCGAGACATATCGGTTAATGCCGAGTTGGTTTTTCAAGGAGACTCGAATGGTATCACCTTGATTCACATGATAGTGCTGAGCACTCTTAATGTGAAGGTCGGAGGTTTTCCGAAATGAACTTGTGGAATAGATATCGGATGCCAAAGAGTTGAAAGTTGACGATGAATTATCAGAAATAGAATACGCCGCACTGCGCAGCCCACCATTCATTTCATTGTCACCAAATGTTCCGCCCACCTGAAAATTGTAGCTCACGCGATCGTAAACGTCCCCGAATGCCACCCTCACTCTCGCTTCACGGGCGAACGAATTATCGAGCCAACCAGGGTTGGAGTTTCTATGAAAATCGAACTCTATGTGTTGGTGATTGTTGATGGGCCGAACAAGGTTGGCCACAACTCGCTGCATTGCGACACTGCCCGTAGAATAGCTTAGAAACGAATGGGCATTTGAATCAAGCACGCTCTTGGCGTGCTTCATGTGGAGCTTATACCTGCGATCATCTTGAGGACGCAGTCTGAATCCAACATGAGGAGTTGAGTCAACTGGTGTGAGAACATCTGAGACCCAGTCCAAGTTACCGTATGAATTGGTATAGTTCCACTGTCCCATTCCATGAAGAAATGAGAACGACAGGAATAGTATAAGTATGCTGGATTTGTACACGAGTAGAAACAAAAAAAGCCTCGCACAAAAGTACGAGGCTTTTAAAATCGGCAACGACATACTCTCCCAGGTATTACCCTAGTACCATCTGCGCTAGTGGGCTTAACTTCTCTGTTCGGAATGGGAAGAGGTGAACCCCACCGCTATAATCACCGTAAAGTCGTTGACCATCAGTGCCGGAGCACTCTGATCATCAATAATATGAATCTTGGATAATATAAAAACTTGCAAAAAATCTACGGGTAATTAGTATCGCTCAGCTTTGACATTCCTGCCTTTACACTTGCGACCTATCAACGTCATAATCTTTAACGACCCTTAAAAGAAGTCTCATCTTGAGGCGAGTTTCGCGCTTAGATGCTTTCAGCGCTTATCTCATCCGAACATAGCTACCCTGCGATGCAGCTGGCGCCACAACAGGTACACCAGAGGTTCGTCCCCTTCGGTCCTCTCGTACTAAAAGGAGGTCCTCTCAAACTTCTAACGCCTTCAACAGATAGGGACCGAACTGTCTCGCGACGTTCTGAACCCAGCTCGCGTGCCACTTTAATGGGCGAACAGCCCAACCCTTGGGACCTTCTCCAGCCCCAGGATGTGACGAGCCGACATCGAGGTGCCAAACCTCCCCGTCGATGTGAGCTCTTGGGGGAGATCAGCCTGTTATCCCCGGAGTACCTTTTATCCTTTGAGCGATGGCCCTTCCATAAGGAACCACCGGATCACTATGCTCAACTTTCGTTCCTGTTCGACTTGTCGGTCTCACAGTCAAGCACCCTTGTGCCATTACACTCTGCGCACGGTTACCAAGCGTGCTGAGGGTACCTTTAGAAGCCTCCGTTACTTTTTTGGAGGCGACCACCCCAGTCAAACTACCCACCATGCAATGTCTCCCGTTAGAGATTAGAATTCAAACAATTAAAGGGTGGTATTTCAAGGTTGATTCCACCAAGACTAGCGTCCCAGCTTCAAAGTCTCCCACCTATCCTACACATCAATAATTCAAATTCAATGCAAAGCTGTAGTGAAGGTTCACGGGGTCTTTCCGTCCCGTTGAAGGTAAGCGGCATCTTCACCGCTACTACAATTTCACCGAGCTCATGGCCGAGACAGTATCCAGATCGTTACACCATTCGTGCAGGTCGGAACTTACCCGACAAGGAATTTCGCTACCTTAGGACCGTTATAGTTACGGCCGCCGTTTACTGGGGCTTCAATTTAGAGCTTCTCCCGAAGGATAACCCCACCTCTTAACCTTCCAGCACCGGGCAGGTGTCAGGCCTTATACATCATCTTTCGATTTAGCAAAGCCATGTGTTTTTGATAAACAGTCGCCTGGATCTATTCACTGCGGCTTCCCACCGAAGTGGGGAAGCGCCCTTTCTTCCGAAGTTACAGGGCCAATTTGCCTAGTTCCTTAGCCATGAATCACTCGAGCACCTTAGGATTCTCTCCTCGACTACCTGTGTCGGTTTACGGTACGGGTTGTATATACCTGAAGCTTATTGGCTTTTCTTGGAACCAATTTCCCTACTTCGCTTCGTCCGAAGACTAGGCTCAACGTGCATTTCCGTCAGCACGTAGCAAGTACGTCGATTCGTCCCCAAATCGCAGTATATACAAGTACAGGAATATTAACCTGTTATCCATCGACTACCCCAATGGGTTCGCCTTAGGACCCGACTAACCCTGATCTGATTAGCATTGATCAGGAACCCTTAGTCTTTCGGTGTTAAGGTTTTTCACCTTAATTATCGTTACTTATGCCTACATTTTCTTTTCCAGATGCTCCAGCATACCTCACGGTACACCTTCAGCGCTGCTGGAATGCTCCCCTACCATAGAATCCACAGTTTCGGTGTCATACTTATGCCCGATTATTATCCACGCTCGATCGCTCGACTAGTGAGCTGTTACGCACTCTTTAAATGAATGGCTGCTTCCAAGCCAACATCCTAGCTGTCAAAGCAATCGAACCTCGTTAGATCAACTTAGTATGAACTTAGGGACCTTAACTGATGGTCTGGGTTGTTTCCCTCTCGGACATGGACCTTAGCACCCATGCCCTCACTGCCGCGTATATGTTATAGCATTCGGAGTTTATCAGGGGTTGGTAGGCGGTGAAGCCCCCTAGCCCTATCAGTAGCTCTACCTCTATAACACTAACCACGACGCTGCACCTAAATGCATTTCGGGGAGTACGAGCTATCTCTTGGTTTGATTAGCCTTTCACCCCTACCCACAGCTCATCCCAACACTTTTCAACGTATATGGGTTCGGTCCTCCACTCTGTGTTACCAGAGCTTCAACCTGGCCATGGGTAGATCACCAAGTTTCGCGTCTACCCCCAGTAACTAAGCGCCCTGTTAAGACTTGCTTTCGCTTCGGCTGCTTCTGTCAACAGAATTAACCTTGCTACTGAGGAGTAACTCGTAGGCTCATTATGCAAAAGGCACGAGGTCACCCGAAGGCTCCCTCCGCTTGTAAGCAAACGGTTTCAGGTACTATTTCACTCCCTTGTTCAGGGTGCTTTTCACCTTTCCCTCACGGTACTTGTTCACTATCGGTCTCTCAGGAGTATTTAGCCTTACCGGATGGTCCCGGTAGATTCAGACAGGATTTCACGTGTCCCGCCCTACTCAGGATACTACTAGGTACAATATTTTTTTCGCTTACGGGACTATCACCCTCTATGGTAGCTTTTCCAATGCTGTTCTGCTAAAAATATTGAGTCCATGTTGTAGTCCTACAACCCCAAGATTGCCGAAACAATCTTGGTTTGGGCTATTTCCCGTTCGCTCGCCGCTACTAGGGAAATCACTATTGTTTTCTTTTCCTCCGGTTACTTAGATGTTTCAGTTCACCGGGTTGGCCTCCTTTCGGATAACTGGTCTTCAACCAGCTGGGTTGCCCCATTCGGAAATCTACGGATTGACGATTATTTGCATCTACCCGAAGCTTATCGCAGCTTGTCACGTCCTTCTTCGCCTCTGAGAGCCTAGGCATCCGCCGTTTGCTCTTAATAATTTTTTGCTCGATATTTATATTATCCAAGATTTCAAAGAACTGTATCCCACTTTGGGATCAGTGTTGGTGATGGGCTCGCACCATCGTGCATCTAAACCAACAATTTGTTTCATTAAAGACTATTGCGTGGAGAATATCGGAGTCGAACCGATGACCTCCTGCGTGCAAGGCAGGCGCTCTAGCCAGCTGAGCTAATCCCCCATATAGGAAAGTAGTCCCGCGCGGACTTGAACCGCGGACCTCTACATTATCAGTGTAGCGCTCTAACCAGCTGAGCTACGGGACTAAGATAAACTTGAGTCCGAGCCCTTCTGCAATCCCAAATTGGGATTCGGTTACTACAACTCAGTTTTTAATGAAACAGTAGAAGATGAAAAGATAGCCAGCAGATACCGATTGTATCTCTCTAAAAAGGAGGTATTCCAGCCGCACCTTCCGGTACGGCTACCTTGTTACGACTTAGCCCCAGTTACCAATTTTACCCTAGGCAGCGTCTTGCGACAACCGACTTCAGGCACCCTCGGCTTCCATGGCTTGACGGGCGGTGTGTACAAGGCCCGGGAACGTATTCACCGCGCCATGGCTGATGTGCGATTACTAGCGATTCCAGCTTCACGAAGTCGAGTTGCAGACTTCGATCCGAACTGAGATCGGCTTTCGAGATTCGCATCTCCTCGCGGAGTAGCTGCCCTCTGTACCGACCATTGTAGCACGTGTGTGGCCCAGGACGTAAGGGCCGTGATGATTTGACGTCATCCCCACCTTCCTCACCGCTTACGCGGGCAGTTTCTCTAGAGTCCCCGGCATTATCCGCTGGCAACTAGAGATAGGGGTTGCGCTCGTTAAGGGACTTAACCCGACACCTCACGGCACGAGCTGACGACAACCATGCAGCACCTTGTAGACCGCTCAAAGAGAAAATCTGTTTCCAGATCGGTCGTTCTACATTTAAGCCCTGGTAAGGTTCCTCGCGTATCATCGAATTAAACCACATGCTCCACCGCTTGTGCGGGCCCCCGTCAATTCCTTTGAGTTTCATTCTTGCGAACGTACTCCCCAGGTGGATTACTTATCACTTTCGCTTAGCCGCTGACTGTGTATGGCCAACAGCGAGTAATCATCGTTTACGGCGTGGACTACCAGGGTATCTAATCCTGTTTGCTCCCCACGCTTTCGTGCCTCAGCGTCAGTATTGGCTTAGTAAGCTGCCTTCGCGATCGGTGTTCTGAGGCATATCTATGCATTTCACCGCTACATGCCTCATTCCGCTTACTTCAACCAAACTCAAGAACATCAGTATCAATGGCAGTTTCCCAGTTGAGCTGGAAGATTTCACCACTGACTTAATGTCCCGCCTACGCACCCTTTAAACCCAATAAATCCGGATAACGCTTGGACCCTCCGTATTACCGCGGCTGCTGGCACGGAGTTAGCCGGTCCTTATTCATATAGTACCTTCAGCCCCGAACACGTTCGGGGGTTTATTCCTATATAAAAGCAGTTTACAACCCGTAGGGCATTCTTCCTGCACGCGGCATGGCTGGTTCAGACTTTCGTCCATTGACCAATATTCCTCACTGCTGCCTCCCGTAGGAGTCTGGTCCGTGTCTCAGTACCAGTGTGGGGGAAAATCCTCTCAGACCCCCTAGACATCGCTGTCTTGGTGAGCCGTTACCTCACCAACTAACTAATGTCACGCATGCCCATCTTTAACCGCCGAAGCTTTAATAAGTCTAACATGCGAAAGACTTATATTATGGAGTATTAATCCGAATTTCTTCGGGCTATCCTCCAGTTAAAGGTAGGTTGCATACGCGTTACGCACCCGTGCGCCACTCGTCATCAGATTGCAAGCAATCTATGTTACCGTTCGACTTGCATGTGTTAGGCCTGCCGCTAGCGTTCATCCTGAGCCAGGATCAAACTCTCCGTTGTAAAATATATAATGTACAATCAGATGTAAATCCCAAGGATATCATGCTGGCTTTTTATCTTTTCAAAATCTTCAAAGAACTACCCCTTCTTTCAAAGGGAGCGCAAAGATAAGCTCGTTTTTCAAACGCACAAGAGTACCCAGCAAAATAATTCAAGAATTATCGTCTTAATTCAAATGTTCAAATTCAACTACCTGAAAACCAGTGAGAAAAATTTAGGTCTCAGGATCACTTTTTGCCAGTTGTATAATCTTTCCAGAGGCGTTTTTACCAAATGTCATAGCTAGACTACAGATTGATTCCGCCATTTTTTCGGGATCAACCTCCGAAATATAGCCCGGAAAAGCCTCCCGGAGCATTTCAGTATTCACTGCTCCTAATGCCAAGTAGTTAAATGATTTACCTTCCTGGCCCCATTCTATGGCCATGAACTCTGTCAGAGATGCCAAAGCTGCCTTGCTTGTGCTATAGTTAAACAGCCCCCCGAACTTTAACGTCCCTTGAACACCTCCGACACTACCTATATTCAATGTGTGTGCACCCTTAGAAAGAACCTCTCTCTTTATAAGGTGTCTTGTTAACTCCAAAGGATACCAAACATTTACTTCCATATGCCTATTGAAATCCGATAGATCTGCACTCGATAGATCATCGGTCTTTAAATAACCGGCGTTGTTTATGAGTATATCAACCTCCGATATCGAAAGCTCATTCATCTGCCGAAGCAATTCATCGTAGTCTTTCCAGTCAAACTCTATAATGACCTGATTCTCCTTAGCGCTTTTTAATGTGATTGAATCGGCGCGTGTAATTTCGATAACTCGGTGACCGTGGTCAAGAAACCAATCACAAATTGCTCGTCCAATCCCCTTGCTCGTTCCTGTTACAATAATGCTCTTCACCTCGTTATATATGCTAAGTCAGACTTCAATGATTACTCACAAATAATGTCGATTACAATATTCCTTAATTTTACCGACTTTTCTAGTCAACTTGCACGAAGTAAACAACGTCTAGAAAGCGAAACACTAGTACAATAGTCACATGATTCGGAATTCTATCCTACTACTGAGTACCTTATTCCTATTCGTATCGGCAAATGCGCAGCGCGCCGTTTGCCCTTCAGATACGATTCGGTACAACATTGAAAAAGCGACCAACGTCGACACTCTCTTTCTAAACACGGCTGTAACTCAAGGAGTATATCAGTACTACGAATGTCCACAGGAGATTGTAGTTAGCGGAGCTAGATTTTACGCCTTTAAGCCTGATACAGCAGGTGGATCAAATTTGACCATCACGGTCGAATTGAGAAAGATCGCCAACGACAGCGTCCCTGGGTCTAACCTATTGGCAAGCGCTTCGATGTCGCTTGGCATACCAGATTCTTTTAATGGTCCACTAGAACAATACAGACATTCCGTGAACTGGACAGGAGTCACCGTTGATGGGCCTTATGCCATTGTGGTGAGAGCAGACTCTAATGGAGCAGATTTTTCATTGTTACATAGTGACCTTGATGCACTTCCTGCTCCTGACGGTGGACAGGAATGGTTAGCAGGCGCTTACCAGAGTGGATGGATTCGTTCATATATATACAACCCGACCGGAGTTCCATTTGATGCGGACTTTTTCATAGAGCCTTTTGTATCGTATAATCTAAATGCTTCGTTTATCAATGACCCTGAGTGCCTCTTTAACGAACTTGGCGACACAGTCTATTTTCAAAATACAGGTTCGGCGATTGTAGACAGCAGAATGTACAACCGATTTGCATTCTATGGATTCCCTGACAGCCAACATTGGAATTATGGTGATGGGCAGTCTCAGCTCTATCCAAATCCCCAGCACTTTTATCCTACCAATGGTCCTTATGCGGCAACCTTGACTGCAAAGATTTTGAGCTGGACAAATCAAGTTTGCGAAAGCTCGGTTACACAAATCATCAAGGAGAAGCCTGCGCAGGACTTTTCATACGAGACCAATAATCTGGAAGTAGAATTCACGAATGAAACGTTCGGTTTGTTTACCAACGTGCAATACGATTTCGGCGATGGCAACACGAGTACCACCGAAGACCCGACTCACAAGTATGCAGAACCTGGAACCTATTGGGTATGTCAAACGATGACTACGTCATGTGGCGAAGTGAAGCATTGTGAAAATGTAGCTGTTGCAACCAACACTGCCCTCAATTGTGGTAAGGACAGTGTTAGATACACATCTGCACGAGGAACTGATACGCGAACCATAGAATTGAAGAATCCTAATTCTGGCCCCAAGCTATTGGGCGTTGGTCAGAGATTTGACATTCCACAGTCCATGATCATTCACGGATTTACATTTTATGCGAATCATGACGGTCTTTTCAAGGATAGCTATCCGGTTGAGTGTAAGCTATGGAGACGAGGTAATAACAATCTTCCACTAGGAAGCCCACTTGGGACCTCAATAGTCTACATCAATAAGCAGGAAGTCGATACAAACTATAGCGACACGGTTCGATACACAGCCATATTTGATAAGCCGGTGAATGTGAAGCAGGATTCAGATGTAATTTTTACGATCGAATATGATTCTAGCGCCGTCAAAATTCAGATTTCCACAAATGACTGGGAAGAAGGAGATGGAGATCAGGATTTGCTCGCTATTGGAAAAATCAATGATACTACTTGGGTAACCGCAGCATCGGTTGCCGTGTTTAATTGTAACGGCGCAGCATGTGATTGCGACATGATCATCGAGCCACTAATCGAATACAACATCGACGCCAACTTTGAATATTACCACGACGGCAATTTCAATAATGTATTGGCTTGTATCGTCTTTGACAACGATGGGAAGAAGAAGGTCTTTTTCGAGGATCGATCCTCTCCAATTGTGAGAAATAGGATATACAATCAAATTGCGTACAACGGGTCGAGCGTAACAGCATATGAATGGGACTTTGGTGATAGTTCTGGAATTAGCAATCAGATTAATGCAGTTAAAACATTTGTGGAACCTGGCCCATTCGATGTCACACTAACCATAATTGATTCCGGATGGACGACAGTCTGCACGAGCACTCAAGTTCTTAATGTCCCTGTTGCTCCAACTGGAGGTTGGGGTTATGAGCAAATCACCAGTCAGATAAATCTTATTGACTCCTCATATAATACCGATGAGTATATCTGGACATTTACGGATAGTACAATAAGTACATTGTCAGACCCGGTTCACTACTTCACAAGACTTGGAACATTTGAAATATGTCAGTATGTCTCTAATGTATGTGGCAGCGACACGACATGCGACTCAATTACCATCAACGTTTTGGGCGTTCCTGAGTCAATTACAGAAAATATTCAAGTTTTTCCAAACCCCGCAAAGGACAATATTCACATCAACACGGATCTAAACAACCAGACCCGCATTGAGTTCACACTTCTCGAAATGAGTGGGAGAGTTGTAAGAAGATTGACCACGGAGCCTGTATCACAAAACACTTGGTATGTTGGTGATCTAGCGAGAGGCGCTTACATCCTCAGAATGGAATCTGGTGACTTCATCGGATCCAAGCCTTTCATACTGACGAGATAGGAGTATCAGCAAACAGCATAAAGAAGCCCCGTCGAGATACAATCTAGACGGGGCTTTTCATGTATTGTACCTAAATCTTAGTTCTCCATAATCTTGTGAAGAGCTCCATTGTATATCGATCCTAATTCATCAACTGATCCGAAATTGCTGCCATCAATCTTGACGGAAGCGCCTCCAGTTTTACCGAGGATTGCATAAGGCTGTTTGGTACTGGCAAGCACGCTTTCAATTTTCGCAACCCCATCTGATGCAACTTCGATGATGACTCTAGACTGAGCTTCACCAAACAGAACACCGTCCATTCGTTCTTCTGATTCTATAGTGATATCACTACCGATACCGAGTGGAAGACTCATTTCAACCAATGAGGTAAACAATCCACCATCTGATACATCGTGAGCTGATATTACAAGTCCACCTTGAATCAGTGATTGCAGATTTTGCTGCATTTCATACTCCACATCCATGTCGAATTCTGGTGCAGGGGATAAATCAACTTTTCGATGGTGAATCAAGTATTGAGAGCTATTGATATCACCGGAATGACTTCCGAGTAGCATCAGTATATTTCCTTCCTCTTGAATGGCCATTGGTGTAATCCAATCCTTGTTATCGATAAGCCCTATCATACCGATTGTAGGAGTCGGTAAGACTGGAACTGTGTTGCCATCAATAGTGGATTGGTTGTAAAAACTCACGTTTCCACCAGTCACCGGAGTTTTAAATTTCCTGCAGGCGTCACTCATTCCTTTTATCGCTCCAACAAACTGCCAGAATGCTTCTGGGTTATATGGATTTCCAAAATTCAAACAGTTCGTAATCGCAGAAGGAACTCCTCCAGAACAGACAATGTTCCTGGCTGCTTCTGCAACGGCAATGGAACAGCCCTTCTGCGGATCTGCATGTACATATCTTGCGTTGCAATCAACCGTCATGGCAATTGCTTTGTCGCTATTTTTTAGATTGACTATACCGGCATCCGACGGTGAGTTGGTCGTCATATTTATCGTTCCGACCATGGAGTCATACTGTTCGGTCACCCATCTCTTAGATGCGATGTTCACCTGCCCTAAAAGCTGCTTTCCAACCTCAACGAGATCCGAAGGGACAGCGAGTGAGTCTGCATTGAACTTTTTTGCCTTCGCGAAATAGGATGGTTCGGCGTATTCCCGAGAATAGACTGGTGCACCACCGCCCAAAACCAATGAATCCGCATTGACCTGAGCGACCAAATCATCATCCATGAAAAATCTTAACGTGTCTCCTTCTGTCACTGTACCGATCTCGACGCAGTTCAAATCCCATTTTTCGAAGATGTCAATGACTTCTTTCTCACGACCTTTTTTGACCACAACCAACATCCGTTCTTGTGATTCGCTCAATAGAATTTCAAAGGGCTGCATATTCGATTGTCTAGTGGGCACGCGATCAAGATATATGTCCATTCCGCATTCTCCTTTCGCTGACATTTCGGATGTAGAGCAAGTGATTCCCGCCGCTCCCATGTCTTGCATGCCAACAATGGCATCCGTATCGGCCAATTCCATTGATGCCTCTAGCAGCAACTTTTCCTGGAATGGGTCACCAACCTGAACTGAAGGTAGATCATCGGCACTATCTTCTGTTAAGTCTCCCGAAGCAAAGGTCGCACCATGAATTCCGTCCTTTCCGGTGCTAGATCCAACGATGAAAACTGGATTTCCCGGTCCTTCAGAAATTGCTGAAATAGTCTTGTCAATTTCAACGATTCCGACAGACATCGCATTGACCAGAGGGTTTTGATTGTAAGATTCATCGAAGAATACCTCTCCACCAAGAACTGGAATGCCGAAGCTGTTGCCGTAATCACCAATTCCTTTGACCACTCCTTTAAGCAGCCATTTAGTTCTGTCGCTATCCGGGCTTCCAAAACGCAGGCTATTCAATTGCGCAATAGGTCTTGCACCCATCGTAAAAATGTCTCGATTGATTCCTCCAACACCAGTTGCAGCGCCTTGATACGGTTCGATTGCAGATGGGTGATTGTGGCTTTCAATTTTAAATGCACATGCAAGTCCATCGCCGATGTCTACAAGACCTGCATTCTCCTCACCTGCTTCTGCAAGAATTGCTGGCCCTTCCTTCGGCAAGGTCTTGAGCCACTTAATACTGTTCTTATATGAGCAGTGTTCAGACCACATCACAGAATAGATTGAGAGTTCTGTGAAATTGGGAGTACGACCTAGGTATTCTACTATTTTGTCATACTCCTCATCGAGTAGTCCGAGCTTTTTAGCTGCTTCGAGTGGATTGAAATCAGTTGTTTCCGACATTCATTAAAATTGAGGCGCCAAAATTAATTTTTCGCAACGCAACTCAAGGTAATTTGATCCATTCTTTATCAATAAGTTTACTTTGACTAATGCAGGTAGACGGACTGTTAATTTCTATTCCTTGGATAGCGGCGATGCTGTTCTTGCTTTTTCGCTTTTTCCCGTCCATAAGCCGGACACAAATAATCGTCCTTTTTTCAATCAAGGTTGTCTTTACTTTTTTACTGCAAGCGGTATACACCTATCACTTTGACGACCGGTCGACAGCGGATATTTATCGATTTTTTGATGATGAGATTATTCTAAACCAAGTATTTGGAGAGAACCCCAGCTTATTCATGAAGATCATCCTCGGCGTAGATGGTGGAGCCGACGCGCAGTCTGTTTTTGAAAAAATGAATTCTTGGATCAAACCTTTTGACTCAGGTTTCTACAATGACAACCATATTATGATCAAGATCAACGCCTTGATCGGATTCATGAGCTTGAGGTATTATGAAGTTCACGGATTGATCTTTTCATTTTTATCCTTCACCGGATTGATTCTGTTGGTAAACAGTTTGCTGAAGGAGAAGGACCGGAAAATCGGGTATTGGCTGGTTGTTCTTTTTCCATCATCCCTTATCTGGCTTTCTGGCGGACTCAAGGAGAGCTTGCTCATTTTTGGGCTTGGATTTACGCTGTACGGATTATTTGAAAATTTGAGTGCCGCGAAAAAAATAAGTCTAATCGCCTGTGGTGTTATCCTCTTGGGTTCAGTGAAGCTGTACTTTCTTCTAGCCCTAGTTCCAGCCCTCGTCATTTGGTTTGCGCAGTCTAAAAAGCGAATGGGTTGGATTGGTCAATTAGCACTGTGGTCTGGAATTGCCGTCGCTGGCTACGCGGCCCTAAGGCTTCTCAATATTGATGTCGTAGAGTACGTCGTTCGAAAGCAACATGAATTCCTTAATCATAGTGCCGTTATCAACCCTGGGAGCGCATTTGAAATGGATTATCTAGAATTCAGCCTAACTTCTTTGCTCTCAAATATTCCGAGCGCGCTCATGAACGGGTTGATTAGACCATTTGCTTGGGAATGGAATGGAGTGGAGTGGCCGAAGGACTCATGATGGCTGAAAGCCTCGACGTGTTAGTCGTAATCTTAATCATTGCCTATTTCACAATTAAGGAACGTGGAATGTCGCGAGAATCATTTTGGGTTTTGCTTTTCATCCTACCCGTCATCATTCTAATTGGATTGACCACACCAATATTTGGTGCGATTATGCGGTATCGGGCACCTTGTTTAGTTTTCCTCTACATCTATTCAGCTCCCTATATTCGGCAACTTATTATTAGAGGCCAATCAGAATGAAATCAACCGTTATTATTTGCTTAATCTCCCTGTTTCTAACTTCATGCATAGTGAAGACAGAAGTGGATACGATCATTCACAACGCAACTGTGTACACGGTGAATGGAGAGTTCAACATTTACGAGGCACTCGCAATTGATTCGGGAATCATTGTGGCGGTTGGTCCAGAGCACGAGATCATGAACGCATATCAATCTGCGCAGACAATTGACGCGAAGGGCCGTCCAATTTATCCTGGTTTTATTGACGCTCACTCGCACTTTCTTGGATATGGCCTCCAACTACAGCGGTTAAATCTCGTGGGTACCAAGAGTTTCGAAGAAGTGCTGGATCGGGTTCAGCAATTTATCAAAGACCATGATGACGAATGGATTACGGGACGCGGCTGGGATCAAAATGATTGGGAAGTCAAAGAGTTCCCATCGAATGTCGCATTAGATAGTTTGTTCCCTGATCGCAAAATCGTGCTCAAACGAATTGATGGACACGCAATTTTGGCCACCAGCAATGTCTTTGAACTTGCAGGAATAAATGATCAGTCTACAGTACCCGGGGGCAGATATTTGTTGAACAAAAAGGGGTTATTACAGGGTATTGCCATCGACGAAGGAATGACAGCCATCAAGGATGTCATCCCCGAGCCATCCTTAGAGCAAAAGAACCGAGCACTAATCGATGCAGAAAAACAATGCTTTGAAGTCGGATTAACGACCGTCACTGACGCTGGTCTGGATCAATATGAAATCAATCTTATTTCAGCGATGCAATCGGACGGCGAATTAAAGATGCGGGTGTATGCCATGTACTCAGCTGCCGATTCAATCTTAGATCGTGTAAATGAGCTCCCCCTCAAGACTGACCGCTTGAACGCATCGAGCATTAAGGTCTATGCAGACGGCGCTTTAGGTTCTCGCGGGGCGGCATTGTTGGAAGACTACACTGATGATCACGGTAATTCAGGTCTGATCATTACACCAGCAGACTCCGTTTACAAATGGGCTCAAGTTTGTAAGTTAAATGATTTTCAATTCAATGTTCACTGCATTGGTGACCGCGCAAATCGGATCGTACTTGAAGCCATGTCTAAAACGCTCGGGGGAACGAATGATCGCAGATGGAGGATCGAGCACGCCCAAGTGATGAACGACGCTGACCTATCCACTTTTGGCGAATTCAACATTCTTCCAAGCATGCAACCCACGCATGCAACTTCGGATATGTATTGGGCAGAAGAACGTCTTGGTGAAGAACGCATGAAATACGCTTATGCCATGAAGACGCTAAAGAATCAAAATGGCCTCATTGCCCTTGGTACGGACTTTCCGGTGGAAGATATTTCTCCAATCAAGACCTACTATGCCTCCGTAGCCCGAAAAGATTCTGAAGGTTATCCGGATGGTGGTTTTAAGATGACCGAAGGACTCACCCGAGAAGAAACCCTTAAGGGCATTACAATTTGGGCGGCCATTGCTAGTTTTGAGGATGAAAATCGAGGAAGCATTGAAGTCGGCAAATTTGCGGACTTGGTCTTGCTCGATAGAGATATTATGACCTGCGAGGAGGATGATATACTTTCAACGGAGATTTTACAAACCTGGAATGGTGGTGAATTGGTGTATGAAAAATAGTATTCTGAGCATTTTGATCGTCTTGCTTCCATTGTTGTCCATTGGGCAGTCAAGCGACTTATTTGCGATTTGGCCAGATACCATCATCGCAAAGGCCAACAGTGCTCAGGATGTAGAATACATGACCGAGGAAGAAAAGCTTGCTGTATTCTACATAAACCTAGTGCGAACCAATCCACCCTTGTTTGCGAATACCTATCTGAAGGATTACATGAAAGAAAATGGAATCAAGAAGGATAAGGAAGTTAAAAGTCTCATCGACGAGTTGGAGGCAACCAAGCCTCGGGTCATGCTCCAGCCAAGCGAATCACTCACACAATTGGCGAGGGAACATGCCAACGACATGGGAGAAACTGGTCGCACAGGACACAAATCTTCTGATGGAACCAGTTTTAAAGATCGAATGGTCGAATTATCAAAGACGTTTTCGGGTATCAACGAAAACTGCAACTATGGAAACGAGGGTGGCATCGATGCTGCTATCGATCTTCTGATAGATAGAAATGTGCCAAACGTTGGCCATCGCCGAAATATTCTGGATCCTCAGATGCGGTTTGCGGGCATAGCAATCGAACCGCACAAACGCTGGAGGTTCAATTGCGTACAGGATTTCGGCGGGAAGAAGCTAGACTAGTTCCCGAGATTCAATTGAGTCCGTGTTATTTCCTACATTAGTACGACTAATCTGAGCCACTATGGAAGTCACAAGGCTATTCGACATACCCTACTATCAACTCGAAAATTTTCCAAAATCCGACTCGTTATCCGCCAAAATTGGTGGTAAATGGGTGCCCACTTCGACACAAGAATTCGTTGATCAGGCAATGATGGTGAGCAAGTCTCTTGTGGCCATTGGCATTGAACCTGGAGATAAGGTGGCGATGATTTCTAATAATAGACCAGAGTGGAACATTACGGACATCGGCATCTTGATGTGCGGTGCAATCAACGTTCCCATTTATCCGACGATTTCTCCAAAAGACTATGAGTTCATTTTCAATGACTCTCAGGTTAAACTTTGCTTTGTGAGTGATGTTGAACTCCTCGCCAAAGTGAATGAGATAAAGGACAATGTCAGCACCCTTGGACCGATCATTTCATTCGAAAAGATTGATGGAATCGAACATATTGAAGACTTTAAAAAACGGGGTGAACAAGTCCCAACTTCGGATATCGAGGCTAAAAAAGCTGCAATCAAAGCTGAGGATTTGGCGACACTCATCTACACTAGTGGAACTACCGGAAGCCCAAAAGGAGTAATGCTTTCGCACAACAACATCACATCCAACGTGCATGGTGCCAAAGAGAGGTTACCCGTAAACGAAACTTCAAAAGCAGTGAGCTTCCTTCCGCTCTGTCATATTTATGAGCGAATGGTACTCTACTTATTTATGTACACAGGTGTTTCCATTTATTATGCTGAGTCAATGGAAACAATCGGCGACAATATTCGAGAAGTCAAACCACAGGTCTTTACTGCAGTTCCTCGATTACTGGAAAAGGTGTTTGACAAGATCATGGCAAAAGGATCCGAGCTCACAGGGATCAAAAAGGGACTTTTCTTCTGGGCCGTGGGATTGGCTGAAGTTTGGGAACCGTATGGCGCGAATGGTGCTTGGTATGAATTCAAGTTATCAATCGCAAACAAGCTCATCTTCAGCAAATGGAGAGAAGCGCTTGGAGGAAATGTTCAAGCTGTCGCTAGTGGAAGCGCCGCGTTACAGGCTCGGCTAGCTAGGATATTCAACGCAGCAGGCATTCCGGTTTTGGAAGGATACGGATTGACGGAAACCTCTCCCGTTGCATCTGTAAATTGCTTCGATGATAAAGGATTTATGATTGGCACTGTTGGTCGCACACTACACAACGTCGATATTAAAATTGCCGAGGATGGAGAAATCTTGATCAAAGGCTCAAACGTAATGATGGGCTACTACAATAGACAGGATTTGACCGATGAAGTCGTAAAGGACGGTTGGTTACACACTGGCGACATCGGAAAATTCATCGATGGAGAATACCTTAAGATCACGGACAGAAAGAAGGAAATATTCAAAACGTCTGGAGGAAAGTACATTGCTCCTCAACCGATGGAGAATATTTACAAAGCCTCACGCTTTATTGATCAGATCATGGTCATTGGAGAAAATAAAAAGCATCCAGCTGCTTTGATTGTGCCCGACTTAGAATATACGCTAGACTGGTGCAAGAATAACGGAGTGAGCTGTACCAACTATGAAGATCTAAGTTCGAATGATCAAGTAAAAGCCAAAATCTGGGATGACATCGACAGACTCAACGAGGAATTTGGAAGTTTCGAACGTGTGAAGAAAATTGAAATTTGTGGTTTTCCTTGGACCATTGATACTGGGGAACTCACTCCATCTCTCAAGCTGAAGCGAAAAATCATACTCCAGAAGTGTGATCATCTCGTTGAGAGAATTTACGCTGGTTAATTCATGGGTATGTTGCGGAGAGAGCTCATAAGGAGAATTGCTCCAATGATTTTCCTATGCTTTGTTTTTAGCTCCCCTGTTCATGCCCAGAGCGAGAACCAAGAAGTGTCAAACTATTACCTGAACGGCAATCTCGGGTTCGGCATGATCTACGGTGGCCTTGGAAGTAATGTGGAACTGGGAAAAGGGCACTTTTCAGGATTTGGTTCGTTTGGATACGCAACAAAACGCGTGGTCGATACGACTACAATCAATTCAACATGGAACTACATGCTGGGACTTAGGTATTACATCAATGCCAACTCAGACATACTCTTTCCACGGGTTGGCTTGGGATACGGATGGATCACCAACTACTACACTGACCAGCTGGCTAATGTTGATTACATGCAAAAGGTAGAAGGGTTGAGTCTCCACCTAGGAGTTCAATTTTATACGCTCGATGGTTTGGTTGTCAACTTCGATCTAGGCATGGCGAGCAATTTGGCAATTACCCAAGTCGACCAGCATCCCTATTTCTTTGATTTCTACCTAAGACCAATGATTGGAGTTGGTTATGGCATAACGAATCTCTTCGGCGATGCAGATAGGTCTAAGCACATTAAAAACAAGACGATTCGACCTTCGTATTAGAAAAATGCGTTTTGCACTTTATGCTCTTTGTACAGCATTTTAATTACTCCATCTGAAACTCCAAACTTTGGGACATAGGCTTTTTCAGAACCGCTCCACTTCATAACACTAGTGAATATTTTACCTGCAGGAACGATGACATCTGCTCTATCTGGATTGAGGTAGAGTGTTTGTATTCGGTCCTCGGTCGACATGGATTTGAGTCGTTTATACAAATGATAAAGCTCATCGTATTTTAATGGTTCACCATAATCCTTCATCAAAAGTTTGCAGTACTTGTTGATGTTTCCACCAGACCCAATGACTGACATACCTTTCCCTACTCTTTCCGTAACCTCCTTTACCCATTGCTTCATCTCGTTCCAATCATCGTCTTGAACCATATCTAGCAAAAGCCTAATTGATCCGATGTTGAATGACTTTGACGTGATAACCTCATGACTACTGAACAGAGTCAATTCTGTGCTCCCACCTCGAGTACTCAAACTGTTGTTAATCAATTGATTTTCAACAGTTTTTTATTTTTTAATAATTAATAATGCCAACTTTAGGGAATGATATCAAATCCTTCAAATTGTGGTAACGTCCTCCTGGAATCAGTGCATCGCCCTCCGTACTCAGATCCATTTTAAGTGATAAATAGCGAAGGAGAACCTTGGGCATGTCTGCATCATAAACGAAGCGAACCGCGGTTCCCTTTTTTCGTTTTTTAAGACTGCGCTGCATCTTGTCCATAAAACTTCGAGAAATGTCATTGTCCAAATCCAGTTCAGCATCTCGCGTGATCTTAAATGTGAATGCCTCAACTGATTTCGGTTTAAAAACCGAAAAGATTGACATTAAGTTGTGCCGGATAATGTCATCAATGATGATGATGAATTTTTTCTCATTGTGATCTGGCAGCGGAACAAAACGGGGGAGTTCCGCTGGGATTTCGATCAAAGCATAGCGATTCGCTGATTTACCAGAACTTTTCTTGAGCGTCAGCGATACCGCTAGGTAAATTGCTCTGTCGTTGAGATGCGGAAAATCCTTGATCTGATCCAACATGATTGGACTCATAACCCGATCAACCACATCTCTGAAGTACTCTTCAATATAGTCCCGATGCTTTTGATTGAGGGCCACTTCATTTACCAAGCGAATTCCTTGAGTATTTAGCTCCTTGATGATATCCTCATAAATCGCTTCATATCTCTTTTGTTGTTTCAAGCTGATGTCTTGGATACGGCTGAGTACTTCCTTTGGGTCAACCTCCGGATCATCACCTCGCTCATTGAGTGCCACTTGTCTCCGCACGGATGCGACCCTCACTCTGAAGAATTCGTCGCGGTTATTGGAAAAGATGCCGAGGAACTTCAGTCGCTCTAGAAGCGGAACTGAATTATCAGCAGCTTCATTCAACACACGCTCGTTGAATGCCAACCAACTGATTTCTCTATTTATAATCTTCTTCGATCTTGCCATCTACCGCTATTAGGTGACGAATTAGACATATTCAAATGTCACCGATTCAAGGTTGAATATACTCAACCTATCCATCTTCATAGCACCACTTTTGGGCAGGATTTGCGTGCTCAAATTTGTTGATAAACTCTGTTGAAAAGCCTTCGAACCCCCACCTGAAAGCCTCGTTTTATAAGGCTTACATTTGGATTTAGAATAACGAACACTGCCCGGAGATAATGTTTACCATTTTCAAAAAGAAACGGCTCACTGAAGATCAACTAGCCAATTTCTTCGTGAATTCTCTAATTCAAATGGTTGAGGACGGCTTTACTGACGTTACCGAAATCATCAATTCAGACCCCGAATTCGAGCGCAGTCCAAATATGACTTCCGAGGATTCAGACATGTTCCTTCTCGTTGTTATTGCTGGGAATCTGAAATTTCTCAGTCAGAATATCGAAGCCACAAAAGATGTTCGCATCATCGAAAAGATCTATCGCAAACTCGCCAATGTCCTCGGAGTGGATCCTCTTGTTCTCAAAGAGTCCATTTCAAAGTACCAATCTTGGATGTCTCGAATTAATCACCCCTCTAAAAACACACATTACGCAATGTCGAAAGGGGTATTCTTTAAGTATGATTTGAATCGATTTCAAAGCGAGTATTTCCGAAACATGAATACTCCGAACCCGATCTTCCTGAAAAGATTGGATGAGATCGTGGCCCAATTTCTATTTGATTGGGATCAAATCAAGGACAACTACCGGATTGTTGAGGACTAACTCAACTGGAAGTGATCAACTGCCTTTTTCTTTATCCCTTCTCCAATTGCTAAACAAGCAGTTGCTGCTGGACTTGGTGCATTGAGAACGTGGATGCATCTTCCAGACGACTCGATCTTAAAATCATCGATCATGGTTCCATCATCACTTAAAGCCATAGCTCTCACCCCGGCTCTTTCTTCTGCCAAATCATCCATCTCCAAATCAGGAATTAACTTCTGAAGACTCCGTAGGAAGAGACTCTTAGAAAATGCCCGACGATATTCTTCGATTCCGTATTTCCAGTGCTTGGCAAAAAACTTCCAAGTACCTGAATACAATAAGGCATCTGACGTATCCTTTAAGTTGAAGTCGAATTTTCCATAACCTTCACGTTTGAATACAAATACGGCATTCGGTCCGCATTCAACTTCTCCATCAATCATGCGTGTGAAATGAACGCCGAGAAATGGAAACTCAGGATTTGGAACTGGGTAGATCAGGTTTTTCACCTTGTGACGGCCTTTGTCGCTTAACACGAAATAGTCTCCCCTGAATCCAAGAACTCGCATATCAAGATCCACTTCATTCTTGATGGCCAGGCGATCGGCCTGAAGGCCGCCACAGAAAATGGTGTACTTCGTCTGTATTGACCCTCGGTTGGTTTTCAAAACCACATGATCAGAAGATTCATCAATGCCTAAGACTTCATGATCTAAAAATATCTTGCTTTTCTCGTGCATGGATTCAAGCAAATCACCGAGCTTATTGGTGGCACCTCTGAAATCCATTATTCCCGTGCACCCGACTCGCACTCCAGCGATGCCCTCACAATGAGGTTCGATCTCCTTGATCTGTTCTGGTGTAATTCGTTCGACGTCCTCAACGCCATTTTCAATTCCCCTTTGGTAAATGAAGTCGAGGTGCTTAAGTTCGGAACGATCAGTTGCCACTACTATCTTCCCGCAAATGTCATGAGCGATATTATGCTCTTTAGCAAAGGCAACTATCTCTCTCCGACCTTCCACACAATTCTGTGCCTTATACGATCCAGGTTTATAATAAATGCCACTATGAATGACACCCGAGTTATTTCCAGTCTGGTGGTTCGCCAATTGCTTCTCCTTTTCGATCAGCGCAATGGAACTTTCCGGGAAAGCGAGCTGTAGTTTGTAGGCTGTTGCAACTCCCACAACACCTCCACCCACAACGGCAATGTCAAACTGTGCAATCATATAGACTTCCTTTTTAACGGAGCGATGCTTCCTTCCTGTTTCACAAAAAGCAAGAGAAGTAATCCTAAAACAAAGAATATGGTCAGTGCAATGGCCGAGCTTCTCATGCTAGAGGTTATTCCTTCAATAAATCCAAACAGGAAGGTTCCGACCACAATTCCAAGCTTCTCTACGACATCATAGAAACTGAAATAGGAAGCGTGGTCTATAGTTTTAGGAAGCATCTTAGAATAAGTCGACCGGGACAAGGCCTGAATTCCGCCCATGACCAAGCCAACAATTCCAGCAAGGGTATAGAACTCCGTAGGCGTAGTGATGAAGTATGCGTATAAACAGATTCCTGCCCAAATGACCAGACTGATGGCTATAACCCTAATGTTTCCAATTCTTTTCGAAAGACGCGCAAAAGCGATCGCTCCAAATACTGCAACGAATTGGATGATCAAAACGCTGATGATCAAGCCTGCATCGCCTTGGTTACCCCAGTCAATTTCTTTCTTTGAAAACAACACGGCCATGACGACAACCGTCTGAACACCCATGCTATACACAAAGAAGGATCTTAGATATTTCTTGATGTTGGTTAAGCCTCCAAGTTCTTTCCAGATCTTTTTCAGTTCGTGATACCCTTTCCATATGTATTGCTCATCCGGCTTTCGATCGTGCACATTACTAGGCAGAACGCGGTAGGTTACTTGTGCGAACCCTGCCCACCAAAATGCCACTAAAAGAAACATGTATCGAGTACTCTCCTTGTTATCTGTTGGGTCAAGAACCATGATAACGATGAGTATGATGATCAACAAGATGCTACTCCCAACGTAGCCATATGCAAAGCCTTTTGCACTGACTTCATCATGCAAATCGGGTTCGGCAATTTCTGGTAGAAAAGCATTGTAAAACACCAAGCTTCCCCAAAACCCTACGCTTGCCATTAAGATAAAGAGCATGGATATTTCTAAATGATCGGGATCAAACCAAAAGAGGAGTGCACAGCCTGTAGCACCCAAATAACAGAAGAACTGCATGAACTTCTTTTTGCTGCCCGTGTAGTCTGCAATTCCTGAGAGGAATGGGGAAATAATTGCCACTACAAGAAACGACAGCGACAGAATGTAGCTGTAGAGCTCCGTGTTGATGAACCTGAATCCTAAAAAGGAGACCATTGAAACCTCCACCCCGTCAATCATCTCCGGATTCCCAGAAGTCTGACTACTGTAATAGATTGGGAAAATTACCGTAGAGATGACCAAGGAATAGACCGAGTTTGCCCAGTCATAAAAAGCCCAGGCGCGGATGGTTTTCGGATCGTTCTTGGTCAGTATCAAGTCAGGCGAAAATAAAAAAGCCTTCCCGAGGAGGAAGGCTTTCCAATAAACAATGTTTCTGGTTATTCCTTGCTGATGACTTTGAACTGAACCCTCCGGTTCTGAGCCTGTCCTGCACTAGAGGCATCTGATGTTGCTGGATCAAAATCTTGAACACCCGTAACCATGATTTTCTTTTCGTAAGCTCCCAGTTCTATCAACTTGGTCTCCACGAGAGTAGCTCGATTGAGCGAAACGTCGCCCGTTACCTTCACTTCCTCTACTGGATCGGTGTGGCCAATGATTTGAACTTTGTATGTAGGATGAGACTTCAACAACTCTGCAACCTTAGTTACCGTAGTCATTGCATCGTCGGTGAGCTCTGAGCTCAACTCGGTAAAGTAAACGCGACTCATTTCGATGTCTTCCGTTGCGTCAACTTCCATCTCGCTGCTTCTTTCAGATGAATAAACCACATTCAGTGATTCTCCGGCTCCGTCGGTTTCACAATCACAAGACTCAACACCCGCCATATTCATCACTGATACTTCATCAATGTAATAGTATGAGGTTCGAACTTGCTGCCCAGTAATTCCTTTTGGCTTCTTCACTTTTTCAACCGTTGTTTCAGCGGTCGCTCCGAAGTTTCCTATTGTCAAATATCTCTCTCCACCTTTCGCGATGAACGTCTGGCAAATTTCTTCCCAGTCAAACATTTCCTCGAAAATTCGATTCTGCGAGTGAATAATTTGAGGTGTGATCGCATTTGCATTCAAGGCTTCAATATCCACTGGCTTCGGGCTGAGATGAATTCCAATATTATTGGAAGAATACTTTGAAAGCATGGCTAACATCACGTTCATTTTCACACAGTAGACCTTTTCTTCCTCGAGTGTGCTGCTGAGTTTGATCTGCAGATATGATCTTGGGTTTTCATCCTTGTAGCTGTAGATGACAATTCCAGCATAGCCACTTCCTTCTTTGGGGTCGGCATCACCGAACTTATTGACAGGATTAGACCAATCTTCCCCTTTAGACTTGGTATGAAAGATATCTGGTTTCTGTTCTGTAGCCGCTGTCCATGGATATGCAAGGTCAATTGATCCAGCCTCTTTGATCTTCTTACTAACTGATTCAAAACTTCCATTTTGGATCATGTTTCCTTGGGCCATTGTTCCCAATGAAAAGGTTAGCGCGATTAACCCTGAAACGATCTTCTTCATAATTCTATAATTAATTCGAACTGTTTTTAATAGTATCAATAAAGAGTTTCACCTTTTGCCATTCGGTATCTGGATATACTCCATGTCCCAAATTGGCTATATGTGCTCCTCCGCTGAACGAGTTCAGCATTTCATTTGTCTTGTTTACAATTTCATCGTCGTTCGCATAAAGCAAACATGGGTCCAAATTTCCCTGCAGTACTTTCTCAGAATCCAATTGGCGCATATCTTCAGGCTTCATCGTCCAGTCGAGTCCTACTGCATTGAACTCCGACTTCATCAAATCCTCCATCGCGAAATGCGCTCCTTTTGCAAAAACAATGGAAGGCACCTCATTGATTTCTTGTGCAATTCTATTCAAATAAGGCATGCAAAACTCTCTATAAAGAGATTCTGAAAGCACGCCTGCCCAAGAATCAAATACCTGATACAGAGAAACTCCAGCTTCAACTTGAAGCTTCAGATAATTAATTGTTGACTCGGTTATCATCTCTAAAAGCTGATGAGACTCTGCAGGTCGTGAATGAAGCCAACGCCGCGCATTGGAAAATGTCTTACTTCCTTGACCTTCGATCATATAGCACAAGATCGTAAATGGCGCTCCTGCAAATCCAATTACAGGTACTCGTCCATTTAATCGTTTTCGAGTTTCGCTGATCGCATCATAGACATACCTCAGTTCGCTTCCATCCGCAGTTCGAAGTTGATCGATATCCGCCTTCCCTTTTATAGTGCGAGGAAAGAATGGACCAAAGCCTTCTTTCATCTCATATGTTAATCCCATGGCTTCTGGGATCACGAGTATGTCAGAAAATATAATGGCCGCGTCCACACCGAGAATATCAACAGGCTGAACCGTTACTTCAGCTGCCAAGTCCGGCGTTTCTACAAGTTCTTTGAACCCTGATAGACTTTTGCGCACCTCGCGGTATTCGGGCAGAATCCTTCCTGCTTGACGCATCACCCATACAGGGCTTCGCTCACATTTTTCACCTCGAGCGGTATGAACTAATAAATCGTTTTGAAATTCAGCCATGTGTCTTTGACACTAGTTAATCGCTTGCTTCTTGATCAAGTTCAAGGCACTTCCTGCTCTGAACCAATCAATTTGCTGTTCGTTATAAGTATGATTGAGCGAAACAGTGTCTTTGCTTCCATCGGAATGGACAATTTCCAGTGTGATGGCCTTTCCTGCCGAGAACTCATTTAGGTCTGTGAAGTTAAAAGTGTCATCCTCTTTGATGAGATCATAGTCACTCTCGTTTACGAAAGTCAAACCAAGCATGCCTTGTTTCTTCAAGTTAGTTTCATGAATCCTTGCAAAGGACTTTACGATGACTGCACTTACTCCAAGATGTCGCGGCTCCATGGCGGCGTGCTCTCTGGAAGAACCCTCACCGTAATTATGGTCTCCAACAACAATGGATGGAACGCCTGCGGCTTTGTAAGCTCTGGCAGTCGCAGGAACTTCGTCCTTAGATCCATCAAGTTGATTTACAACCTCGTTGGTAGCTTGGCCAAAAGCATTAATTGCTCCAATCAAGCAATTGTTAGAGATGTTGTCTAAGTGACCGCGATATCGCAACCAAGGACCAGCCATTGAAATGTGGTCCGTTGTGCATTTACCAAATGCCTTGATCAATAGTTTAGCTCCAGTGATATTTTGGCCATCCCAAGGTTCAAACGGAGAAAGTAGTTGAAGTCTTGAAGAGTCAGGGCTGACGTCAACGCTGATGGAAGTTCCGTCGGCCATCGGTGCCTGGTAGCCAGGGTCTTCTACATCAAATCCATTTGGCGGAAGCTCATGTCCAACCGGTGGATCAAGTTTTACTTCCTCTCCATTCTCATTCGTCAACGTGTCAGTAATCGGATTGAATCCTAAGTTACCGCTGATTGCAATCGCCGCCACCATTTCAGGTGAGGTAACGAAGGCATGCGTATTGGGATTCCCGTCTGCTCTTTTAGAGAAGTTTCGATTAAATGAATGAACGATTGTGTTCTTCTCCTCTTTGTCTGCCCCAGCACGCGCCCATTGTCCGATGCAAGGACCACAAGCATTGGTAAATATTTTCGCTCCGATATCTTCAAATATTCTCAAGTAGCCGTCTCGATCAACAGTATAGCGTACTTGCTCTGATCCAGGATTGATTCCGAATTCTGCCTTGGGTCTAAGTCCTTTCTCGACCGCCTGCTTTGCGATGGACGCCGCACGTGAAATGTCTTCGTAGGATGAATTGGTACAAGAACCGATTAGACCCCATTCGACATCCATTGGCCACCCATTTTCAATTGCCCGATCCCTCATTTCACCAACTGGCGTTGCCAAGTCAGGAGTAAAAGGTCCATTTACATGAGGCCCAAGTTTTGATAGATTGATCTCGATGACTTGATCAAAATACTGTTCCGGATTTGCATATACTTCTGCATCTCCAGTAAGGTGCTCTGCGACCTCGTCTGCCATTCCCACAACATCTTCTCTTCCTGTCGCATTGAGATATCTTCTCATGCTCTCATCATATCCAAAGGTCGAAGTGGTTGCACCGATTTCAGCGCCCATATTGCAGATGGTTCCTTTCCCCGTTGCAGAAAGAGATTCAGCACCATCACCAAAATATTCTACAATACAGCCAGTTCCACCTTTCACGGTGAGAATTCCAGCCACTTTTAAGATGACATCTTTCGGGGCTGTCCAACCGTTCAATTTACCAGTAAGCTTCACTCCGATCAGTTTTGGAAATTTCAATTCCCACGGCATTCCTGCCATCACGTCAACGGCGTCGGCACCACCAACTCCAATGGCTACCATTCCAAGTCCACCGGCGTTCACCGTATGGCTATCTGTCCCGATCATCATTCCGCCTGGGAAGGCATAGTTTTCTAAAACAACTTGATGAATAATCCCAGCTCCAGGCTTCCAAAAACCTATGCCGTATTTGTTTGATACAGATGACAAGAAGTTAAAAACTTCATTGTTCTTATTGATTGCATCCTGAAGATCACCATCGGCACCTATTCGAGCCTGAATAAGGTGATCACAATGAACCGTAGAAGGAACAGCTACCCTATCCTTTCCAGCTTGCATGAATTGTAGCAACGCCATTTGTGCAGTTGCATCTTGCATAGCGACTCGGTCCGGCGCAAAATCCACATAGCTTTTACCTCGCTCAAACACTTCGCTAACTTCTCCATCCCAAAGGTGAGTGTAGAGTATTTTTTCAGTCAAGGTCAAAGGCTTGTCTAGCGCCTTTCGTGCCGCAGCTACTCGCTCAGGGAACCTAGCGTAAACAGCCTTTATCATGTCAAGATCAAAAATCATCTCTAGCGTTTTAGTTTCTCGTTCTATGTCTTATTAAACAAAAAAGGGAAGCATGAGCCTCCCTTTAATCGTATTTTATGTGAGCATCAACTTATTCACCCACTACTTCGAATGCAACAGTCTCAATTACATCCTTGTGGAATAAAATTTCTGCTTCGTATTCGCCAACGGTCTTGATTGGTTCAGCCTTGATCTTAATGTTCTTGCGATCAATTTTGAATCCCATCTTGATCATCTCTTCAGCCAACTGAATGTTGTTAACTGAACCGAAAATCTTGCCTGACTCACCAACTTTAGCACCAATCTGAATGGTCATTTCCTTCAATCGATCTGCATCAGATTGAGAAGCTGCTCTCTCTTTCTCAACCTTTTGAGCTCTTTGACGAACTGTTTCCTCGTGCATTTTTCTTGCTGGTCCTGTTGCCAGTACTGCAAAGCCTTGTGGAATCAAGTAATTTCTTCCGTAACCTTCCTTTACGCTAACTAGGTCATCCTTGTAACCCAAGTTATCGACGTCTTTCTTTAGAATAATCTCCATGATACCTCGAATTATTTTAGCATGTCAGTTACGTATGGCATCAAGGCCAAATGACGTGCTCTTTTAACTGCCTGAGAAACTTTCCGCTGATACTTCAGGGATGTTCCAGTTACGCGACGAGGAAGAAGTTTTCCTTGTTCATTTACAAAACGCATCAAGAAATCAGCGTCTTTGTAGTCGACATATTTAATACCCGTCTTCTTGAACCAACAGTACTTTTCTTTCTGCGTTTCAATTTGTATCGGGGTTAAGTATCTAATATCTTCTGCCATGACTTATTCTGCTTTAGCGGTTTTCTTATTTCTTCGGCTTTCAGCAAACTCAACGTGTGCCTTTTCCATCTTCACAGTTAAAAACCTCATTATTCGCTCATCACGGATGAATTCCGTTTCAAGCGGCTTGATGGCAGTAGCATCTGCTTCGAATTCGAGCAGGTGATAAAACCCAGTGGACTTCTTCTGGATAGGATAGGCTAATTTTTTTAGCCCCCAGTTTTCTTGATGAAGCACTTTAACGTTCTGCTTCTTAAGAAAACCAACATACTTCTTAACTGCTTCCTTTGTCTGGTCCTCAGACAAAACGGGAGTTAGAATGAAAACAGTTTCATATCGATTCAACATAATTTTTCTTTTTGCTTTTCAAAATGGGGCGCAAAGATACAAACTATCCGAACAGATACAAGCGAGCTGACCAACTGTTTACACGAGGCTCTACTTCGATTTGAAATTTATCGCTGAATGGTAACTGGTACATCGAGCCATTCGTTTCGAAGTCCAACTCGAATAATGTACTGTCCGTTGCTCAAATTATCCGGAATACTCAGCTCCTGAATATGACTTCCATTTGGCGTTAAGGTCATGACTCGCTTGCCATTCATATCCATCATATTGATCTTGAGAGGAGTTTCCTTCGACTTATCGAGCTGAAGAAATATGCTCTCGCTCGCTGGGTTAGGATACACTGCTAGGCCATCCTCTGCAACTATTTCTTCGACGTTGGTAGGCCATATTTTAGCTTTAGCATCATCCTCACCATCACAACCACTATTGTCTGTAACAGTGCAGGTATAAGTACCAGAGATATACACGTCAATGGTTTGGGTAGTTGCCCCTGTATTCCATAAATATCCTGAGAATCCGGCTGGTGCCTTCATAGTGACTGGAGCTAGACCCGAACCGCCCGTGACATTCGGTTCTGGGTTTGGTACCACAGCTGTAATAGACGCTGTGCCAACTCCTTCGCAATCATTGAAATCCGTCACCGTGACGCTTACAGTGGTTACCCCACTCACTTGAAATACCTGTCCTGTGGATCCATCATGCCAGAGATAGCTTTGATAACCCCCACCGGCGTTGAAGAGAAAAGTGGCCCCATCACAAAGAACTGTATCTCCCATTCCAACTATTGGATTTGGATTTACCTCTAAGTCCACTTCGTCTGACCCTTCACATCCGTTGCTATTTGTAACTGTTACAGAATAAATACCTGGAGTCGTAACTGTAATCATCTGCCCCGTTGCTCCTGTGCTCCAATCATAGAGTGCGAAGCCGGAACCTGCGTCCAAAACATAATCGCCACAAACGGTCGAATCTGGACCTAGGTCAACGACTGGCGCTGGATTGAATACGAATGTCGCAGCACCAGAAACGCTTCCACTGTCTGTAGGGCAACCTGTAGAGTCTTGAAGATAGCTAATCGTATAAGTTCCTGATTGTGTAATTGGAGCCGTGAATGGACTTGAAACTCCAGATACATATGTTGGTGAAGTGCCATTTGTGTATTGGACATTCCAAGGTCCAAAACCTGTAAAATTGAAAGTCAACGTTGCAATATCACCTTCACAGAAATTTCCTCCTCCCGACACAGAGCCTCCCGGAATCCCATACATAGTCATTACTCCTGAGATCGAGTCATTTGCAGAATTCACATCCCCAGTATTATCGACGTAGGCATCGAGCGTCCATGTTCCGCCTTGAGAGGTATTAAAAGTGAGCAGATTGATTGTATCGCAACCACACACTGGAAGTGTATCCGAATAAGTGGTTGTAACACTGGTACCGTTAGTATCTAAAACTATATCGAATCCTGTTTTGGGATCAACACTAATATTGCATATTACCGCAGTAATATCATCCGCGCTGCTTCCACAAGCACTGTCCTGATAGGTCAAAGTCGTGAGGGCTATGTCATTCGACTCTGCTACCAAGATGTCATCAAATCCATACCCTTCTTGAGTCGCAGCGCCATCTGCTGAAAGTACATATCGGAAGAAGAGTGATGTATCTCCTTGATAGGCACTCAGACTATGCTTATAATAGGTCCAACCCGAGTTCGTCCCAGTCCATCCGTGTGAACTGTTAAGTGCATTAAAGGAACTTATCGATGAGCTATTGAACCAAGGTGAAGGTGAGCTTGACGAACCCAAAGTTGACCATGTAGCACCACTATCTGTTGAAACCTGCATGGTCGCCCCATCATCTGTCGTTTCAATATCAAAAATTCCTTGAAATCTAACTACTGGATCTTCTAGTGGTGAGAGATCAAACTCTGGGCTATTTACATAACTGAACTCATCATTGTTATAGTCTCCGTCCAAATCAGTAACCCACGCATTGTCCTCTTCACCTGCCGCGCTAATGAATGTATTGTCTGGCTCTCCAAGCTCCCATGAGTTTAGGATTCCACCATCAGACCAAGATCCGTCGCCATTTTCAAAACCTTCGCAGTATGGATACTCGCTTACCTCTGCCGGTGTATAATATACTTCGATCCGAGAAATACTTCCACTACCTTGATAGCCAACTCCCCAAATTAAAGGAGCTTGATTACTGACAATACTACTTTGATAACCAAATCTTTGGATTGAAACTGTGTAGCCTAAGATGCTCGAATTAAATGATCCCGTTCCATAGGCATTCGAATTATTTGATCCGTTTACCGTGGCTCCAAATATTCCGATAGTATCACCTGCGTTGATCAGAACATTACAATCGTAAATCTGACCATATGGTGCACTGTTCGTGTATAAGTATGTATCAAAATTCGACGACTGCGAACCAAAGGCAATTGGCATGGGGTCATTGATCTTCACTATTTGAAAACACTGATTGCCATTATTCGTACTTCCTACAGGTACTCGAAGACCAACAATTTTAAACGACACAGGAGCTACGAACCAAAACCCTCGTACTGCTCCAGTGTAGGTTGATCCAATCCCCGGCATCGGCATTACTTGTTGAGACCAAAGTTGGGTTGGAACAAGTAAAATTGAAAGAAAGAATAGAACGTAGAGCTTTTTCATAATGAGTGAATTTGTAGACAAATATTGCTAATTCATCTATGAAAGTCAACTGGTCAAAGGCAATACTTCAAATATCACTGGGTTATTCGGTAACCACTGTCAATACAGCTTCGAGGATATCCGAATCCGTAATTCCCTTAATAATATAGTTCCCTGAAGGTATATGATCGGGAAGAGACAAGACTTGATTTAATTTTGTGTCCACCGGAACATAAGACATCACCAGAATTCCGTTAATATCCACCATTTCGATACGCGTAATTGGCCCTACATCGGTCGAGCTCATTACCGTAATCTGAGATGAGGCGGGGTTCGGGTAAACTGCAAAACCCTCCTGGGCAACTATGTCTTCGACACCGACAGGCCAAATCTTTGCCTTTGCATCATCGGAGCCTTCACAGCCATTATTGTCGGTGACTGTACACGTATAAGTTCCTGAAACATATACGTCGATCGTCTGTGTCATTGCGCTGTTGTTCCATAGATAACCGCTGAATCCAGCAGGAGCGCTCATGGTTACTGGCGCAAACCCAGATCCTCCTGTTACATTCGGTTCTGGATTAGCGACAACCGCAGTAATCGACGCTGTACCAATTCCTTCACAGTCATTGAAGTCCGTGACTGTCACGCTAACAGTTGTTACTCCACTAACTTGGAACACTTGTCCGGTGGAGCCATCATGCCATAAATAGCTCGCATATCCACCTCCTGCATTGAACAGGAATGTACTTCCGTCGCAGAGGACGGTATCATTCATTCCAACAACTGGATTAGGATTAACTTCTAGATCGACCTCATCTGACCCATCGCAGCCGTTAGTATCGGTTACTGTGACAGAATAAATGCCCGGTGATGTAACTGTAATCATTTGAGTCGTTGCTCCCGTGCTCCAATCATAAACTGAGTAGCCTGAACCAGCGTCTAGTTGATAATCTCCGCAGACTGTAGAGTCTGGCCCTAGATCAATTACCGGTGCAGGATTAAATACAAATGTTGCTTCTCCCGTGACACTTCCACTGTCCGTTGGACAACCTGTTGAGTCTTGCAAATAACTAATGGTGTAGGTTCCCGATTGGGTGATTGGCGCCGTGAATGGTGAGGTCACTCCAGCGACATACGTCGGGGTAGACCCATTGGTATATTGCACGTTCCATGGACCAATTCCTGTGAAGTTCATTGTTAAGGTGGCCACATCACCTTCACAGAAGTTACCACCGCCGGAAACAGAACCACCAGGAATACCATACATGGTCATCATTCCAGTTAAGGTGTCATTTGACGAATTAACGTCTCCAGTGTTATCAATAATCGCTTCTAATTGCCAAACTCCACCTTGAGAAGTATTAAAACTTAATAATTCCATGGTGTCGCAAGCACACACCCCAAGGGTATCGCTGTATGTATTTGAGACTGTCGTCCCATTAGTATCTAGGTCGACATTAAATCCTGAAAGGGGAATAACACTGTTGTTACAGATGACTCCAGAAATTACGTCAACTGTACTTCCACATTGCGAATCAGGGTAAATCAATTCTACAATCATTAAGTCATTGGATTCTGCGACGATGATATCGTCGAAGGCAAATCCTTCTTCGGTTACTGCCCCATCAGCGCCCATGTACCAACGAAACATAATGTTAGTATCCCCAGCATAAGCGGAGACGCTATGCGCCATTTGAACCCAAGAAGACGAACCAGACCATCCATGCAAACTGTTCAGCAGATTGAACGATTCGACATTGGAAGTGTTAAACCAATTGCCAGGTGAAGACGTGGATCCTAAAGTTGCCCATGTAGTACCACTATCAGTCGACACTTGAAAGGTGGCTCCATCATCTGGGGTCTCAATATCATATGTGGCCATAAATCTAATTTCTGGATCGATCAAGTCTGTAAAATCAAATCGAGGACTACCCACGAAGCTTCCTTCGTCATTGTTATAGTCTCCATCCACATCGGTAACCCAAGCATGCGTGGAACTTGAGGCATTTGCGATGAAGGTGTTGTTGGGCTCGTCATGCTCCCATGTGCTCAAAACCCCTCCTGTTGCATATTGTCCGTCGCCATCTTCAAAGTCTTGACAGTATGGGAATTGATCCACATAGGGTAGAGAATACACCACGCGTCCGTTGTATTGACGAACTGAGAACCCAGGACTAGGAGAGTTTCCTCCATATCCAACATTCGTCCCATTTGTTACTGTGATCACACCATCCGTAAATGACGTTGCGTTTCCAGTTGCATATGTCGTATAAGCGACTCCGCTTCCTGAGGCCATCCCAATGTAAAAACCGTATTCCTCGCCACCGGGAATCAACAAATTCAAATCAAAAGGAATCGGCTGAATCGCCGCTCCGGCGAATGCAGTTCCGACAGGTGTAGTTGAAGTTGGCCCCAATTCTGTCCACCCATTTGTCGAATTAATGGTGGGAGCTCCGTTTATCGGAGAAGTGTTGTACCAAATAGAAATATTTAATGCCGAAGCCGAATAGAAAGTGCACCACAACGTATCAATGATCACTGCTTGGTTTGCTTCAACGTTGAACGTTATCCCTCCAGACCCGTTGTTAGTAGTCAAAGGTGGACTCGTTGTTACCGATCCTGCTTGAGAATAGGTTTGAGAGGAAAAAAGAATCAACAATCCAACCAAAAGTATGGCTGGATAATAAGTAGGTCGAAGTGACTTCATGCGAAAATATTTTCGAACAAGATATTAATTCATCCAGAGAGTTTACAAACTAGTCGATAAAATTAAGCCTCTGTCGAAGCTTACTTCACTACGCTAAGCATCTCCTCTTTGATCAGACCATCTTTAGAGATTCTAATAATGTACTGACCTGCAGAAACAAGCTCGCCGATCGTAAACAGCTGTTCAGATGAACCATTAGGAACGATACTCTGAACAAGCTTCCCATCCATGCTTAAAAGCTGGATTGACTCGGGTGCAACAAATGCATCCGAAAACACCAACGTCAACTGATCTGATGCCGGGTTCGGGTACACTGCAAAACCATTTTCAGAGGCGATCTCATCAACGTTCAGAGGCCAAATTTTAGCCTTCGCATCATCTTCTCCTTCACAACCGCTAGCGTCTGTGACCGTACAGGTATAAGTTCCGGACACATATACATCGATGGTTTGAGTTGTCGCACCTGTGTTCCATAAATACGCCGAATACCCTGCCGGCGCCTTCATCGTTACTGGAGCCAATCCTGAGCCACCCTTTACATTCGGATCTGGGGTAGGAACCACTGCCGTAATAGACGCTGTCCCAACTCCCTCGCAGTCATTAAAATCCGTGACAGTCACACTCACGGTTGTTAATCCACTAACCTGGAAAACTTGTCCCGTAGACCCATCATGCCATAGGTAGCTTTGATAACCACCCCCTGCGTTAAATAAGAATGTTCCTCCTTCGCATAGAACGGTGTCTACGATTCCTACGATAGGATTTGGATTCACTTCCAGGTCCACTTCGTCTGACCCTTCGCAGCCAAATCCATCAGTAACCGTTACGGAGTAAATTCCTGGTGTTGTTACAGTCAACGTCTGGGTTGACGCACCCGTACTCCAATCGTAAAGTGCGAAGCCCGATCCTGCGTCGAGAAGATAATCACCGCAGACTGTTGAATCTGGTCCAAGGTCAACTACAGGGGCCGGATTGAATACGACTGTCGCAGAACCTGAAATGCTTCCACTGTCGGTGGGGCATCCGGTCGAATCTTGTAAATATGTAATCGTATAAGTTCCAGACTGAGTCACATTGGCTGTAAACGGAGTCGTAACTCCAGCCACGTACGTTGGTGTTGTCCCATTCGAATACTGAAGATTCCATGGAGTAGCACCTGTTAAGTTGAACGTAAGCTGAGCAATGTCTCCTTCGCAGTAATTACCTCCTCCTGTAATCGATCCACCTGGAATTGCCCAAGCAGTCTTTGTGGTGATAATTGAATCATTCGCTGAATTTACATCACCTGTGTTGTTTACATAAGCTGTGACATTCCATGTGCCTCCAGCCGCTGTGTTCATGTCTATGAGTTCAATCGTATCGCAACCACAAATCGCGAGAGTGTCACTATAATTGATTGTGGCCGAAGTGCCATTGGTATCAATGACCATACTGAACCCAGTCTTTTCCTCAATACTGACGTTACAAATCGAGGCTAAAATCGTACTCGATGATGTACCGCAAACGCTATCCGCGTAGAACAATGAGGTTAAAGAAATGTCATTGGATTCTCCGATTATAATATCGTCAAATGCAAAACCTTCTTCAGTTACGGCACCATCAGCAGATATTACATATCGGAAGAAAACCGAGGTGTCAGCAACATATGAAAGGAGGCTGTGCCGCATGTCTGACCAACCGCTGCTGGAACCTGTCCAGCCATGACTGCTATTAAGCGAATTAAAAGAAGAAATGGTCGAACTGTTGTACCAAGGTGACGGTGAACTGGCCGAACCTAGCGTAGTCCACGTGAATCCACTATCCGCAGATAGTTGAAATGTTGCCCCATCGTCCGTAGTCTCAATATCATGATTTACTTGAAACCGAACCATTGGATCAACCAGTGCGGTTAAATCAAATTCAACGCTTTGTACACTACTAAGCTCGTCGTTGTTGTAGTCGCCGTTCAAATCCGTGACCCAGCACTTATCACCAGAAGCTGCCGAACTTATGTTAGTATTATTAGGTTCGCCATGTTCCCATGTCGGTAATATCCCAGCAACATTGAAATTTCCATCATCATCTTCAAAACCTTGACACCAAGGAAATTCATCGACAATCAATGTACTGTAATACATTTCAATCCTTGAGATTTGGTAGGCATTTTCGCTCCAAATATTTTGAGGGTTTGTAGTCTGCAAATTGTATTGCATTCCCATCCTGGAAAGGGTCAAATTCTCACCCAAAATTTGCGTCGACCAGTTGGCCTGACCATAAGAGTTCGTTCCTCCACGAGATCCCATGACGGCAATCCAATCTCCTTGATAAATGGGGATACTGACCGGCAACACATTATTTCCAGCAATATTTTGAAACAATGCCAGTGTGGTAAAATTATTTGTGGTGGTGGGATAGGCCAGAGGTGCTCCTGAATTAAACCTCAGCACGGCAACGCTCTGGTTTGCGGTGCTCGCCGTAGTTGGAACTCGTAATCCAACAATTAGAAAATCAACTGGCGCCTGGAAATAATACCCCCGTGTATTGCAACAATAAGTTGCCGCTTGAGATGGCAGCTGCATCAATGTTTGACTTTTGAATGCATCGGTGAAAAGAAAAATGGAGAAAGCTGTGAGGAGTAGTGCTTTTCGCATGGCTAGTTTGATTAGTGATTCAAACAAATATTACCATTAATTCTCATTCTTCCTAATTTAACAACTGAAGCAGAGGAATTTAGATCTTAATAAATATTCGTGACACAATATCCTTAAAACTCAGATCAGATTTTACTTTTGGAATTCATGTCAGCAGAAGAAAGCTTCATCGTTTCCGCTCGGAAATATCGTCCAGCCATTTGGCACGAAGTAATTGGTCAGGATGCAATTACAGAAACGCTCCAGAAGTCCATTGAACAGGACCATTTGGCGCATGCCTATCTTTTCTGTGGTCCAAGAGGAGTGGGGAAAACAACCTGCGCCAGAATATTTGCCAAGGAAATTAACCTCAGCGAAGAACACACGGAGGACGAGGACTTTTCGTTCAATATTTTTGAACTCGATGCTGCTTCGAATAACAGCGTGAATGACATTCGATCTTTAACGGATCAGGTCAGAATCCCACCACAAATTGGCGAATACAAAGTGTACATCATCGACGAGGTTCACATGCTGTCAACACAGGCTTTCAATGCTTTTCTGAAAACCTTGGAGGAGCCTCCAAAACATGCGATATTCATTCTCGCAACGACGGAGAAACACAAAATAATTCCCACGATACTCAGTAGATGTCAGATCTATGATTTCAACCGTATCGGTGTCGAAGAAATTGTAAAACACCTCACTGTAATTTGCGAAAAAGAAAGTGTTGAATTCGAAGAAGAGGCACTACATGTTATTGGTCAGAAAGCTGATGGAGCGCTTCGCGATGCTCTTTCAATATTCGATCAACTGTCCAGTTTCACAAATGGAAAATTGACGTACCAAGACGTATTGAAAAACCTCCATGTTCTTGACTACGACTACTATTTCAAGACAGTTGATCATCTATTTGCTCAAGAATATGCTGAGGCCCTCGTAGTACTAGATGACATTCTCAAACAAGGTTTTGACGGCGGTCATTTCCTGAATGGTTTAGGAAGCCACCTAAGAGATTTACTTGTTTGCAAAGACCCTAAGACTCTCTCTTTGCTTGAAGTTGGAGACTCGGTTAAAAAGCGATACCATGAGCAATCGCAAAAGGTTGATGCCGCGTGGATCATTGAAGCTCTGAAAGAAATAAATCAAGGCTCATTTAAATTCAAGGCGAGCACAAATCAACGTCTCCTTCTTGAGGTTTCACTCTTGTCCCTTGCATCATTGGGCCTTGAAAAAAAAAAGCTGATTGAGAGACCAATTCTCCAAGCCAGCAAACCGCCACCTTCCAAAAAAGAAGTAATCGAAAAGCCTCAGCTGGATGAGCGGGTTTCAGAGGTAGAGCTTGAAAAACCGTCGCCTGAAGTAGCGGTTGAATCGAATGAAAAAGCTAAAGATCCTGAACCAGAAGCTATAGCAGCTGATCAAAGTACCGACGCACCCTCGGTACAATCTGAGGAACCGGCCGTCGTAGAGGAACCGGCTCCTGAACCCATTCGTCCTTCTGCTTCTACTAACAAGAAGAAAACACGTCTCGTATCACTCAGAATCGATGCTGGCGACGAAGACTCTTCTACAACCTCGATGTCAGAAGAGGTGAAAAGGGTCATTGATCGTGAAGGCATAAGTCTCGAAAGAGCATGGAGTGATGTCTGCGAGCGACTCAAAGAGCAGAGGCGTAGCACGCTTCACAGCATCATGACCAAAAATGCTTCAAACATTGTCGAAGCAGATAAAGAAATACGCGTTGCCTTGGCTCATGAGGTTGATGAAGAAGAGTTCTCTACTTTTAAAACAGATCTGTTGTTCGAGTTAAGACAATTGACCAACAACCCAGAATTAGAACTTCGTACATATCGAGAAGAAATTAAACTCGACACAAAACTTTTTCACTCAAAGGAAAAATTTGAGCACCTAGCAAAAAAGAACCCTTCACTCAATAAGCTGAAGAAGGATTTTGACCTCGATATCAGCTTCTAAACCCAAACATCACATTATGAAAATCATTAAGATAATTCCCTTCTTTCTTTTTGCCCTCCTACTTGGATGCAGCGGAGGTGGAGAAGTTGCTGAAGAGACTTCAAAATATGCTTATCAAAGTTTAGAGAACGATCCGTTTGGACTTCGGATTTACACTCTTGACAATGGACTAAAAGTCTACATCTCCGAAAATCACACTGAACCCAGAGTGCAAACAAACATTGCGGTTAGAACCGGAAGTAAGCACGACCCTGCAGACGCAACGGGTTTAGCGCACTATCTGGAGCACATGCTCTTCAAAGGCACTTCCCAGATTGGATCTTTGGATTGGGAGAAAGAAAAGCCCTTGCTTGACCTAATTTCAGATTTATACGAGCAACACCGAGACACCGATGATTTAGAAGCAAGAAAGGCAATCTACATGCAGATTGACAGCGTCTCCAACCTCGCCGCCGACTATGTCGCCACCAACGAATACGACAAGATGATCAGCGGACTCGGAGCTCAAGGAACGAACGCTTATACGAGCAACGAAAGAACCGTGTACATCAACGATGTGCCGAGTACGGAACTTGAAAAATGGTTGGCAATTGAGGCAGAAAGATTTGGAGAACTAGTGCTCCGTCTCTTTCACACGGAATTAGAAACTGTGTATGAAGAGTTTAACAGAACGCAAGACAGTGATCGCCGCCAAGCTTATTACAAGCTCATGCAAATGATGTATCCCACCCATCCATACGGACAACAATCCACTATTGGAACCGGTGAGCATCTCAAGACGCCGAGTATGAAGAAAATTCATGATTACTTCAATCGTCGATACGCACCAAATAACATGGCAGTCATACTTGCAGGAGATCTGAACCCAGATGAGACTATTGAGCTCGTCGATAAGTACTTCGGGAGCTTTGCAAAAAGGGAAGTCGAAGAAATGCAGATGCCAAAAGAGGAACCAATTACGGAACCAATTGTTGCCGAGGTTACAGGTAGCGAAGCAGAGTTTGTGTCAATAAGTTTTAGGTTAGACGGAGTCGGATCTGAAGATGCGTTGTATGTTGAACTATTGAGCAGTGTATTGGCAAATGGAACGGCAGGATTGATTGATTTAAACCTCAACCAGAGCCAAAAAGTCCTTAGTGGCTATGCCTATGGGTCAGTCATGGAAGATTATAGCTCATTGTCAATGGGTGCCACTGCTCGTGAGGAGCAGACTCTTGACGAAGTACAAGATCTCTTGCTTGCCCAGCTCGACAGCGTTAAGGAAGGCAGATTTGAAGAATGGATGATCGACGCTGTTGTTCGCAAAGCCAAAAAAAGTCAGATGACTCAAATGGAATACAATTGGATTCGCGCATACGTTATATCGGACGCCTTCATATTGGATCAAGATTGGAAAGATGTTGTATCCCAGCATGACAGAATGCAAGCCATTACTAAAGATCAACTTGTGGAGTGGACCAAAAAGACATTTACAAACAACTACGTTGCCGTTCATAAAACCATCGGAGAGAAGAACACACATAAAGTCGAAAAACCCGGCATCACACCGATTGAAATCAACAGAGAAGATAATAGCTCATTCTATGCAAAAATTGATTCAATGGAATCGATGCGACTCGACCCTATCTTCTTGAATTACAGTGAGGATATCGATATGAGTACAGTCGGCTCTGAGATTCCTTTCAATTACGTGCAAAACGAGGAGAATGAACTCTTCTACCTGTACTACGTTTTCGACATGGGAAAAAACCACAACAAGCAGCTTCCTCTTGCGGTTGACTACTTGCCCTATCTAGGGACAAATGAAATGTCCCCTGCCGACGCACAAAAAGAACTCTTCAAACTCGGTGTTGATTTTAAGGTTTCAACCGGCACGGAAGGTGCAAACTTGGTCCTCTCTGGGTTGGAAGAGTCGCTTGAAGCTGGAGTTAAGTTTTTTGAAAATCTTTTAGCCAACGCCTTGGCAGATGAAGCGAGCTACAACCAAATGGTTAGCGGAATAACTAAAAAACGCGCGGATGCCAAGCTCGACAAGAGAAGAATATTGCGAAGCGGCATGAGGAACTATGCGCAGTATGGGGCAGTCAATCCATTTAATGACCTCCTCAGCGAAGAAGAATTACGATCAATTGATCCTAATGCATTGACCGACATGCTGCACGGGCTTACCAACTACGAGCACAAGATTCTCTTTTATGGACCCAACAGCAAAGAATCAGTTAAAAACATATTAACCCAACATCACAAAGTTCCGGAGCAGTTAACTCCAATTCCTGCACCGGCTGAATACCTCGAAATTGCAACAGACGAAAACAAGGTCTATTTCTGTAACTATGACATGGTTCAAACCGAACTTATGATGATCCATCGTGGAGATGAGTTCAATGTAGAATTAGTCGCTGAAGCGAATCTTTTTGCCCAATATTTTGGAGCTGGTTTGTCTTCTATTGTATTTCAAGAAATAAGGGAATCAAAAGCCCTCGCTTATTCTGCTTACGCGTACTACTCCAACCCTCAAAGGCACGATGATCATCACTATCTCAGAGGTTATATTGGTACACAAGCTGATAAATTGGGTGACGCGACTTCAGCATTGCTTGATTTAATGAGCACCATGCCCAAGGCTGAGCAACAATTTGGTCAGGCAAAAATTAGTGCTCTGAAGCAGATAGAAACCAATCGAACGACCGGACGAAATATCTTATGGAGTCAAATAAGAGCAAAAGATCTTGGGCTGGATTACGATCTAAACAGCAAGGTCTACCCTAGGCTCAAAGAATTATCTATTGATGACCTCGAAAGCTTCTTCAACGAAAATGTCAAGGACAGAACATATACCTACTTGGTCATTGGAAAACGTGAAGACACTGATATGGAAGCGCTAGAAGCGCTAGGACCTGTGAAGGAATTGTCATTGGAAGAATTGTTTGGCTACTGACAAGAGCATCCTATTTCATAAGCATTTCAGAGCGGCAGAATTCTACCTTTGCCGCTCTTTTTTATTATGATTATGGAAAGTACAAACCCCATCATTTACTACACGAAAACTGACGAGGCACCGGCCTTAGCTACACATTCATTTCTTCCGATTGTAAAAGGCTTTACTTCTCAAGCAGGAATCGACGTAGTGACGAAAGACATTTCACTTGCAGGACGCATTCTTGCTTTATTTCCAGATCGACTGAACAGCGATCAGTCAGTTTCTGATGCCCTCGCAGAATTAGGAGCACTGGCAAAAACTCCCGAGGCCAACATCATCAAACTGCCAAACATCAGTGCTTCCATACCTCAATTAAAAGCGGCAATCAAAGAGCTTCAGGATCATGGATTCCCAATTCCAGACTATCCTGAAGAAGCAATCAGCGATGATGATATAGAAATCAAGTCACGATACGATAAAGTAAAAGGTAGCGCCGTGAATCCAGTTCTGAGAGAGGGGAATTCAGATCGACGGGCACCGAAGGCCGTGAAGAATTACGCACGACAGAATCCTCACTCAATGGGTGTTTGGAGCGCTGAATCTAAATCTCACGTATCCCACATGGGAAGTGACGACTTTGCCTCCAATGAAAAATCCATTACGACCAATGAACCGGTCAAAGTAAGTCTGGTCTTTGTTCCAGAGAACGGTTCGGCAAAGACGCTAAAGGAGGTAGAATTGCTCGCCGGGGAAATTGCTGATGCAACGGTGTTGCGGAAAGATTCTTTGATCGGCTTTCTAGAAGAGCAAATTGCTGACGCTAAGGAGAAGGGAGTACTCTTCTCTCTACACATGAAAGCCACCATGATGAAGGTGTCAGATCCAATCATTTTTGGTCATGGAGTGCGTGCCTTTTTCAAATCGGTATTCGACACCCACGGCGAGACGTTGAGCCAACTTGGTGTAAATGTCAACAATGGCCTTGGAGATCTCTTGTCAAAAATTGAGTCCCTGGATTCATCCAAGAAGAATGAAATTCTTTCAGACCTCGAGAACTGTTTAAACGAAGGGCCGGATTTGGCCATGGTGAACTCAGATAAAGGAATCACCAATCTGCATGTTCCTAGCGATGTAATTATTGATGCCTCGATGCCCGCTATGATCCGCAATTCAGGACAGATGTGGAATGCCGAAGGCAAGGCTCAAGACACTAAAGCTGTGATTCCGGATGGAAGCTATGCACCAATCTATGATGCAACCATTGAATTCTGCCGGAAGAATGGCGCTTTGGATCCTACTACAATGGGTACCGTTCCCAACGTTGGATTGATGGCACAGAAGGCTGAAGAATATGGATCTCATGACAAGACGTTCGAAATGGATGCTGCTGGCTACATGAGAGTCGATGATCAAAATGGAAACACGTTGATGGAACACGCAGTCTCCGAAGGTGACATTTGGAGAATGTGTCAAGTAAAGGATGCGCCAATTCGTGACTGGGTAAAACTCGCGGTTTCAAGAGCCCGTGCCACGAACGATCCTGCAATATTCTGGCTTGATGAAAATCGAGCCCACGATGCTGAGCTGATTATAAAAGTGAAAAAGTACCTCAATGATCACGACATCTCAGGTCTCGATATTAGAATCATGTCTCCTGCAGATGCCACAACTTTCACTTTGGAACGAATCGTCAAAGGCGAAGACACGATATCGGTCACTGGAAATGTACTGAGAGACTACTTAACCGATCTCTTCCCAATTCTAGAAGTTGGAACAAGCGCTAAAATGCTGTCGATTGTACCGTTGATGAATGGCGGCGGTCTGTTTGAAACTGGAGCCGGCGGGTCTGCTCCAAAGCATGTTCAGCAGTTCAATGAAGAAGGACATTTGCGATGGGATTCCCTTGGAGAATTTTTAGCACTCGCCGTGTCGCTCGAGCACCTAGGAGACAAATACGACAACTCAAGAGCAAAGCTTCTCTCAAAGACGTTGGATGACGCCACGAGCGAATTCCTTTTAAAGGATAAATCCCCATCGCGAAAAGTGAATGAACCTGACAATCGAGGCAGTCATTATTACCTCTCATTGTACTGGGCTCAAGCATTGGCAAATCAAGAGGAAGATCTAGAAATGAAATCTCTTTTTGGAAGTCTTGCTATGAACTTAGCAGAGAATGAAGCAGCAATTATCAGTGAATTGAATGAAGCCCAAGGTGAAGCAGTAGACATCGGTGGATATTTTCATCCAAGCGATGAACTCGCGTCAAGTGCAATGCGACCTAGCAGCACTTTCAATTCTCTGATTTCTCAATTGGGTTAAAACTCGGATTGAAGTTCTCTGGATTTCCTCCAGTCTTATCTGCGTAGAATTCCTCAAAGGCCTTGATGTCCTCATCCCAATTTCCCGTAGTGTAGAAAGGTTCGTTCATGGTGATCAGTTTCAGCTTAAAGTCAATGGAGTGCATGACAACAGGTAAGCTGCTTTCATGAGCCACCCAATAAAACCCCCTCTTCCAGCACTCAACCCAGCTTCGTGTACCTTCTGGAGTGAATACAAGCTGCAAATACTCTTCCTCCGCCAAGTGTTTCTTGAGTAAATCAATGAGGTTGTTGTTCTGAGATCGATCGACTGGAATTCCTCCCGTCCATCTAAAAAACCATCCGATGCCCGGTTTGAAAAGGGTGTGTTTGATGAGGTATCTTGCTTTCAAACCATAAACATTGCGCGCTAGAATTCCCCAGACAAAGTCCCAGTTACTCGTATGTGGAGCCACGACAATAACACACTCCTTCAGGTCTTCTGAATAGGTGCCTTGAACAGTCCAACCGGCTAGCCAAAGCAGAAATTTCGAAATCAATCCCTTCATTTAAGCGTAATCATTTGACTGGGAAAATTTATCAAATATAAATTGGTCGTTGCTCTCGTAATCGCTGTGTACAGCCACCTCAAGTAGGATTTATCGATCATATCCTCCCGAAGATAACCAGCACTAAGAAATACATTTTTCCATTGACCTCCTTGGGACTTATGACAAGTTACTGCATATGCATATTTCACTTGAACAGCATTGTAGAACGGACTTTGGTAAAAGCGTTCATAAGGGTCATCTGCTTCAACGAGCCCTTCTGAAACAAATAAGGGATAAAGATTTTCAATTTGCTTTAGTGAAACGGAAGGTCCTTCGGCTCCCAGAGGATCAAGGAAAAGCCACATATCCATTTCTTGGCCATCAGAGCCATCGAGAATAATTTGAACCTCAGCGAACTTGCTTTCCCCTACTTCAATAACTTGATGTATTCGCTCGACTGTTAGCATGTCGCCGTTGGCAAGAAAAGCACTCTTCTGCCATTTCAGCTTCCAGAAATAATTGTTTTTGACAATCATCAATCGATCTCCCGCTTCTAGGATGGATTCTCGATAGTGAATGGACTGCCTAATCTGTTGGTTAAACATGTTCGCCTCCTTATTGGATCGGCATATAATAATGCTCTCTTGAGCTGCGCTTCCTGAAAGGCATGATTCCAGCTTATCCTGGAGATCATAAGGATCGAGATGAACCACGTCCTCGGATTTATCTACTTGGAGCTCCACTTGTCCAAACGAATCATTGTTCAGTTGGTCTCGAAGCGTTGTTGCATTCTCAAGAATTAGTGATCCTTGTTGCTGTCTGGCTACCTCGGTTAAAACCGCTGTGAAGGTCTTTGCTCCGGTTTTGATATCGACTTCCTCTTTGTTTAAAGAGGGACTCAAATCACTTCCAACGGGAGGAAGCTGAGCGTCATCGCCAATGAAAATAATACGGCATTTTGTACCCGACTGAACGTAGGCGATCAAGTCATCAAGCAATGATCTTCCCTGCCAATCATCGGCATTATAACCGCCAATCATCGAGGCTTCATCTACAATGAAATAGGTGTTCTCAGAAGTGTTCCTAGCCATAGACATCTTGAACCTTCCATCATCCCCTTGCTTCACAGAATAGATCCGACGATGAATGGTGGAGGCGGGTAAGTTCGAGTGCGCGCTTAGGACTTTGGCCGATCTGCCTGTTGGGGCAAGAAGGACGGTCTTGCGTTGGTGGGTTCGCAACCAATTAATCAGTCCCGCCATCAACGTTGTTTTACCGGTTCCGGCATAACCCAAAAGAATGAATGCCGATTGTTTGTCCCCGAAGAAGAAGAATTCATGCAATACTTCAAGGGCGTGAATCTGGCCTGCTTTTAGGTCATGTTCGATGTGTTTCGATACCTCTTCTAAAAAGACCTTTAAACTGAGCATTTCGACCGTAAAATAGACTTAATAATCAGGTGATACGAATAATTTCCTAGCATTGATAAAATTGTAGATTTGCGGACTTAGACACAGACTATGCAACTGGATGTACATTATCAAGAGTCTTATTCGAGAGGACAATTGTTACTCAGAAGTATTTTAGGTTTCATCTACCTATTTCTCCCTCACAGCCTTCTTCTTGGCCTCTTTGGAATCTGGTCTGGAATTCTCCAATTCATTTCTTTTTGGATGATTGTTTTCACAGGCAAATTCCCCGAAAGCTTTTTTGATTTCCAGGTTAAAATGATGAGATGGAATCTCAGAGTAATGACTAGGTATTATAACCTCTCTGATGGTTATCCTGCCTTCGGAATAAATGGAACTGATGATACTCTAAATTTTGAAGTTGAATATCCAGAGAACTTATCTCGCTCTACGGCACTAGCCAAAGCCCTATTTGGATGGATATACGTAGGCATCCCACATGGGATTTACCTTCTCGGATACTCTATAGCTTGTTCGTTTGCGTCCCTATGGGCGTTTTTCGTCGTGCTTTTCACGGGTACTTATCCTAAAAACATTCACACATTCATCGTAGGATTCCTTCGGTGGTCTTATCGAGTTAATCTGTATTTGTCCTACATGACGGATGACTATCCTCCTTTTACTGGAAAGCAAAACCCAAGCGAAAGCAGTTCATTGCGATTTCATACGGTCAAGGATACGCTCAGGTTAATGCCCGCGATAGCGTTCATCTCGATTGGTTGGATTCTCTTGATTTTCTCTGGTCAAACATTCCAAAATGAAAAGTTCGTTTTAGCCTCATTTGCCGTGTTCACTGCTGGGGTGTTCGTACTCTTTTACTCTACAAGAGAACTCACCAAGATTCAGAAGTATTCGTTTAGTGGCATCTCGCTCTTGTTGGTCGTGTGGTTGGCTTTTTCAAGTTTCAATTCAATTCGGAAACCGATTGAATTTCAAAATGAAAAGGAAAAGCGTTATGAGCATGTGGTTCAGCGCCTAAAAGACATCCGTACCGCAGAACTGGCCTACAAAGCGACATACCATACGTATCAAGGAAATATTGACTCATTAGTGCACTTTGTTAAAAATGATTCTCTGCTGTTCATCAAAGCATTTGGTGAAGTTCCGGACACGATGACTTTGGAAGCCGCAATCAAAGCTGGAATTGCCTCTCGAGATACTGTGTACGTTAACGCACAGGATAGCCTTTTTGGATCTCAAGACCCCACGGATAGAGCACATCCATTCAATGTCGATTCTTTATCTACTGTTCCGTTTACAGGAGGTGCCATATTCGCATTAGAAGCAGGAAGCGTCATGCGATCCAGCGTTCGTGTCCCCGTATTTCAGGCGACGGATACTAAGCCATTCGATACAAGAGACATATTGCAAGTAGGATCAATGAACGATCCGAAGACTAACGGAAACTGGGAATAACTCCTGACGTGAAATCCGTAGCCGAAAAACTAGAATTTTTTGATCTAAGTTTCACCGACGAACCTGCATCGTACTACTATCTGATAGTTGAGTTAGATGACTCAAGAGTCAAATTGATGTGGTATCACTTGTCTAAAAACCTCGTCACTGGGTTTGCAACATATCCACTTGAGAACGAAAGCTTCGATCAATGGTTGAAATCAAATCCCCAATTAAAGTCTGACTACAAGGAGGTCATCGTCTGCGTGAGGACGGACAATTATCTTTTGAATCCGCGAGGCTTAGTGGATGGAACGGATCACGAGATATTTACTGTGACGAACACGTTGGATACCGAACGAGATGCCCTCCGGTCGTTTCGATTGGTCAACGTAAAAGCTGATTATGCTTTCCCTATTTCGAAACGAACGGATGAAGCCATTCACAGCGCCTTCAGTCATTTGAGAATCATTCCTCATACCGCTCCAATGGTCGAGCGAACATTTAACCTTCTCCAATCCAGACAGACGAAAACCCTGCTCAAGGCACACGTCAATACAGACAGCGTAGACATCCTTGCATTCAAGGAAGGGAAGCTGCTCCTTGTCAATTCCTACTTCCAAACGACCAAGGAAGACATTGCATATTACGTCCTGTATGCAGCTGAAATATTGGACTATAATCCAGAACAAGACATTTTAGAAGTAAGTGGAGACGTAGATATGGGTGACGAATCTTGGAATCTGCTTTCTGAATACTGGAAAAGGCTTGAGCTTGTGGCTCCTTTGGATTCGGTAAAAGTTAGCCCGGCCCTCCAAGGATATGATCCCGCTCGATTTGACTACCTCACTCATGCTCTGCTATGCGTATCGTAGGCGGCACATACCGAGGACGTAGATTCAGTGCACCCAATAACATTCCTGCCAGGCCTACAACGGACTATGCCAAGGAATCCCTCTTCAACATTTTAAGCAACCGCATTGACTTTGACGAAGTCAAGGTCTTGGATCTATGTGCTGGTATTGGTAGTATTTCGTTCGAATTCGTTTCGAGAGGAGTTGAAGATATCACGAGTGTTGACATTGACTATCGTTCTGTGAAATGGCTACAAAAACTACGTTCGGAATTTAGCATTGACAACTGGAAGATTGAAAAATCAGATGTACATAAGTGGCTTATTAAGAATCAAGAGAACTTCGATCTAATATTCGCCGACCCACCCTTTGATTTTGAAAGCTACGTCGAGCTGATCGAAAAAGCGTTTGAAAAACTTAGTAACAAAGGATTGCTGGTAGTTGAGCATAGAAAAAATCTCAGTTTCAAAGAACATCCGAACTTTGCAGAGAATCGGACTTATGGAGAAGTGAGCTTCTCCTTTTTCCAGACCTCTTAAAAATGAAGACAGCAGTATTTCCTGGGACCTTCGATCCTTTTACTTTAGGACATGAGTCCATCGTCAGAAAGGCAATCCCATTATTCGACAAAATCGTCGTGGCCATCGGGATCAATTCAACTAAAAGTGCCCACTTTGAACTGAACAAAAGAGTTGAGTGGATAAACCAAACGTTCAGCGATGCTCCACAAGTTGAAGTTGGGACCTACGAAGGGCTGACAGTAGACTTTTGTCTAGAAAAGAATGCAGAATACATATTAAGGGGTTTAAGAAACCCAACAGACTATCAGTATGAAAGCTCGATTGCGCAGATGAACCATGCAATGCAGCCAGGCATCACCTCTGTCTTTCTTGTGTGTGATCCTGAATACGCTGCAATAAATTCGAGCATTGTGCGTGAAATATTTAAAAGTGGTGGAGACATTTCAAGATTCCTTCCCCAAACAATAGTCCTCGATTAATGCTAAGATTCATCTTCATTTTCGCTTCCATAATGCTATTGCAGCATTCTCAGGCGAACACGGTGATTCAAGGAAATGCTTTTACATATCGAGGTCAAGTGGTCGAATTTCATGAGTACCTGGATCTCTACACATTTGAATCCGCAGTCCTTTCACGAACCGTAGTGGCAGAAGATGGTAGCTTCAAATTCGAACTCAACTTAAGGAAGAAAGGACTTTATCTGCTGACCATAGGTGAGGTCAATGCCCATTTATTCGTTCTTCCAGATCAGACTTACACACTCGTTGTGCCTGAGCCTTTGGAGGACGATCAGATTTCACCAGCAAAAGACGTTTTCGTTCACCCAGACATATTTGAAGGGGACTCCAAATTAAACTATCAGATTACGGAACTGGAAAAAACGATTAATCGATTCTTTATTGACAATACCGGTGATTTTCTTGGAAAGGGTATTCGTAAAAAGTCGGATTCACTTCTCACTTTTTTAGATGAAGAATTTGATGGAATTGACTCTGAGATGTTTCAGGAATACTTTCACTTCAAAAAGGCCGAGTTTGAACTCATGACCGCCCATGGCTTTCAAAACGTATTCGACAAGTATTTTAGAGGGCGTGAGATTTTGTACCATCAATTGAGTTATGCCAATTCCTTCAAGTTAGTTTTTGATGAGTACTTTAATTACACTGCTCCCAAAAGTGAAGAGCGATTTAGTAAGGAAGTAAAAGAAGCGCTCTCAAAAGGTAGTTATAGCCGACTTTATGGGGCTTTTGATCGTGACCCACTTCTCCAAAACAAAGCCGTGAGAGAGCTTTTGCTTATTTCACAGTTGTACGAAATTGGCAAGGAACGGAAGTACGATCTTGACATGATCATTAGTCTGCTTGACTCAGTTATTATGTCTGCTGAACACAGCATTGCCAAATTAATCGCGGCGAATGCTCAATCGCAACTAATGTTCATGTCCACAGGAAGCATCGCAGCAAATTTTGAATTCAGCGACGTCATTGGAAATACCTACCGAATTCATGAGTACAAAGGCAGGTACGTGTACCTCCAAATCATTGAAGATTTCACGCCTGAGACATTGAGACAAATGAGCCTCATGAAAGTGCTCAAAGAAGGATATGGTGCAGAAATCGCAATGTTTAGCATCAGCGTGTCTGAGCCCTTGGGCTCACTTCAGCAGATTTCGAAGCGGTATGATTTTGATTGGATGATCGGCAAGGCAATGAGTCCTGAAAAATTGAAAAAAACGTATGGTTTGAGAGCTTTTCCCAGCTACTTTCTGCTGGATGAGGAAATGAGAATTGTGAGTTCACCTGCACCTCCACCTGGAGCTCAAATAGAAAAACAATTTGCTAAAGTGTGGAACACGAGTCATCCAAATAAGCAACTCAGATTTAGGCTTCAACCATCCAAAGAAAGTGATGAACAGCCTCCTCAGCGTATTCCCAAATAGTGACCAATGACATCTTGGATGGATGCATAAGCTTCACCAAGTTGCTTCTCCTTTACAGGTAGTTTAACCCAGATCGCCTTCTCGATATCCTCCTCAGTTTGAGCAACTGGTTCATTCTTCGATTTCGTTGTCATCCCATACCAATGAGATTCTTTAACCACAGTTTCTTTGTTTTCTGTGTAAAGATGATAGGTAGTGAAGGCCTTTGAATTAATTTCTAATTCTCCGACTCCTGTCTCCTCTTCGACCTCTCTCTTTGCGCACTGCTCAATAGTCTCACCAGGATCCAGTTTTCCTTTTGGCAAATCCCAAAAACCTCGCCGATGAATCATCAGTAATTCATCTTTTTGATTGGTCACAAATCCACCACCTGCCTGAACAAAATCGAATCGCTGTCTGAGCTTGGACATCCATTCATCAAGATTTGCACAAAATACGGTACTCGATTTTACGACCGATTGCTTTTCAAAAGCCCTGTACCACTCACCCTCAACTAGTTCCTTGTCTTTTTTCAAAGACAGATCATCAGTGAAAATCACACTCGCATCCTTGATAAAAAACTTATATTTTCGAGACATGAATTACAGCTTCAATTCTTCCCACAAAGTAGCCGAGTTTTTACTTCAGATCAAAGCGGTTTCTCTTCGACCTGAAGATCCGTACAAGTGGGCATCAGGCTGGAATTCTCCGATATACTGCGACAATCGGAAAACGCTTTCCTATCCTCGCATCAGGACCTTCATCCGACAAGAGATTGTCAAAACCATTGATGAAAACTTCGGAAGACCTGATTTGATTGCTGGAGTTGCCACAGGTGGAATTGCCCAAGGAGCATTAGTTGCTCAGGAGTTTGGTTTACCGCTTATTTATGTGAGACCGTCTGCGAAAGCCCATGGCACTCAAAGTCAAATTGAAGGTGTCTGCGAATCAGGTCAAAGTGTGATTCTTATCGAAGACTTGGTAAGTACAGGAAAATCCAGCCTAGCGGCGGTTGATGCTTTGAGAGATGCTGGTTGCATTGTAAAAGGAATGGTCGCTGTTTTTAGCTACGGTTTCGACATTGCCAGAAAGAACTTCTTAGATCACAAGTGTCCTCTTGTGACGATCACCGATTACGAATCAATCCTTTCGAAAGCAATCGAGACCAATTTCATCCAAGAATCAGATCTAGAATCACTCAATGAGTGGCGTACCAACCCAGCAGAGTGGAACCCACAAATAGCTAAATAGGTGACATCATTCGAAAGCAGTATCTATTCTGTAACGGCTGATTCTTCAATTATTTCAGAGTATTTATCACAGCCTGAAAACCTGATTGACATTCTTCCTTCAGACAGGATTGAAGATTGGAAATGCACCGGGGAAACATGTTCGTTTAGAATCAAAGGTCTTGCAACTATCAAACTGAAGCTGACCTCAGCTTCATCTGAAAGAGTTGTTTACGACTCTGAGGATGGGCCATTTGATTTTCAACTAATCGTAAGGATTGAACATTCTGATGCCGGCTCAGCAGTTACCGCTTACTTTGATGCAGATGTCTCCAGCATGATGGCGGTGATGTTGAAGTCACCGTTGACAAACTTTCTCAATTCGCTTGGAGAAGCTCTCGAAGCAAAGTTCAGCGCAGGCTAATTTCTCCGCTCTGAAATTTTCGGATCTCGCCATCGATATTCAAGACTAACTCTCCTAGTTCATTCACTTCTCGGACCACACCACTCGAAGTCTGCCCATTCATCGTAATTGAAACTGCCTTTCCGCGAGAATAGAGCTGCTCATTCAAACGAATCATCAAATCTCCTGAGTCTAGCAGCATTTTTCGATAGCGTTTGAGATGCTTAACAACGTCATTCAATATTTGCATGATCGAATAGTCGACCTGCTTTCCTGTTTCAAGTTTTACGGATGTAGGCGGCCAATTGTACTTCCCTTCAAAAAGACTCTGATTGACGTTCATCCCAATACCAATCACCGCAGATTCAATGTCGTTCCCTTTGACGAGTGTTTCAATTAATATTCCAGCGACTTTCTTTCCGTCAATCAAAATATCATTTGGCCACTTCACATTTGCCTTGAGGTTATACTCTGCAAGGGCATCAACAAGTGCCAACGATGTGATCGCGGACAGAATAAAGTACTTCGAGGCATGTAGTTGGGGCTTCATAACGACGGAACAAGTAAGATTCATTCCCACTTGACTTTCCCACATTCTTCCTCTTTGGCCTTTGCCTTCTGTTTGATAATCTGCGACAACAACATCCCAGTCATTCATGCCACTTTGTCCGAGCTCGCGCATGGTATGCAAATTGGTTGAATCAGTTACCGTTAGATGAAATGTTTTACCGCTCATATGGAAGGAGATGCAAGGGAACAAAGACTTACAAATGACGGAAAATGAATGACTAATTTTGACTATTGATTTAAGTCGCGAATGACCAACAAAAATTTACGCCCTTCATCGGAAGAACTGGCAGATTGTGTGATTGAGGGAATGAAGGGGAAAAAAGGCCTGAACATTGTAAAAATGGACTTGCGGGAAACTGGAAGCGCTTTAACCGACTTCTTCATTTTATGTCATGGGACTTCTGATCGTCAAGTTGACGCAATAGCTGATTCGATCGTCAATCAAGTGCGAACATCCCTGAATGATAAACCCAGTTTAGTTGAGGGTCGGTCTAATGCTGAATGGATATTACTGGATTATGTGGATGTTATTGTCCACGTCTTTCAACAAGAAGTGAGAGATGATTTTGCGCTCGAAGAATTATGGGCGGATGCCACGATCGAGCATATTGGGGAATAAATGGTTATTTTGATAAGAGGAAAAAGAGATGAGTGATACGAATAAAGATCGAGGATTGAATCCATTTGATTCAAAGGGGAAAAAGCCAAAAAAGAACCCGATTCAAAAAAGGCCATTCAACCCCTATTGGATTTATGTTGTGATTGCCGTTGTGCTAATCTCGCAGCTTCTATTCAGCTTTAGTGGTGGAACTAAGAAGGTTCAATGGGTTGAATTTGTGAATGAAATGCTTCTCGAAGGAGAGGTTGAAAAGGTGGTTGTAGTTCGCTACGAGAATGTGGCCGAGATATACATTACTCCTGAATCACTTGAAAAGGATAAGTACGAAAGCGTCCGCAAGAAAACATTCGGTCAAATAAACAACCCGGGACCACATTACGTCATGACCATCAGCACGGTCGAACGGTTTAGCCAGGAATTGGAAGAGGCGCAAGAGAGCATTGCTGCGGAGAGTCGAATAATCGAAGAATATGATAACCGTAAAGGTTGGAGCGAAGGTTGGCTCAGCATCCTTCTACCGATAGCTTTAATGGTCGGACTTTGGATATTCATAATGCGACGAATGAGCGGGCCCGGTGGAGCAGGTGGCGGACAATTGTTCAACATTGGCAAATCAAAAGCAGTTCTATTCGATAAAAATAGCCAGGTTAATATCACGTTCAAGGACGTAGCAGGACAGGATGAAGCCAAGGAAGAAATTGAAGAAATAGTAGACTTCCTCAAGAATCCAGACAAGTACACAGCTCTTGGTGCTCACATTCCAAAAGGTGTCTTGCTCGTAGGACTTCCAGGAACCGGAAAAACATTACTAGCAAAAGCAGTGGCAGGTGAAGCACAGGTCCCATTCTTCTCTTTGAGTGGTTCTGACTTTGTCGAGATGTTTGTTGGTGTTGGTGCTTCGAGAGTACGCGACCTCTTCAAACAAGCAAAAGAAAAAGCTCCGGCTATCATCTTCATTGATGAGATTGACGCCATAGGAAGAGCAAGAGGGAAAAGTGCAGCTCAAGGAGCGAACGATGAGCGGGAGAATACGCTAAATCAGCTGCTGACTGAAATGGATGGCTTCGGCACCAATAGCGGTGTCATCTTGATGGCCGCTACCAACAGGTCTGACATCCTCGATAGAGCACTGCTTCGTCCGGGAAGATTTGATCGCCAAATTCATGTCGACATGCCGGACCTGAATGAGCGTAAAGAGATTTTCAAAGTTCACTTGAAGCCACTCAAATTAGATGACAAGGTTGATGTCGAGTTTCTCGCCAAACAAACTCCAGGTTTTTCAGGAGCTGACATTGCCAATATCTGTAATGAAGCGGCTTTGATTGCTGCCAGAAGAAAAAAGACAAAAATTGAAACTCAAGACTTCATTGATGCGGTGGACCGAGTGATCGCTGGATTGGAAAAGAAGAGTAGGATAATTACTCCAAAGGAGAGGAAAGCGATTGCCTATCACGAAGCGGGTCACGCAGCAGTAAGTTGGTTAACGGAACATGCTTCACCATTGGTCAAAGTGACTATTGTACCTCGCGGGCGTTCTCTAGGTGCAGCTTGGTACTTGCCAGAAGAAAGACAGCTCACTACAGAAAGCCAAATGTTCGATGAGATGTGTGCTGCCCTGGGTGGCCGTGCATCTGAGGATATTGTTTTCGGAGAAGTTTCAACTGGTGCTCTGTCTGACCTAGAAAAAGTGACGAAACAGGCTTATGCCATGGTGAGCATTTATGGGTTGAACGAAAAAATTGGAAACATCAGCTACTATGACAGCAGTGGACAAAGTGACTACGCTTTTCAAAAACCATACAGCGAAAAGACAGCCGAGCTGATTGATGCAGAAGTGAAAGGGATAATTGATAGAGCCTATGTCCGTACCAAGGCAATATTGGTAGCCAATCGTGAAAAGCTAAATGAACTAGCAGAAGTGCTCCTGGACAAAGAAGTGATCTTCAAAGAGGACATGGAAAATATCTTCGGAAAGCGTCCGTATGAAACCGCTGATTCTGAGCCACCTAAGTCCAAAAAGGAAGAGGTGAAAGAGGAATCGAAAGAGGTCAACGGAGAGGCAAAGGCGAATGACAATGGAACAACGAAGTCCGAAGATGTTGAAACCGAGCCATCGCTAACCGATCCTGAAAATGAACCAACCGCCTGAGCATTGGGTACTGATTTACAAATCAGATTCTAAGTACAAAATCGACTTAGTAAAAGCGCTCCTTTCAGACAATTCCATCACTTCTGAGGAGATTAATTCTCATGATCATATGTTTGACGCCTTAAATGTCATGAGAGAAATCGGCCTGTACATTCATCAAAGCGACATGGACCTAGCTCATGTAATCATAAAGTCTGCAAACGTTGAGTAACCTGCAACTTCGAGTTCTTTCATCAATCGCCTTTGTCGTACTGATTATCGGCCCACTCTTTATTGGTCCCAGATGGGCTTTCACTATTTACGCTATCCTCGGGTGGTTCACGTTGAGAGAGTTCAATAATCTTCTCGTGAACTCGGAATCGAAGATCAATTCAGTCGGCTCATCAATCATCTATTTCCTTCTAGTCGTAATAGTCTACGAATATTCCTTTCAAGAAGTAAAATACGCAAGTTCATTAACCCTCCTCCTAGGAGCGACCTCTTTGATCATGGTAATTTGGGAGGTCTTCAGAAAGAACACAAGACCATTGAGCTCAATTGGGATTTCAATTTTCACACCGCTTTACACGGCATCCTCATTTCTTGGAATTGCATATTTCCTTGGGTACAGAACCGACTTAATTCAGCCATGGATCATCATTTCATTGTTTTCCCTGATTTGGATTAACGATTCCGCTGCTTACTTGTTCGGCCGAAAGATTGGCAAGACTAAATTGATTGAACATATTTCTCCCAACAAAACTTGGGAAGGGAGTATCTCGGGTTTAGTTGTCGCCTTGCTCACGGGATTCGGGTTGTCTCTCATCGAAGGAATGCCTCCTTGGCCAATAATGCTTGGTTTTGCGGTGGTTACGGTTATTGGAGGGTCGCTTGGTGACCTCTTTGAGTCTCGCATTAAAAGAGCGGCCAATGTTAAAGACTCAGGAAAATTCTTGCCCGGTCACGGTGGTTTTTTAGATCGATTTGATGCCATGATGTTGGCTATTCCTATAGCAATTCTTTATTTTGAGTTTATCCTTCCAAAATCCTAATCATGAAATTTCATAAAGAAGGAAGAGTATCAATTGTTCTGGCAGCGTTGGTGTCGATGATTCTCATTGTCATTGCCTATACCTTATTTGATCGAGGTTCACCGATTCAACCAATCACGCTGACAATCGCGGCAGTTCTCATGCTCACCATCCTTCAATTCTTCCGGAGTCCGCCGAGGAGAAAGTTGATTATGGATGACGCCATTATTGCTCCGGCAGATGGTAAAGTAGTTGTTATCGAAGAGGTTCAAGACAGTGAGTATTTTAATGAACCGGTCCGTCAAATAAGCATATTCATGTCGCCACTTCATGTTCATATCAATTGGTTTCCGCTTGCTGGACAGATCATCTATAACAAGTACCATCCAGGAAAATATTTAGTGGCATGGGATCCTAAATCCTCAACGGATAACGAGAGACACAGTATCGTTATCGAAAACCCTGCTTTTGGTAAAGTGTTAGTTAAGCAGATCGCTGGTGCAATGGCGCGTCGAATCGTAAACTATTCTTCGGAAGGTCAAACAGCCGAGCAAGGAGGTGAAATGGGTTTCATCAAATTCGGAAGTCGAGTAGATGTTCTAATTCCCCTTTCAGCAAAAGTTGAAGTCAAACTGGACGACACCTCGATAGGAGGACAAACCATCCTCGCGTCAATCGCTGAGTAGCTGCTCAATTTCCGAGAGCTGTTGAACTCGATATTTATGAGAAGACTCTTTCTCTGGCGAGTAATGAATTGCCAGCCACCCGGCATCCACAGCTCCTTTCACATCGATGTCTAAGTTATCCCCGATCATCAGTGAATTTTCGAGGGTTGCTCCTGTCTTCGACATTGCATGCTCGTACATGCGAGGCTTTGGTTTTTTTGACGACGCAGTTTCCGATGTGATGATGTGATCGAAGTATTTAATGATCCCGCTTGACTCGAGTTTCATGATTTGAGTTTCATGAAAACCATTGGAGAGGATGTGTTGTTGAAATCGACCATTCAATTTATCCAAGATGGCAACTGCTCCAGGATTCAGCGCAGATTTCTGGGGACATACATCCATATACCAATCACCAATTCTTTTAGCAAGCGACTTGTCATCAATACCAATGTCAGAAAGGGCAGCTTCAAAACGGATCTTTCTTAATCTGGATTTACTAATCCGACTTTCACGATAGAGTGACCAAGCTCGGTCATTATGAAGAAGATAGCGATCCACAAAAAAATTCTGATCCTGCTGTTTTGCCAATTTATCCAACTCAAACTCCTGGTATAATTCGGCCAGTGTTTCTTTACTATTCGTCTCAAAATCCCACAATGTGTGATCAAGATCCCAGAAGATATGTTTGATGCTACCCAACAAAGAATGGTCCCAGTGATGCGGTAATTGAAGTAAGTGCAATCGACCAGAAGACTACTGCAATGAGAAAGGCTGGCAGTGTTCGCTTATCGTTTCTGTAATATCGAGCTGCTAGGAGAGACCCGATTGGAATTGATATTAAGCATGGACTGAAGAGCGCTAATCCATAGATTCCATATGAATTCTTGATCCGTATGATGAATCGGTTCTTCTTATTAAAGCTTGATTTGGGCTTACCTCTTTTTCCAAATCGATCATTCCACAATTTGAATAAAAACGCTCCTCCATAATAGAAAACAACAACTCCAATCACCCCACCCACGGTTGTTATTATGAGGGTTTCCACGTAAGAGTAACCTGAGAGGTACACTGTGGCAGGAGCGAAGAGGAACTTCACGCTGCTAAATGCAATCAGCCCGAGTATTTTAAGGAATTCAATGATCATCATACTAGCCTTGAAGTTTATTTCCGAAGGCGAGGTCGCCAGCATCACCTAAGCCCGGGACGATGTATTTCTGCTTATTCAAAATTGGATCTACTCCCCCAACCCAAAGTTTATAGTCAGACAATGCATTTTCAGATATGTAGGACACCCCTTCTTCACTTCCGATCACTGCCGCCAGATGGACTGACTTCGGCTTTCCATACTCTTGGAGAGCCTTCCATGCATTTATGAAGGACTGGCCTGTTGCTAGCATTGGATCGTTCAAGATCAAAACTTTGTTTTCTAAATTGGGACAGGCGACATAATCGACTTCTATATGAAACTCTTCCCCTTCATGTTTTCTATACGCGGAAATAAATCCGTTCTCAGCATCGGGGAAAATATCGAGGAGACCTTCATGCAGTGGCAAACCAGCTCTAAGGATGGTGATCACAACAATTTGATCCGATATTGTTGGCTGTGAATGATTGTCCAGAGGTGTACGAATCTGCTTCGTCTCATATTCGAGTGATTTGCTCAACTCATAGCCAATGACCCGTCCAATTCTGCGAATGGCCGTGCGAAATTTCTCTCTATCGTTCTGGAGTTCAACATTTCGTAGCTGATTCATGTAGTTGTCTACCACACTCCTGCTCGCACTCAATATGTTTACTTCCTTCACTTTATCAACTTACTAAACGGCCATGGAATCTTAGAATTCTGGACTTGCAAATATACCTTCTCCTCGCCCCCGAAACTACTGTAGAAAAAAGCCAACTTTTCGTCATTACTTCCTTCGAAATCAAGGATTTCAAATCTTTCTGCGTGCGTCTTTATCACGTGATTTAAAAGTGCATGCATTGCGCCAAGATTCCTACCGATTTGGGTTGAATGACTAAAAAACAGCAACAGGCGGTGATTGCATTTAAGTATCATGACGCCAGCTACCTTGTTTCCATCGTGAAGTGACTCAAATGTCACAGCCTCACCTCTTTCACTGAATGATTTGTAGACTCCTTCTACATGTTCGTAAAATCGAGAATTAAGCTCAGAAATCGACTTCCCACGCTCCGATTTGAACCGATCAACCAACCAAGGGTCAAATCCCGCATGTTCCTCAATAATAAGTGCATTTCGTTCTGCCTTTTTCAAGTTGGAAACCACGTTCCGATTGAATCGCTTTCTCAGTTCCTCGTATGGTGCTTGCAGCGAAAGTTCGATGTTTCGGTGACTTTTACTTTCAATATTTATCCCTTGAACAGATTCATTGAACTTCATGTTGACCGACCAGTATTCTTTTGATAAAACTGAAACCACGGCCTCAATGTCAATCTCCTGTTTCCACCTACCAAACGGGCCCAATTGCTGTGCAAGTAGAGGTTGAAATATTCGCTTGAACATCGCTCGATTAGTAGGAAGAGGCCAAACCCAGCTATAGTCCGATCCAATCAAGCCAAACCACTCTTCACACGCCGCATCCAAATAGTATGTCAATCCATAATGACGAAAATGCTCCGAATCCAATACGCATTGATTCCATCTCTCTTCTTCTATCTCTGAACGCGAGAGCTTATCAAATTTCATCCTTACCAATTAGTTGATGAAGCAATGGAAGCGTTGAGTATTCAACGTTCATTCCTATTAATGAATCTGGATGCCAGGTGGTGATAAAATGTCCTCCGTACGTATGCACAGTTTTGCGGAGTTCGAGTAATTCAGCCATAGCATCCTCAACTCGGATATGATTTCTCACCGCCGTCATATCCATCCAACAAGTGGGCATCATTTCCATTTCGATTCGGTCGTCAGCCCGCAAATCAAAAAACTCGAATGGCTTGCATGTGCTGGCCCTGAAACCATTGATTGTGGAATAAGCCATGCTGTACTCTTTCTCTACACCAGCTTCCTTCAACCACTTAAATGTTTCCGGGATCTTAAATTTCAAATAATGCTGTCTGCTTTGTGTTACCGGAATTGACGTAATTGCTTTAAGTCTCTCTACTTCCAGTTGGAGCATTTCATGCGATTGCGGTGTGTGGTATGATGGATGAAGCCCAATTCTGGCTTTCATAGCAACATCATTGATTCTCTGCTTCACAAGACTCAAATGAGGCGGATTGTTGATGTCATGAGAAGACGCCTCTCCAACTTGAAAAAAGAAAATTGAGGAAGTTCCAGTATTTTGGAAGTCCTCAATCAAATCATCGTAAATGTCAAGCGGGTCAGAATCTTGACCAATGAGTACTGAAAGTCGCTTAGAAAAGGAATTGGTTGATTTCAATAGACTTTTGAGCGTTCCTGCTATCGTACGAGCCAGACCCTTTGCTTTAAAAGCAAACACCTGATCCACATCGACGGTAATGAGTTCAGTCTCTATTGAAGGTAAACTCTTCTCCAATCCCAGCTCATGTCGAAGCTCTTCGCAGTAGATTTCCACCAAGGGCAATTGGTGACATTGATTCTGAACGACAACCGATTCTTCGGCTTTATATCGGCCATGTTCATCCTCACGATGCGGTAAGTACTCTTCATATCGCGAAAGAAAATAGAAAGCCGCCGCCAACGGGTCATATCCAAGAACACTGCTGGATTTAAATAGTTTCAGAATTCCTCTTTCCATAAAGGTGGACAAGTCGTGATCGTCAATTCTTCTCTCAAATAAGAGCACCGCTGGCTTTATCTGTAAGCCAGGTAAGTCGAGGTTCGAATAGTTGATTTTCAATCCAGCAACCTCAGAATATTCATTGGCATCACGGTACAGCACAGGAGTGAGCTGCAAGCGTCGTTCGAATACCTCACTCAGGATGTAAACTAAACGGTTGCTCTTCTTTTCAGAGAATATGTGGATTTGGCTATTCAATCTTAGATCATTCCCTCGTCGGCAAAGCTGAAGAATTCATTTCCCGCCACAATAATATGATCAAGTACGGCGATCTCCAGCAGTCTTCCAGCTTCAACCATCGATTTAGTCAGATTTATATCAGACTGGCTTGGCTTTTTATTGCCCGAAGGGTGGTTGTGTCCGAGGATAATCGCGCTGGCCAGATGATCAATTGCAGTTTTGAAAATTAATCGAGTGTCCGCAACCGTACCTGCAACACCTCCTTGACTAATCTGAACGGTTTGAACAGGCCTATTTGCTCTATTCAAGAGCAATACATAGAAACACTCGTGATCAAGATCAGCCAGATGTTCATAGAACATGTTAAAAGCATCCTTGCTGGATTTGATAGATGTCTCCTCTCCCTTGCTCATTGACATACGTCTCCGGCCTAATTCAATCGCTGCGGAAATTGAAATTGCTTTTGCAATGCCTATCCCCTTGAACTTCATGAGCTCCTTTAACGAAAGTTTAGCGAGCTTATTTAAGTTATTATCAGAATTGGCAAGAACATCTTGCGCCAATTGGACGGCTGACTGATCATTGCTACCACTCCCCAGAAGAACGGCTATCAACTCCGCGTTGGACAGAGAACTCCGCCCCTTGTGCATCATCTTTTCTCTTGGTCTGTCATCTTCTGACCAATTTTTAATGGCTCCAGTTGAAGATGATTTGTATTCAGATGACATTGGCACAAAATAAAAAAGGCCCTTCATTTGAAGAGCCTTTGATTAAATTCCTTAACGATTATTACAAGGAAGCCACGTGCTTCGCTAGACTTGACTTCAAGTTACTCGCCTTGTTTTTATGAATTACGTTGTTCTTTGCAAGCTTATCGAGCATAGTCACTACCAGTGGATACATGGTAGATGCTTCCTTCTTGTCTGTTAGACCCCGTAATTTACGAACCGCATTTCGGGTTGTCTTGTGAGAATAGCTATTTCGAGCTCTTCGAACAGCGTTTTGTCTGATTCTCTTTAATGCTGACTTATGATTTGCCATAATCTTTTATTTGTAGCCCGTAGGGGAATCGAACCCCTGTTTCCAGAATGAAAATCTGGCGTCCTAACCCCTAGACGAACGGGCCATCCTCCTAAAAAGGACTGCAAATGTAATGATATTGGAAATGCACACAAGAGGGACAAACATTTTTTTAAAAGTCGCTCATCGGCTTTTGGTCAGCCTCGAACTGAAAGCCCAATCTTTTACCAGTTTGCAATTTGAGATTATGGCTAAGCTCCTGGATTTCGTGCAACTTTACTTGGTTCACTTGAGGATAAGGAGGTGTGTACAGATCGAAATTGATGATGTAGTTTAAAGCGGTCAAGACGACCTGTCTTAATTTTTCCTTGTTCAATTCTAGTGTCGAAAAGTCATTAAACAGGAACCCCAACTGGTTTTGCCCTTCAACGAAGAAGTGTTTGTCCCGATTGACGAAAATTCGTCCGATCAGATATCCGCTATCGTTCAAGCGATGAAAACGAAATGAATCAGCCAGGAAATTGTAAATATTTATCACGCCGCAGTAGGCATTGAGGTCATCCTTTTGGACGTATGGGCTTTTGAAGATTCTGTGAGATGGTGGAAATGAAAACACATTGGTGTGCATGTGGAAAATCACTGCGTCTCCGGTAAGGGTCATTCTAGACTCGTATTCTCCGGATGACTTGAAATTCAATTCCACTCGAGAGTCACAAGGTGTCACATGAATTTCAAGGTCCTTCGTTATCTCTTCTACGACCTCGTTGAGTTGCCCGAAAACTTCCTTAGTTATTCCAAAAACATCTTGCTTAACACAAGACTTGGATACCAGTTGTTTCTGAAGATCCTCAATTTTCATAATCCCACCCATTTAATATGACTTCGCAAAGATTACACGCTGCTTTGATGGGCTACCGGTTAGAATACACTTCCCACTATCCGTATTACCTTCCATAGGAATACATCGAATTGTGGCTTTAGTTTCTAGTTTGATTCGCTCTTCAGTTTCCACCGTACCATCCCAATGAGCATGCACAAATCCACCTTCTTCTACTGCTACTTTAAAAGCATCATAGTCATCAACAGTTTTGGTTGTGGACTCACGGAAATCGAATGCTTTTTGATAAATATTCTCCTGAATCTCTGTCATCAAACTCATGACTCTTTCAACTACTTGTCCCTGATCAATAAACGACTTCTCAAGTGTATCTCTTCGCGCGAGCTCTACAGTGCCCTTTTCCAAATCCTTCGGCCCTATAGCAATTCTAACAGGGACACCTTTCATCTCGTATTCCGCAAACTTAAATCCTGGTTTATGGGTATCTCGATTATCAAATTTCACGCTCAGACCATTGTCCTGTAGCTCTGTCTTCAGCTTATTGGCATATTCTGAAATTTGAGCTAGTTGTTCTTCTCCTTTATAAATCGGGACGATGACTACATGAATCGGGGCGAGTTTTGGAGGTAAGACTAATCCGTAATCATCCGAGTGAGCCATAATCAAGGCACCCATCAGCCTGGTGGAAACACCCCAGCTGGTTGCCCAGACATATTCTTGCTTTCCCTCTTTAGTTGTATATTTTACATCAAAGGCTTTTGCGAAATTTTGACCTAGGAAATGGCTTGTACCGGCTTGTAGGGCTTTGCCATCTTGCATGAGCGCCTCGATGCAATACGTTTCGAGTGCCCCAGCAAACCTTTCACTTTCGGTTTTGATTCCTTGAATAACGGGCATGGCCATAAATTCTTCGGCGAACTTCGCGTAGACGCCAAGCATGCGCTCCGTTTCTTCTACCGCTTCATCTTTGGTAGCATGTGCCGTATGCCCCTCTTGCCATAAAAACTCGGCCGTTCTTAGAAACAATCTTGTGCGCATTTCCCAACGAACCACATTTGCCCATTGGTTCAACAGAATTGGTAGATCGCGATACGACTGAATCCATTTCTTGTAACTGTTCCAAATGATTGTCTCGGAAGTTGGCCTCACGATCAGTTCTTCTTCGAGCTTCGCCTCTGGATCAACAACAACCCCTTTACCATCCTCAGATGCTTTCAGCCGATAATGTGTCACTACCGCACATTCTTTCGCAAATCCTTCGACATGATTGGCTTCCTTGCTCAAATATGACTTAGGAATAAACAGTGGGAAATATGCGTTGGAATGTCCAGTGTCTTTGAACATTTTGTCCAATGCTCCTTGCATTTTTTCCCAAATGGAGTAGCCGTATGGCTTGATTACCATACATCCTCTAACATCACTATTCTCGGCTAAATCAGCTTTCGCGACCAACTCATTATACCATTGCGAATAGTTCCCTTCCCTACTTGTAAGCTTTGCCATATTAGATAAAAATTCAGCGCAAAAGTAGCATACGCATTTGGGATGATTTACAAGATCCTAAACGAAAAAAGGGTGGACTGAATCCACCCTCTTTCAACACTTAATATTTTGCACTCTAGTGAGTCACTGAGATGCTCTTCGATGTGATTTTGTCGCCTTCGATCAAATTCATGAGGTAAATACCCGCAGGATATTCACTAACATCCAGCACTAATTTGCTGCTTTGCTCATCTAGATTCATTGTGGAAACAAGCTGACCATCGGTAGAATGAATATTGATGGTGGCGTCTTTTACAACATCTGCGAATTCTATATTCAATAAATCAGACGCCGGGTTAGGATACACCACGAATCGATTAAGATTATTGAACTCCGCTATTGTGGTCGGCCAAACTAAGTCGCTACCCCAAGGTCTTTCATAGTTATCGGCAGAATAGACTCGCTCACCGATAGCGGATTGATAGACTTCCTTATTAACTAAGCTCTGCATCCACATGATGACGTGTAGGTCATCAAATTCTTCCACAGAATGCTCCGTGCTATTGTCTATCGGAGAATTCGCATTCGGCGGCAATCTGTAGTCTCCTTGAAATACGTAAGTCGTATCATAGTCAATGACATCGCCTGAATCAAATGTTGCAATGATCAATTCCCCCATCGCTTCTGGAAGCATTTTCTTGAAGACATTATGGAATTCGACCTCGCCATTTGTCTTTCTGTTTGCCGTCGTAAGCTTCTCAATAATTGGGACAAATAGTCTTTGGCCACCGTCATTGTAACTCTGAAGAAATTCGATCCTAGCCTTAATGGCAACAGATTGAGATCCTTCATCGATCATGTATCGCAGGAACATTTTAACCCCTGAGGCTTCAAGTAAGTCATCATCAACGCTAGAAGTGGTGAAGTTGGAGTAAAACGTTTCGACTGCATTCGGGAAAAATGCAGGCACGCCATTAACGCCATAGAAATTTCTCCTCGCATTGCCTTCAGCCGAGTAATATGGATCACCGGTCCCAGGCCAACTCATTTGGTATTTAATAACTGCGATCTCGCCGTCATATTCTTCAAATATTGGAACGAGCCAATCGTTGGCTGGCTTACAAGGTGGGCATGTAGAGCTTGAGAAGACTTCGTACAGCGGTGTCTTAGGTACGTGAGATTGGGCCAATGTGATGGCGACAATTCCTAGAAATAAAAGAGTGGTGTAAATATTTTTCATGCGATTCTTTGAAATTTCGAGCAAGTAAAGATAACTTTATGAGATCTAAAAACATCAAGTGTCTATAGATTGAAGTCTTAACGCATGAATAAATCAAGGGCTTAACACACTTTGGTACGATCTTAGTATTACAATGGCAAAATCGCGAATCATGAAGACAGCAGCACTACCAATTTTGATCATTTTAATACTAAGCTCTTGCTCTAATCAAAGACTTTCAACCGATGAACACGATGACATCTACTACTCGTCATCTGACCGATTTAATGATCAACCAAGCGAATTCAACCAAGTAGAGGAAGTAAGTGGCGAGGACTACATCAATAAGGATGACTATCACCAAGCTTCTAAGAATAATGGTTCCTACTATGTGGTAGGTCAAGAATCGAAAGACGCAAACCCGAATGCACAGGGTGCATACGCGCAGCAATCAGAAACCGGAGCGTTTTCAGATAGTGTTGCCGATGGAATGACAATCAACAACTTTTACGGTACAACTACCTATTATGAAGACGAAGGTGGCAGCGACTATTCCTCTAACGATTCTTATGCATCTAGGATTCGTCGTTTTAACAACGTTGACGTGTATTCAAACTATGGATATTACGATCCTTACTATGTAGATCCTTATTGGAACTGGGGTTGGTCAGCGTACAATCCTTATCCGAGATCCGGTTGGTCATTCGGCTGGAATAGCTGGAATGGCTGGAATGTTGGTTACAACATGGGCTGGAATGGCTGGGGGTCGCCTTATTATGGGTACGGTTGGGGCTCGCCTTACTATGGATACGGAAACGGATGGAACTCGTGGAACAACTGTGGTTGGGGTAACAACCGCAGATGGGGAAACAATTGGGGTTACGGTCCTTATGCTGGAGGATATTGGAACGGATACGACAATGGCTACGCGGACGGCTATTATGATGGTTACTACGGATTCAACGATGGTTCTTGGAATAGAGGTCAGCAATATGGTTCTACATTAGTAGGCCGTAGACAACTCGCAACAGATCGTGGGTTTGATAATCCAAGTCGTATTCCAGTAAGTGAAAGTCAAACTCAAGCGAAACAATCCAAAATCAATCCTTCAGATGGTCGAGCATCACAACCCAATGGATCAGTCGGAATAGTAGATCAGGTGATTAAGGATGATAGTAAAGTCAAAGGAAGTTTTGCAACTGGTCAATCAGCCTCTGCCCAAAAGCTAGAAAATATCAACGGCCTCTACACACCGAGTAAAGGAAAAACGATTAATTCTACATCCAAGCAGGTTGGCATTAACGAGAAGTCAGTGAAGGCGAGTACTACGTATGCTCAGAACTCTTCTCCATCTAAGTATCAGTCGGAAGGAGTTAGAAGAACACCTCAAAAGGCAAATCGATATGCTGGAAATGTCATCGGAACTCAGAATGCGACAAAGCAGGTGCGTCACTATCAGACGCAGCAGCATCAAGCAAGCTCGAGTAAAGGTGAAAAGTATAGTGGTAGAACTTACCAATCTCCAAATCAAACTACTAAGAGTACGCGCTCTTCTCAACCTTTGAAAAGCACGAGAAATGTGTCGTCTCCCCAGAGGAATAGTTCTTACACTGCTCCTTCAAGAAACACGCAACCAAGCAGGTCATATAATCAGCCATCGAAGCAACCGAAGAGTGTATCACCACAGCCGAGTCGCAGATCGTCAACTTCGCCTAGCTCTCGGTCTAAGTCATACTCTTCTCCGAGTCGGAGCCGATCTAGATCAAGCCACAGTAGTGGAAGCAGCTCTAGAAGCAGCAAGCCAAGCTTGAGTCCTTCAAGCAGGTCATCAAGTTCAGCGGGAAGAGCTCGACCTTCTTCAAGTGGTCGAAGCGGAGGTGGTAGCAAACCATCACTTGGTCGCAGAAGATGATTAAAACTCAATTTATAACTGCGCTCCTACTTTTAGGAGCGCATTTTTCATTCGCCCAGAATGAAGTGGATGCTTTAAACCTATCAAGAGAAGAGGTCACAGGTTCTGCAAGATTCATAGCACTCGGGGGAGCTTTTACGTCATTGGGAGGTGACTTTAGCGGTTCTGCGATTAATCCAGCCGGTGTGGCTGTGTTCAGAAATTCAGAGTTCTCCCTAACCCCGGCTTACCACACTCATATTTCTTCTTCCGATTACTATGGCACGAGTACAATTGGAAGTAAGACAAATTTCAATTTTGGCTCACTTGGTCTAGTAGCAGTTCGAAACCTCACTAAAACAGGAAAATGGAAGAGTTCAGCCTTTAGTGTCGGTATCAACCGAACATTCAATTATAATCAGTCGACCACAATACAGGGAAGCGGGATTCCTACGTCCATTCTTGACGATTATGAAAACATTCTTAGAGAGAATAATGTAACCTGGACAGAGTTTAGCTCGGATTATCCGGCATACCCATTCGATCTATTTCTCGCTTGGAACAACTATCTAATTGACACAACTTCCGGTGGAGTTGAATTCTTCAATGCAAGCGGACAGCTCCCAAATGATCAGACCTATCTTTCAGAAATCACAGGTTCAAAACGAGAGACCGTTTTCAATTTTGGAAGCAATTACGACGACAAATGGTATTTCGGAATAGGCCTCATATTCTCTAGAAATTCACGGACTTTTCAATACGCGTACCGAGAAACTTATGACGACGCCGACACCACCACTTCACTCTCACAATTCACCTATGAATTCGCCGAGAAGATTAATGGAAATGGCACAGCGATGAACATCGGGGCCATTTATAGACCGATCGAACCTCTTCGAATTGGCTTTTCATTTAAGTCCCCGACCTTTTATTCTTTGGACATTGAATACTCATCTAGAAACGATGCAGTTTTCGGTGACACATCACTCTCTACCAACTCACCTCAAACTGGGTTTTATGAATTTAGACTAACCACGCCGATGCAAGCTAATCTTGGCGTTTCCTATGTGTTCCAGAAACATGGCCTTCTAACGGCAGACATCGAATTTGTTGACTACACCGGAATCCGAATGTTTGGAATAAGTGACGGGTATTCTTTTTCAAAAGAAGAATCAAATATCAAGACCTATTTAACGCCTCAAATCAATACGAAACTCGGTGGTGAATATAGATTGACTTCGAACTTTAGTTTACGCGGAGGATTTGCCCACTATGGCGATCCTTTCAACAAGAAATCATTGGGTACTGATGCTTTCAATCTGTACAGCTTTGGTCTGGGATATAGAACCGATCTTTTTTATCTAGATGGGTCATATCAAATGAAGACAAGTGCTGATTCAGACTTTATCTACGATGCTTCGTTGGTTGATGCCTATGCAGTCGAAAGAACCGATCATCGATTTGCAGTCACGTTTGGTTTTAAGTTCTAATCCTTGGAAAGGATGAATTTTCCATGGGCCAACTCGTCTTTGTGCTGTATCACATAGTGATAAACTCCCTCTGGAAATTCTGAGAAATCTTCTTCGGAATTCATGCCAATCTCCTTTTGAAATTTCAAATTTCTTCCTAAACTATCAAATACAGAAAGTTTAGCTGTTGGCCACTCCTGCAATTGGAACGTGACTTTTCCGCTACTCGGATTGGGAAAGACCTCGACTAGAGCGGTCCTCTTCTCGTTCATACCCAGCGCGCTCTGGTCCTGATTTGCCAGAACGTAGTCACCTGGTTTGATTTTACTGAGTTGCATAATTCCTAAGGCGTTGTTGGATAGACCCAGAATGTTCTTTTCGTAGAATTCGTATTCTTCCCAATCATGAGACGAACTTGATCGATGCAGTAAGATTAGACTGTCCTCTGTCTCGCCGACTAGGTCAATGTCCAAGTATCCAGCAGAACCACTGCTCCTCCCATCGTAGAAAAAGGTTGCGCTCATTTCTACATTCTCCAAATCAATTCCGCCTACTGTCCAATAATGGTAACTTGACATCGTAAATGCCTTAGTAGACCACTGTTTGATAGGATCTGGATACGACCAGACGTGATCAAAATAGACCAAGGCAGAGTCGCTGTTAGAATTAACTTCAACATCCCAAAACATATTGTCCAAATTCAAATTCCCAATCTCCTCAATAACGACTCGATCCCGTGTCCTAGCCTGCGCCATTTGATTCTCATCGTAAAGAGCCACATATGCTGGATCCAATGATGTGCTGACAGTTGATTCCGCAAATGAGCCGCTCATCTCTACTTTACCGCTTTGAGAATTCCAATCTTCGTCATAAACGGTGTAGTACACTGGCACTCCTGAGTGGAAATCCTCGCGTCCTTTCAATTTTTGCTGGAAATACATGGTGAGGGAAAAATCGTCCCCATCAGGCACACTTGAAAAAGAGTCAAGTACGACAACATTATACCCACCCGAGAATACCCAGTCTCCAAAAAAGTGACTTAAATCTTCTCCCGTATGCTCGCTGAAATATTTCTCCATCGAATCGGAGGAAACAGCCGCCATCTGATAGTGATCCATGAAGCCTTCACAGGCATCGAAAAAATCATCATCACCAAGGTAGCCTCGCAAGTTATGTGCGACCAATGCTCCCTTTTTATAAACATGATCTCCATACACATATTCGTGGGGTTGTCCTGAAACTGGTCGATAAAACTCTTCGAAATGGTGTCCATACTGTAGCATATATCTCAAGTCATCAAGCATATGCTCTTCGTAGGTTTCTCTTCCATACACATGCTCATCGAATAGGTATTCTGAAAATGAAGCCCAACCTTCATTAATCCACATATCACCATCAGTCTGACATGTCACATTATCACCCCACCACATGTGAGCTAATTCATGGCTCATCAGGCTCTCATTCCCAAGTCCACCACCGGCTACCGCATATATCGGATACGTGATATTGGTCGCATGTTCCATCGCTCCAGAATTGAATGGAACCAAGCTGTATCCTACTTTATCAAATCGATAAACACCGTAGGCATTTTCGAATGAATTGATAGCATCGTCTAGGTGGATGAATGAACTCTTAGCTTTCGATGTGTCGGTTGCTTTTGCATGAACTTGAACTGGAGTAGATCCAAAAGGCCCGGTATAATTCCATTCTAAAATCTCATAATTAGCAACGGCGACATTGGCCAAATAAGACGGGATCGCCTGATCCAGGCTCCAGTTAAATGTTTGGGTCCCATCGAGATTATCGACCACTCCATCGAGTATGCCGTTGCACGAAGCCCTTTTCAAAGTATCAGTCGTGATGTGAAAGATATATGTGTTCCGTTCGATGAAGTTATCAAAGCAGGGAAACCAAATTCTGCCATAGCTATGCGGATCATCAGCAAATCCAACTCCCAAATTCCAAGCATAACCGCTATTGAAGTAAAACCCACCCCAACCAGATGCATCTTTCATCGGGCTTCCATGGTAATAAATCGTCAGACTATATTCTTGATTCAAATCGAAATTTTGATCAAAATCAACGAGCAGTTGACTGTCTCGGGGTTGGAATCCTACAACACCTTCACCTACCACACTGTCTGTCGTCAAGCCTTCGAAGTCAAAAAGAATTCGCTTCGCATCATTCTTGAGAGCCTCAAACTTGATCTCGGCGTGTCCGCTGATTTCAGAATTACTCATATCAGTGAAATCTAGGCTTAGTTCAATTTCTATGATATCAACACTGTCGCTTCTAAAATCTTCTATTTGAAGCCTTTTACCCTCTATGTTCCCTTTGTACTTAGAACAATACTGAGCAGATAGTTGGACCCCAACGAAAAGAAATAACGTGATCGACAAAAATTTCGCGAATTGACTCATGCCGTAAATATCTTAAAAGTACACGACGGACAGGGCCTTAGAGCCGTTTTCGACTCCCAACATGGTGGTGGGCATATCGAATTTTAAGATTTTTCTTGTATTCCTATGTAAACTTTTGTTCACTTCACTCGTCTATCAAATGCACGTCCTTTAGAAATGCAGAACAAACACCTCTAAAGCTATGAAACCTTCTCAGGAATTGTTTAAACTAACCAAGTCATTGACGAAATCAGAAAAGCGATTTTTCAAGCTTTTGTCTTCACTCCAATCTGGTGAAAAGAACTACATCAAGCTCTTCGACGCAATTGAGAAACAAAGCTCTTATGACGAAGAGGCGATAAAAAAACAGTTCAAGAACGAGACTTTCATCAAGCATTTACCATCTGAAAAGAATCACCTCTACAAACTCATACTTAAAAGCCTTCGCTCGTTCTATTCTGAAAACAGCATCTCTGCAATCCTCGCTGAACATATTCAGAGCATTGAAATCCTATACAACAAGGCGCTGTACATGGAATGCGCCAAACTTGTAAAAAAGGGTAAGAAATTGGCGGAAGCCCACGAGCGATTCTACTATCTATTTGAGTTAATCAAATGGGAAAAAATGCTTCTCGAAGAGGAATATCAATCCGGAGATTTCAGTGCTGATTTAAATAAGGTTATCGAAGAGGAACAGTGGGTTATTCGAAGGCTGAGGAATTTAGCGGAATATCAAATCTTGTATTCTAAAGTCAATTACGTTTTCAGACAAGGTGGCTTCATTCGAAATGAAGGAGAAGAGTCGATGATCAATGAAATTCTATCTCATGATTTAATAAAAGGGAAGAATACAGCGCTATCAAAGAGAGCAGCAGCCACCTGCTACCATGTAAAAGGGTTATGTGCAATCACCACGAATGAGGTCGAAGATTCCTTCAACAACTTTAGTAAGGTTGTGAAGATTTTTGAAGAAAATCCAAATCTCATTCAGGACATTCCGAAGCAATACATCAAGTCACTTGGGAATTTGTTTTTCTATTACATCCGGACCGGAGAGTATGTCCAACTCACAGAGCTCATTGAAAAGATGCGCTCTTTAAAGAAGCAGCTCGGCTTTAATCGTATTGACATTGAAATCCGAATATTCATTACTACTCATTACTTCGAAATGTTGGCTTATGAACGGCAAGGCAATTACGAAGCTGCCTTGGGAATGATAGAACCGGTCAAAAACAAGTTGAAAGAGTTTGGAGATAAAGTCACCAAGGAAGATGAAGTTCTATTTGAGTTTTTGATTGCCAACGTCTATTTCGGTGCAGAGAAATACAGAGATTCCCTAAGGCAATTAAACAATGTGTTAAATGACAACGAGAGTAATCTCAGACAGGATATTTACAATTTTGCGAAGCTCTTCAATTTGGTGATTCACTATGAGTTAGGAAACTTTGATTTACTTGAATACTTGGTCAAGTCTACAGAGCGATTTTTTCTCAAAAGCAAGAAATCCACGGGGGTTGATCACCATTTCGAACTGAGCTTTATTCGCTCCTTCAAAAAAGTGATAAAGTCAGCGAGAAATGCGGGAAGAACCAACGAATTCTTCAATGAAATGAAGTCGGATCTCTCCGAACTTCTCCAGGATCAAAAGGAAGGTGTTGCGCTTGAGTACTTCGATTACGTAGCATGGGTAGACTCAAAATTAAAGTCAAGATCATACAGCTCTCTGAGAACTTCTTCTGACTTCGGAATAAGCGCCTCGAATTAAGATCGCTGGCGGACGGCTTCAAACATCACAACCGAAGCGGCGACGGCCACATTTAGCGAGCTCACCGATCCGTGCATCGGAATTAATGCCTGATCGGTTGACATCCGAATAAGATGTGGATCTATTCCATCCCCTTCACTTCCAACAAGAATATTAATCGGTCCGCGAAGCGACGTTTCATAAATCGAACTTTCGGCTTTTTCAGTGCACGCTACGGTTCTAATGCCACTGTTTCTCATGAATTTAATCGAGTCACCCAGCGACAATACTTTGCAAACCGGAATGTGGTACAAGCCTCCAGCTGAAGTTTTAATTGACTCTTCATTGATGGCAGCAGCTCCCTTGTGGGGAATGATGATTGCATGACATCCAGCTGAAACAGCCGATCGTGCTATTGATCCAAAATTCCGAACGTCACTCACCTTGTCGAGCATTACGAAGAAGGGTGTAACGCCTTGCTCGAACAGGCCTTGTATTATTTCATCAATATTCCCAAACTCAATTGGAGAAAGGAACGCGACTGCTCCTTGGTGATTAAACCGACATAGCTTATTCAATTTCTCCTTAGGGGCTTTGATGATGGATACACTAAGATTTCTGGCTAGTTCCTTAAGCTCATTTGCCTGGTCTCCTTTGAGATCTTGCTGAATGAACAGTTTGTCAAGTGTCTTTCCTGAAAGCATTGCTTCCATGATTGGGTGAAGACCGAATATTTGTTGAGAGTCTTTTTTCATTACTTGTAGGTGAGTACACGGCCCTGACGCCAAAATTCAACAGCGCGATACCACGGTGTTTTTAAAGTCGCCGATCGATTAAGTCTATAGTCGTTAGGAGTGAATGGATTAACCACTTTGGTGAAGGTTAAGCTCAATGAATTGTACTTACCTTCTTCGCCATAAAGCCAGGTTTCGGTGGCTGTACTGCGATTCACCACATTGGGTGGACCAAACACGAGGTAACACATTCCTCTGTCTGTTTTCCATCCTTCTATGTAAGAGGCGAATAATGTATTTGCTATTTCTACTCGTTGGTAGTAGGATCGAATTAATTCTCTTGCCCGGTTCGGGTTTCCTCCAACAGAAAGCCAATACTTATCCACGCTTTTCTTCAAACCTTCTTCCTCCATCATCTGCGTGTATTCCTCATTCGTCGTGATAAATCGAAGCGGCATTGCCAGATCCATGACCATTTTAGCTTGTGGGTAGAATGTGCCGAAATAATAAACAGCTCCACCGGTCTTCTTTTCTTCGTCCGTTGCGATTTGATAGAGGCCTGTTGTCGTAATGGGTAAAATAAATTTGTTTTGAGACTTAACCATTCCGATCATCTTATCCGGTGTAAAGTCAAAAGGTTTAGGCGCAACCATGCTGAATGGTGGGGACGCAATCGGGAATTCTCGATTATAGAACTTGGCAAATAGCGCTTGTCTTGGTTCTGCTGTTCGCAGCAAGTAGGTATCTGGTTCAACCACGAAAGGTTCAAATACTAGATGATTTTCTCTGTCTAAAAGAAGAAATGACTGGCGCGTGAAAGGGTTTGACTTTGTGATCGTGACAAAAGACTTGTTCTCTCTTCTTGAGTTCAGGTCTTTCAGTGTGATCTCCAGTAGGTAGTTCCTTCCATATGTAGTACTGATTTCTAAAGAATCGAGCAAATAGGTCTCTAGTGAGTCTTCCAGCTCTTTAAAAATCACCTTGCCACTGTCCAACGGTTCAGGAGCTGAGTAACTTGGAAAGAGTCTATACCTGAAAACAAAACTGTACGTAGTATTTCCTTGGTCATCCTCGGCATTTTGCAGGGTTCTTTTATCCGCCCTCCAAAAAATGGTCGATCGACTATCATTTTTATTCAATACAATGTAGTCTACATCGACTTTGACCAGAGGCGCTGGATTATAGAGATAGCTGATGTTTCTACCAGCGATGCTTCGAGGCCCGGTGCAGCTAGATGATACTAGAACCACTGCCACTAAAAAACTGGAAATGAAAAGAAACCCTCTCATTCCGATTCTACGCTCTGGTCAAGCAGCGATTGATCGATGGATTTTGACGCCTTCGCTCCAAGAGCCTTTATATCCTGTGCTCGCTTTATAAGGTTCCCTTTTCCAGAAGTGAGCTTATTGAATGCGCCATCATAGGCCTTCACACTTTGATCAAGTGATTTCCTGATCTTCTCAAAATCTTCAAGGAAGTTGACAAACTTGTCATAGAGCCTTCCACTTTCTTCAGCAATCCTCGCGACATTCTTATTTTGCTTTTCTTGCTTCCAAATTGAAGCAACCGTTCGAAGAGTTGCCAATAACGTAGAAGGAGAAACGATTACGATTTTCCGATCCCATGCATAGGTGAATAACTCTGAATCCATTTGAATCGCTGCGCTGAAAGCAGCCTCAATTGGCATGAACATTAAGATAAACTCCGGAGAATTATGCTTTACACTAAACTGATAATCCTTGTCTCCCAATTGCTTGATGTGCCTCTTGACAGATTCAAGATGCTGTTTGGAAAAAAGCAATTTCTCTTCTTCTGTATCAGCACCTACCCACTGCTCATATGCAACCAAGGTTACCTTGGAATCAATGATAATATGCTTGTCCTCTGGAAGATAGACAACCACGTCAGGCCGAATCGATGAGCCCTCTTGATTCGAAGAAAAATCTTCCTGTTTGTATTCGATTCCTTCCACAAGTCCAGACCGTTCTAGCACCTTGGCTAGGATCAGTTCGCCCCAAGTCCCTTGCGCCTTCGAATCTCCTTTCAGAGCTCTAGTGAGATTCGACGCTTCTTCGCTCATCTTTTGGTTGAGTTCAAACATTTTCTGAAGCTCTCCCTTGAGTGTATTTCGTTCCTGACTACTCTTATCAATCTTTTCTTCAAACTCCTTGATTTTCACTTTCAACGGCTTGAGAATCTCACCAACTTGTTTCTGATTTGCCTCACTAAATTCTTTACTGTTCTGCTTGAGAATCGTGTTCGCAACATTTTGAAACTCCTTTTTGAAACGTTCATCGAGTTTCTCAAGGTCCTTCAGTTGCTCCTTGAGTCGTTCTTGGAGGTGCTCATTTTCCTTGCTCACTGCAGTGTGCTCTACAGTCATAATTTTCAGTTCTTCGGACTTCGTCTCTAGCTCATCCCGCTGCTCCTCGAAAACTTCAAGTGATTTTTCTAGCCTCCCCTTCAACGAACCATTTTCTTGGAGTAAATCAGAAACCTTTTCCTTCAAGCTATTGAACTCCTTTTCGCTAAAAATCCCGCCATCACTCGATTTGTCACTGCTCTTTTTCTTAGCGAATAAATATCCAATCGCAAAGCCTGCGGCCAATCCGATTAATATGAAGATGATTTCAATCATGAGTATTGTCTTTGCCAAAGATGGCACTTAAAGAAACGAACTAAAAATCAAAACACGCTCGTATAGCCAAAGTGAATTTTGGCCGTTCTAATGAGAAATGGGTTGCCTCGTTGGCTGCCCAAGGCATAAGAAAGATTGAAAATCCCAGCCGTAGTTCCGAATGAGGTTCCGACTCCAAAGGATTGAGCAAGGTCCCGTCTCACGCCGATTCGATTGAGAGAACTATTTTCAAACCAGGCGCCATCATAGAATCCAAAAACATAACCGTCTTTGTCCAACTGAAATCGCAGCTCGCTTCTCAGTATTGCATAGGAAGTGGAGAAAATTGATTCTTCGTCAAAACCCCTCATCGATCTAAAACCGCCGATTCGATACGCTTCATTATTAAAGAGTTGATCATTCATGATGTGCGCTCCTAAAAATCTCTGATGCCAAACCACTCTTGACAACGGGGAAACGTAATAAGCAAGCTGAGCCGTGGACATCCACTGCAATGTTTTCAAGTTCAACGAATCGTATAAAATTTCAGGAAGTCGATTATTTCGACTGATCTCTTTAGAACCAATTGAACTTGCAGCTTCAATCTCGAATCCTCGAGCCGGGTTTTGCAGGTAATCTAACCTCCGAATTTTAATTCCTAGTCCATAGGAACTCATTTTCTTATCTAAAAATGGTGGTAGGGTTTGACCTGATTCATAAGAAGAAGTAGAGAGCAATGAAGAACTAGCTCGTGAAAAGAAGAGCCTCAAATAATCTGCCCCTGCAATCATGTAGCGAAGTCCCAACTGCCGGTCGACATTTGAAAACAAGGTATCTCTTCGATAGATCTGCAATTTTCCATCCATGCTGACAGGACTATTCAGCACGAATGGCGCAATGGCTTCAACTTTAAAATCCTGAGTATTTGTCTGGAGCTTTCTCCAAGATACATCCAGCAATTCGCCTTGCTTGAGTGCATTTTCCAGATGAAGTTGAACATCCCCTGTCACTAGAATTTTTCCGTTTTGGTCTGGTAAAAAGCCCACAATTCCGTCGAAGCGATTTGCGCGTCGTTTATTCAAGTAAAGGTCGAGATAGGCACTATTTTCTTCAAAGGTTACCTGAGGAGGCTGAACCTGAGTAGCAAAGCTCAAGTCATTGAGACGTTTTCGACTTTGCTTAATTCTATGTTCATGATAAGCTCGACCTTCCTCTAGGTTTAGGAAATTCTCGATATAGTTTTTCCTGATTGGAAGGTTTCCATGTAAACGGATACTATCCAGCCTAATCATAGGTCCTCTCTTCACCTCAAGAACCGCAGAGACAAATTCATCCTTGATTAAAACGCTATCAAGGAATACTTGAGCAAACGGATAGCCGGTATTCTCCAGCTTCGTCAACAGCATTTTCGAAAGCTCAAAAAGTTCAATGGGTGAGAATGACTGACCGTTTTTCTTAATCCTCCTACCCAAAGTGGATTCTATGAGTTCTTTTGATTCGTCAGCCGCCTTAAGATTTGACCATTTGTATTGCAGATCAAGATTAACGCTGCAGACCGATGAATCAACCGATGTGAAGCCTGCTGAAAAAGCAATGAAGCCATCCCCGTATGCGTTCAATTTTAGTTCCTCAAGCACTCGATGGAAATTACTCGTCAAAAATGCATTGCTGGTGAAGTCTTTCTCCCATTTAACTGGAGACGCCGACTCAATATTGAACTTAAACTCTTTAGCGTCTTGCGCTAATGTTTCGCTAGTTGAGACTCCAATCAACAGCACCAATGCCATGACTCTCAAGATAATTATTGGCCTTACTAAAAGGTTTAGAGCCAAAGAATCCATGCCGAGCGGAAAAGGGCGATGGATGAGGCGATTCATGAATGAAGTGTTTTGAAGAATCAATTAGTTCCTTTTTGGCTCGAGCATAATTGCCCCAAAGTAAGAAAACGACATGTTGTCTTTCATCCGAAATAGACTTAATTGTCGCATCTGTAAACGTTTCCCATCCTTTTTTCTGATGAGAACCAGGGGATGATTTTCGCACTGTCAATGTCGCATTCAACAACAAAACGCCCCTTTTTGCCCAAGAACTAAGATTTCCAGAATGAGATTGTTCCAATCCTAAGTCGGAATCGAGTTCTTTAAAAATGTTTTTGAGAGACGGCGGGAGCTTGATTCCATCAGGAACAGAGAATGAAAGACCATGCGCCTGTCCTGGGCCGTGATACGGGTCTTGACCTAGAATAACCACTTTAACTTGATCAATCGGACAGGCATCAAAAGCAGAGAAAATCTCTGCAACAGGAGGATAAACTACTTGCGTTTTTTGTTCTTCAATGAGGAAGTCTATCAACTCAGCGAAATAAGGCGAATCAAACTGAGGCATCAGCTTTTCCCTCCAACTCTCTTCTATTTTCTGATCAATTGTCATTGGACATCATTGTTCGAATCCTAGGCTTGCGATGTTAAGCGATTAGTCGAAAACATACAAAACGGAATGCGATTTGCAGTTCATTATCGTTTACATTTGGGGAATTCAAGGCGAATTCTCAGCCAAACACAGAAAAGATGAAAAAAGCAATTGTAGTCGTAGGAGCAGTTCTTGTTCTGTTAGCATCAATGAGTTCTTGTAAGACTCATGAACGTTGTCCGGCTTATGGTCTTGTCGAGCTAGTTCTACCATCTTAGGTTAGAAACACGCATTTGATCTCTGAGATTTCGAAACGGTGTTTTCGAATCCAAAACTTTATTACACTTCAAACGTCTAGTCAATAGACAGAATTGAGATTCATACAGGGTCCTAGGGCTTTCAAACCTTCTCATTTCATATTATTTACCTTTGATAAGGTGCGTAAAATTCTATTCGTCATATCTCTAGTTCTGGGGTGTTTACTTCTACCTGAGCTTTCTATTGCTCAAAATCCTGGAAACCCGATTGCTAATCGCGGGTTCTATCGAACAATGAATATGTACGGTGGGTATGTTCACACTGCCGGGCTCGGAATATACTATCGTCGGGGTTGGAGACAAACCGGATTTACGAATCGCATTATGAATTTCGAGTTGCTGACGTTGAATCATCCAAAGCAATTCAAAGTAGCCCTCACCCAACGGTCCACTCAAAATGGTTACTTCCTCAATAAGATCAACAGTGTAATCATGCTCAGAGGGTCTTTCGGATTCCAAAAAACATGGTTTGACAAAGAAGTAAAACGAGGAGTACGCGTGAGTACGTTTTTCTTATTCGGGCCATCCATCGCTCTAGCCAAGCCGGTGTTTATGAATGTGAATTTCACTGATGCTGGTCTCAGCACTGAAAAATATGCCGACATCGTCAATTTGAGCAATGTGCAAATCCTAGAGAAAGCTCCCTATCTGATAGGAGTTAGTGAAACGGTACCGTATCCAGGTGCTCACGTCAAAGTTGCGCTGAATTTTGAATATTCACCAGACGATGAATTCATTCGAGCTCTTGAAACCGGTGCTACCTTCGATGTCTTCCCAAAGAAGATTCCAATCATGGCAAATACATACAACGATCAATTCTACATAACACTTTACGTTGCCTTTCATTTTGGACGTCGCTACCTTTAGCCACTCACCATATTTAGCCCGAACCTGCCGTTTTCTAAATGACAACGACTAGTCTTCATTTTATCTATTCTCAGGCTTATTTAATTATTAAATTGCACCTCCTTTTTAAGGGACCTGATTCAAATAGCAGATTATGAACAAAAAGTTACTCTTTTATGGTGTTGCAACTCTAATGATAGCAGCACTCACTTCAGGACTGTATCTCTCTAAAGATCAGCAAGTTTACAAAGCGCGAACATCTTCGGATGACGCTGAACCAGGTAATATGGGCTGGGCACAAATTGATCTCAGAACTGGAGAATACGACCCTTCGCTTCGGAACGAAGTTTTCAACCTCATAAAGAATAAAGGAAGCCGAGGCGATCTCGGATTGGAATGGGAAAATCGAGGCCCAGATAACGTTGGCGGACGCACGCGAGCAATTATTGAGCTCTTCGGAAAGCCCGACACGTTGATCGCTGGTGGAACATCAGGAGGGCTATTTGTTAGCTACAACGGTGGCGGAAATTGGCAACCCCACACGCAATTCGTGAATCAGGATATGAGCTCAAGCATTATTGCTTCTATCCATCAAGACACGAACTCAGGTAAAATATATGTCGGTACCGGCTCTAGCTTTGACAAGTTTGCGAATTCCGCAGATATTGCCTGGGCAGGATACGGAATTTTTGTTTCCAACGATGAAGGCGTAACCTTCACGCATTTGGAATCAACGACTCCGGATAATCGATATGACGATGCAGGTCAACCGTGGCTTGCAGTAAATCGAATTCAGACTAACAGTCAAGGTCACATTTTTGCGGCAACGGAAGTTGGATTACACATGTCCACCGATGGAGGCGATACATGGATAAATCCAGTATATATCGATCCAGCCTTTTCAATTAACGTCAACGGCAAATGCGCCGATGTTGCGGTTGGAGCTGACGATAAAGTACTTACAACCTATCTAGGAGGAACGACATTTTTGTCATCTGATGGAGGCACTGACAAATCATTTGTACAAATAAATGACAATGGACTCCCTCTCAGCAGATCAAGATCTGTTGCGGTGATTGCTCCATCGAATCCAGACATTATGTACATCATATATGTTGAAGGTGATGGATGCATGGATGGCGTTTACAAGACCACGAACGGAGGTAGTAACTGGGAAAAAATACTTGAGCCATTTGATGAGTTTGATCCATTTAATGGAGCTAACTTCTGTCAAGGCGTTTATGACCTCGCACTTGGAGTGTCGCCTAAAGATCCAAATTGCATATTCATCGGAGGATTGTCCTTATGGCGATTTGACGGTAGCTTGACGAGAGTTGCAAGTGAATTTGGCTCACCGCCTTTTCAGGATGTGTTGGAAAATTATGTCCATGCCGATAAGCACTTCTTCTACTTCAGTCCTAATAAGAAAAGCAGACTATACTGTACGACTGATGGCGGAATCTCTGTGTCTGAAGATAAAGGAGATACTTGGACTGGGCTGAACAAAGGATACGTGACAACTCAGTTTTATGGTGTTACACATACGGGTGATGCAGGTCTTATCATCGGTGGTACTCAGGATAACGGAACGCTAGCAGTACTCGGTGATAATGATTTTGACCCACACATTGGATACCAAGTATCCGGCGGAGATGGTATCGATTGTGATATGTCTCAGATTGTGCCGATCCTGTTCTCTACTTCACAAAACGGAGTCGTGTATAGAACCGATGTAAGCGCAGCGGAAGATGGAGGGAGCAATTTCCCTCTGGCAATCCTCAGCTTCAATGGAGGGCCTTTCCACACTGTGGTTAAACTATGGGAAAACATTGATGATTCCACCAGCCAAAATGTTGTTGAATTTTCAGTTGAACCTTTGGATATTGCTATTGCTACTGGAAATGGAATTCTACGAACATTTAATGAAACGGTAACTCCAATTCAAGCGGCTGCCGAAATAATTAAGAGTTCGATCATCGTCTATTCTGGTACAGAAGAATTGACCATTGACACTGATGGATCCACTCTCATCGGAGATGGAACTGGAAGTATCACTTTTAACTCAGATGGATCAATGTCCATCTCAGTAACATTTGACAACGCTCCAGCTGAGAACTCAAATGTCTTCGTGAACTTCGAAGAACACTATGATGCTAACAGCGTCTTGGTGCTCGAGAGCAATAACATGAAGTCTCTTAAAGGTGCCTACGAATTTGAGCACAGACTTGAAAATTCACTTAATCCAGGCGATGTATTAATAGTCAGAGATCCTGTTCAATCAGTATTACTGAGTACGGGGGATGCACAAGGACCAAACTCCGCTGGAGGATCAATTCGGATGTACCGAAATGTGCTAAACGCTCAAGCTCTCCCACCTAATCCAATAGGAATTAGTGGCATAAGCGGATCGATCACTTGCATCGAATATTCAATGGATGGAAACGTTGCATTTGTGGGAACTACATCGGGAGTTTATAGAATCACGGGATTAAATGATGTGTACACTCAAGATGACGCCGATGACTTCATCACAGTCAAGAATCTTTCGATTGCCGGAATGTCTGGACCATACACTGGTGTTGCAATTGACCCAATGGACAACAATCGATTGGTCGTCACTGCCGGTGGTTACGGTTTACAAAACCGCGTGGCATTTACGACCACTGCACTCTCAGGAACACCAATCTTTACGAATGTCCACGGAGACTTACCAGCATTTCCAATCTACGACGCTGAATTCAACATGAATGAGCCGAACATGGTCATACTTGGAACTGAATTCGGATTATATGCGACTGCTGACATTACCGCAGGCTCAGTTGTATGGAGTGACGAGAACGATGAAGTTTCTTACGTTCCTACGTATGATGTTCGTCAACAACACTTAGGTTGGGACCAAGCTCGAAACACCGGAATGATGTACGTTGGTACTCACGGTCGAGGAATGTGGAGATCAACATCTATGGTGGGAATTCCTGAATTTGGAGACGCACCAAATACGAACGATGCAATTTCTGACTTCAATGTTTATCCTAATCCTGTCAACTCAGAAGGACGAATTGATTTTGAAGCATCATTCACTGGAAATGTTCAATTCAAAATCTATGACATGAACGGAAGAGCCGTTAAAGCATGGGAAGATCGAGTGAGCAGTGGACAGAATGTCGTTAGCTTCAATACGCGAAGCTTACATTCTGGCGCATACTTCATCACCGCTGAAGCAGGCCAAACGAAACAAGTAAGCAAGTTCTTGGTATTTAAATAAGATTAAGAACTCAGACATTAAAAGGCATCCCATTTGGATGCCTTTTTTCGTTTATGGCGCCTACATTTGAAAGAGAAATTCTCACATGATCAAGATTGCAATAAACGGTTTCGGAAGAATCGGAAGAACATTGACCAGAGTTCTTATTGATCACCCAGATATTGAACTTGTCGCCATTAATGATCTGGCAGATGCAAACACCCTTGCCCACTTATTGAAGTATGACAGCATTCATGGTCAGTATAAAGGTGAAATCGAAGCGAGAGACAAATGCATCTTTATCAACGATAAAGTGGTTCAGGTATACAATGAAAAATTCCCAGAGACACTGCCTTGGGCTGAGTTCGAGATTGATGTTGTAGTTGAAGCTACTGGGAAGTTTAGATCGCAAGAAAGAGCTTCAGGACATATTGAAGCTGGAGCCAGGAAAGTCATTATAAGTGCGCCTCCTGAGGACGCCGAAACCAAAACGCTAGTACTTGGAATCAACGATGATATTCTAAATCAAGAAGACGTTATCATTTCGAATGCTTCATGTACAACCAATAGCGCTGCGCCATTGATTAAAGTACTTCAGGATAACTGGGGAATTGAACAAGCCTACATTACGACTGTGCACTCATATACCTCAGATCAGCATCTCCATGACGCTCCTCACAGAGATTTGAGACGAGCTCGAGCTGCATCTCAAAGTATTGTGCCAACGACTACTGGAGCTGCCAAAGCCCTCACCAGAATATTTCCCGAACTCGAAGGTCATCTCGGTGGAGCCGGAATAAGGGTTCCAGTTCCAAATGGCTCGCTGACCGACTTGAGTTGCATACTGCATAAGGAAGTTAGCGCTGAGGAACTAAACACCGCCTTCAAAGAAGCTGCGGACAATTCTCTGAAGGGAATCCTCGAGTATACAGAGGATCCTATTGTTTCTATCGACATAATCGACAACCCTCACTCTGCAATCTTCGATTCACAACTTACCTCTGCTCTCGGAAAAATGGTGAAAGTGGTGGCATGGTACGACAATGAATGGGGATACTCTACTCGTCTCGTCGAACTTATCCGTCGTATCGCTTAAGGACTAGGTTCTCACCGTCGAAAACGGCATAGTTACAAGCCGTAAACCATTCCCCTAAATTGATGTATCGGCTGTTCTCTCCTACTTCATGATCGATTACGAGATGACGATGACCAAAGATGAAATAGTCCACATGTGCTCTGCTCAAGACATCTTTGCAATATTGGATCAGGTATTCTTTTTCACCTAAAAATTCAGCGTCCTTATGACCAGTTGATTCTCGGCTCTTCCGCGAAAAGAATCGAGCTAGATTGACACCGATGTATGGATGCAAGAATGCAAAAAGGCGCTGGGCCAATCGATTCGTAAATACTGATTTGATCATCTTGTAACCGGCATCACCGGGACCCAATGCATCGCCATGACCAATAACAAAAGACTTCCCACCCATTTCTCGGGTGATTTCTTTCCTGTATATAGTAGCATTAAGCTGCTCAGGAAAGTAATCGAACATCCAGACGTCATGATTACCGGTAAATATGTGGATCTTAATTCCCAAGTCGCTGAACTCCGCAAGCTTACCCAGCAACCGCACAAACCCCTTAGGTACGACGTGCTTGTATTCGAACCAAAAGTCGAATACATCTCCGAGCAAGTAAAGCTCAGCGCAATCTTCTTTTATTGATTCCAACCAAGCCACAACCTTCTTTTCGCGGTCAAAGTTGGATTCATCTACGTGCGAACCAAGATGGAAATCTGAGGCGAAGTATATGTTCTTACCACTGCTCAAAATGAAAGTTTTCTTCTCAATTTAATCGGATTGATCTTCCTAATGTCATACTCAAAACGGATCAAGTCTGTAAACTTCAGTCCATTCGTGTTGATCTCATTTTGAATGTTTGATGAATAGGCAAACGGAATATACACGAATAAGTGTCTTTGGATCAATCCTACAAAGAATCCCACGTTATATGCTGCTTCTCGTTCGAACGATTCTCCAATATCCAAGAATATCCCAAAAGGATAGCTCTTGTAGGACACTTTCAAGTTCAACGCAACGAGGCCGGTTGCCGATTGGGCCACAGCAGTCGGGACTTTGAAGGCGCCATGATTGCCAATCATTTGACGACTAAAAAACCCATCGACTCCTGAGCGGTCGAACAAATTGTAGTCGTATGAATAATCCGTATTAATGCCCTGTCCATTCATTCTCCAATTAAAGGCAGCATTGTTCGTCACATTGGACAAATAATATCCTACGAAAAATCGAGATCTAATCTTCAGCAAGTTTGCAAGATTGGTGATGTTATTTGCCTCAAAACTGATTTTAGCAAAGTCGTTGTTCTGCTCTGCCAGAACAGTAAAGTCACTTCGATAAATGGGATGCTTAAAATCTAGTGTGTACTCAACGCGATTATAGAATGAAGTAGTGTCCTTGACCAATTTAGAATCCAGGACATCCGTGTATTGATCCATCACCCAAATTGAACTCATTGTCAATTCGTGATTCCAATACCCGCTGTAATCCCTTGGTCGAAAATTAAAACGCACATAAGGCTCAATTCGATTGTAAAGCAACGAAGGATCAGATGCCTTTTTCTGGAATCGCTTCCCTCTTACTCCAACGTCAATCGACTCAAACGCGGACTCATACGGAGCTATCATATAGTAGATATCACCGACTCCAACGAGGTTCGAACCCTTGGTTCCAAACATCGGAACAAGCGCATAGTTCAATCGCTTGACTGGGATTATAGAATTCATGAGAAGCACCCCTGGTATAAACCCATTTGGAATGTTAGCACCAAGTATCGGTGTTACAAAAAGTTGATTTTTCGTCGGGTCTTCAATTCCACCTAATAGCCTGACTTGGGGAGCTTCAATCTTTCGGAATACGCCTTTAGTGCGCATTCGATTGTTCTTCCGGTTGATTTCCGGCATGATCAATCTAGGGTCAATCTTTATTGATTTCGAGTGGCCTGTGACTGAAATGGTGGTATCGGTTTGAAACCCATTAATCCAAAGTGCCCGAAGAACTGAATCTCCATCCATTTGAGCCACATGAACCGGCGAATTCATTCTTCCCTTGTTCTTAAGTTTGATCCGATACCCATCTTCGAGCTTCTTCACTCTGCTGATTTTGTAGTCCAACTTTGCCGTGGTGTTGATGGCGTCCTGAAATATCCAATCGAGATCTTTACTCGTAGATTCTGTGAAGACTTTTTCAAGGTCTTTGGGTTCTGGATGACTGAACTTATGTCGGTCAAAATATGACTGCATCGCCGCATCCATAGCTTCATCGCCGAGGTAATGTCTCAGATAATTGAAAAATACCGCCGACTTTGCATAGCACATTGTCCCATAGTTGATGTTATAGTACTCATCTGCGGGTAAGTCTAGCTTTTGGTCATGGTTGTGCCGAGCCGAAAGGAGATACATAAAGTAGTATTGGTCTTTAATGTTGTATTTATCAAATCCAAAGAGAGAAGAGAAGAAGCCTGGTTCTTCTTTTGACAAGAGCTTTCTTTCAGGATACTTTGTACTTAAATAACGCTGCTCATTGTAGCTGTTCAAACCTTCATCAAGCCAAGTATATCTTCTTTCATTACTACCTAGGATACCGTAGAACCAATTGTGACCAACTTCATGCATGATGACCGTTTCGAGACCAAGGGCATCATTGGTGTTTCCAATCACGGTGACATTGGGATACTCCATTCCTCCACCAGCTGATATCGTTCCATCAACTGCTGTTGCGTGCTTATATGGATAGTCTCCATTCCACAATGAGTAGTAGTAAACGGCGTCGTGCATATACTCTATGCTCCTTGCCCACTCCTTAGCGTTTCGAGCGGTAAAAAATGTCCACACATCAACCTTGTCGCCCGAATATGGTGTTTCCACTTCACCTTTAAGCACCTTGTATCTTTTATCGGCAAACCAAGCATAGTCGTGTACATTATCTTGGGTATAGCGAAGCGTCTTCCACTCTTCAGACGATTCTGGAAACTTCATGTTTTCAGCATAATCGCTCCAGCGAGCGCTGTCCTCCATTCTATGAATCCAATTTAGTGTTGAATCTGCCAATTCGGTGAGCGATGCAATTTCATCCTCATTCTGAATATCTCCGGTCGCACCAACCTTGTAGTTTGAGGGTAGCTTGATCGTAACATCAAATGATCCAAATTCTGAATAGAATTCACCTTGATTTAAATAGGGCATTCCGTTCCAGCCGTTGTGATCATAAACCGCTGGTTTAGGATACCATTGGGTAATTTGATAACTCTGCCCAAGATGACCGAGTCTTGATATTTTACCCGATGGGATTTTGACGCGGAATGGTGTCGATACTTCGAGCGATTCCCCTGGGATAAGAGGCTCGTTCAGTTGAAGAGTACAAATATCGACGTGGCTAGCGTCAAATTCCCATTCAACCATTTCATCATCCACCTTAAAATCCAAACTATCAATATAGCCGATGTCCTCTTCTTCTGCAAAAAACAATTTAGTATTTCCATTTCGCAACAGCTGATTACAAAGAGCCGAAGATCTAGAGGAATAGGCATTCGGCCAAAGATGAAAAATGAGGTATGAAAGGGTGTCTGGTGAATTATTCACGTAGACTACTTGCTCCCTTGCCCTCAGGAAATGCTCCTTATCATCGAGTTTTACTTCTATCGTATACTCAACTCTTTGCTGGAAATAAGCCTGTGTCAGGCCGGGTAAAGAAATGATAACAGAAAGGAGTATGAGAAGGCTCCGTAGCATTTACTAGTTTATGAAAATCTCAGCAAGCTTGTCCTCCAGCGACTTTCCGCGCAGGTTCTTGGCGATGATAATTCCGTCTTTGTCAACCAAATATGTGAGTGGAATTCCCTTAATCTGATATTCAGGAACCACCGAGGATTGCCAGTATTTCAAATCGCTGATATGGCGCCAGGTTAAGCCATCCTGTTGAATGGCGCCTAGCCAAGCCTTTTCGGTTTTATCTAAGGAAACTCCTAATATTTCAAAGCCTTTATCATGGTACTTCTCGTATACTTTCTTCACATTCGGGTTTTCCCTTCGACAAGGTCCACACCAACTGGCCCAGAAATCAACCAAGACATATTGGCCCCTCAAGTCGGATAGTTTAAGAACCTCTCCGCCCGGTTGAGCAAGCGAAATCTCAGGAGCAGGAGAACCAATTGCAAGTTTCTTAAGTTGAACAACCTGAAGTCGTAGACTTTCGTAGAAATCAAGTCCAACAGCCTTATCTGCCAATCCTTCAATCACCTCGTTATACAAGTCGAAATTAGAATCTAATTCAAGGTTTTGCAATGCAGCCAAGGAAGAAAGTGAGCCGGGGTTAGTCTTAACAAAAGCTTGAAGCTTAGCATTCACTTTGGCCATGATCGGATCATACTCCTGGAGTGCACTTTGAAAGGCGTTTCGATCATTTTGCATTTGAGCCTGCTGCATCACTACATTAATGGAATCCTTTGCCATTAATATTTTATTGAGGTCTACCAATCGAGTGCTCTCTTCAGAGCCTTCCACTGAATAGGTTTGATATAGGTTGCTGGCATCCGCATTGATCTCAATATTATCTCCCGGAAGGACGATCAATACCAATAAATTTTGTTCGGAGAGGACAATTCTATAGAATCCCATTATTTCCTGTGGAAACTCTGACCTAAAAGAGCCGTCTGAACCTATTTGAACTGTGTCTATAACGTCAACGCCCGTGGTTCGTAGGAACTGTACGTAGAGGTCGGCTCCAGCTCCATTCTGAATAACACCAGAAATGGATGTGGTAACGGCCTGCTTTTGTTCTTCGCCCTCCCCACCACTCGTAGCTACAACTGCTATTTGTTCTTGTGGAGTTGTATTTGAGCAGGAAATGCCCAAAATCACGAGCATCGCCAGTATGTAAAATCTTCGAATCATAATCATTCTTCTAGTGCCTCTCTTATCAATTGGTTCGTCTTCTTTGGATCAGCCTTTCCACCGCTCAGTCTCATCACCTCACCCATAAACAAACCCAGAATTCCTTTCTTCCCTCCACGATACTCTTCGACCTTGTCTGGGAATTTATCAATCGATGCCTTAATCCAAGACTGAAGTTCGCTTTCATCTCCAACCTGCACCAAATTATGACTTTCGGCCAATTCGGTAGCGGTTGACTCGGGATGATTAACTAACAATGGGAAAAGTTGTTGCGCTGCCAGACTCTGACCCAACCTGCCTGAATCGACCATGTCTATCAGCTCTGCTAATCGTGTTGGCTCAATTGGGAAGTCAGCGACATCAATCGCCTTGTCATTTATATAGCCTTTGACCTCACCCATCATCCAATTCGCGGCAGATTTCGGATTGCTCTTCAGCTTCAGAAGCTCCTCAAAATAGAGAGCAAATGTCTTATCATCTGTGAGAACACCTGCGTCGTATTCACTCAATCCACATTCCTCTGTATACTTCGCAAACAGTTCGTTAGGCAGAGGTGGCATGGTCGCTGCAATGCCATCAATATACTCCTGCTTAATAAGCAGTGGTTGAAGGTCTGGCTCAGGGAAGTAGCGATAATCATCGGCCTCTTCCTTGGTTCTCATAATCGAAGTTTCACCAGTCGCAGCATTAAACGTGAGGGTGGATTTGAGGATTTCTCCCCCTTTTTCAATGATGTCAATGTGCCGAATGATCTCGAATTCAATGGCCCGTTTCACATTTCGGATACTATTGAGGTTTTTGACCTCCACCCTCGTTCCAAATTCTTCTGCACCTCTTTTTCGTACAGAAACATTGGCATCACAGCGAAGTGAACCTTCCTCCATATTTCCATCACAGATTTCCAAGTAACGGACAAGTTTTCTAACTTCCGTTAGATAGGCATAGGCTTCTTCTGCAGTTCGCATATCTGGTTCGGAGACAATTTCAAGAAGAGGAACTCCGGCCCGATTGAGATCAATCATCGTGTCAAATGGGCTCAAGTCGTGATTGCTTTTTCCACTGTCCTCTTCGATATGAATTCTAGTCAGGCCAACATCTTTGATTCCACCTGCGTCAGTTTTGATGGAGATTATGCCTCCAGTGCAAATTGGAGTTGTATCCTGAGTAATCTGATACCCCTTTGGAAGGTCAGCGTAGAAATAATTCTTTCTCGCAAATTCGTTATGCTCTCGAATATCTGCTTTGCACGCCAATCCTAGCTTCACAGCGTATTCTGCACTTTTCTCGTTTAGGACAGGGAGTGTTCCCGGGTGACCTAGAGAAATTGGATTGGTATTGGAGTTCGGAAGACTTCCGTACTCATTTTTATCGGAAGAAAATGCCTTCGACTTCGTGAGTAGCTGGGCGTGAACTTCAAGACCAATTACTGCCTCGTATTCATCGACTATTTCCTGAGCTACATTCATTAGTCTGCAAAGGTAAAATCACGTTGATATGCCGTCATGAGAGATTCGCAAAAAAGGCTCTTACCACTTTGGCCATTTTAGGTTCTGCTTCTTGGGCCGCTCGCTGCACTTCTTCATGGCTAACCTCTTCGACATGCCCTTCAATCCCGAGATCCGTAATTACTGACAAAGCCGTTACAGGAATTCCAAGATGTCGAGCTGCAATATTCTCAGGAACCGTACTCATACCTACCGTATCTCCTCCGATAATTCTAATGTACTTATACTCAGCTGGAGTTTCAAAGCAAGGGCCAGAAACGCCGACGTAGACACCCTTTTTCAAAGGAATACCAACCTGTGAAGCGGCAACATGCATTTGTGCATTTAGCTTGTGATCATATGGTTCGGACATATCAGGGAAACGTGGCCCCATCTCGTCATCATTCGGCCCAATGAGCGGATTGCTCGGAAATAAATTGATGTGATCTTCAATGACCATGATGTCGCCAACCTTGAAGTCAGGATTAACTCCCCCACTTGCGTTGGAAAGAAGAAGGAAGCGGGCATTCAAATACTTCATTACACGAATAGGAAAGACAACATGCTCCATTCCATACCCTTCGTAAAAATGGAAACGGCCCTTCATCGCCAATACTTCTTGTCCTTCCAGCCTTCCGTGAATCAATTTACCGTCGTGGCCTTCAACAGTGCTCTGAGGAAAGTGTGGTATTTGTGAATACGGTACTTCAACGGCGTCTTCAATCTCACTCGCAAACTCGCCCAGACCAGTGCCAAGAATAATTCCGATTGGATTCTTTACCGTCCCGAGATGCTTATTGATGTATTCGGCAGCTTCTCTAATGGGAGTTGATATACTCATCTATTCTTAATTGGAATGCTTCCCGATCCGTGCTGAGTAGCTCCATTTGATGCTCAATTGCATAGATCGGAAGTTTCGCGAAGTTCTCATTTTGTAGCAATGATTGGAGTCTTTGAGCATCTTTTTGGGTCGTGACAATAAGATTATTTCCACTAGGCAATTGCTCAAATTGAGCTTTCATGGATTTTACATTTTGGACTGTAAATGCATGATGGTCCCGAAATTTTAAGTGTTCGATTTTTTGACCGTGCAAGTGTTTTAGTATAGAGTCGGTCTTGGCAATTCCTGTGACCAGTAGAATGTTGTCAGCACTGCTTAAGTCGACGACGTCATCACTTTGTCCCACTCGACGGAGCTTGCCGTGTTCTTCAAAAGCAAAAAACACTTCCTGGTGTGCCTGGGTCGAGAGCTTGTTTATCACATCATTTCTCTGCTGTTGAGAAAGATCTTTGGGGCATTTTGTGACCACTATGGTATTTGCTCTCGAGGCGCCTCTCGAGGATTCACGAAGGCTTCCAGCTGGAAGCACTAAATCATTGACATAGAGGTCATCGTAGACAGTCAAGAGGATCATATGACCCGGATTAACCGCTCTATGCTGGAAAACATCATCCAAAATCAAGGTATTGATGGTCGTATCCATTTTCAGGATCGAAGTCACACCGTGAACTCGATTTTCATCTACCGCAACCAATGTTGAAGGAACCGCCGTCTTGATTAGCGCCGGTTCATCACCAACATCCTTGGCCGCATCGGTCAGCGACACCAACCTAAAGCCGGAGGTTCGTCTACCATAACCTCTACTCAGCATGGCCAAATCCCTCCCTTTGAGGTGATTGAGAAGATAAATAGCCATTGGCGTTTTACCCGTTCCTCCAGTTTTGAGATTCCCAACACCAATGACGGGGAAATCATAGGACTTTGATTTCCACAACCTAACATCGTAAAGCCAATTCCTGAATGCGGTGATCAGGTGGTAAATAATTGCGAATGGAATCAATAGCGCACGCACCAAGCAAATGTAGTTTCTCGTATTATCGTTAATCTTGAACTAGATCTGAATTCCTAACAATGACAGTAGGCGATATAATTTCTGAGCTGGAAAAATGGGCACCTCGAGCCCTACAAGAATCATATGACAATTCTGGATTGCTAACCGGGAGTTCAACTCAAGACGTTACAACGGTATTGTGTTCATTGGATTGCACCGAAGCAGTAATCGACGAGGCCATCCACCGGAATTGTGAAATGGTCATTTCCCATCATCCCATCATTTTCTCGGGCTTGAAGAACTTCTCGAGTGATGATTACGTGACGCGAACTGTTTTGAAAGCGATTAAAAATGACATCGCTATTTATGCCATCCATACCAATCTTGACAATGTGCACGACGGTGTAAATGCCGAGATAGGAAAGCGACTTGGGCTCGAAAATTTGAAGATTCTCTCACCCAAAAAAGGAATCCTTCGAAAGTTGGTGACATTTATTCCCACCAAACACAGCTCCGAAGTAAAGCAGGCTATCTATGAAGCTGGAGGTGGATCGATAGGAGACTACGATCATTGTAGCTTTTCAGTGACCGGAACAGGCTCTTTTAGAGGCGGGGAGAATACCAACCCTCATTCCGGAGAAAAAGGAGTTGATCATATGGAATCCGAAGATCGAGTAGAGATAATTTATTCGAAGCCATTAGAGTCAAATATCCTAGGAGCATTAATCGAAAGTCATCCATACGAAGAAGTGGCCTACGACATCTATCCCCTTGAGAACATGAATCCTCAAATTGGCAGTGGGCAAATTGGAACATTACAAGTTCCGATGGAAGAGAAGGAATTCATGTCACTTGTTGCTGATCGCATGAATTCACCAATTATCAAGCATACTAGTCTTTTGAACAAAAAAGTGTCACGAGTAGCAGTCTGTGGTGGCTCTGGTGGCTTTTTATTAAGCAAGGCAATCGATGCAAGAGCTGATGTTTTCGTTACAGCTGATTTCAAATACCATGACTACTTTGATGCAGAAGAAAAAACGGTCATCCTAGACATAGGACACTATGAAAGCGAGCAATTTACACCGCATCTAATTCAGGACTTTCTACAGGAAATATTTCCTACCTTTGCCGTCCTTTTATCGGGGGTGAAAACGAACCCTGTCAATTACTTCATTTCTTAAGAATGGCAACGAAAACGAAGAAGTCTAAATCCGAAATTACGGTTGAACAAAAACTAAGAGCTCTCTACAGATTGCAGCTTATCGATTCAGCTATTGACAAACTGAGAACAGTTCGAGGAGAACTTCCATTGGAAGTTGAGGACTTAAAAGATGAAATCGAAGGTCTTGAGACCCGTTCGAATAATCTTCAAAGCGAATTGGACGAGCTCGAAAACAAGCTTAGTGAACGTAAGAACTCGATCATCGACTCAAATGAGATGATCAAGAAGTACGAGGCACAACAAAAGAATGTCCGAAACAACCGTGAATTTGATTCCATTTCCAAGGAAATTGAATATCAAACATTAGAGATTCAACTTTCTGAGAAGCGAATGAAAGAGTTCGAAGCCCAAATCGTTCAGAAGAAGGAAGTCCTTGGTGTTGCAGTTGAAGCGCTAAATGAGCGGAAGAAGGACCTTGAGCACAAGGAGTCTGAATTGAATGACATTGTCAAGGAAACAGAGAAAGAAGAAAAAGCTCTTCTAAAGGCATCGAACGAAGCTGCATCTCAGATTGAAGATCGTCTTCTTAAGGCATATCAAAGAATACGCGAAAGCTTGAAAAATGGCTTAGCAGTGGTTCCTGTTGAACGTGGTTCTTCTGGAGGGTCCTTCATTAAGATTCCACCTCAAAGACAACTTGACATTGCTGCTCGAAAAAAGATTATTTCTGATGAGCACAGCGGACGAATCCTTGTTGATGCTGAATTAGCTGAGGAAGAAAACGAAGCGCTAAAAAACATTACCCAAAAGGCGATCATCGCTTAGTAGAGTAAATAGTCCAATCAAAAAGCCTTTCTCGATTTTCGTGAAGGGCTTTTTTTATGTCTTGAAAATTCTGATGCTGGAGTCAGACCCCGTTATTCGTGTGGCTACGAGGGTTTGAACGCTCGGTAAAGGAATCGACTAACGCTTAGAAACGTCTACGTAATCCCTTTCATTGTAGCCCGTATAGACTTGACGAGGTCTTCCAATTGGCTCGCTGTTGGTTCTCATTTCCTTCCATTGAGCTACCCAACCTGGTAGACGACCAAGTGCGAACATCACTGTAAACATGTTGGTTGGGATGCCCAATGCTCTGTAGATAATTCCAGAATAAAAATCGACATTGGGATATAGCTTTCGTTCGACGAAATATTCGTCTTTCAACGCAGCTTCTTCTAGCTTTTGAGCAATTCCAAGAACAGGATCATTAACCCCTAGCTTGCTCAGCACTTCATCGGCCGCTTTCTTGATGATTCTGGCTCTAGGGTCAAAGTTCTTGTAAACTCTGTGTCCAAATCCCATTAGACGGAACGAATCGTTCTTATCCTTTGCTTTAGCCAAGTACTTGTCAGCATCACCTCCATCTGCCTTGATATTCTCAAGCATTTCAATAACCGCTTGGTTGGCACCACCGTGAAGCGGACCCCAAAGTGCATTGATGCCTGAAGAAACGGAGGCATAAAGACTCGCATGAGACGAACCCACAATTCTTACTGTTGAAGTGGAGCAATTCTGCTCGTGCTCCGCGTGTAGGATCAAAAGTTTGTTGAGCGCATTGCTAACTACTGGATCAATATCATATTCCTCTGCAGGCGTTGAGAACATCATGCGCAAAAAGTTGCTGCAGTAATCGAGGTTGTTCTTAGGGTAAATTATGGGTTGACCAATTTCGTTCTTATAAGCCCAAGCTGCCAAGGTTGGGAGCTTAGCCATCAATCGTACGATGCTCTTATACATCTCAGGCGATGAATGAGTCGGATCAATTGACTCTGGATAGAATGCAGTCAGCGATGTCACAAGGGATGATAGAACTCCCATCGGGTGAGAATTGCTAGGAAACCCTTCCAATATGACTTTAAAATCTTCATGAATGAGCGTGTGATGCGCGATATCTTCTCTCCATCTCTTAAGCTCTTCCCCTATAGGCAATTCGCCATAGATAATCAGGTATGCAACTTCTAGGAAAGTTGATTTTTCAGCCAATTGTTCAATTGGAAATCCGCGATATCTTAGAATACCTTTCTCACCATCAAGGAAAGTAATTGCACTTTGAGTTGATCCAGTGTTCTTGAATCCCGGATCTAGTGTAATCAGACCAGTTTGCGCTCTAAGCTTGGAAATATCCAATGCAAGTTCATCTTCTGTTCCTTTGACTACGGGGACTTCAAATACCTGACCGTTGTAGTGTAATTCTGCTTTCTCTGACATTTTCCTTCTTCGTTATCGTGTGCGTATGCGTTGGATAGGGATTTTTTTGGGGTCACGAAAATAGGGCTATTGCGCGTCAATAGCAAGAAGGCGGTCGAACAGCCTATCTAAAATTCTTTCCAGGAAAAATTGCCGAGCTGCCCAACTCTTCCTCAATCCGCAATAAACGGTTGTATTTCGCAATCCTATCAGTTCTCGAAGCAGAGCCTGTTTTAATTTGACCGGTCCCAAGCGCAACGGCTAAATCTGCAATGGTTGTATCCTCCGTTTCACCGCTGCGATGGCTCATAACCGAAGTATAACCGTTCTTCTTTCCAAGGTCTACTGCGTCGGCAGTTTCAGTGAGCGTTCCAATTTGATTCACTTTGATCAGAATGGAATTAGCAACACCCATGTCAATTCCTTTTTGGAGTCTCTCCGTATTAGTAACAAACAAATCATCTCCAACAAGTTGAACATGATCACCGATTAAGTCCGTTAAATTCTTCCACCCATCCCAATCATCTTCTGCCATTCCATCCTCAATGGAGATGATCGGATATTTGTCCGTCCAATCTTTCCAATAAGATGCCATTTCTTCTGAGCTCAATTCTTTTCCGCTAGATTTCTTGAAGACATATCTTCCCTTCGCTTCGTCGTAAAACTCGCTGCTGGCGGCGTCAATCGCGATGAGGAAGTCGTCACCAGGCTTGTATCCAGCCGCTTCAATTGCCCTCATTACATATTCAATCGCCTGCTCATTGCTCTCAAGATTTGGAGCAAAACCTCCTTCGTCACCAACATTGGTAGAATGACCATCCTTTTTCAGTACCGATTTAAGGTGATGAAAAACTTCAGTTCCCATTCTCAGCGACTCGCTGAATTGATCAGCATTGACCGGCATGATCATGAATTCTTGGAAGTCAATTTTGTTGTCCGCATGGGCGCCACCGTTCAAGATGTTCATCATAGGAACAGGAAGCAAATTCGTATTGGATCCTCCGATGTATCGGTACAGCGGTAAACCATGGTCTTGCGCTGCAGCTTTTGCCACAGCCATCGAAACAGCGAGAATGGCATTTGCACCTAGGTTCGCTTTATTGGGCGTGCCATCCATTTGAATCATGTGAGCATCAATGCTTCGTTGGCTCGCAACGAATACTCCTTGAAGCTCATTTGCAAGGGACTCCTTCGCATTGTGAACAGCCTTCAACACCCCTTTTCCGAGGTATCGAGATTGGTCTCCATCTCTAAGCTCCATTGCTTCATGAATACCTGTAGAAGCCCCAGATGGAACAGCAGCTGTTCCCATTGAACCACTTTCAAGAATCACATCCACTTCAATGGTGGGATTTCCTCGTGAATCAAGGATTTCACGAGCAAGAATTTGAGATATGTAGCTCATCTTAAGCTTCTATTGTTTGTGCTTTATTCGCAGTAATCAATTCGACAAACTCATCGAATAGGTAACGTGAGTCATTTGGACCTGCGCTAGACTCTGGATGAAATTGAACCGAAAAAGCTGGTTTGTTCTTTATTCTAATACCGGCAAGAGTGTCATCATTAAGATGAACATGAGTGATTTCAATATCTTCTCTTGATTCTGCCGATTTCTTGTCTACGACAAATCCGTGATTTTGAGACGTCACCTCACATTTCCCTGTAATTAAGTTTTTCACTGGATGGTTTATACCACGATGTCCATTATGCATTTTGTATGTAGTCAATCCGGAGGCCATGCTGAGAAGTTGATGACCTAGGCAAATCCCGAAAATTGGGATATCCGATCCTAACAATTCTTTGATGAGCTCAGCTGTATCATCCATAGCTGATGGATCACCAGGTCCATTGCTCAGCATAATTCCTTGTGGCTCCCATGCTAAAATTTCACTCGCTGAAGCATCCATCGAAAACACTTTTAGGTAGCAACCCCGATCAGTGAGGCAGCGTAAAATATTCTTCTTTACACCTAAATCAAGTACCGCCACTCGATGTGATGCGGATTTATCTCCGAAAAAGTATGGCTCCTTCGTGCACACTTTAGAAGACAGCTCTAGCCCCTCCATGGACGGAACTTCGGCCAATTTCTGTTTCAGTACATCTAGGTTGAGCTCTTCACTAGAGATAATAACGTTCATCGCTCCTTTGTCTCTAATGTGTCGAACGAGCGCACGGGTATCCACATCTGATATTCCGACAAGTCCTTGACGATCGAAATACTCTTGAACGGATTCTTCAGAGGAAGTTCTCGAATAAACGTCGGAAAACTTCTTGCAAACCAATCCAGCAATTTTCAATGACTCTGATTCGACTTCGTCTGGATGGATTCCATAGTTTCCGATGTGCGATGGAGTCATCAAAAGAATTTGTCCGAAGTACGACGGGTCAGTAAAGATCTCTTGGTAGCCAGTCATTCCAGTATTGAAAGCAATTTCGCCAGCGGTAGTTCCAATCTTTCCAGCTGCCTTCCCTTCAAAATGGGTTCCATCTTCGAGTAACATTATCGCCTTCGGGCGTTGAGAGTACTTCATTGGATAAACTTAAAATTTGGCACAAAAAAAGAGGATAGATTTGAAACCCATCCCCTTTCGTATGTATTATTTAGAAACACTTATTCCTTAGAGCCTTCTTTGTTTTCACCTTCAGACGATTCTTCCTTGGACGATTTCTCCTCTGAAGCCTCTGGTGAGGCCTCTTCAGTAGTTTCAGTAGCAGCTTCCGATGTCTCTTTAGCGGCTTCAACAACTTCTTCAGTTGCTTCTGCAGTCTCTTCAACTGCCTCTGTCGCTTCCGCGACTTCTTCGACAACCTCAGTAGCAGATTCTACAACTTCCTCAGCAGATTCAGTCACTTCTTCAACAGCTTCGACCACTTCTTCAACAACCTCAGCAGCAGCTTCAACTGTTTCTTCCGCGGTCGCTTCAGTTGCATCTTCCACTTCTGTAGCTGGCTCTTCTGCCACTACAGCAGCTGTTTCAACCACATTCTCAGCTTTCGGTTCAGAACCTCCAGTTCCTCGACGAGATCGACGAGTCTTCTTGGTTGCTGCTTTCTTTTCTGAAGTATAAATCTCATTGAAGTCGACTAGCTCCATCATGCACATTTCAGCGGAGTCACCTTGTCGGAATCCTGTCTTGATGATCCGAGTGTATCCACCTGGACGATCACCAACCTTAGGTCCTACTTCACGGAACAACTCAGATACAGCATCCTTATCCTTCAGCTTTCGGAAAGCCAATCTTCGGGAGTGAGTAGTATCATCCTTTGATTTTGTGATCAATGGCTCCACATAACCTCTCAAAGCTTTAGCCTTGGCTACCGTAGTAGTGATGCGCTTATGTTGAATAAGCGAAGAAGCCATATTCGCCATCATCGCACTTCTATGCGAAGATGTACGGCTAAGCTGGTTGATTTTGTTTCGATTTCTCATTATTCTAGTCTAAAAACGTTCTTATTCGTTCTCCAACATGTACTTAGACACGTTCATCCCGAAATTCAATCCTTTGGTTTGAACCAAATCCTCAAGTTCTGTCAATGACTTCTTACCGAAGTTTCTGAACTTAAGAAGGTCATTCTTTTCATAAGTAACCAGCTCACCTATAGTCTCAACATCCGCTGCTTTCAAACAATTCAAAGCACGAACAGAAAGATCCATATCAACAAGCTTGCTTTTAAGAAGCTGACGCATGTGAAGCGTGTTCTCATCTAATTCTTGCTCAGCCTTCTTCTCAACTTGATCCAATGTGATTCGCTCATCACTGAATAGCATGAAGTGGTGAATTAGAATTTTAGCTGCTTCCTTCAAGGCATCTTTAGGATGGATTGAACCATCAGTCTCGATGTCAAAAATCAGCTTTTCGTAGTCAGTTTTTTGCTCAACACGATAGTTCTCTATAGTGTATCGTACGTTTCTGATTGGAGTAAAAACAGAGTCCATGAAGATTGTACCAAGAGCAGCGTTTGAGCTCTTGTTCTCTTCAGATGGAACATATCCTCTTCCTTTTCCAATAGTCAGTTCCATTTCAAGGCTCACACCTTTATCCATGTTACAGATCACGTGATCTGGATTCAACACTTGGAATGAAGTTGTGAATTTCCCGATGTCACCAGCGGTGAACTTATCGGTTCCTCCTACTTTGATGCGAACTTTTTCAGAATCTTCTTCCTTAATCTGCTGCTTGAAGCGAACTTCTTTAAGGTTAAGAACAATCTCAGTTACATCTTCAATAACTCCTTTGATGGTACTGAATTCGTGATCTACGCCTTCAACTTTAATTGAAGTGATAGCGAACCCTTCAAGTGACGAGAGAAGAATTCTTCTCAAGGCATTCCCGATGGTGATACCATAACCTGGTTCAAGTGGACGGAATTCGAATTGACCTTTGAAGTCATCCGCTTGAAGCATGATGACCTTATCTGGTCTTTGAAAATCTAAAATTGCCATATTACTTTTCTTCATTTTTGATTGGGGTTAAGTGTCTTCGTTTTTGTACTTGAAGAGGTGCACTTAAACATTTTTGCTTGTCCCCAATGGTGTTTTTCTTTATTACTTAGAGTACAATTCTACAATCAGTTGCTCCTTGATATTTTCAGGGATCTGCTCTCTAGTTGGTGGAACGATGAATGTTCCAGAAAGCGCGTCTTTATCAAACTCCAACCAAGCAAAGCTTGTAGAGCTCATTGCAACTGAATTCGTGATCGCTTCAAGAGACTTTGACTTCTCTCGAACGGAAACCTTATCACCAGCTCTGAGTTGGTAGGAAGGAATATTCACGATTTTTCCATTAACAGTAACGTGTCTGTGGCCAACCAACTGACGTGCTCCCCTTCTTGTCGGAGATATACCCAATCTAAAGACTGTGTTGTCTAGTCTTGACTCACAAAGCATAAGTAAGTTCTCCCCTGTAATTCCCTTTCTACGAGATGCCTCGCCAAATAAATTAGAGAATTGACGTTCGAGAATACCGTAGGTATACTTTGCCTTCTGCTTTTCTTGGAGCTGGACAGCGTATTCCGACTGCTTCATTCTTCGCTTGTTCGGTCCATGTTGACCCGGGCCATAGTTCTTTCGTTCTAAAGCCTTGTCAGGTCCGAAAATTGGATCCTTAAATCTCCTAGCGATTTTTGATTTTGGTCCTCTGTATCTTGCCATTTCTTGCTCGTATTAAACTCTTCTTCTTTTAGGTGGTCTGCATCCATTGTGAGGTAGCGGAGTAACATCGACAATCTCTGATACTTCGATCCCACTGTTTGAGATGCTTCTAATCGCACTCTCGCGACCTGATCCAGGGCCTTTAACGAAAACCTTGACTTTTCTAAGTCCGGCATCGTGAGCCACCTTGGCACAGTCTTGAGCTGCTTGCTGAGCTGCGTAAGGAGTGTTCTTCTTAGATCCGCGGAAACCCATCTTTCCAGCGGACGACCAAGAAATCACATCGCCACCGACATTCGTCAGTGAGATAATGATGTTGTTGAACGAAGCGTGTATGTGCGCTTCTCCTACTGCTTCAACTTTTACTTTCTTTTTTTTCTGAGTCTTCGCCATCGAAAACGTATTCTAATTAGTTATTACTTAACTGCCTTCTTCTTGTTGGCAACTGTCTTTCTCTTTCCTTTTCTGGTACGGCTGTTATTCTTGGTACGTTGACCTCGAAGTGGCAATCCAGTTCTGTGTCGAACACCTCTATAGCATCCGATATCCATCAATCGTTTGATGTTAAGCTGAGTTTCTGAACGAAGAGCCCCTTCAACCTTAAGGTTGTCGTTAATTTGGCCTCTTACTCGAGCCAACTCATCATCGTCCCACTCACTCACCTTCTTGTCAAAATCAATCTCACAAACAGTTAAAATCTCTGCTGCCGTAGATGATCCGATTCCATAGATGTACGTAAGTCCAATAACACCTCTCTTATTTCTTGGTAAGTCTATACCTGCTATACGAGCCATATCTTAAATATTAACCTTGTCTTTGTTTGTGTTTTGGATTCTTCTTGTTAATGACAAACACTCGTCCTTTTCTCTTGACGATAATGTCATCTTCCGATCTCTTCTTAACAGATGCTCTTGTTTTCATAATCCAGCACTTATTTATATCTGTACGTAATTCTCCCTTTGCTCAAGTCATAAGGAGACATTTCAACTTTTACTTTATCTCCAGGTAGAATCTTGATGTAATGCATACGCATCTTACCAGAGATGTGCGCCGTGATCACGTGCCCATTCTCTAATTCAACACGAAACATAGCATTTGACAATGCTTCTGTTATCGTTCCATCTTGTTCTATTGACGCCTGTTTCGCCATAATATCTTTATACTGTAATTCCCAGTTTTTCTTCTATAAACTCAAATGTTGAAAGCACCTCTGCTTTTCCTTTTCTAACAACGATGGTATGCTCATAGTGAGCTGATGGTTTACGATCGGCAGTAAGAATGGTCCAGCCATCACTTAGTTGCTGAACTTCCTTCACTCCCATGTTGATCATTGGTTCAATTGCTATCACCAATCCATCTACCAGTTTCGGTCCTCTTCCTCTTCTTCCGTAGTTAGGAATTTCTGGTGGCTCGTGAAGCTCACGACCCAATCCATGTCCTACTAACTCTCTCACAACTCCGAAACCATTGCCTTCAGCAATCTGCTGAACAGCATGACCGATATCACCAACTCGATTTCCAGCCCTTGCTTCTTCTATTCCAGCTTCCAAACAACGTTTTGTTGTTTCCATAAGGTTTCGAACTTCATTCGAAACCTCACCCACTGCAAAAGTGTAAGCAGAATCACCGTAGAAACCGTTCTTAAGCACTCCACAATCAACCGAAAGGATTTCTCCTTCTTTCACCGGTTTGTCATCTGGTATCCCATGTACAACGGCCTCATTTTTTGAGATACATAAGCTGTTAGGAAATCCATTATAATCAAGGAATCCAGGAACAGCTTCATGATCGTGAATGAACTCGTACGCACGTTTATCCAATTCTAATGGAGTCACGCCCGGTTCAATCAACGAGGCTACCTCAGCCAAGGTTTTTCCAACAAGTAAAGAACTCTCTCTAATTAACTCAATCTCTTCTTCGCTCTTTCCACTCAACATAACAACATCATTATCCGGCCATTCCGAATGCAGATGATCCGGAGCGTCCTTTAATCTTTCCAGACTTCATCAATCCATCGTAATGACGCATCAACAAGTGACTCTCGATTTGTTGAAGTGTATCCAGAATTACTCCGACCATAATGAGCAATGAAGTACCACCGAAGAAATATGCAAACCCGGTAGACACTCCAGCGATCATCGCAAAAGCGGGAAGGATAGCAACCAAGCCCAAAAAGATGGAACCTGGAAGCGTGATTCTAGAAAGAACACTATCTAAAAATTCTGAGGTTTTCTTACCCGGTTTTACACCTGGAATGAATCCTCCATTTCTCTTTAAATCTTCAGCCATTTGATTAGGGTTCACTGTAATCGCAGTATAGAAATACGTGAACGCGATAATCAATATGAAGAAGATGAAGTTGTACCAAAATCCTGTAATGTCACTGAACGCAGAGGCAAAACCAGTTGCTGCATCCGAACTTGTCAGGCCTACGAATGTTATTGGAAGGAACATCAAGGCTTGCGCAAAGATGATTGGCATTACTCCGGCCGCATTGACCTTCAATGGAATATACTGTCGCACTCCTCCGTATTGTTTGTTTCCGACGACCTTCTTAGCGAAGTTCACCGGTATCCGCCTCGTCCCTTGCACCAGAGCCACCGTAGCGATCGTGATCAATAACAGGAAGACCATTTCAACAAGTAGCATTACAAATCCACCGGCTCCCAATCGAGCTGTCCATTCGAATGCAAATGAGGTTGGAAGCTGAGCGATAATACCGATCATAATGATCATGGAAATACCATTACCGATTCCTTTATCAGTAATTTTTTCACCCAACCACATCACGAAGATGGTACCCGTAACAAGTAACACGATTGTGCCGATCCACCAGAAAGTGGTGGTTCCTCCTGCTACTGCTTGGGCAGGAATTTGAGTAGAAATATAGCTAGGAGCCTGGAAAGCTGTAATGGCAATCGTCAGAATACGTGTCCACTGATTCAGTCTTCTACGACCGCTTTCACCTTCGCGCTGCATCTTTTGGATTGACGGAACTGCAATACCAGCCAACTGCATAACAATCGAAGCTGAGATGTACGGCATAATTCCGAGCGCAAAAATTGATGCTCTCGAGAATGCTCCTCCAGCAAATATGTTCAACAGTGCAGCAATTCCAGATGCTTGCTGGTTCACTTCACCCAAAACAGCTGGGTCAACCCCTGGCAATACGATAAACGATCCCAGACGGTAGATCAACAAGAAGCCCAACGTGTTCAAAATACGCACGCGGAGATCTTCGATCTTCCAAATGTTCTGTAGTGTTTCTATAAATCTCTTCATCCTTATTCAACGATGGTTACAGATCCGCCCTGAGCTTCAATCTGCGCTTGAGCCGACTTTGAAAATCCGTGTGCTGAAATAGCAACTTTAGATTTCAATTCACCTCTTCCTAATATTTTAACCAAATCTTTTTTACCAACCAATGAATGCTCAATCAAGAACTCAGGAGTGATCTCCTTCACCTTGTTCTCATCAATCAATGCTTGAATCACATCTAGATTTACACCGTGGTATTCCGTACGATTTGGGTTCTTAAATCCAAATTTTGGAACACGACGCTGAAGTGGCATCTGCCCACCTTCAAATCCTAGTTTCTTAGAATAGCCGCTTCTAGATTTAGCTCCTTTGTGTCCACGTGATGCGGTACCACCAGAACCAGAACCCTCTCCACGTCCTAATCTCTTGTTGTTCTTCTTAACAGAACCCTTTGCCGGTTTCAAATTACTCAAGTCCATATCTGCGGCTTATTTAACTTCTTCAACTGATAGTAAGTGCTGAACCTTGCGAACCATCCCCATTACCTGTGGACTTGCTTCTTTTTCAACCGTATGATGCATTTTCTTCAAACCCAATGCTTTCATTGTGGCTTTCTGATCAGCTGGTCGCCTAATCAACGATCTTACTTGTGTTAATTTAATCTTACCCATGCTTTCTTATCCGTTAAACACAGTGTCTAATGAAACTCCTCTTTGACGAGCTACTGTGTTTGCATCTCTCAATTGAGAAAGAGCATCGATCGTAGCTTTCACAACATTGGCAGGATTTGATGAACCCTTAGACTTCGCTAAGACATCAGTAACGCCAACACTCTCAAGTACTGCACGCATCGCACCACCAGCAATTACTCCGGTACCATGTGAAGCAGGCTTCAAGTAAATTCTTGCTCCTCCGTACTTTCCATTTTGTGGATGAGGAACTGTTCCTTCATTAAGAGGAACCTTGATCAAATTTTTCTTAGCATCATCAATCGCTTTTTCAATTGCGCTTGTTGCTTCTTTTGCTTTTCCAAGACCATGACCAACAACGCCACCTTCGTTCCCTACAACCACAACAGCTGAGAAACCGAATGCACGTCCACCCTTGGTTACTTTAGTCACTCTACGAACTTCAACCAATCGGTCTTTAAGTTCGATTTCGCTTGACTTGACTCTTTTTATGTTTTCGCTTGCCATGTCTTGTCTTAGAATTTTAATCCGTTTTCTCTAGCTCCGTCCGCCAAAGCCTTAATTCTTCCGTGGTACAGGTAACCATTTCTATCAAATACTACCTTTTCTACCCCAGCTGCCTTTCCTGCTTCTGCGACCTTTTTTCCAACGATTGTTGCTTGCTCTACTTTGTTAACACCTTGAGCTGCTTTGTCGCCTACTGAAGAGGCAGCCGCTACGGTCTTACCACTGATGTCATCAATGATTTGAGCATAGATCTCCTTATTGCTTCTGAATACAGAAAGCCTTGGAATCTCTTGAGTGCCTTCAACGTTCTTTCGAATTCGTCTCTTGATGCGCTCTCTACGTGCTGTTTTACTAAATGCCATTTTTCGTCTTATTACTTAGCAGCAGACTTACCTGCTTTTCTACGTATGTGTTCTCCAACAAATCGAATTCCTTTACCCTTATATGGCTCAGGCTTTCTTAGTGATCTGATCTTAGCAGCAACCTGCCCAATCAATTGTTTGTCATGTGACTCCAATGTCACAATAGGATTCTTTCCTCTTTCTTGTTCCGTCTTCACCTTTACTTCGGCTGGGATCTCAAATAAGATGTTGTGAGAAAATCCAAGTGCTAGGTCAAGTTTCTGACCTTGAACTGCTGCTCGATATCCAACTCCAACCAACTCCTGCTTGGTGGTGTATCCTTTAGAGACACCTTCAACCATATTGCTTGCTAATGAGCGGTACAACCCATGCATCGATCGTTGGTCCTTATGATCATTTTCGCGATCAAACGTGATAATTCCATCTGCAATCGATACAGTGATGCAGCTGTCTACATCTTGCGTAAGCTCTCCTTTTGGACCTTTCACAATAAGTGTCTGGCCTTCCATTCTTGCCTCAACTCCCTCAGGAATTTCTACCGGTGCGTTTCCTATTCTTGACATTTCTTAATCTATTAATAGACGTAACACAAAACTTCGCCTCCAACATTATCCTTGCGAGCTTCTTTGTCGCTCATCACCCCTTTAGAGGTGGATAGAATTGCAATTCCAAGTCCGTTCAATACTCGTGGAAGATCTCCTGATCCCTTGTACTTTCTCAAACCTGGCTTACTCACTCGTTGGAGATCTTTAATTGCAGACGTCTTAGTGACTGTATCGTACTTCAGTGCGATCTTGATATTATCCTGTGGGCCGTTCTCTTCGAACTTATAGCTTAGGATATATCCTTTTTCAAAGAGGATTCGGGTCATTTCCTTCTTCACTCCTGACGCAGGGATGTCTACAACACGGTGATTTGCGCGAATCGCATTTCGAAGTCGTGTTAAGTAATCTGCTATTGGATCTGTTACTGCCATGTTTTCTTTCTAATTATCCTATTGAATTACCAACTTGCTTTTGTGACGCCTGGAATCAGTCCTTTATTAGCCATGTCTCGGAAAGTCACCCTTGAAACACCGAACTGACGCATGTAACCTCTAGGGCGACCAGTCAATTGGCATCGGTTGTGCAATCTCACTGCAGAAGAATTCTTAGGGAGCTTCTGTAGCTCTTCCCATCTTCCTTCAGCTTTGAGTTGAGCGCGTTTGTCAGCATAGCGATCTACTAGCTTCTGTCTTTTGCGCTCTCTGGCTTTCATTGATTCTTTTGCCATAACTTACTTTTTGAATGGTAATCCAAATGCTTTTAATAATTCAAATGCCTCTTCATCAGTGTTAGCTGATGTAACGAACGTGATGTCCATTCCACTAACTCTGCTGATTTTATCAATATCGATCTCTGGAAAAATGATTTGTTCAGTAATTCCAAGAGTGTAATTTCCTCTCTTGTCAAATCCTTTAGGATTGATTCCTCTAAAGTCCCGTGTTCTTGGAAGAGCCACTGAGACAAGTCTATCAAGGAAGTCATACATCATCTCTCCTCTCAAAGTAACTTTAGCTCCGATCGGCATTCCCTTTCGCAGCTTGAAGTTTGAGATGTCCTTCTTCGCAAATGTCGTTTGAGCTTTCTGCCCAGAGATTATAGACATCTCTTGAATAGCATTTTCAATGACTTTCTTATCTGCGGTGGCTTCTCCTAAACCTTGACTAAGTACAATCTTCTTAAGTCTAGGAACCTGCATAACACTGTCATACTGGAACTTCTCCTTAAGAGCCGAAACTATTTCGTCTCTATACTGGGTCTTTAACCTTGGTGTGTAAGTACTCATTTGATAACCTCCCCTGATCTTTTAGAATATCTCACCTTATTTCCTTTCTCGTCTATCTTTCTGGCAATGCGACATGGCTTACCATCTTTAGGATCGACGTGGAGAAGGTTTGAGATATGTATAGAACCTTCTTTCTTTGTGATGCCCCCGTCAGGGTTTTGAGCGCTTGGCTTTGAGTGAAGAGAAATCATGTTCACTCCCTCAATGATGGCTCTCATCTTTTCTCTATTCACTTCAAGAACACGACCGGACTTACCCTTTTCGTTTCCTGAAATAACGACAACTTGATCGTCTTTCTTTATGTGTAGCTTGCTCTGCATTTCAATCTTATTAAAGTACCTCAGGTGCTAGTGAAACAATCTTCATAAACTGACGGTCACGAAGCTCACGAGCAACAGGTCCAAAAATTCTTGTTCCTCTCAGCTCACCTGTCTCAGTCAAAAGCACAACAGCGTTCTCATCGAAACGGATGTAAGAACCATCCTTTCTGCGCACCTCTTTTCTTGTTCTTACTACAACAGCACGACTAACCTGTCCCTTCTTCACGTTTCCAGAAGGCATAGCTTCCTTAACCGATACGACAACCGTATCACCGATGCTTGCATAGCGTCTTTTGGTTCCTCCAAGTACCCGAATGCAGAGAACCTCTTTGGCTCCACTGTTATCCGCTACTTTCATTCTTGATTCCTGCTGTAACATCTATAAATCTTATTTAGCTTTTTCAACGATTTCAACTAGTCTCCATCGCTTGGACTTACTAATTGGACGTGTCTCCATAATCCGCACTGAGTCACCAACTCCACACTCATTCTTCTCATCGTGAGCAGTGAATTTTTTTGACACCTTAATGTACTTACCGTACATGGCGTGCTTCATCTTTCGCGAAACCGTAACAACAACAGACTTATCCATGCTGCTGCTAGTAACAATGCCAATTCGCTCTTTTCTTAAATTTCTTTCTGCCATGATATCTTATGATTCAGCCGGTTGTTGAGCTGGTTCTTGAACAGTTTCTTCAGTTTGAGCTTCTTCTCTGCTTCTTAGTTCAGTAAGCAAACGCGCTACATCTTTCTTCTTCTCTTTCAGAACAAGTGGATTCTCGAGTGGAGAAATCGCATGCTGGACTCGCATCTTGTCGAGGCTTTCGCGCTCATTCATCAGTGCGTCCTGAACTTCTTCTAGAGTCATTTCTCTTATTACAGCTGGCTTCATTCCTTCTTAATTATTCAGAGTAACCTCTTCTGACTACAAACTTGGTTATGACTGGAAGTTTTTGAGCAGCTAATCTGAGCGCTTCTTTACCAACTTCTAGAGACACACCTTCAATTTCAAATAGTATATGACCTGGTTGAATCTTAGCGACCCAGTGGTCCAATGCTCCCTTACCCTTACCCATACGAACCTCAGCTGGCTTCTTGGTAATTGGGGTTGATGGGAAAATTCGAATCCACACCTGACCTTCACGTTTCATGTAACGCGTAACAGCGATACGAGCAGCTTCAATTTGTCGAGAAGTTAATCGGCCTGGCTCAAGGGTTTTGATCCCGAAAGTTCCAAAGGCTAATTGATGACCTCTCTGAGCGTTTCCTTTGATACGCCCTTTCTGCTGCTTTCTATATTTAGTTTTCTTCGGTGATAACATCGTTCACTAATCTTTTAAGAGTTGGGCTTTCTACGAGCTCCTCGTCCACCTTTACCTTTGTTCGGCGTCCCAGATCCAACCGTTGCTGATAGATCTCTTTTTCCGTAAACTTCTCCTTTACAAATCCAAACCTTTACTCCGATTCGTCCATATGTCGTATGCGCTTCTGAGAGTGCATAGTCAATGTCAACTCGGAAAGTATGAAGTGGGATTCTCCCGTCCTTGTACTGCTCAGTTCGAGCCATTTCAGCTCCGTTCAATCGACCACTGATCATTACCTTAACTCCTTCGGCTCCCATTCTCATGGTGCTTGCCACAGACATTTTCGCTGCGCGACGGAATGAAATTCTTCCTTCAATCTGGCGAGCAATAGAATCTGCTACCAATTTCGCATCTAGCTCAGGTCGTTTGATCTCGAAAATGTTGATCTGAACTTCCTTCTTAGTGAGCTTTTTCATCTCCTCCTTCAATTTGTCCACTTCCTGACCACCTTTTCCGATGATGATACCAGGACGAGCTGTATTGATGGTAACTGTAACTAGCTTAAGAGTTCGCTCGATCACAATGTGCGAAACACTTGCATTTCTCAAACGAGCGTAGATGTATTCACGGATCTTATGATCCTCAACCAACTTGTCTTCGAAGCGCTTCCCGCCAAACCATTGTGAATCCCAGCCTCTAATGAAACCAAGTCTATTTCCGATTGGATTTGTTTTCTGTCCCATTAAGCTTCCGTTTCTGTTGTTTCAGTTTTGGCAGCAACAACACTTGTCGCACTTCCTAAAATCATAGTAACATGATTTGATCTTTTTCTAATTCTAAAGGCGCGTCCTTGTGGAGCAGGTTGAATTCGCTTCAACATTCTTCCACTATCGACTGATATCTCTTTAATAAAAAGACTTGCTTCTTCCCATCGCTGACCTGACTTCTGCTCGTAGTTGGCAATAGCAGATCGTAATAATTTCTCAAGATCACGCGCTGCGTGATTCTTAGTAAACTGAAGAACTCCAGAGGCCTTGGTAACATCCATACCACGAACCAAGTCTGCTATCAATCTCATCTTTCGAGGAGACGTCGGACAATTATTAAGGCTAGCCATGTACTGTGACTTTCGCTCCTCCTTAATCCGTTGTGCCATTTTATGCTTTCGACTACCCATGACGTTTAATTACTTTTTACCCTTTTTGTTTCCAGCATGTCCGCGGAAGTTTCTCGTTGGAGCAAACTCGCCTAGCTTATGACCTACCATGTTCTCCGTCACATAAACTGGAATAAACTTATTCCCGTTGTGTACTGCGATTGTCAAGCCGACAAACTCAGGAGTGATCATTGAAGCCCGACTCCAGGTCTTGATCACGCTCTTCTTAGTCGAAGACTGTGCATCTTCAACTCGCTTTTGGAGCTTGTAGTGAACAAATGGCGGTTTTTTAAGTGATCTACTCATGCCTTATTTTTTCTTTCTTTTCTCAACAATGAACTTATTCGATGCCTTGTTCTTAGACCTTGTCTTGTATCCTTTAGCAGGAAGTCCTTTTCTCGATCTTGGATGACCTCCAGATGATTTGCCTTCACCACCACCCATCGGGTGATCTACTGGATTCATAACAACTCCTCTAACACGAGGTCTTCTTCCTAACCATCTGCTTCTACCAGCCTTTCCACTTCTTTCAAGTGAATGTTCTGAGTTAGAAACCGCGCCGATAGTTGCCATGCATGTAAGCAAGATCATTCGTGTTTCTCCACTTGGAAGCTTAACAACTCCGTACTTTCCTTCTTTCGCTGCGAGTTGAGCAAAAGTTCCGGCACCTCTGGAGAGCTTACCACCTTGATTTGGGTTTAATTCAATGTTGTGAATGATTGTACCCAATGGAATCTCGTCTAGGAAAAGTGCATTTCCAATCTCTGGAGCTGCTCCGTTTCCACTTCGAAGAGTTTGACCAACCTTTAAACCAGCTGGCGCAACGATGTATCGTTTCTCTCCATCAGTATACTCGACTAAAGAAATCCGTGCATTTCTGTTTGGATCATATTCAATCGTCTTTACCTCCGCATCCATTCCAAACTTATCGCGCTTGAAATCAATGACTCGGTATCTTCTCTTGTGTCCTCCACCTCGATAACGCATAGTCATCTTACCAGTGTTGTTTCGCCCACCTGACTTCTTGATCGGAGCAAGCAAGCTCTTCTCAGGAGTATCGGTAGTAATCGAATCAAAAGAACTGACGACCTTATGTCGTTGCCCTGGTGTCGTTGGATTTAGTTTTCTTACAGCCATCTCTACTATGCGTTAAATGTTAGCGTAGAAATCGATTACATCTCCGTCAGCTACAGTGACCATCGCTTTCTTAAAGTGATTGGTTCTACCATCAACGATGGCTGACTTTGTGTATCTCTTTTTGTTCTTACCAGCATATATCATCGTGTTCACATTCGTGACAGTCACGTTATATTGCTCTTCTATTGCCTTTCTAATCTCGACCTTGTTAGCCTTTCGATTAACGACAAAACCGTACTGATTGCGCTTCTCGCTCAGATCAGTCATTTTTTCAGTAATAAGGGGCTTAATAACTACGCTCATCTCTACTTACTTTAATACTTCGTTGATCTTGTCTAATGCACCCTCGCAAATGATAAGAACTGCAGCGTTCATGATATCATATGTGTTAAGGCTATCGACTGAAACTACTTTGGTCTTAGGAACGTTACGAGAGCTCAAAATCAAGTTCTCATTTTCTCCGTTTGCAACAAACAGAGTTTTGGTTCCACTCAATTCAAGTCCTTTTAGTATGTCCACAAAAGAGCTCGTCTTCGGAGCATCTAATTGGAAATCCTCAAGAACCTTTAAGTTCTTTGCCTGTGCTTTTGTAGATAGGGCAGATTTTCGAGCAAGTCGCTTAACCTTTTTGTTCACCTTGAAACCGTAGTCTCTTGGTTCTGGTCCGAATGCTGTACCACCACCAACAAAAATTGGACTTCTAAGGCTACCAGCTCTGGCTGTACCTGTTCCTTTTTGTCGCTTAATCTTACGGGTACTGTAAGAGACATCTGCTCTTGCCTTAGCCTTATGAGTTCCTTGACGCTTGTTGGCCATGAACTGCTTTACATCTAAGTACACAGCGTGTTCGTTCGGTTCTATGCCAAACACCTCTTTTTCAAGCTTGACCTTCTTTCCGGTCTCCTTTCCTTGTGTGTTGTAAACTGCGAATTCCATTACTTCTCAATTATGACATATGACCCTTTAGTTCCAGGAACAGCTCCTTTCACCAAAACGACGTTCTTATCAGCTAAGACTTTAACTATTTGTAGGTTAATCATTTTAACCCTCTTTCCGCCCATTCTTCCTGCCATACGCATACCTTTAAATACGCGTGATGGAGTTGAACAAGCTCCGATAGATCCTGGTGCTCTCAGTCGATTGTGCTGACCGTGAGTCGCATCTCCAACTCCGTGGAAGCCGTGACGCTTAACTACACCCTGAAATCCTTTTCCTTTTGAAGTACCAGCAACGTCAACGAACTCTCCTTCTTCGAAAATTTCCACGTTAATCTCGTCTCCTACTTGATGCTCTCCACCCCAATTACGGAACTCAATAGACTTCCTTTTTGAATTGGAATTAGCTTTACTGTAATGTCCTTTTTGACTCTTGTTTGCGTTCTTCTCTGGAAGATCATCAAACGATAGCTGACAAGCTGTATAACCGTCAACGTCATCTGTTCTAACCTGAGTAACTACACACGGACCTGCTTCAATTACAGTACAAGGAATATTCTTTCCTTCTTCACTATACACGCTGGTCATGCCAACCTTCTTACCTATTATGCCTAACATTTTCTAGCTCCTTATTTAAAGGTTACACCTTGATTTCTACATCAACACCACTTGGTAGTTCTAATCCCATCAAAGCATCGATGGTTTTAGATGAACTACTATAGATGTCCATCAATCTTTTGTAGCTGGAAAGCTGAAATTGTTCGCGTGACTTCTTGTTTACATGCGGTGATTTAAGCACCGTATATATCTGCTTCTGAGTGGGCAGAGGAATCGGTCCGCTAACAACAGCTCCTGTTGTCTTGACAGTCTTCACAATCTTCTCAGCAGACTTGTCTACCAAGTTGTGATCATAAGACTTCAATTTTATTCTGATTCGTTGCGCCATTTCGCTTTGTTAATTATCTATTTAGGCTCCTTGTAATTTACCTTTCACTTCATCAATCACCTCTTTCGCGATGTGCTTTGGAGCCTCATCATAGTGAGAGAATTCCATTGTACTAGTGGCACGACCAGATGTGATTGTTCTTAATTGAGTTACGTATCCAAACATTTCTGAAAGTGGAACCTTGGCCTTAATGACCTTTGATCCCGCACGATCGTCCATGCCTTCAACAACTCCTCTTCTTCTATTCAAGTCACCTACCACGTCACCCATATTCGCTTCTGGTGTAACAACTTCCAATTTCATAACTGGCTCCATCAAAACAGGATTACAGCTCGGCATGGCAGTTCTATAAGCAAGCTTGGCAGCGAGCTCGAATGATAATTGATCAGAATCCACCGGGTGGAACGATCCATCATGAAGAGTAACTTTTAGATTGTCAACAGTGTATCCGGCAAGAACACCGTTTGTCATTGACTCTTTAAATCCTTTTTCAACAGAAGGGATGAATTCTCTTGGAATTCGACCACCTTTCACAGCACTTTCGAATATCAAACCTGGATTCTCAGCATCGCCTGGTTCAATTGTAATAACAATGTCAGCGAACTTACCACGTCCACCAGTTTGCTTCTTGTATACCTCGCGGTGCTCGATTGTCCCGGTAATCGCTTCTTTATAGTTAACCTGAGGAGCCCCTTGATTACACTCAACCTTGAATTCACGCTTCAAACGATCGATGATAATGTCAAGGTGTAATTCACCCATTCCGCTTAATACTGTCTGACCTGATTCTTCATCCGTGTGAATTGTCAAGGTTGGATCTTCTTCAGAAAGCTTTCCAAGACCAACACCTAACTTGTCTATGTCAGCCTGAGTTTTTGGCTCAATTGCGATTCCAATTACTGGATCAGGGAAGTCCATCGATTCGAGAACGATTGGGGACTTCTCAGCACAGAGTGTATCTCCAGTTTTGATATCCTTGAACCCAACAAGTGCCCCGATATCTCCACAGTGCAATTCAGGAATCTGGTTTTGCTTGTTTGCGTGCATCTGGAAAATCCGAGAAATCCTCTCTTTGTTTCCTGATCGTGTATTCAATACATATGTTCCTGCTTGAAGAACGCCAGAATATGCTCTAGTGAAGCAAAGACGTCCAACAAAAGGATCAGTTGCAATTTTGAAAGCAAGCGCGCTGAAAGGTTCATTTGGATCCGGTTTACGGCTCTCTTCTTCTTCAGTGCGTGGGTTTGTTCCAACAATGGCGTCAGCATCAAGTGGCGAAGGGAGAATCTCCATAACCATGTCAAGCATTACCTGAACACCCTTATTCTTGAAAGCGGAACCGCACATCATAGGAACTACTTTTCCTGCGATAGTTGCTTCGCGAAGTGCAGCAAGGATTTCAGCCTCAGTTAGAGATTCTGGATCCTCAAAGTACTTCTCCATTAAATGATCATCGAATTCAGCTACAGCCTCAAGCAATTGCTCGCGGTACTGAGTAGCTTCTTCTAAAATGTCCTCTGGAATTGCGATCGTCTCGAAAGTCATTCCAAGATCTTCTTCATCCCAAACAATGCCTCTAAAGTTGATTAAATCAACTACTCCTTTAAATGTCTCTTCAGCTCCAATTGGAATTTGAAGTGGAAGAGCGTGGCTACCCAACATCTCTTTTACCTGACGACAAACCATCAAGAAATCCGCTCCTTGACGATCCATCTTGTTGACGAATCCAATTCTAGGAACGTTGTAATTATTTGCCAGTCTCCAGTTAGTTTCAGATTGAGGCTCAACACCATCAACAGCACTAAACAAGAAAACCAATCCATCAAGGACGCGAAGCGAACGGTTAACTTCAACCGTAAAGTCAACGTGACCTGGGGTGTCAATAATATTGACGTGATAGTCTTGCTCTCGGTAGACCCAATTCAATGTCGTTGCAGCAGAGGTAATAGTAATCCCTCTCTCCTGCTCCTGCTCCATCCAATCCATGGTCGCTGCACCATCGTGTACTTCACCAATCTTGTGACTTACTCCACCATAGTATAGGATACGCTCAGTCGTAGTCGTTTTGCCAGCGTCAATGTGCGCTGCGATCCCGATGTTACGTGTGAATTTTAAATCTCTCTTAGCCATTTCAGTTTTCGATCAATCTGGATTAGAATCTGTAGTGAGCAAAAGCCTTGTTAGCTTCCGCCATACGATGCGTATCCTCTTTCTTCTTATAAGCAGCGCCTTCTTCTTTAGCAGCAGCCATTATTTCGTCAGCAAGCTTTTCAGCCATGCTTCGTCCGTTTCTTTTAGTAGAAGATGCAATCAACCACTTCATGCCCATGCTCAATTTTCTTGAGTTCCGGATTTCTTGTGGAATTTGAAATGTTGCACCACCCACTCTTCTAGATCTTACTTCTACTTGAGGAGTAACGTTCTCAACTGCCTTTTTCCATGAGTCAAGACCACCTTCTTCCGTCTTACTATCTACGATATCCATTGCATCATAGAAAATCTTGTATGCAAGGGACTTCTTACCGTCCTTCATAAGGTTGTTAACAAACACGGATACCATTTCATTTCCGTATCGTGGATCAGGGGTAACAATTCTTCTTTTCGCTCTACCTTTTCTCATCGTTGCGGTTATTTCTTAGGCCGTTTAGCGCCGTACTTAGATCTTCTTTGTTTTCTACCCTCAACACCAGCTGTATCCAATGCTCCACGCACGATGTGATATCGCACACCTGGAAGATCTTTTACTCTTCCTCCTCTCACTAGCACGATAGAGTGCTCTTGAAGATTGTGGCCTTCTCCTGGGATATAGGCGTTCACTTCATTCTGATTGGTGAGCCTTACCCTAGCTACTTTTCTCATAGCTGAGTTAGGCTTCTTCGGTGTAGTGGTGTACACACGCACACATACTCCGCGTCTCTGAGGGCAAGAAGTCAACGCAGCACTTTTGCTGGTTTTCGACTTACTCTGACGACCTTTTCTAACTAATTGTGATATCGTTGGCATTAGTACCTTTTATCTGTGTTTTCCTGACGTATAGACAATATTTCCCCTTTAAAAAGGGGGCGCAAAGGTACACGATTAAATCTTTTACACAATGCAGGGTAGATTATTTTTTTTCAGACTCCCGTTTTTAAAGCATTATATATCTGAAATCTCGGCTTTTAGGTGGTCTTTTTACCCCCTATTTTGACCTGCTGTTAATAAATTCCGTTGCCCTTTTCGTCAGTTCGCCATGAATGAGAAAATAACTTTGACGGTTTCGACCACCAAGAATGTCCTATCTCGAAGAGTTAAACGAAGTTCAGCGTCAAGCCGTAATCCATACGGATGGACCTATTATGGTACTAGCCGGAGCAGGCTCTGGCAAGACGCGCGTACTAACCTATAGAATCGCCTATCTAATTGAACAAGGCGTCGACCCATTCAATATACTCTCGCTGACCTTTACTAATAAGGCGGCACGAGAAATGAAAGATCGCATTAGTCGAATTGTGGGCGACCCCATGGCCAAGGCATTGTGGATGGGAACATTTCACTCGGTGTTTGCAAAAATCTTGCGATTCGAATCAGACCGAATTGGGTACCCATCAAATTTCACCATTTACGACATGGATGATTCAAAGAATCTCATCAAATCCATTATCAAGGAAATGAAGCTTGATGACAAGGTCTACAAACCCCAATTAGTACAACGAAGAATCTCGGCAGCAAAGAACAGTTTAATCAGTGCCGCAGCTTACCAAAAAGACACCTCTATATATGGCGACGATTCAAAAGCCAAAAAACCCTTGCTCGGAAAGATCTATTCGACCTACGAAAAGAGATGCTTTAAAGCGGGCGCCATGGACTTCGATGACCTGCTCTTTCAAACCAACCTTTTATTCAAAAAGCATGATGAAGCTTTGCTTAAGTATCAAGACAAGTTTCGATACATCATGGTTGATGAGTTCCAGGACACCAACTTCGCTCAAGGGAACATCTTAAAAATGCTCGCTGCGCGTCACGAAAACATCTGTGTAGTCGGAGATGATGCTCAAAGCATTTACGCCTTTCGCGGAGCCAACATCCAAAACATCCTACAATTCAAAAGCAGATACCCGGATGTTGAGATTTTCAAACTCGAACAGAATTACCGTTCAACCAAGACGATTGTTGAAGCAGCCAATCAAATAATCAGCAACAATAAAGAGCAGCTTAAGAAAGATGTTTGGACATCTAACACCCAAGGCGAGCCTATCAAGCTTATAAAATGTCTATCCGAAACTGAAGAAGGAAACTTCATTGGTTCAGAGATTCTCGACATTAAAGGAAAAGAAGGAAACACCGAAGATGACTTTGCTATTCTCTATAGAACCAATGCCCAATCTCGGGCTCTGGAAGAAGCTCTGAGAAAGCGTAACATCCAGTACAGAATTTATGGAGGCCTCAGCTTCTATCAGCGGAAGGAAATCAAAGACCTGCTCGCATACTGCAAACTTTGCGTCAACCCCAATGACGAAGAAGCATTCAAGCGAATACTTAATTATCCTGCTCGGGGTATTGGTCAGACCACAAAGGGCAAAATCACCATTGCCGCATCAGAAGAAGGCAAATCACCTTGGGAGATAATTTGCAACCTAGCAGAGGCCCGGCTAAAAATTAATTCTGGTACCGCTCAAAAAATCAGCGACTTCGTTGATATGATCCGGAGCTTTCAAATCATGTCCTCTGACAAGGATGCTTATGAGGTTGGAAATCGCATTGCCTCTACAACTGGAATATTAAAGTCATTCTATTCAGACAAGACACCCGAAGGCATCAGCAGATATGAGAACATCCAAGAGTTACTCTCTGGAATGAAGGAATTCTCCGAAATCGATTTGAGTGAAGAAGAAAAGGACATCGATAACCCCAGGTCTCTCGGTCTCTTCATGGAGGATGTTTCGCTCCTGACCGATGTTGATTTAAAAGACAAGAAGGAAGACGGGTTGCCCAAAGTTTCGTTGATGACAGTTCACTCAGCAAAAGGATTGGAATTCCCTTATGTCTTTATTTCTGGCCTCGAAGAAGATCTATTTCCTTCTCAAATGAGTGTAAACTCGAGAGCAGATCTCGAAGAAGAACGAAGGTTGTTCTATGTAGCGGTGACGCGAGCGGAGCAACGAGCCTTTCTGTCATATGCATCCACGAGATTTCGCTTCGGAAATATGCAGTACTGCGAGCCAAGTAGATTTATTTCAGAAATTAGTTCGAGCCTAATTGATTCTCCAGCGATTCAAAAGGTGTCGGCCAAGCGTGAATTGAGCTCAGGCTATAAATTGTCAAAGCATGTAACCAAACGAAAGCTCGTTAGACCAAATCAATCTTCTGGAGGAGTGGATGTGCGAGTGATGGAGCAGCTGGAAATCGGATCCCAAGTAAAACACGATCGGTTCGGAATCGGAGAAATTGTAGGCTTAGAAGGTGAGATGCCGAACCGAAAAGCGACCGTAGAATTTAAAGCCATTGGTAAGAAGCAACTTTTGCTCAAATTTGCCAAGCTCGAAATCATCGAGTGAGAGAACAAGATATAATGGAGTACAATACACAGAAGGAAGAATTGAAGTTGGCGGAATACGGAAGGTACGTCCAAGATTTGGTTGACCATGCACTTACGATCGAAAGCAAAGAAGAGCGTAACAAAGCAGCCAATGCCATAGTCCAGATCATGACACAAATGAATCCTGGCTTTAAAGGCAACGATGAATTACAGCAAAAGCTTTGGGATGATTTGTTCATTATGAGCAACTACAAGCTCGATGTAGACTCCCCATTCCCTAAGCCGGAACCTAAAAATGATTCGCCAGCTGAAAAGATCACATACCCCGATCAAGGATTCAAATTCAGACATTATGGTAAGATCATTGAGGATTTAATCGACGGTGCGCGCAAGATTGAAGATGTTGAAGAGAAAAAGGCGCTGACTGGCATGATAGCCAACCTGATGAAGAAGAGTTATTTGAACTTCAATAGAGATTCTGTCAATGACGAGATGATTGTAGATCAGCTCAAAGAAATGTCAAACAATGAGTTGGAATTTGCTGATGACTTTAAATTCCAGCACACAAATGACATTTTAAGCAGTTCTCCGAGGAGAACCAACAAACAAAATAAAGGCCGCAGTAAGCGGAAGTGGAAAAAATAGCCAACGTATTCTATGGGATCATTTCATATTGAGGGTGGAAATAAATTAAAAGGCACTCTCAAACCTCAAGGAGCGAAGAACGAAGCTCTCCAAATCCTGTGCGCAACCCTTCTCACAGATGAAGAGGTCGAAATCAAGAACATCCCAGACATCGTTGATGTCAATAAGCTCATAGATCTTCTTGGTTCGCTTGGGGTAACCGTTCAAAATAAAGGTGACGGTCACTACATTTTTCAAGCGAAAGATGTTGATGTGGACTACCTCAGTTCGAAAGAGTTCAGCGAAAAAGGCTCTAGTCTAAGAGGGTCAATCATGATTGTTGGACCACTTTTAGCTCGATTTGGGAAAGGATACATTCCAAAACCAGGCGGGGACAAGATTGGAAGAAGAAGGCTCGACACCCATTTCATTGGCTTTCAAAATCTAGGCGCTCATTTTGAGTACGACTCGAAGCAACATTTTTATAAGGCTACAGCAGATCGGCTTCATGGTACTTACATGCTCCTTGATGAGGCGAGTGTCACAGGTACAGCCAACGTGGTCATGGCTGCAGTTCTTGCAGAAGGTGTGACCACTATTTATAACGCCGCTTGCGAACCGTATTTGCAACAGCTCTGTCGAATGTTGAATTCTATGGGGGCGAAGATCACTGGCGTGGGTTCAAACTTGCTCAACATTGAAGGCGTTGAAAAGCTACATGGATGCCAGCATTCGATCTTACCTGACATGATCGAGGTGGGCTCATTCATTGGTTTAGCTGCTATGACCCAAAGTGAAATTCGACTTGATGGCGTAGGTTATGATCACTTAGGAATGATTCCAAGCGTTTTTCGAAAACTTGGAATTGAAATTATTCGGGAAGGTGATGACATCATTGTGCCGGAACAAGAATTATATGAGGTCGAATCATTTATTGATGGTTCCATTTTAACGATCGCCGATGCCCCATGGCCAGGATTTACACCAGACTTACTCAGCATCATACTTGTAGTTGCTACGCAGGCTAAAGGCAGCTTGCTCATTCATCAGAAGATGTTTGAAAGCCGCCTATTCTTTGTAGACAAACTGATTGACATGGGTGCCCAAATCATCTTGTGTGATCCTCATAGAGCAACTGTGATTGGTCAAGGACGCCATAACCCGCTCAGAGGAATTCAAATGACGTCACCAGATATCCGTGCGGGAGTTTCCCTTCTGATTGCTGCCCTATCGGCAGAGGGTACCAGTGTGATCAAGAATATTGAACAAATAGATCGCGGTTATCAAAACATTGATGGGCGCCTGAATGCCATTGGCGCGAACATTGTGAGACGCTAATAAATCAATCCCATGAAAGCACTAATCGCCTCGTTGGCATTCCTTTTAATCTCTCTCGGTCACACTACTGGGATTTATTCCAATGTGGATCATCTCGACTTTACTGGTGCACGCATTGGTGATGTTGCCCCTGACATTGCTCTTCCTAGTCCATCAGGAAAGTCATTAAAGCTATCGTCCCTCAGAGGTAAGATTGTTCTTGTCGATTTTTGGGCGTCATGGTGTGGACCATGCCGAAGGGAAAACCCAAATGTTGTTCGAGCCTACAACAAGTACAGAAAAGCAAAATTTAAGGATGCCAAGGGATTTGAGGTGTTTAGCGTTTCATTGGATGGAAATCACAAATCTTGGGTATCAGCAATTGAAAATGACGGGTTAATTTGGAAGTATCACGTCAGTGACTTAAAAAAATGGAGAAGCTCCGCCGCCAAACTCTATGGAGTAGGCTCCATTCCGAGCAGCTATCTGGTTGATCAGAATGGGATTATCATTGCGAAGAACCTCCGAGGGCCAATGATCGACCAACAAATGGACGCTCTCATTAAAGAGCTCTGACAGTCCTTCTGTTTTTTTTCTGACAATCTGTCTTTCGATGAAGGATGGCAATACATTTGCCGACCATTTTGCGTTCCAAAATTTAGGGATATGAGTGAGAAAGAAGAGCTTGAAAAAGAAGAGGTAAATCCACAAACAGCAGAAAGTGGATCAGAGGAGTCCGGTGAGGCATCTGCCGATCAAAGTGACGACATTCAAAAGCAGCTCGAAGAAGAGAAGGCAAAGTTTGTTAGACTTTACGCAGAGTTTGAAAATTTCAGGAGAAGATCCGCTAAGGAAAAACTTGAACTGATTGGCACATCGACAGCGGATTTGATGAAAGACATTTTACCGATTGTAGATGATTTTCAAAGAGCCATCGAATCAAATAAATCGGTCGAAGACATTGACGCGATCAAACAAGGTTTCGAGCTATTGTATAACAAGTTGTTTTCAATCCTCTCTACGAAAGGACTCAGAGTCTTAGACAGCAAGGGAGGTGATTTTGATCCAGAAAGCCATGAGGCAGTGGCTCAGGTTCCGGCCCCAGAAAAAAAGCTGAAAGGCAAAGTCATCGACGAAGTTGAGAAAGGCTATACCCTAAACGAGAAAATTATTCGACACCCGAAAGTTATTGTTGGGTCGTAAGTACAGAACATGGCGAAGCGAGATTATTACGAGGTTTTAGGAGTTTCCAAAGGAGCGGCTGCAGATGAGATTAAGAAATCTTATCGGAAGCTCGCTATTAAGTTCCATCCAGACAAAAACCCTGGGGACACAGAGGCAGAAGAGAAATTTAAAGAAGCGGCCGAGGCATACGATGTCTTGAGCAACGAAGAGAAGAAGGCTAAATACGATCGTTTCGGACATGCTGGAATGGGCAATGCCGGAGGATTTGGTGGTCAAGGGATGAACATGGAGGACATCTTCGAACATTTCGGAGACATCTTCGGGGGAGGGTTCGGATTTGGAGGCGCACAAGGAGGTCGACCTGCTAATCGTCGAGGATCCAACCTGCGAGTCAGAGTGAAACTGACCCTCGAAGAAATTGCAAATGGCGTTGAGAAGAAAATAAAGGTCAACAAGCTTGTTCACGCCGAAGGCATCGAGTATCAGACATGTTCGACCTGTAATGGTACCGGCCGTATGATGCGTGTCACCCAAACATTTTTAGGTCAAATGCAAACTGCCAGTGCCTGCACAAGTTGCCAAGGCACAGGAAAGATCATTGAAAGTTCAGAACCTGGCACACAGCCTGATGGACTTGAAAGAAAAGAAAGCGTCATTGAAATTGAAATCCCACCAGGGGTTGAAGAAGGGATGCAGCTCTCTGTTCGCAGTAAAGGAAATGATGGCCCAATGGGAGGCCCCGCTGGAGATCTTCTGGTTGTGATCGAAGAACTAGAACACGAACATTTCGTACGAGATGGCTCAAACTTGCACTATGATTTGTACATCAATTTTGCAAATGCAGCGCTGGGAGAAAGTTTGGAAATTCCTACCCTTGACGGCAAGGCTAAGATTAAGATTGTACCAGGCACTCATTCAGGGAAAATCCTCCGGTTGAGAGGCAAAGGACTTCCTTCCATTAATTCATACAATAATGGGGATCAGTTAGTTCATGTCAATGTTTGGACACCACAGGATCTCAGTTCTGAAGAAAAGGACATCCTCGAGAATTTAAAAGAGTCAGAGAACTTTAATCCAAATCCAAGCGGTGAGGAAAAAGGATTCTTCAATCGCATGAAGGAGTTTTTCTCGTAGTTCAGGCTAAATAATTCCTTTATTTACCGGTCTATTGAGTTAACATTCAAGAAGGTTGGATCAGCCAATATTAGAAGCAAGAAACGTAAATAAGCATTTCGGGACATTTCATGTTCTGGATGATATTTCGTTGGTGATACCCGCCGGGAGCATCTATGGTTTGCTCGGGCCCAATGGCGCAGGCAAGACCACATTCATCAGAATACTCAATCAAATTACGGCTCCAGACACGGGATCAGTTCAGTTCAACGGACGCGACATAAAGCTCGGAGACACCGCTTCCATTGGTTACTTACCAGAAGAACGCGGATTGTACAGAAAAATGAAGGTTTGGGAACAAGCAATCTACCTATGCCGTCTGAAAGGCATGTCTAAGGCAGAAGCTACCAATTCATTGAAAGATTGGTTCACGAGACTCAACATGAAATCTTGGGCAGACAAGAGAGTTGATGAACTCTCAAAAGGAATGCAGCAACGCCTGCAGTTCGTGGTTAGTGTTGCCCACGGACCAGAACTCTTGATACTCGATGAACCTTTCTCAGGTTTCGATCCGGTGAATACAGAAGAACTGAAAAAGGAAATTCTACGGTTGAATGAGGAAGGCACGACCATTATTTTCTCCACGCATAACATGGCTAGCGTCGAGGAGCTATGCAGCGAAATAACGCTGATCAATAAGGGACAGAACATCCTCAGCGGAAAGGTTGACGAAATTCAAAGAAGCTATAGCAAGAGCATCTATGGAGTCTCATTCAAAGGGAGCCAAGTCGCTTTCGCGAATGCTCTCGGTCATCAATTTGAAATTGAAAATCTTGTTGAAAAAGGAGAGCTCAGCAATGCTTTGATCAAAGCCCATTCTAGCATGAGCACCAAGGACCTACTCGGCTCATTGATTCAGCAAGTGGATATTGTCTCCTTTTCTGAGAAACTTCCATCGATGAACGATGTATTTATTGACATGGTAACCCCTAAATCAGAAGTAGCGTAATGGGAGGCACTATAGGACTAATACTCGGACGCGAATACTTCAGTAGGGTTAGAAAAAAGTCCTTCATTATCATGAGCATCCTTGGTCCATTGATTATTGCGGGGGTGATGATATTCGCCTTTTGGATGAGTCTTGAAGAAAGCGAGAATCAAAAGATTTTAGTTGTCGATGACAACCACCCATTTTTCACCGAGCTGGAAGGAAACGAAACGCTGCTCTTTGAAGTCCAGGACATCTCCCTCGATCAAGCCGAAGCCCTATTGGACGTATCCGACTTCACTGGGATTCTATATCTACCTCAGAACATACTGCAAAGCAAGGTTGGCGAACTATACTTCAAAAAACAACCTTCTTTCAAGGTGCAAAGACGCATTGAAGAATCAGTGCAGCAATACATGGAGATTAGAAAGCTGGAAGAATTCGACATCACCGAGAGTGATTACCGGAGACTGAAAGCTCCTTTTACTCTTCTCACGTTTCAGTTCGACAGTTCGAGTGGACGAATGGAAGAAACTAACATTCTACCAGCAGTCGTTGGATTGGTTTTTGGGATACTCATTTATCTGTTCATATTCATGTACAGCATACAAGTGATGCGCGGAGTGATTGAAGAGAAAACCAGTCGAATAATTGAGGTCATGATCAGCTCAGTGAAACCATTTCAATTGATGATGGGGAAGATTTTAGGAGTTGGGGCCGTTGGACTTACACAGTTTCTCATCTGGGTGGTTCTCTCAATCGTGATTTTTAGTGTGGGTCAATCAGTCATTCTCGGAGATAAATACGTAGCGGGAGCGGACCAAGGAAACGTCACGGAAATGGTTCAAAGTGAAATGGACGCTGATAACCAGCTGAACATCACTAAAATGAGCCAGGATGACAACCTATTCAACAGCATTCGAAGAGTAAATTTTCCAGTGATGATTGCCGTCTTCTTGTTCTACTTTTTAGGCGGTTACCTCTTATACAGTGCATTGATGGCCGCCGTTGGTTCAGCGGTGGACTCGGACACGGACACGCAACAATTCATCATACCCATCACCTTTCCTCTCTTGCTTGCCTACATTCTATCATTCAGTGTATTCGAAAACCCATCCAGTGGAATGGCGGTTTGGTTAAGCATCATTCCGTTTACAAGCCCGGTCATAATGATGATCCGAGTCGCCTTTGGTATCGAGAGTCAAGATCTTTGGCAGGTGTACCTGTCAATGGGCCTGTTGATCATAACCTTTTTAGGCACAGTCTGGGTTTCGTCAAGAGTTTACAGAACAGGTATTCTGATGTACGGAAAGAAAGCCAGCTTCAGAGAAATGATAAAATGGATTAGATACTAGCTTATGCCGAAAATCTTGATCATAGACGACGAACGACCAATTCGTTCCACACTGCGAGACATTCTTGAATATGAAAAAATTGAGGTCGTTGAAGCTGAAGATGGCAAAAGCGGAGTGCAACTTTTTCGAGATGACTCATTCGACGCTGTACTGTGTGACATTAAAATGTCAGGGATGGATGGAATTGAGGTCTTGGAGCGGCTCCAAATTCTCAATCCGGATATCCCCGTAATCATGATCAGTGGTCACGGCACGATCGATACCGCCGTTGAATCACTCAAAAAAGGGGCGTATGACTACATACCTAAGCCTCCAGACCTCAATAGGTTGCTGGTGGCGGTGCGCAATGCGTTAGACAGAAATACGTTGGTTGAAGAAACCAAAACCCTCAAAAAGAAGATTGCTCGTAAAACAAGCTCTCCAATTATTGGTGCTGGTAAAGCAATCGGAGAGGTCAAGAAAATCATTGACAAGGTGGCACCAACAGAAGCCAGAGTGCTGATTACGGGTCCGAACGGAGTCGGAAAAGAGCTGGTCGCCAGACAAATTCACGATAAGAGTGAGCGATCCAAGGCTGCGTTTGTGGAAGTGAATTGTGCAGCAATTCCATCTGAATTAATAGAAAGTGAGCTTTTTGGACATGAGAAAGGAGCCTTTACTTCGGCCATTAAACAGCGAATTGGCAAGTTTGAACAAGCTTCTGGAGGTACACTCTTTCTGGATGAAATTGGTGACATGAGTGCCAGTGCTCAGGCCAAGGTTTTAAGGGCGCTCCAAGAAAATAGAATTACACGCGTAGGAGGAGAAAAAGAAATAAAAGTCAGCCCTAGAGTTGTGGCAGCAACCAACAAGGACTTGAAAACAGAAATTGAACGTGGTGCATTTAGAGAAGATTTATACCATCGACTTTCAGTAATTCTGATTGAAGTCCCGTCTCTCAACGATCGTCGAGAGGATATTCCTGAGCTGATCACGCACTTTCTAAAACTGGTCGCAGATGAGTCTGGATCAACTTCACCGGAAATTGATCAAAAAGCAATCAAATACTTGTCAGAGATTGATTGGAGCGGAAACATCCGCCAACTCCGCAATACAATTGAACGCCTCTGCATCATGGCAGAAAGCAAAATAGACTTGAGCTTGTGTAAAAAGTTCGCTTAAAATCCTATTCCAACCGATTAATATCACTTTTTTTAAGATCAACCCGATTTTTTCTAGATTCTATCGGTAAATTTGCAGGATAGTTAATTAAAAAATCATTTTATGAAAACATTTACTCTTTTAAAAAGAGCCGTGCTTTCTGTCATGTTCAGCGCGATCGCCGTAGTAGGGTTCGGGCAGCTTATTACAGTTGGTAATGGTTCTACGGTAACCGGTACGGGCAATAGCTACACTGGTGATACACCATTTGGAACTTGGTACATGGATGACCAAACACAGATGCTATACCCAGCAAGTGAAGTTGCTGCAGCAGGTGGTGTTTCGGGATTCATGAACGATTTAAGATTCAACATCACACAAGTTGGATCTCCAGCCATGACCGATTTGACAATTAAAATCGGATTCACTTCTTCTGCGACTATCTACAATCTCCAAAACACCGCAGGTTATACGACGGTTTATACAAACTCGTCATATAACACATCATTGGGTTGGAACATTTTTGATTTCAGTTCTCCAGTTTTTTGGAATGGTACTGATAACATCATTGTAGATGTGTGTTTTAACAACAGCTCATATTCATTGAACAGTCATATGACTGCAGATTTTTTCTCTGGTAGAGTAGCATGTTATTATACTGACAATCCAAACGGGTCCATTTGCGGACTTTATACTGGATACTCATACTCAAGAAGAGCTCAGTGCGCCTTCACTATTCTTCCTCCTTATGCTGATGATGCAGGAATTGTAGCTATCCTAAGCCCAGTTTTACCAACATGCGATCTCGATTCAATCGATGTTGAAGTAGTTGTTCAAAATGCTGGTCAGGACACGCTCTATGATTGTGATATCAAATGGCAGATTAATAATGGAACACCAACGACGTATAGCTATACAGGAGTTGTTAATCCTCAAGGCGGAACGGATACCTTGACACTGTCAACGTATTCTTTCACAAATTTTGATGATTTAACTGTTTGGACAGAGAATCCAAATGGTGCTACTGATAGTTTACCAGGAAATGACACAACTGCTATGGGAGTTGCGTCTGGATTGTCTGGAACATATGGAATACCTGGTGATTACGCCACATTCCAAGATGCTGCAGACGACCTGATGACCTTCGGTGTTTGTGGACCTGTTGTTATGGAAGCTGCAAATGGAACGTACAGTGAACAAGTATCATTAGGAAATGTACTTGGAACAAGTGATTCCAACAGTGTTACATTCACAAGTGTTTCTGGAAACATGGCTGACGTTACGTTAGAGTTCGCTTCCTCATCTACTGCGAATAACTATGTTGTTGATGTCAATGATGCTGATTATGTATCATTTACAAACATGACTATCCGCAACACTGGTACATCAATCTATGGTAGAGCTGTTGTTGTTCAAAACAACGCTATGAACTTCACAGTTGACAACTGTCACGTGATTGCCAACTCTTACCCATATACAGGTGACTACACTACTGCTATCTATGCAAATGGTAACAACCATAACTTGACGATTACGAATAACACCATTGAAAAAGGTGGTTATGGTATCCGAGTTTATGGCGGTGGAAACACAAACCGCGTGGAGAATGTAACTATCGAAGACAACCACATGGAGGATGCCTACTACATGGCAAACTACTTATGGTACATCGATGGTTTGAACTTCAACAATAACACGGTAACTAAGGACACAAGTGCAACTTACTATTTCGGATACGGAGTATACTGCTACTATGTTGATGATTTCAATGTGAACAACAACTACATCGGCGCTTCTGAAGGAGCTAGTTATGGTTATGCTTACTCATTGTACATGAACTATTGTATTGGTAGCAACAATCCTAAGAGTAAGGTCATGAACAACTGTGTGACTTCAGGAATCCCTGGTCAAACAGCATATGGATACTATCCAATGTACATGTACGGATCTGGAAATGTTGACATCATCAACAATTCATTCAACCGAACAGGTGGATACACTGGTAACTACTACGCATGCTACATCAGCCAAGGTGGAGGAATTACATTGAAGAACAACAACTTCGCTAACCTCAACTCTGGATATGCGCTTTATGTTTACGGTCTTTGGACTTTGAATGAAAGTGACCACAACAACTTCTACACGAATAGTGGAACGCTTATCTATCAAGGTACTACTCAGTATTCTTCATTGGAAGCATATCAGATCGGAACTGGATATGACATGAACTCTGTTTCTACAGATCCAGCTTACGTTGATACACTTAAATGTATTACGTGCAACGATACGCTTGATGGCGGTGGAGTTAATGTTGGGAACATGTACGACATTGATTCGAACAATCGAAGCACGACTACACCAGATATCGGTGCTGTTGAGTACATCAACGCAAGTAACTTCACACTTGGACCAGACACAAATATTTGTGGCGATGAGTATGTCATCGAAGCTGGACCTGCGCAGTCTGTAACTTGGAGTGTTAATGGTAGCAGTACAACTGGCAACAGCTACACGCTCCAGGCAAGTGGAACGACTCCTGAATTGTTCAACATTAGTGTGAGCATGACAACTGCTTTTTGTGGTACGGGTACTGACCAGACTCAAGTAACACTTGTGCCTGATGCAAGCCTTGATTCAAATGTTCACATCTGTGCTGATGAAACAGCTACACTAGAACCAGGTGGAGGTAGCACTGCTACTTACTCTTGGTCAACTGGTGAGTCTACATCATCTATCATGGTGAATGAGCCAGGTCAGATTAGCGTTATCAAATCAGAAGAAGGTTGCGAAAGTGTAGCAAGCAGTATGGTGACACAGTCAACCGCTGTTGCTATTCTTGACATCGAAGATTGTGAGGACAATGCTCCAATCACTCTTGATGCAACAATTCCTGATGGAACGAACTACGCATGGTCCGGTGGAAACAGCATGACATCTGCGGTAAACACATTCGACCAAAGTGGTTCGTATACGATTACAGCTACTGACGCTTTTGGATGTGTTTCTGTTGATTCATTCGAATTAGCAATCCTAGGTGAGCCAGTTGCGGTTATCAACCATATTGGTTCTGGTGGTACTGCCATCCAGTTCTACAGTAATAACTCAACAGGTCTCGGTCAGAGCACCACCTACAATTGGACATTTGTAAATGGCGACACGTCGTCAACTGCAAATCCAATCTATGTTTTCCCATGGAATGGACCTCCAACCACATATACCATCAGCCTTGAAATCAACAATGGTTGTGGTGTAGATGTAGAGACTATGGAAGTAACTGTTGATCCACTTGGTGTTCAGGATATTGAAAGCGGCTCATTCGCTATCTATCCTAACCCAACATCGGATATATTGAATATTGCGACCAATGATGTCGAAGCTGGTTCTATCAGCATCATCGACCTCAGCGGAAGAACAGTATTGGAAACTCCATTAACTGCTGGTTCTAATAACCTTACAGTCAATGTGAGCACTCTAGCAGCTGGATCTTACATCGTTAAGATTGCTGACACAGTTCAGCCATTGATCATCGAGTAATCGATATCAACATATTCTTGAAAGGCCTTCCATTTGGAGGGCCTTTTTTTTGTCAGGAATATTATAACCAATCGATTCTTTGACTCGATTGGTCTTCAAATTCAGAATACTGGACTATATTTGAGAAAATTCACATTAAAATCTAACCAAAATGAAGAACGCTTTACTTTTTACCTTCTTGACGGCTCTTGCTGTGTTAGGAGGCGTTTACACATCTAAGGGTCAGTTAATTGTCTATGAGGAGACTTTCTCTAATGGAACAACATACTGCCCTAGCTCATCTCAATATGATAATTGGGGAGACTTCAGAGACCAGCTTTCACCAACATTACCTTATATCTATTGTAAGATTTCTGGCTCATTGAATACAACTGGTGCTACATGTAGTGATCCAGTAGTAGTAGCACAGCTTGCGGCAGCGCTCAACGCTGGAAATGCATTGGCTGTAAGTTGCGGTGGAATCACATGGTCTGTTGGAAACAGCTGTATTACTGGTTGTGCCCAATTTGGCGATGACATCGAATTCAACGCCGCTAATTCTGGTGGTCAATGTTCTTGTGGTGGAGACCTCACGTTGCGTCCTTGTATCGGTAACTCGAACTGGGGAAGTATTGGTGTCGGCGGCTGCGGTGCACCTACTCAAACAATGAGAGTAGAATTCCTCGCTGTTAGCTTCGCTGACGATGCTGGAATCGCATCAATTTTGAGTCCTACACTTCCAACTTGCGATCTCGATTCTATCGATATCGAGGTTGTTGTGGTAAACCAAGGATCAGACACACTGACTAGTTGCGACATTAAGTGGCAAATTGGAACCGGAACTCCAACGACTTACTCTTGGACAGGTTCGAACGCACCATATGGTGGAACTGACACGCTCGTAATTGCTAATTACACATTCAGCAATTTTGACGATCTAACAGTATGGACAGAGAATCCAAACGGTGGAACAGATAGCTTATTAAGTAATGACACATCAGAAATTACTGTTTCAACAGGACTTTCTGGAACATATGGAATACCGGGTGATTACTCGACCTTCCAAGATGCAGCAGATGACTTGACGGAGTTCGGCGTATGTGGACATGTTGTAATTGAAGCTAGCAATGGAACATACACTGAGCAAATGGATCTCGGAGAAGTTCTAGGGACAGGACCTGATGCTACCGTCACTTTCAGAAGTGTGAGTGGAAATCAAGCTGATGTCAAGCTTCAGTATGCTTCGACCTCAACCAGCAACAATTGGGTTGTAAACCTTAATGCAAGTGATTATATCCACTTTGAAAATATGACGGTTCGAAACACAGGTACATTCATCTTCGGACGAGTGTTTGCTATAGGCGGTGGTGCCGACTATGTGACTATCGACAATTGTCATCTTAGAGGTGTTACATACGGCTACACTGGTGATTATGCTGCGGTTGTTTATGCCAATGGCCAAAATCACGGATTTACATTATCCAACTGTCTAGTTGAGAAAGGCGCATATAGCCTTCGATACTATGGTGGTGGCAATACATCTCGAGGCGAAAATATTACTATAAAGAACAATCGTTTCGAAGACTCATACTATATGGGTACGTACATGTGGTACATCAACGGACTTGACTACTCAAACAATGTGGTCACCAAGGATACCAGCTACACATACGTACTTTCATACGGAGCATATTTTTACTACGCTGATGATTTTAACGTTAGCGGAAACTACATAGGTGCTTCTGAAGGAGCAAGCTATGGTTACTCTTATGGGCTCTACATGAACTACTGTGTTGGAGGTAATAATCCAAAGGCTCAGTTGGTCAATAACTGTATCACTTCGGGTACCCCAGGACAAACAAATTATGGTTATTACCCAATGTACATGTATGGCTCTGGAAATGTTGATATTGTAAACAACTCCTTCAACAGGGGTGATGGACAATCTGGCAATTACTACGCAGCTTACATTAATCAAGGTGGAGGTATCGTATTGAAGAATAACAACTTCGCCAACCTCAATTCTGGTTATGCTCTTTACTGTGCTGGTCTGTGGACTCTGACTGAAAGTGATCATAATAATTTCTACACAGCAAGTGGTACGCTACTCTATCAAGGAAGCACGGCTTATTCATCCTTGGCTGCATATCAAGTTGGATCAGGACATGACATGAACTCTGTATCAGTTAATCCAGCTTATGAAGACACCGTAATGTGCATTACATGTAATGACACACTTGACGGTGGCGGAATAAATGTTGGAAATATGTATGACATCGATTCTAACGTTCGAAGTACTACGACACCAGATATAGGTGCAGTTGAATACATTAATGCTGCTAATTTCACTCTTGGTGGTGATACTACAGTATGTGGCGACGAATTCCTAATTGAAGCTGGTCCTGCTCAGTCAGTGACTTGGAGTGTCAACGGTAGCAGTTCTACAGGAAACTCATACCTGCTTCAAGCAACTGGTACGTCTCCTGAGTTGTTCAACATTAGCGTTAGTATGACTACCGCTTATTGTGGAACAGGTACCGATCAAGCTCAACTCACTCTAGTTCCGGACGCGAGCCTTGATTCAAACATCCACATATGTGCTGACGAGGTAGTTACCTTGGATCCAGGTGGAGGATCTACTTCCACGTACACTTGGTCAACGGGTGAAACAACGTCGACTGTAGAAGCTGGTTCTGCTGGGGATTACTCTGTCACCAAGATTGAAGAGGGTTGCGCGAGTATGGCGTCTACCTATGTTTCACAATCAGTTGGTGTTGAGATTCCTGACCTAGAGGAGTGTGAAGACAATGCGCCTATCACTTTGGATGCAACGATCCTTGACGGAACGAACTATGCATGGTCAGGTGGTAATAGTATGAATTCAGCTATCAACACGTTTGACGACGGTGGTATGTACACTGTTACTGCTACTGATGCTCACGGTTGTGTTTCATCTGATTCATTCCAGCTTGACATTCTCGGAGAGCCTACTGCTGTGATCAACTATCAGAAAACAGGTGGTTTCGCAGTGTGGTTTGACGGAACAAGTTCTTCGGAACTTAGTCAGAGCACTACATACACATGGACGTTTGACAACGGTAACTCATCAACTTCACCAACGCCAGTTTACGTATTCCCATTCAGTGGAAGCCTTGTAAGCTATACAGTCTCTTTGGAGATTGACAATGGTTGTGGTGTGGATGTTAAGACAATGCAAATTGACTTTGACATCTATGGTGTGAATGATCTTGAAACAGGATCGTTCGTTGCATATCCTAATCCAGCTGATGATATTGTAAATATTGTCACTAATGATATGGATGCTAGTTCAGTTCAAATTCTTGACATCAGCGGCCGAATGGTTGCCGAATCAGGTCTTGAAGCTGGTTCAACAAACATCACGATGGATGTAAGTAACTTAAGTGCAGGTAGTTATATGATTAAAATTGGTGACGAAGTGCACCCGTTGATCATCGACTAATCTCACTTAATTGAATTTTTTAAGGGCGAATCTCACGATTCGCCCTTTTTTTTTGCCCGATAGGTATCAAAGATTATTCTCGATTTCTTCGATGAAGGGTCATTTATTATAAATCAAACACTATTTTTGATAGCTAAATCAATTTTTAATCAACATGAAAAAAACGCTACTCTCAATCGGCCTAAGCTTATTGTGTGTTGTATCATTTGCTCAGTTGAGCGGTACATACACAATTAACGGAGGTCAGGCAACGGCCGGAACGAACTTCCAAACGTTTTCAGCTGCATGGTCAGCCTTGACTAGTCAAGGTGTTAATGGCGCTGTAGTATTTAACTGCGTTGAAGGAACGTATACTGAACAAGTATATTACTACAACAACAGTATTGCAGGAACGTCGACTACTAATACAGTCACATTCCAAGCAGATGCTGGTAATACGAATGACGTATTATGGCAGTATTCTAATTATCCACTTTACTTGTATTACGGAAACTACAATAACATCTCATTTGATGATATCAAGTTTGCTACTACAGGTTCTTCTAACGTGTTGCGTTTGTACTACGTCCAATTAACAAACTTGACGTTTGAAAATTGCACATTCACTGGTACAAACATCAATACGACGTCTAATTATTATGCGACGATTTATATGTACAGAGCCACAACGATTAATGTGACTTTCGACTCATGTGACATCTTGCAAGGATCATATGGTATGTATAATTACTACAACAACTACGCTTTCTCTTCGAGTGCGAAGTTGACGGTGAGTAACTGTAACATAGAAGATTATGCGTTCTATGGAATATACAACTACGGTCAGTACTCTCCTTATGTAGAATATGATATCAAAGGGAACTATATTGCTAATGAGCCTGGAGCTTCATATGCCTATCCATATGGTATCATGTGCTACTATGCAAAAGGTGGTTCAGAGATCTCTGGGAACAACATTGAGATAAATGGAGCGAACGGAGGTTATGGCTTGTACGTATACTACCCACAGGGTAATTCCTCTGCTTCAGTTGAGGTTGTGAACAACATCATTAATCACGTTAACACTGCTGCACCATACACTCAATATGGAATATTGTGCAGCTATGGATATTACTCTAGTTTGTATCACAACACGATTACTACAAGCAATAACTATGCTTATAGTCGAGCGTTGTACATGTATATGAGTAGCTCGAGTTATACAGGTAATGAAGTTATGAATAACATCATTGCTACTCCTACGAATACCCCTTACGGTTTCTACGGATACAACTATGGTGGAGCGGCTATCGATTTTGACAACAACATCTGGTGGCAAGGTGCTACAGGTGAGATGTACATGTATGATGGATACGCAGGTACTTATAGCAACCTAAGTGGTTGGCAAGGTGCTTCTGGAGGTTCAAACTCTCAGAACGTTGATCCGGATTTCACATCAACTACTAACTTGACTCCTCAGTCAGCTGACGTAAATAATTCAGGTGCTGCTTTAGGTGTTACAACTGACATCTATGGAAACACAAGAAGTACTACTACGCCAGACCCAGGTGCAGTTGAATTCTCTGTTCCTCAAAACAATGCAGGCATCACTGATTTAATTAAGCCAGATGCACCTCTTTGTGCTGATGATACATCTGTTATCGCTGTTTTGAAGAACACAGGTCTTGTAACCTTGACGTCTTGTACAATTCAATGGTCGTTGAATGGCTCTCTTCAAGGGACAATGACATTCAATGACAGTCTTGCACCAAGTGCAGATACTACAATAACACTTGCAACTGGTCAGTCATTCTCTACTGGAGATTCTATTGCTGCTTGGTCTTCAATGCCAAACGGAGTTCAGGATAGTGCTGCTGCATATGATACTTCATCTGCTGTGATCTATACAGGTCTTGTTGGAACGTATGGTGTCCCTGGTGACTACTCTACGCTAACAGACGCTGTTGATGACATCATGTTGAAAGGTATTTGTGGTGATGTTACAATTAGCATTACTCCGGGTACGTATAACGAGCAAATTCTCATGACAGGAGAAGTTCTTGGAGCATCTGAAGATGCGACTCTTACTTGGACTAGCTCAACGGGTGATCCGGATGATGTGAAAATTCAATATCAATCTACGAGTTCTGCCGACAATCAAGTTGTTCTTTTGGACGGTACAGATTTCGTAACATTTGAAGACCTGAGCATAATTCAGCTTAACACAAGTTCCTATGGAACAGGTGTTCGGTTGGCAAATGGTGCTGAGAATGCGACGTTTGACAACTGCTATATCAGAGCTGGCCTTGGTCAAATTAACACTACGTATATAGCTGCTTTTTACGCTGACGGGATGAATCACAATCTTACGATCGTGAATAGTCACCTTCACAAAGGTGGATATTACGGTATGCGTATCTATGGTGGAGGAACTACCTCTAAAGTTGAGAACGTAACGATAGAGAATACGACAATTGAAGATGTATATTCTTACTATCCATGTTACATGTACTACATCGATGGATTAGAGTTCAATAACAATACGGTGACTTCAGATACTAACATGTATGCTTACAGTTACGGAATGTACCTTCAGTACGTTGATAATTTCAACATTACTGGAAACTACATTGGTGCTGACGGAACTTATAATGGAAATCCAGCAGGATTCTATTACGCATTCTATATGGGTAATAGTGTAGGTACTGCAAATCCAAGAAGTCAGGTATCTAACAACTGTATCAATATTGGTGCTCCAGGTCAGACTGCTTATGCGTACTATACTTATATGTATAACAGTGGTTTGTTTGACTATCATAATAACACCATTAATAAGGCAGGGGGTTATAATTCTTATGCTCAGTACCTTTCTGGTGGTGGATTGATTTCCATGAAGAACAATAGCTTCTCCAACAATGTAGGTGGAGACGGTATGCGTGTGAATGGTGGTTTCTCTATATCTGAAGCTGACTATAACAACTTCTATACTGTAAGTGGATCATTGGTTAACTGGAATGGTACGGGGTACACTAGTATTGAAGCTTATCAAGCAGGAACAGGGAATGGTATGCACTCCGTGTCTACAAACCCAGCGTTTGCTGATACGCTTACTTGTGTTACTTGTAATGATACCTTGAGTAATTCTGGAGAGGCACTAACGACTAACATGTATGATATCGAAGGAAATGTTAGAAGCACAGTTTCTCCTGATATAGGGGCACATGAGTTTGTTTCTCCTTCATCATTTACGTTAGGAGGTGACTCTACATATTGCTCTGACTCAATTTTGATCGAAGCAGGTCCTGCTCAATCAATTACTTGGAGTGTTAACGGTTCTTCATCAACTGATCCAACAGTAATGTTGACAGGTGGATGTGAGCCAAGTACGCACAATGTATTGGTTAGTATTACTACAGAGTACTGTGGTTCTGCATCTGACAACGCATTGATTACGCTTATCCCAAGTGCTACTTTGGATGATACTCTTCACTTGTGTGCTGATGATGCTGAAACGCTTGATCCATGTGGTGGAAGCACTGCAACTTACGCTTGGTCTACAGGTGAGACAACTTCTACTATCACTATTGATGGTCCAGGTTCTTACTCTGTTACTAAGATGGAAGAAGGATGCGAGAGTTCTGCTGTAATTGAGGTTACTCAGTCTCAGGCTGTAGATATCCTCGATGTTGAAGAGTGTTCTGATAACCTTCCTGTAACAATGGATGCTACTATCGCTGATGGTGTGTCTTATGCGTGGGATGGTGGTACATCATTGAATACTGCAACTAACACATTCAACGACGCAGGTACATATAATGTAACTGCTACAGATGCAATGGGTTGTACTTCAACTGATGCTTTCTCTCTTACAGTTCTTGAAGAGCCTGAAGCAGCAATTGGCGAGACTCACAGTGGCTTGACATATTTCTATGATGCAAGTGCATCTAACTATGTTAGCACTGGAACTACGTACAACTGGGACTTCGGTAGCGCTGCTACTCCATCGTCTTCAACTAACATGACTGAGACTGTAATTTACCCTTGGAGCAATCCAAGCTCACCTACAGCTCACACTGTTACACTTGAAATTGACAATGGTTGCGGTATCGATCTAGCTTCTATGGAAGTTACTCCTGACCCACTGGGTGTGGAGGACATCGAGGAAGGTACGTTCGCAGTATATCCAAACCCAGCTAACGATGTTGTTAACGTTGTTACCAATAACGCTGATGCTGGATCAATCATGATCATGGATATGAGCGGTAGAACTATCATCGAGCTTTCAATCGCTAGCGGATCTAACACTCACACAGTGAATGTTAGTGATCTAGCTGCTGGATCTTACATGGTGAAAGTTGCTAACGACAATTCTGCTACAGTTCAGTCTTTGATTATTCAATAATCAAGACTCAATATATTTAGAAAAGCCCCGCAATTGCGGGGCTTTTTTCGTTTCTAACCATACGTGTGTGGATAAGTTTTCTCGATAAAATTGCCGTATTCTTCGATCAATCATGGATTTCACACCATAAACAGTATATTAGTGTAAACTAATTTTCCATGGAAACGATATTAGATCCCCTATTCGAGATATTTCCAGGCTTGCAACAGTTTGGTTTCGGCGCTCTTGTTCCTCTTGTAGCATTTGCCGCAGTAGGTATTCTGGCCCAGTGGTCCCTTTACGACAAGTGTGGCTTGCCCGGAATTGATTGCATCATCCCAATAAAGAATGTCATCACTTTTCTTAAAATAATGGGGAGACCTGCCAGCCATAGTCTAATTGTGATGATTCCGCCTCCGATTATCGCTGGAGCCCTGGTCTTGATAGCTGATCCGACAATCTCATATGCTGCTGCTGCAGTCATAGGTCTTCCGTGGTTGTACTTTATGATTAAAATATACATCGAACTGTCTCAGAGCTTTGGTCACTACAAATTGACCGATTACATTCTCGTTACTTTGTTTAATGGGTTCTACGTCCTTCATTTGGGACTTTCATACTCTGAGAAGTATCGCGGACCGGTGTACGCTCAAAAACTGGATAAAGACTCAGAAGAACAACTGAATGGGCAACTTGCTTAAGCCGTAAGTAACGACTTTGCAATATCTAGGGCTCTTCGTAGCCCTTTTTCATTTTTGCCCCCGGCCGTGGCAAGAAAACCTTGACCGCCTCCACCCCCATCTATTTCTTTAGCTGCGGTTCTTACTATAGCGGAAGCATCCAATTCTGCCTTTGAAGTCAGTTCTTTGCTTATTCCAACCACTAAAAATGGTTTTGAGGAGCTTACGCCTCCGAGCGCAACAACTCGATTAGGAGTCTCCTGAGTAAGCTTGTAGGCCAAATCCTTGGCAGACTTTGCGTCAATGCCCTCCACATTGCTTACAATCACACTTCTCCCCGAAATTTCTTCAGCTTGCTCTCCAAGCTTATCAGCCAATTGAGACTGGCCTTTTGCGCTGAACTTCTCCAACCGTTTAACCAATTCCCTATTATCTGACACAACTTTGCTGGCCGCCTTTTCTAAATCCTGTGGATTCCCAAAAAGAGCAGCAATTTGGTCTAGAAGAGATAGCCTCGAGTCAATGTACTGTCGATACTCCTGTCCGGTCACTGCTTCAACCCTGCGTATTCCGCTAGCAATACTCGATTCCGAAACTATTTTAAGTCCCTCAATGTCCCTGGTATTCGGCACATGAGTGCCCCCACACAGTTCTACCGACTCACCAAACTTCACGACACGGACTTCATTTCCGTACTTCTCTCCAAAAAGAGCCATTGCCCCCATTGTCTTCGCTTCTTCAATTGGCATCTTACGCCATTCCTCAAGCTTAGCGTTCGAGCGAATTGCATCATTTACAGAGCTCTCAATATGAATCAATTGCTCCTCAGTTATCTTTTCGAAATGTGAAAAGTCGAATCTCAGCTTATTCTCCGCAACGAGTGATCCTTTCTGCTCCACATGTGAACCAAGCACCGAACGAAGAGCTTCATGCAATAAATGAGTGGCGGAGTGATTCTTCATTACATCATTGCGCTTCCCTCCATCGACAGAAGCGCTCAGTGACTTTAAATCTTCATCCCAGCTAGTGACAAAGTGAAGAATTTCATTGTTTTCCTTTTTTGTGTCGATGACCTTAATCTCTTTGCCATCAGCGCTAAATATGCCGGTATCACCAATTTGGCCGCCGCTTTCGGCGTAGAATGGAGATTGATCTAAGACAACCTGGAATATCTCCTTGCCTTTTAATTCGGCTCTCCGGTACTTCATCACTTTTGAGTCACTCTCCAAAGAGTCGTAGCCCAAAAAGACGCTGTTCTTGCCATCATCAAAAACGACCCAATCTCCAAAGCTTGCTTTTGAAGCCTTTCTTGATCTATTCTTCTGCTGCTCCAGCTCAACTCTAAAACCTTCCATATCAACGGATGCGCCAGTTTCAGAAGCAATCAACTGCGTTAAGTCAATCGGAAAGCCAAAAGTGTCATAAAGCTCAAACGCGAACGCTCCTGGAATAGATTCTTCATTTCCATGCTTCGTTTGAAAATCGTTCAATCGATCCAAGCCTTTTTCAAGCGTCTGCAGAAACGATATCTCCTCTTCCCGAATAACCTTTGTGATTAGTTCAGATTGCCTATTAAGCTCTGGATATGCAGCAGACATGCTTTCAATCAAGTCATCGGCAAGTCGATGTATAAATGGCTCTTTGCAATCCAATTGGCTGAATCCATAGCGAATTGCTCTTCTCAAAACTCTTCTAATCACATATCCTGCGCCCGTATTTGATGGAAGCTGCCCATCGGCGATACAAAAGCTAACGGCTCTAACATGATCCGCTATGACTCGAAAAGCGATGTCCTTTTGAGTTTCTCCCTTTTCGTACTTCAGACCACATATTTTTTCTAAAGCCTGAATAATGTGTGCAAATTGATCAATGTCATAGTTGGAATTGGCATTTTGAAGCACCCGCACCAAGCGCTCAAGTCCCATTCCAGTATCAATGTGTTTCTGCTTTAAGGGATTTAATGCCCCGCTTTCCTGACGATTGTATTGCATGAATACCAGATTCCAGATTTCAATGACTTCAGGATGCTCTGCGTTGACAAGCTCGCCACCGGGCTTTTCAGCTCTTTCTTTTGCTGACCTCAAATCGTAGTGTATCTCAGAGCATGGGCCGCATGGCCCAATTTCGCCCATCTCCCAGAAATTATCCTTTCTATCATAGGCAAGAATTCTATCAGCCGAAATGTGCTGTTTCCAATACTCTATGGCTTCTTCATCTTGTTCAAGGCCCATGGCTTTGTCACCTTCAAACACCGTGACATACATTCTCTCCTTGTCTAGCCCGTATACATCAATCAAGAGTTCCCAAGCAAAATCAATTGCCTCTTTTTTGAAATAGTCTCCGAAAGACCAATTTCCGAGCATTTCAAACATTGTGTGGTGGTAGTGATCTCTACCTACCTCTTCCAAATCATTGTGCTTTCCTGATACGCGAAGGCATTTCTGGCTATCTGCAAGGCGCAATGAAGATGGCTCTTCAATCCCCATAAAGACACCTTTGAATTGATTCATGCCAGCATTCGTGAACATGAGTGTTGGATCGTCTTTGATCACAATAGGTGCAGAGGGCACAATATTGTGCTCTTTTCCCTCAAAAAACTCTAGAAATGTGCGTCTTACACGCTCAGTTGTCCACTCCATATTCTGTTAAAATCACTGAAATTCTGGCTTCGAAGCAGGCAAAAGTAGCGCTTGTCCTATTTTTGCAGCTTAAAATTTAACGGTGGCAAGAGTTAGATACCAATATAACGAGAGTACTCTCAGCTATGAGAAGATTCGGCTATCCCCCATCAGGAGGCTGCTGCGCGTGCTTTGGTATATGTGTGCATCCGTGTTTGCAGGCGCTGTTTTCTACGTTCTTTTTAGTTTGGTTTATGACTCCCCAAAGGAGCGTCAACTGACAACTGAGAAGGAAGAATTGATGCTTCAGTACGATCTTTTGGATAAACGACTAGACCAAATGAGTGTCATTCTCTCTGATCTTGAGAACAGAGATGACAATATCTACAGAACGGTCTTTGAAGCAGAACCGATTCCAAAAAACATTCGAAAGAGTGGAATTGGCGGAGTTAACCGATATAAGAACCTAGACAAGTTCAAAGGAGAAGCTGACATCGTGATTTCCACTAGCAAGAAATTGGATCAGCTCGCCAAGCAATTGTACATTCAGTCTAAGTCATTCGATGAAATTTTTGAAGTCGCGAAGCAGAAAGAGAAAATGTTTGCGAGCATTCCTGCGATTCAACCGGTGTCCAACAAAGACTTGACGCGGATGGCGAGTGGGTTCGGAATGAGAATAGACCCGCACTACAAGACTCCAGCATTTCATGCCGGAATGGATTTCACAGCACTTACTGGGACACCGATCTACGCTACAGGAGATGGAAATGTTCAACGCGCTGATCGTACTTCGAAAGGATACGGAAATCACGTTCGAATTGATCATGGTTATGGATATGTGACGCTGTATGCTCACATGAGCAAGATGATTGTAAAGCCTGGTCAGGAAGTGACGCGTGGCGAAATAATTGGATACGTCGGAAATACGGGCAAGTCGAGAGGCCCGCACCTCCATTATGAAGTACGTAAGAATGATAAGCCCATCAACCCTGTCAATTTTTACTTCAATGACCTCACTCCCGAGGAATATGATCTCATGATTCAGCTCTCTTCGCAGGAGAATCAATCATTTGATTAATTTCGGCTCATGCCGTACAAAGAGCGCGAGTCCTTCAAACTTTACTATTCTATTGGTGAAGTAGCTGAGCTACTGAATGAGAATCCTTCTTTGCTGCGTTTTTGGGAAAAGGAGTTCGACATCATCCAACCTCAGAAAAACAAGAAAGGAAATCGCATCTACACGGAAAAGGATGTGAAGAACCTTAAGCTTATTCACAACCTAGTGAAAGAACGAGGGTTCACGTTAGAAGGAGCTAAGAAGAAGATTAAAGATCAGCACAAAGCTTTGCTCGAGAAGTCTGATATCATCAATTCGCTCAACAATATGAAGTCAATGTTGCTGGAATTGAAAGATTCTCTTTAATAATTCTGATCGACCCCTAAATAATTCTTCACGTAATCTTCGACACCTTGTTCAAGCGAAAAGAATGGTTTGTCATACCCTTCGGCATGAAGCTTTGACATATTCGCTTGTGTGAAGTATTGGTATTTGTCCCTTATATCGATCGGTGTATCGATGAATTCAATTGCAGGCTGACTTTCGAGTGAATTGAACACCGCTGTGGCCAGATCGACAAATGTCCTAGCTTGTCCCGTTCCGAGATTGTATATACCATTTGACGCTTCATTGGAAATTAAGAATTGAATGACCGAAACAACATCCTTGACATATACAAAGTCTCTGAGTTGTTCTCCATCTCGGTACTTTTCATTGTGAGAACGAAACAATTTCATCATTCCTGTGCTTTGAACTTGATGAAAGGTGTGAAACACAACTGAGGCCATTCGTCCTTTGTGGTATTCATTAGGGCCATAAACATTGAAGAACTTCAATCCGTACCACTGAGGCGGTTGATCCGTTTGAAAGAGAACCCACTTGTCAAAATCATTTTTTGACTCTCCATATGGATTGAGTGGTTTGAGATCACTAACTAATTGATGATCATCTGAATACCCCAATTCTCCACTCCCGTATGTGGCGGCTGAAGAAGCATAAACCAATGGAATGTGCTCGTCTGTGCAATAGGACCAGATTCGTTTTGAAAAGTCGAGGTTCAGTTCGTCGAATATTGAAACGTCCATTTCGCTGGTATCAGTTCTGGCCCCAATATGATATATCACGTCAATACCTTCCGCAACTTCCAACCATTCAAAGAACTCAGATCTCTCCACTTTTAGGCAATCAGAAAGCGCCAATAGATTCAAAGTTTTCCCTTCAACAGTGAAATCATCTACCAGAATCAATTCATGTCCATTCGCCAATAAGGCTTTCGCCAAACAACTTCCAATAAAACCAGCTGCGCCAGTTACAATAACCATTAGGATAAGGTTTGGGCAAATGTATTGAATGAAATATGGGCGTTATCTTTGCGCGTCAATTTTAGAAATGGGTAGAATAATACACATCACAAGACGGGAGCGATTTTCAGCAGCGCATAAGTTGTGGATAGCGGATTGGTCAGAAGATCAAAATTTCGCAGTTTTTGGCAAGTGCGCCAATCCCAATTGGCATGGACACAATTATGACCTTTTTGTGACTGTTAAAGGACCGGTAGATCCAAAAACTGGTTTTGTGGTCGATTTGAGATTTCTTAGTGACTTGTTGAAGGATAAAGTGATCCAATTCCTTGACCATAAAAACATCAATCTCGACACTCCATTCATGAAAGATAAAATGTCATCTACGGAGAATATTGCCGTTGCGATATGGGATCAAATTGAATCCGAAATCAAATCAAAAGGAGCTGACATTCATTGCGTCAAAGTCCAAGAAACTGAGAATAACTACGTCGAATTTTATGGATAGTAGTATGGGTGATTTGAAGGGTTATCATAGAGAGGACAACTACGATGTTTCGCAGACAGAAGAGATTGCTAAGCACTATAAAGCGATCATTGAACACATTGGAGAAGACATAGAGCGGGAAGGGCTGCAGAAAACTCCTGAGCGTGCTGCTAAGGCCTTACAATTCTTGACTCAAGGATATGACCAAGATGCTACAGCCATTTTAAATTCCGCCCTTTTTGAGGAAGACCACCAGCAAATGGTTATAGTCAAGGATATTGAACTCTACTCTCTGTGTGAACATCACATTCTTCCATTTTACGGTAAAGCACACATCGCCTATATCCCGAATGGGAAAATTATTGGTCTGAGCAAGCTACCTAGGGTAATTGATGTCTTTTCAAGACGACTCCAGGTCCAAGAAAGATTGACCTATCAAGTTCGGGATTGCATAGAAGAAACGCTCAAACCGCTCGGTGTTGCGGTAGTAATTGAGGCGCAGCATATGTGCATGCAAATTAGAGGTGTTCAAAAGCAGAACTCGGTGACCACCACATCTGCCTTCACAGGAGAGTTTCTCAAAGACGCGACACGACAAGAATTCATTTCACTGATAACCGCCAACCTTAGCTAATTATGAAAACCGCTTATGTATTCCCTGGGCAAGGAGCCCAGTTTTCGGGAATGGGAAAAGACCTTTATGATTCTCACCAGAGTGCCAAAGAAAAATTCGAAGCAGCTGACGAGATATTGGGGTTCGACATTACTAAAATCATGTTTGAAGGAAGCGATGAAGAGCTGAGACAGACTAAGGTTACTCAACCTGCCATCTTTCTTCATTCAACCATCCTTGCATCGACTATCGGTGATTTTAATCCTGACATGGTTGCTGGCCACAGTCTTGGTGAACTTTCAGCATTGGTCGCAAATCATTGTCTGAGTTTTGAAGATGGTTTAAGGCTAGTTTCAAAGCGAGCAATGGCGATGCAGAAGGCGTGTGAGATGAATCCATCGACCATGGCTGCCATTCTTGGATTGGAAGATGCCGCTGTAGAAAAATCATGCGCAAGTATCGATGGGATTGTCGTCGCTGCTAACTACAATTGCCCAGGTCAATTAGTGATCAGTGGAAGCATTGGGGCAGTGAACGCAGCATGCGAATTGCTCAAAGAGCAAGGAGCAAAACGAGCTCTTCTCTTACCGGTTGGCGGAGCGTTTCACTCTCCATTGATGGAACCAGCACGAGAAGAATTACAAGCCGCAATTGAATCAACAGAGTTCAAGCAACCGACTTGTCCAGTTTATCAAAACGTGACGGCGAGTGCTGTTTCTGACCCTTCCGAGATCAAAGAAAATCTCATTGCTCAATTAACAGCGCCGGTTCGATGGACACAGAGCGTTCAGCAGATGGTTGCTGATGGTGCAACACATTTTGTGGAGGTTGGACCAGGAAAGGTTCTGTCTGGTTTGGTGAAGAAGATCCACCGGGAAGCCGAAGTTGCTCAAGCCTAAAGGCTCGTATTGATCAATTTCCCGCTATCAAGCAGTTTGTGCATGGCCTCTCCTTTTGAGGCCTGTTCCAATAACTGTATGTGGCCATAATGGTGGCAGTCAGAACCTATCAGAGAAATTAAATTCTCGTCTACCATTCTCTCTGCGATTTTTTTGACTTCCGGTGAATAGTGGCCAGTGAGTGAGTTCATATTCAACTGCAGCAGAACTCCTTTATCAGCATACTCGGTGTACTTCTCAAATTGACGATGATAGAATGCGTATCGCTCAGGATGCGCTAAAACAGGCTTATAACCAGCAAGTTGCATTTCGAAAATGATATCTGTCGTGTTCGGTGGTTCGGAGATGAATGGGAGTTCGAATAGCACATAGTTATCCCCGAAGGTGAGAAGCTCCTTCTTTTTCACTTTGTCCATGAGCTCCGCGTCCAGATAATACTCAGCTGCGCAGTCAATTTCGATGTTTACCTGACGTTTGACCAATTCTTCTCGGACTGCATCGAGGCCACTGCGAATCATGTCCGGTGTATTTCGATAAAAATCGCTCATGACATGTGGTGTCGTAATGACTTTAGAATAGCCCATTTCACTCATCGCAGAGATCAGTTCCATCGAATGATCCATGTCCGGCGCACCATCATCAATCCCCGGAATGAAATGTGAATGAACGTCGGTCTTAATTCGTTTGAAATCAATCGGACCCATGACGCGTTCCTTCGCCGAGAATATGTCTTTAATCTTTCCGAACATTGCAGGCAAATGTATCCTCTAACCTTCTCAATCAAAAGAAAGACAAGGAGATTATTCCTTCTTGGAATTGTTACGCTTTCAATGTTAGCCTGCAGTCAGACTGAAACGGAGGAGGTTTCAATTCAAAAACCCCAAATAAAAAGGGAGATTAAGGCCGAAGAGCCACGATTGAAGACTCCAAAACAAGGAAAGGTCCAGTCGTTTTTCGATGAATACGCCAAGAACAACCTAGAAAAGAGAGTCATTTTAAAAACACGCCTGGGAGACATTGAGCTAGAATTGTTCGAAGAGACCCCAATCCATCGGGCAAACTTCTTATTCAATGTCAAGAATGATCTTTACTCTCACACTATCTTTTATCGTGTTGTTCCGGACTTTATGATTCAAGGTGGAAATTCTGATCACGATCAAACCTTGCTTAAAAGAAAGGGAGTCGGAGCGTACTACATTCCTTCAGAACGAGATTTGGGAGGAATTCATCAACGAGGGGCCGTGGCCATGGCAATGACTTATGACAACAACCCAGAAGAAAAATCTGCGCAGTACAGTTATTACATTGTAATTGGCACCAAATTCAGTGATGAAGGTCTGGACGCTGTTGAAGAAGAATATCAATTCAACATTCCAGAAGCGTCAAGAAAAATATACAAGTCAATTGGTGGGTCGCCTCACCTCGACGGCAAGCACACCGTATTTGGAATGGTCTCTAAAGGAATGGACATCGTCGAGGCAATAGCCAATGAGAAACGCGACTCAGGTGATTGGCCGATAAATGATGTAATAATCGAATGTGAAATTGTCGAGTGACTACTTGCACTTGAATTTAGCCTTGGCTGGAGGACTTCGATGATACCCATAGCTAGATGCACAACTAGCCAGTAGCAAGAGCACTAAAGCAGCAGACAGAAGAGATATTATACGTCGTTTCACAAGATCAGATTCGATTCGAAGTTACAGAAAATGCTGCTTGCCAATGTTAGTCACAATTACAGCCTGGTGACAATCGTATTCTAACCTCAGGAGTGAATAGATCCTTAATTGCCGCTTGGTGCCCGTCATTCATTTGTATTCCGCGTAGGTCGAGCTCTTTTAGATGGGTAAGTTCGCTCACCTCTACCGGAAGATAGAAAATGTTGTTGCTCCATAGTTCTATGTACTCAAGTTCAAGCAGTTTTCCTATTTCATGGGATACATGATAGATTTCATTATTCCCCAGTTTAAGAACCCTTAGATTGAAAAGATGCCCGATGGACGAAGGAACTGAATCAATTTTGTTTCCAGTTAGGATTAGCTCTTCTAGTTTATGAAAACGGCCCAAATCTCCAGGAAGCGCCTTGATTTTATTGTGACTCAAATCAATTCCTTTCAGCATTTTAAATTCCGATAGCTCCACAGGCCATTCTTGGATTTTCTTCCTTTTCAATTTCAGATACTCGACCGAATCCTTTTGTTCAAGCGCTTCCTCAAGCGTCTTGAACTCTTGGTATGCCTGTGAGTATCCAACACAAGAAAAACCACTCATTATGATAATGGCAAGCAACTTCCTCATTGGAGCAAATTAATAGCGTCAATTTTATCTCGATTCATTTGCTCGACCAACTCCTCAGCGGTTTTAAATTTCTGCTCATCTCGTAGTCGTTGATAGATAGAAACCTTGATTTCATTGTTGTAAATATCATTCTCGAAGTTGAAGATATGCACTTCAATTGTTCGTTTTCCAGAATTTGAAAAGGTCGGATTCGTTCCAATATTCATCATTCCATTGAGCTGATTTGTGCCCAGTTGAACTCTCACAGCGAAGACGCCTTGATTTGGAATGAGCTTGGTGTCATCATCGATCTCAATGTTTGCTGTCGGGAATCCCAACTCACGTCCTCTCTTATCACCTTCAACCACAACGCCAGAAATGAAGTAATCATATCCTAGATAGGTCGCAGCTGTCGAAAAATCGTTTGTCAATAAAGCGTTGCGAATTTTGGTTGAGCTCACCTTGACATTATTGATGTCTTCCGCTCCAATTTCTGTTATTCCAAAATCATAAACGGAAGACATTTCTTTTAAGTCGTCGATGCCACCCTCTCTGTTTCGGCCAAATCGGTGATCATAACCTATAACGATGTGTTTGGCGTTGATTTTATTGACCAAGATGTCACGGATATACTGGACGGGGTCATGTCTAGAAAACTCAGCTGAAAACGGCTGCACGATGACATGATCAATTCCTTCCAATTCCAAGAGTTCGAGTTTTTCGTTCAGCGTATTGATCAATTTCAAACCATGATCTTCTGGAAATAGAACTTTTCGAGGATGAGGATAAAAGGTGAGTAAAACTGACTCAAGTTCTTTCTGAGCGGCGGTGGAAGTAAGAATGTTCAGGATCTTTTTATGACCGACGTGAACCCCGTCAAATGTGCCTGTTGTAAGGCACGCAGAATGTGTCCCTGGGAACACATCAATACCGTTATAAATTCTCAATTCGCGCTACGAGTTATATTAAGTCTAAACAACTGTTAATGAGCCACTTATTACTTAGGCTTATCATGACCAAAAGTATGCATTTAAAAAAATGGCAAAGAGGTAGTCTAAGAATGTCTAATTACATAACTTTGCCGCCGTTTTAAAAGACGTACAAAACGCATTACTTAAAGCTCTAAAATTCAGCAATAAATGGCTGCACCTAAAGGAAAAATTACACAGGTTATCGGACCAGTAGTTGACGTTAGATTTGACTCTCAGGGTCAAGATCTTCCCAACATCCTCGACGCACTTGAGGTTATCAAATCATCTGGTGAAAAGGTGGTATTAGAATGCCAGCAACACATTGGAGAAGACACAGTAAGAACCATTGCGATGGACGCAAGTGAAGGCCTTACTCGAGGCCTTGAAGTTGTTGCCACTGGACAAGCTATCACGATGCCAGTTGGTGATCAGATTAAAGGAAGAACATTCAACGTAATTGGTGGACAAATCGACGGTATTGGCGAAGTAGACCAAACTGGAGGTCGACCAATTCACGCCGAGGCGCCAAAATTTGAAGATCTAACTACCGCCACGGAAGTACTCTTCACAGGAATTAAGGTTATTGACTTAATTGAGCCATACGCGAAAGGTGGTAAGATTGGTCTCTTTGGAGGAGCTGGAGTTGGAAAAACTGTACTCATCCAGGAGTTGATTAACAACATCGCAAAAGGCTACGACGGTTATTCTGTATTTGCGGGTGTTGGAGAAAGAACACGTGAAGGAAATGACCTTCTTCGTGAGATGCTAGAGTCTGGTATCGTTAACTACGGTAAAGACTTCATGCACTCCATGGAAGAAGGCGGATGGGACTTGAGTAAAGTTGACCCTGAAGCGCTCAAAGAGTCTAAGGCAACATTTGTATTCGGTCAGATGAATGAGCCTCCTGGGGCGCGTGCTCGTGTTGCTCTATCAGGACTTACTGCTGCGGAGTACTTCCGCGATGGTGATGACGACGAGACATCTTCCGGAGGACGGGACATTCTGTTCTTCGTTGATAACATCTTCCGTTTTACACAAGCTGGATCAGAGGTATCAGCATTGTTAGGTAGAATGCCATCTGCGGTAGGATATCAGCCAACACTTGCTTCTGAGATGGGAGCGATGCAGGAACGAATTTCTTCAACCAAACGAGGATCGATTACATCCGTACAAGCGGTTTATGTACCTGCGGATGACCTTACTGACCCTGCACCAGCAACAACGTTTGCTCACCTTGATGCCACTACGGTACTTTCAAGAAAGATTGCAGAACTCGGTATTTATCCAGCGGTTGATCCATTGGATTCTACCTCAAGAATTCTTACTCCAGATATCGTTGGCGAAGAGCATTACAATACTGCTCAAAAAGTGAAGGAAATTCTTCAGCGATACAAAGAGCTCCAAGACATCATTGCTATTTTGGGAATGGATGAATTAAGTGAAGAAGATAAGCTGGCAGTTCACAGAGCCAGACGAGTCCAGAGATTCCTTTCTCAGCCTTTCCATGTTGCTGAGCAGTTTACTGGACTCCCAGGTGTTCTTGTTCCGATTGAAGAGACTATCAAAGGCTTCAACATGATTTTGGATGGTGAGGTTGATGAATACCCAGAAGCGGCATTCAACCTGAAAGGTTCAATCGAAGAGGCAATTGAGGCTGGTAAGAAATTACTTGCAGAATCTGAATAGTATGAAACTTGAGATTTTATCCCCGGACGAACTAATATTTGAGGGTGAGGTTGATGCAGTTCAGCTTCCTGGCAAAACTGGATCATTCGGCATCTTGAACAATCACGCTCCAATTATTGCATCCTTGGTTGAAGGTCAGGTTAAGGTGACCCAAAACGGAACTGATCAACACTTCAACATAGATGGTGGAGTTGTAGAGGTTGTCAATAACAAGGTTATTGTGCTATCAGACTAGGACAAAACAGCTATTAAAAAGAAAAGTCCCTACGATGTAGAGACTTTTTTTTTGGTCCAAAGTTTTGTATCAAAACAAGCCATGTAGCTCGCCATCAATCTTCTGAATGATGACACCGAGGTCTTCCTTGTTGTCGATGAACGAGTTATTGTCAACGTCGATAATAAGAAGCTTCCCTTTATCATAAGTAGAAATCCACGCTTCATATCTTTCATTGAGTCGTTTGAGGTAATCCAGTCGGATCGCTTCCTCATATTCTCTTCCTCTATTCTGAATTTGACTTACCAATCTCGGCACACTTGCCCTTAAATAGATAAGCAGGTCAGGTGGCTGAATAAATCGATCTAGGAGATTGAATAAAGAGAAGTACGATTCAAAATCCCTGGTCGTCATCAAACCCATTGCGTGAAGGTTTGGCGCAAAGATGTAGGCATCTTCATAGATTGTCCTGTCTTGAATAACGCTCTTTTTTCCATCTCGGATGTCAAGAACTTGATTGAAACGATTGTTCAAGAAATAGATTTGCATGTTGAACGACCAACGCTGCATTTCTGCATAGAAGTCGTTGATATACGGATTTCCATCTGCATCTTCAAAATGCGAATCCCAGCCGTAGTGCTTCGCTAGAAGTCCGGTAAGTGTTGTTTTACCTGACCCAATGTTTCCTGAAACGGCAACATGTAGATTCTTCCTATTCTCCTCCATAAATATCCTAATCTGAGTTCGGTGGGTTCGCGGTACGAATTAAGCTAAACCCACTCAATATAAAAAGCACTACCTGTGGGGTTTGAAAATAAATAATTGATCTCCCATTTTAGCGAGAAATGAATTGCGATTAATATCGAAATCTTCAACCTCTTCAATGTTGAGTTTCATTTGCTCTATTTCCGATGAGGCCAGGTTGAATACTTCCCAACCTCCTGTTGACCGGTAGACCAATCTTCCATCCGCAAATCGCAGTTTCATAATTCCTTGAATCGGTATCCGCTTGACATAATTTCCATAGATATCAAAGACCACAACACCGATCTTAGAATCGACGAGATAGAGACGATTCATGTACTCTTTCATGTCCGTAGGATGAAATTCTTCCTGTATTATTTGGGCGAGATTCAGAGATTCATGACTCCTTTTTAGTTCTTGATCGTATCGGATTAGCCTAAAGTTCACTGGGTCGAACAGCCAAAACCCATTGCTATGCGAGGTTGCTGCTAAAGAAATTTGTTCAAACCCTTCTTGAAACAAATCAACATTTCGCTGAATCTCTGACAGTCTTGAATCCAGAAATACAAGTTGCATTTGATCAGCCGAAAAGAGCAGAATTTTCATCGGGTTGCTCACGTCGAGATGTAGATCTTGCCCAAATAGCTTGTTGCTATACCTAGCTAACTCATCGCCTTCATCATTGAGTTTGATCAATTCAGACTGATGTACGACATAGATGTTGCTCAATTGATCAATTACGGCCAGGTCGGATTGATGCTTCAGGACTCGTTCTTTTTTCCACGTCTCACTTTGCCCAAATAGAACCTGCCCACTGGCAAAAAGGAATATGATACTAAGAAGCAGTCGCATTGGCTATAGCTAAAACGGATTCAAGGTAATTTCTCGTATTAGACAATCGGGGCACTTTATTCTGACCTCCCAATTTTCCTCTCGATTTCATCCACTCATAAAATGTCCCTTCTGGAACTTCGATTATCTCGAGTGGTTCAAGCACCTTGTCTTGATACCGTTTCGCCTCATAATCGGAATTAATGGATTTGAGAGCATTGTCTAAAACATCAGCAAAGTATGCAAGGTCATCCGGTGGCTTGTCAAATTCGATCGCCCATTCATGACAACCTGCTGAACCTTTGTCCATGTATCGAGGAGCAGCAGTGTACTCCTTCACTAAACACTCGCACTTCTCACTCGCCGTATGGATTGCTCTTTCTGCATTATCAACGATTAGTTCCTCGCCAAATGCATTGATGAAGTGCTTTATTCGACCGCTAACCTGAATCCGATAAGGATCTGTCGAAGTGATTCTTACCGTATCACCGATCAGGTATCGCCACAACCCGCCATTGGTAGAAATCACAAGTGCATAGTTCTCCCCAACCTGTAGTTGGTCCAATTCCAGCGTTTTGGGATGATCAGAGCCCACTTCTGACATTGGCATAAACTCATAGTAAACACCATAATCCAGCATGAGCAGCATGTCATCAGTCCTGGTAGAATCTTGGATACCAAAAAATCCCTCTGATGCATTGTAGGTCTCTGAATACCTTACTCTATCCTTTCCGCCTATAATGTCTTTGAACTGTTGCCTGTACGGGCCAAAATTCACCCCGCCGTGTACATACCATTCAAGGTTTGGCCAGACGTCAATGATGTGATCCTTGTTTGTTATTTCCAAAACTCTATTCAGTAGAACGAGCATCCAACTCGGAACTCCACTAATGTTTGTAATGTTCTGCTCTGATGTGATCCGGGCGATCTGTTCGATCTTTTCTTCCCAACTAGGATTCAGAGCAACCTCAGTGTCGGGCGTCCGATGAAGTGATGCCCAAAACGGAAGGTTTTTAATAATAATTGCGGACAAATCTCCGGAGTAGCTGTCTTCGTTTAGCGGCACGAAGTCTGAACTACCACCTAGAACTAGTCCTCTCCCCTTCATGAGCCGAGATTCCGGAAATTCATTGTAGTAAAGAGACATGAGGTCCTTTCCTCCTTTGTAATGGCATTCTTCAAGTGACTCTTGGCTAACTGGGATGTACTTGCTTCGGTCACTTGTAGTGCCACTGGACTTAGCAAACATCTTAATTTCCGTTGGCCAGAGGATGTTCTGTTCGCCCATTTTTATGCGCTCGATGTCACCCTTCAGTCCGTCGTAATCGCTGATTGGTACGCGACTCTTGAATTCATCAACTGTTTTTATGTCCTTGTATCCATACTTGCGGCCCCACTCTGTGTCCTTTGCTGATTCAAGAAGACTTTGAAACCATTCATGCTGGACATCATGCGGGTATTTCTGAAAAAGCTCAATCTGATGAATGCGCTTTTTAATAAACCAACCGAATATGGAATTTATGAGGCTCATTGTAAAAGTTCCCTATCGGCGAAAATAAGTTTCGAGAGAATCCAATTTCAATGCATTTAGTGTCATTTCTTTTGTCAAACCGCCCTTCCTCGCTGTCATCACTCCATACCTCATATGATCGAACCCTTCAATGCGGTGTGCGTCCGGATTGATTGAAATCTTGACTCCTTTTTCCATGCAGTATGGAATCCACGTCCAATCAATATCAAGCCGCATCGGGTTTGAGTTGAGTTCGATAGAAACGTTGTTTGCAGCGCATGCGTCAATGATCATTCTGTGATCGATCGGATAACCTGGCCGTGAGAGCAATAGGCGACCCGTTGGATGTCCTAAAATGCTCGTGTAGGGATTTTCAATGGCGCGAAGTAATCTTCGATTCGCAGTCTCCTCATCCATTTTCATGTTAGAATGAATTGACGCAACAATAAAATCAAAGGATTTTAAAATATCTGTTTCATAATCAAGTGAACCATCACTTAGAATATCACTTTCAATGCCCTTAAGAATTTTGAATGGAGCGAGATCCTTATTGAGTTCATCAATTTCTAGATGTTGCCGAAGGATGTCGTCGCTCCTAAGACCACCAGCATATACCGCCGTTTTTGAATGATCGCTTATTCCGAAATACTCATAGCCATTCATTTTTAAATGTTCGGCCATCTTGCGTAAGTCATGAATACCATCGCTGTATGTCGAGTGATTGTGAAGACATCCCTTCAAATCTTGATTATCAACAAGGTCGCCTTCCTGATGTTGTTCAGACCATTTATACTCATCCTGGCCATTGCGCATTTCCGCCGGAATTATTTTAAAGCCATTCTTACCGTAGATTTCCTTGGCATCTACTCCTTCGAGTGAGTCCAATTTTGAAATGTGATCGGTGTGGGCAGATTTCAAGAACAGCTCTCTTTCAAAATCTGATGGGCTAACTATCGACTGGTTAATGGGAATTTTGTGTTGCTCCAGGTCAAGAACGGTCGACAAATCTTCTGTGCAGACGAAGTCAAGCTCATTAATAACGGGATCTCTCCTCAACATCTCGCCTGCCTCCGAAATCAGTCCTTGGGGATATTTCCTCTTAAAGGCCGCTTTGATCTCAGTGACTAACGATTCAATGCTGGCATAGTGAAATTTTAGTTCGTTCTCGAGCATGAACTCAATAACCAGTCGCACTTGTTCTTGAGTTTTAGCCCCAAATCCTTTCAGATCAACAAGCCTGTTTTCGTTGCATGCATAGAGGAGTTCGCCAACCGACTCGATTTCCATGTCTTCCCAAATGGTTCTGACCTTGCTCGGTCCGATTCCTTTAATTGCCATCATCTGAATGACCCCATCCGGTGTTTTTTCAATCCATTGATTTAGATAGGTCATCTCCCCTGAACGAACGAGTTCTTCGAGTTTAGGAACCAGATTCTTTCCGATACCGGGAATCGACTCATAGCTGGATGGATCTAGATCATGAACCTTGTGAGGATACTTCCCCAATTGAAAGGCCGCATTACTGTAAGAGCGCACTTTGAACTTGTTTTCGCCATGCAATTCCATCAACTGGCCTACCAGCTTAAATACGCTCCCGAGTTCTTTGTTTTCCAATTGAAAATCTGCTTGAAACGATATTACAAAGAAAACGGGCTTAAGAAGCTTTACTCCTCAAACCCGCTTTCTTGAATTTGTGTTGATGTTATCGACGTTAAATCAATAAACTCTCATTTCAAATGGCAACCTCACTTGGACACCATCCATTTCTTTCACTTGTTCAACTTTCTGAAGCCATACTGCTTCCTCCCCGAGAACCCAGTCAGCCACCAGTGCCTTGGTCTCCCCTTTAAAGTCCTTCATAAAACGCTCAAAAGGATCAACTTTCTTTGGAAGGTCAATCACGTCGTAATCTTCCAGATCAGCTTCCGCAGCGGCATAGGCTATTGCATCATTCAAATCTCCAATCTCATCGATCAAGCCAATTTCCAATGCATCACCGCCTGTCCAGACACGACCTCGCCCTAGAGAATCGACCTGATCGTATGTCATACCACGTCCGTCAGCAACCTTGGCGACAAACTCGGTATAAACTTGATCAAGATAATTCTGAACGTGAGCAATCTCCGCTTCGTCAAAATCACGAGATAGTGTGCCAAAATCAGCGAACTGATTGGTTTTAACGACATCGAACGTAATCCCCATTTTATCATTGAAGAATCCTCTCATATTCGGAATAATACCAAATGCTCCAATAGACCCTGTAATGGTGTTGGTTTGGCCAAAAATTCGTGCGGCGTGAGTGCTGATGTAATAACCTCCTGAGGCGGCGACATCTCCGAATGAAACAACGAACGGTTTCTCTTCTCCAGCCAAAACACTCTCTCTCCAAATCACTTCACTTGCCAAGGCGCTTCCACCCGGGCTATTTACTCTCATCACGATGGCTTTGACGTCTTCATCCTTTCGCGCGTCTCTGATCGCTTTCGCTAAGGTCTCTGATCCAATGGATTCTTCGTCGCCTTCGCCACTTCCAATTCCGCCGACCGCATAAATTACCGCGATCTCATCTTTCAATTCCCAGTTCTTGTCTTCTTTCTTTTCCGGCTTCACATTTGAATACTTACCAATGCTCATGGTTTCAAGGTCGTCGTCGTCTTCCAGTCCTAATTTCTCCTTGAGCTTGTACTCAAATTGATCGTAGTAAACGAGCTCATCGACAAAACCAAATTCTACAGCCGCATCTGGACTATCAATTTTTAAATTATCAGCGAGATCGTTCATCACCTCAGGGGTAATTCCTCTTGACTCCGCTAAGTTGCTTGTCCAATCAGTCCATATATTATCGAGAATGCGCTGCATCTGTACTTTGTTTTCTGCGCTCATGTTTTCCCGGTAAAACGGCTCAACAGCACTTTTGTACTTATTGTCGGCACCTTTAATTACAATCGCCTCAATTCCCAATTTATCCATTGCACCTTTAAAGAATGCAACTTCAGATCGAAGACCTCGAAAATCAAGACCACCTTCTTTGAACATGTAGACTTCGTCAGCAGCCGAGGCTAAGTAGTATGCACTCTGTGTGTACATTTCCTCGTATGCTATAATCCACTTCCCAGATTCTCTGAAGTCCAATAATTCTACTCTGAGATTCTGAAGTGTGGCCAATCCACCATTAAATGAAGCTCCTCTGATTACTATTCCTTTGATATTGGTATCGGATTTGGCATTTTCAATTGCTCCGAGCACAGAGCTTAATTCGTTCTTTCCACCATCGTCCATTCCATCGAATTGAAATTTAGCAAAGGGGTTTTCTGCAGCTCGTTCGATGATCGCGTCACTTATGTCTAGCGTTAATACTGTATTCGGTTTCACCTCTACATCATCCTTTCCTCGATCAGCAAACATCATAGCCGAACCAATGATTCCTGCCATGATAATTCCACTCAGGATAAATATGAATATGAACCCTAGAATGGTACCTAAGGTTGAAGCAAACATGTATTTCAAAAAATTATTCATCACTTTTCTCTTTTAATCTGAGATCAAAGTTATTTTGACCTCTCTCAGATTAATCGGCTTTTTGATTAGTGGTAAAAAGAATTCATTGAAAGGAAAAATTGAACATAAAGTATACCTCCTCACCGGTTCAAACCTAGGAGACAGATCAAAGAGTTTAAAGGAAGCTGAGAAATCCATACACGAGAATTGCGGAAACATCCTTAAAAGCTCGAGCATCTATGAATCGGAGCCATGGAATATGGACTCGGATGATTGGTTTCTTAATCAAGTCCACTTGATTGGAACAACTAAAACTGCGCTCGAACTACTCGAAGGCATATTGCAAATTGAAACCATCTTAGGACGCACTAGAAAATCCAGCGGTGGATATGAGTCTCGAATCATCGATATCGACATCTTATATATAGACTCTTTAGTATACGACACCCCAGAATTGATCGTCCCTCATCCTAGAATCCAAGAACGCAGGTTTGTGCTCGTTCCGATGGTCGAGTTAAATCCTGACATGATTCATCCAATTTTCAATAAATCACAGAAAGAATTATTAAATCTTTGTTCTGATACCACTAAAGTGGAATGGAAAAGCCCGAAATAGCATATAGGAATATTACGATCGAAGGGAACATCGGTGTTGGGAAGACGACAGCAGCCAAGATTCTTGGAGAACAGCTAGACGGTCGTCTTTTGTTGGAGTCCTTCGATAACAACCCATTTCTGGAACTATTCTATACCGATTCCGAACGCTATTCATTCCAAGTGGAACTATTTTTCCTTGCAGAACGGTATAATCAGCTTTCTAAAAACCTATTGGGCGACATTTTCCAAGAATTCACTGTTTCGGACTATCTCTTCGTGAAATGCTCCATTTTTAGTGGAATAAACCTCGCGGGACCCGAAAATGAGCTCTTCATGAATCTATTTCGGATAATGGATCGCTTCATGCCGAGGCCAGATATTCTTATTTATCTGCATATCCCTGCCGAAAAAGCACTGGAAAATATTAAAAAGAGGGGGAGATCATATGAACAGGATATCCCACTTGCCTACCTAAAGCGCTTGGAAGAGGGGTATTTCAACTACTTGAAAGAGGAGAACAGGTTTCCAATAGTGGTGCTCGATGAGTCTGATAATGAGGCGCGTGATCTAACCGGGACCATGAAGAACATATCGTCCGTTCTCGGTTCTGAATGGAAGAATGGAATTTCCTATTTCAGAGAAGTAGTAGAAGATTGATTGAACCGCCCTAAATGGGCGCGCATATGTAAACATTCACTAATATTGCAGCCAATAAACTATATCTCATTCCTAGCAATTTTAAATCAAACCTGATGAGACTATCCTACTCTAGACTAGCAATTGTTTCAATCATTGCATTGAGTGCACTAGCGGCGTGTAACCCGCTCAACAAGATGAATAAGAAACATGGGTTGGTGAAGTATTCACTCGATCCTAATCCGCTTGAAATGCACGGTGATTCCGTAGCCATTACGGTTAGCGGTCGCTATCCAGAAAAGTTCTTTCACAAAAAAGTCGTTGCCAATGTCAGTCCAGTGATGGTTGATGCCAACGGAAATGTGGTAAAAGAGTTTGAAACAATCAAGCTAATAGGTGAACTCGCTGAAGGCGAAGGAACCAAGATCAACAAAACTGGAGGAAGCTTCAATGTGTTTAACATCGTCGCTTTCGAATCAGCAATGGAGAATGTTGACCTTGAAATTCGTGTCGAAGCGGGTTTTAAGACAAAAATAAAGTCATTTGATCCAGTTCCACTCGGACATGGTACGATCACGACTCCAATGTGGGTACAGAGTGATGAAATGCCAATTTTGGGTAAGGACAAATTCACGAAGGTTTCTCCGAGATCGATTTCTGCTGAAATCAACTACGAACTACAGAGAAGCAATGTCAGATCAACTGAAATGAAAGATGCTGACATCCTTGATGTCGACACATTCATGCAGAAAGGTCTGGAGTATGAATACACCTGGAAAGGTGTTCAGATTACTTCCTACGCTTCGCCTGATGGTGAAACAGCATTGAATGAGAACTTGGCGGGTGACCGTGCAAATTCTGCTGCGAGTGCAGTGATGTCAATGTTTAAGAAAGCGAAGATTGACGCTGGAGGTGAGGAAAGCCTTTATAGTAAAACTCCAAAAGGAGAAGATTGGATGGGCTTTAAGGAGAAAATGGAAGGATCAGAGATTGCTGACAAAGACATGATCCTTCGTATTCTAGGTATGCACAGTGATGATCAGAAGCGCGAAGAGGAAATTAAAAACCTAGCTGCTACTTATGAAGTCATCGCAGAGGAAATTCTACCTCCATTGAGACGATCTGTGATCACAATCAATGCTGAAGAAGAAGCCAAAACTGATGATGAGCTAAAGCAGCTTGTAAAGGAGAATCCTTCAGAATTAACAATCGAGGAAATTCTTTATACAGCAACTCTTTACAAGGACCTTAACGACAAGTTAGAGGTTTATAAAGCGGCTCAAGCCACGTACAGTGATGACTGGAGAAGCTCAAACAATGTTGGCTACATCTACGTTCTTCAGAACAAGGTGTCAGAAGGCAAAGCTGAATTTGAAAAAGCTGCAAAAGCTAGTCCTGCTGAGAAAGTGGTAATGAACAACATCGGTGCAGTTACGAGATTGATGGGTGACAGATCCGGTGCTATGGACTACTACAAGAAAGCAAAAGGTGCTGGAGCTGAAGTGAATTACAACATTGGTATCCTCAACATCATGGGTGGAGATTATGAAGATGCTGTTAGCAACATGGGTAGTTACAACACATTCAATTCTGCCTTGGCTAAAATGTTAAATGGTTCTTCTGAAGAAGCGGTCAATGCAATTGAAGCATCTGATGCAAAAGCAACAGCGGAAGGATACTACCTTAAAGCTCTCGTTGGAGCGCGCACAAGCAACAAGGATATGATTGTAAATAATCTGAAGCCTGCGTGTGACAAGGACAGCGCTCTAAAAGACAAAGCTGCTGGAGATGCAGAATTCATGGATTACTGGGATGATGATCAGTTTAAAGCTGCGATCGCCAAGTAAGACCAAATAGATGATTTTAAAAAGGGTGCCCATTCGGTACCCTTTTTTTGTGTCCCGCATTCTCAATGTGAATTCCAACGCCTCGATAAACGATTATATTTGTCCCCTAACAAATAGCCCGATGAAAAGACTATTTACTCTACTTGGAATATCCGCCGCATTAATGCTTACGAGCTCTTGCGAGAAATGTGCAACCTGTACATCAGTAAGTGATGACCCTCTAACCGCTGGGGAAACTCTCACAGATGAGATTTGCGGAACCGGTAGAGATTACGACGATCAAGTGACCATCTACGAGCGGGCAAATTGGGACTGCAGCACTGCTGAGTAATCACCCAGAATTTCTTTTAAATAACTCCCAGAGGACGATTCCTCCGGCGATCGTGACGTTCAAACTGTGTTTAGTGCCTTGCTGAGGAATCTCAATAACGGCATCACATAGTTCAATTACATCCTGACTTACGCCATTTACCTCGTTGCCCAGAATAACACAGCACGGGAACACCGAATCCTCAATCGACTTAGGATCTATTGAGTCATCACACTGTTCAACCGCCAGTAACTTGTACCCTTCTTCCCTTTTTTTCAATAAAAAGATCGTTATATCTTCCTCATGAGTCCACTCTACACTTTCGGTGGCACCAAGCGCTGTGCGCTGAATATCTCGATGAGGAGGAGTTCCTGTGATGCCACAAAGTGCGACGCTTTCAACATTAAACGCATCCGCAGTTCTAAAAATCGAGCCCACATTTGATAGACTTCTTATATCGTCAAGCACAACAACTACGGGATGTTTATCCTGATTTAGATACTCATCGACGCTGGCTCTACCAAGGGCTTCATTCGTGCGTTTGTTGTTCATAAGTTGTTTTAAAGTGACAATTTGGAAATTAAGAGACTCAAGGGATGTTTTTAGTTTTATTGGATGTCTACAAAGGAGAAAAAGAATCGGAAGGAAACTCCCTTGATGCAGCAATATTATGCGATCAAGGCCAAGCACCCGACGGCCTTGCTTCTTTTCCGTGTAGGTGATTTTTACGAGACATTTGGAGAGGACGCGATTAAGGCGTCAAATATTCTGGGAATTGTCTTGACTCAGAGAAAGAATGGTGCTGCATCCCACGTTGAATTAGCGGGGTTTCCGCACCACAGTCTTGACACTTATCTACCCAAGTTGGTACGTGCAGGTCAGCGAGTCGCGATCTGCGACCAACTTGAAGACCCGAAAATGACTAAGACCATAGTCAAAAGAGGCGTGACTGAACTCGTCACACCAGGAGTTAGCTTCAATGAACAGATTCTGGACAAAGACACCAACAACTTTTTGGCGGCGGTGGCCTTCGGAAAATCTAAGGTTGGGGCTTCGTTCTTAGACATAAGCACCGGAGAATTCTTTGTCGCAACCGGAAATGTGGCCTATATCCAAAAGCTAATGGCTGGTTTCAAACCCTCTGAAATTCTATACGACAGAAGTAAAAAGAAACAATTCACTTCGGCAATTGGAGCAGGTACCCATGACTTCGCGATGGATGAGTGGGTCTTTCAAGAAGAATATGCGAGAGAACAGCTGAATCGCCAGTTCAAAACAATAAGTCTCAAAGGATTTGGAATCGATGATCAGCTAGAGTCAATCATTGCGGCCGGGGCAGCGCTTCAATACCTTGGAGAAACTCAACATCACAGATTAGAGCACATAAGGTCGATTTCACGAATCGATAGCGATGATCACGTATGGCTGGATCAATTCACGCAACGGAATCTTGAGATATTCAGAACCAACAATCTCGGAGGCAAGGCTCTCCTTGACGTCATCAACAATTGTCTGACTCCCATGGGTTCAAGGTTGCTTCGTCAATGGTTGGCATTTCCATTGAACAAGGTTGCTGACGTCAATGCTCGGTTGGAAACTGTGAGTGCCTTTGTTGAATCAGCAGAATTGCTGGAAGAGTTGAGGTCGCATCTGCGTAAAATTGGGGATTTAGAACGAATGGCCTCCCGACTATCGATTGGAAAACTCCATCCGAAGGAGGCGATCTCACTTTCAAAGTCACTTGGCGAATTAGAGCCGATCAAAGAATCTCTGAAGAAAAACAAGAAATTCGATCATTCAATTTCGAAATTCGCTGATACTTCCTCTCTTATTCAGCTAATCAATCGTACGGTTCAGAGTGATCCACCAGCCCTGGCATCTAAGGGTGGAGTCATTGCAAACGGAATCAATGAAGACCTCGATGATCTTCGAATAATAGCCTATTCAGGCAAAGATCACCTGGTGAAAATTCAGCAAGAGGAATCTGAACGAACTGGGATTTCCTCACTGAAAATTGGCTACAATAATGTGTTTGGGTATTACCTGGAGGTCACCAACACCCACAAGGACAAGGTGCCAGAAGAGTGGATTCGCAAACAAACTCTCACAAACGCTGAGCGATACATAACCGAAGAATTAAAGGAGTACGAACAGCAGATTTTGGGAGCTGAGGAGAAAATTCAACAAATTGAAATCGAGTTATATGACGGATTTCTCCAAGAATTAGCACACGGCATTCCAGAAATACAGCAATGTGCCAGAGCAATAGCGGAGCTTGACTGTCTCGGCACCTTTGCGTTCAACGCCAGGGCATTCGATTATTGTCGCCCCATTCTGTCGAATGGAAGCAATCTGCTGATTAAGGAAGGTAGGCATGCTGTAATAGAGCGTGAAATGCCACATGATGAGACTTACATTCCGAATGACATTCTGCTCAACAAGGATGAGCAACAGCTCATCATGCTTACTGGACCGAATATGTCTGGTAAGTCAGCGCTGCTAAGGCAGACGGCGATTATCGTGTTAATGGCACAAATCGGTAGTTATGTTGCTGCGACCGAAGCAGAAATTGGCATAGTAGACAAGATTTTCACGCGGGTCGGAGCCAGTGATAACATCTCGCAAGGTGAATCAACATTCATGGTCGAAATGAATGAAACGGCCAGCATTCTGAATAACCTCTCTGATAAAAGTTTAATTCTCCTCGATGAAATAGGTCGGGGAACGAGTACGTACGACGGGATATCTATTGCTTGGGCTATTGCCGAATATCTTCATCAACATGAAGGACGTCCATTGACGCTTTTTGCCACGCACTATCACGAGTTGAACGAAATGACAGATCGGTTCGAACGTATTCGAAATTTCACGATTTCCATCAGAGAAGCGAAGGACAAGATCATTTTTCTTCGCAAGCTCATTGAAGGGGGAAGTGAGCACAGTTTTGGAATACACGTCGCTACGATGGCTGGAATGCCTTCAGTATTGATTAAAAGAGCCGAAGAAGTATTGAAGACTCTTGAAGGCTCAGATCGAAAGGACCTGAATTCAGAAAGTCTCAAAGATGTATCAGATGCGGTTCAGATGAGCATATTCCAATTGGATGATCCGGTACTCAGTCAGATCAAGGAAGAAATTCAAAATATTGAGATAGACTCATTAACGCCCGTCGAAGCATTGTTCAAGTTAAACGAGATTAAGAAGCTTCTTGGATCGAAATAATTGATTTTTTCGAGCTACAAATTCCAATTTCAGATATTAATTTATTTTTGCCGTCCTTTTGCGAGAGTAGCTCAGCTGGTAGAGCACGACCTTGCCAAGGTCGGGGTCGCGGGTTCGAATCCCGTCTCTCGCTCAAATCCCTTAAATGCCTCCCGTTAGGGAGGTATTTTTTTGGACATAAATTGGTGCCAAACCATTGCGTTAAACAGGGTGTTTAAAGCAGTTGTGATAGAAATATCACGTGCCCGGGTGGTGGAATTGGTAGACACGCGGGACTTAAAATCCCGTGGCCATTGCGGCCGTGCCGGTTCGACCCCGGCTCCGGGTACAATTTCAATAGAGGCCTGCTTCAAATGAAGTGGGCCTTTTTATTCAAGAATGCTTCGTGTTTTATGCTTTTGAGTTCAGCCAATCAAGAATTTGACTGGTTGCCCCAGCATTCTCCCCAAAATACTTTTGGGCCTCAAGTCCAACCTTTTCTCTGATCGCGGCTGAATCCAACAGTAGATCTAAAGTCCTACTTAGCTCAGCCTCATCCATTATTTCGTAGATCACCTCTCTCGATTTCAATTGCTGAATCTCTAGAAATCGGTCATTCTTTGGACCACAAAGTACCGGGATCGACCAAACAGCAGCTTCCAAGGTATTGTGTACAGCTGACCCAAATCCACCACCAACGTATGCAACCGTCGCATATTGATATAAGGACGAAAGCAGCCCAATCCTATTTACAAAGAGAACCCTCCCTCCTATTTCTCCGCCTTCAAGTTGATCATAGTCGATGATGTCAGGGCCGAAAGTATCCTTCCACTTTTTCCATTGTTTATTCCCTAGTTCATGTGGTGCAGCAATGACTTTCAAGTCTTTTCTACGTTCAAGAAAAGGAATTAGGATTTCATCGTCTGAGGGCCAGTTGCTTCCGATGACGAGCACTGGCATATCCCCAACAAATTCTTTTACCGCAGAAAGTTCAAGACGTGCGGCCCTATTTTGAACAACCCGATCGACCCTGGTATCACCTGAAACTTCGGCAACGTCAATTCCTAAATGTCGTTTGAGCCGATCTTGACTTTCAAGATCTTGAACAAAGATTTTATCAAACTGTCTTAACCTGTGGCCAAGAAGATTTCCCGGCCAACGAAATAAACTGTAATTCTCTGGAAAATAAGCACTTATCAAGGCGAATGGAATTTTTCGATCGTGAATTTCTTCCATGAAATTGTACCAAAATTCGTATTTGACAAAAAGAATCGCACTAGGCTGAAATTTGTCAAGAAACGCTCTAGCCAACGACGAGTGGTCCGTAGGAAGATAACAGACTTCGTCAGCAACTTCTTTCGCTTTTTCAGATTGAAACCCCGATGGAGAGAAATAGGTTAGGAGAATGAAATACTCATCCTTCATCGATTCGATTAACGGGCGCGCTTGCTCAAATTCACCGACTGAAGAACAATGAATCCAAACTGTTTTACCATTTTCGGGAGCATCAATCAATTTCCACGAATCCCGACCTCGAACCCACAATTTTGCTTTTTCATCGACCAAACTGGCCAAACGAGTTCCGACTTCGAAGAGGAAAATTGCTATGGAGTAGAGTAAAAGCAAGGGATCAATAAAAATAAAAGTCCTTTGGTTGACGCTTGTACATAGGGAAGTACCACCGGAGAGTAAGGTTGACCAGTACATCTAGCCTCAACTTGTTATCCGACTCCATGGTGTCAAAATTTATAGCTCTTCTGTTTTTGGTAAACCCTTCGTGGATTTCAAGTCCTATGTAGTAATTAATGAATCGATAATTGCTAAAATGTTGATAGCCGACTCCTTGCATTAATGATAATCCGCTAGTGAATCGATCGTACCCTTTTCGGTAGTTTCCCTGTAATTGAGGTATGGATTCTGATTCATCCTGAATTCGAATTCGGTGCTGCATATATCCAACACCAAGGGTAGTCTGAATTCCACAATTGGGATTAGGCCCAATCATAGACCAAATTTTCCCAACCCTCACAGAGGTAATAAACCCACGCTCGAAAAACACAACGTTTGCCGGGTTGCCGGTTCTGTCAATTATTATGTTCGTGTTGGTCGTGATGGGGTCTAGAATACTGTCTTCCTTCACTTGATTCCCGAACAGTATTGCCATGTTGGGTTCAATGATCCAGTTGCTTTTGGTTTTGAACATTAAGGAGCCACCTGTCATGCCACTGTACCCGAAGCGTAGTCCCAATTCACCCAATGGGTATGACAATCCAATTTGAGCTCCGAGGGCCACAACACTGATGGTCGAATCTTCAATACTCTTTTGACCAGTAGAATTATGTCCAAAAAAGGTAACCAGCACGAAGAGAATAATTGCCCTATTCACATTGCGAAAGTATAAAGGCAAGTGAAGGGTATCAGACAATATTTCAATCTATTCGCGTTCACTTAGAATTAGGTAATAATGGCCATTGAAAACGATATCTTTGCGCCTCATTTTTTTGTTGCGGATGAAGCCTATTCAGCTAGTAGATCTCCACACTCAGTATTCCAGAATTAAGAGCGAAATCGATGAAGCAGTGCTTGACGTCATCGAAAGCTCGGCATACATAAACGGACCGGAGGTAAAAAAATTTCAAGCAGAACTTGAAGAGTATCTGGGAGTGAAACATGTCATTCCCTGTGCCAATGGCACGGATGCGCTTCAGATCGCCCTCATGGCTATTGATGCCGAACCTGGGGACGAAATAATCACCCCCAGTTTCACCTATATCGCGACTGCAGAAGTGATCGCTTTGCTTGGTTTAACCCCAATCTTCGTCGAAGTGGATACTGACAACTTCACTTTAGACATTGAAGATGTTAGGGCCAAGATCACGGAGAAAACTAAAGCCATCATTCCTGTTCATCTTTATGGAGCCTGCGCGGATATGGATGCTATCATGGAGATCGCTGACGAACACGATCTCAAAATCATCGAAGACACTGCTCAGGCAATCGGCACGACATACAGAAGCAAATCTGGCCAGACACATTCAGCCGGAAGCATTGGTCATATAGGAACCACCTCTTTCTTTCCATCGAAAAATTTGGGCTGCTTTGGCGACGGGGGAGCAATGATGACCAATGACGATGATCTCGCAGCTAAGCTGAGAATGATCGCGAATCATGGCCAACGAATTAAGTATATACATGACTCAATCGGCTGCAATTCACGCCTTGACAGTATACAAGCCGCGGTCCTTCGGGTCAAATTGAAACATCTCGATACTTATACCCAGGAAAGGAATCGAGCTGCAAATTATTACAGTCAATATCTGGGTGAGCTAGAGCAAATTCAGCCTCCTCAGACACCGGAGAATTCGGATCATGGGTTTCATCAATACACGATCAAGTTAACAGGTGTCGACCGTGATGCGCTCAAGGAGTATCTGAATGATCTTGGCATTCCTGCCAACATTTACTACCCAGTACCAGTGCATCTTCAAAAGGGTTACACAAAATACGGTTTTGGAGTAGGAGACTTGCCCGTGACAGAAGCCCTGTCGGAAGTGGTGTTGTCTCTACCGATGCACACAGAACTCGAAAAAGAACAACAAGATTTTATCATTAATTCAATAAAAGATTTTATTACCAAATGAACATTGGAGTAGTTGGAACCGGTTATGTAGGATTGGTTACGGGGACGTGCTTAGCCGAAATGGGAAATCATGTCGTTTGCGTTGACATTGACGAGGTGAAAGTCAAAAAGATGAAGAATGGAGAAGTGCCAATTTATGAGCCGCATCTTGACAATTTATTTGAACGCAACATTTCCCAAGGAAGACTGTCGTTTTCTACGAACCTTCAGGATGCTGTAGACCATGCTTCAATTCTCTTTTTAGCGCTTCCAACACCGCCGGGTGCAGACGGGAGTGCGGATCTCCAATACATATTGAAGGTCGCTGAGGACTTGGGCAACATTCTTACGGAATACACGATTGTGATCGACAAGAGCACTGTGCCAGTGGGTACTGCTGATAAAGTTCGAGCGGCAATTGAAAAGAACTATGCTGGTGAATTCGACGTGGTTTCAAACCCTGAATTTTTACGCGAAGGTTTTGCCGTTGATGATTTTTTGAAACCTGATCGCGTTGTTATCGGGACTGATTCAGATCGTGCAAGGTCCATACTCGATGACTTGTTCAAGCCTTTCGTCCGACAGGGAAATCCCATCCTCTTCATGGATGAGAAATCTGCTGAGATGACCAAATATGCCGCCAACTCCTTCCTCGCAACCAAGATTTCATTCATGAATGAAATTGCTAATTTGTGTGAGATCATCGGCGCAGATGTCGATAAAGTGAGAATTGGGATTGGATCTGATACGCGCATTGGCAATAGATTCCTATTCCCTGGTATTGGATATGGCGGAAGTTGTTTTCCAAAAGACGTTCAGGCCATTGTGAAAACGGCGAATGACAATGATTATAGTTTGAAAATTCTTGAGTCAGTTATTCAAGTAAATGAAGACCAAAAAACTGTGCTTTTACCTTCGATACTGGATTACTACGAGGGCGATTTGAGCGGGAAGCATTTTGCAATGTGGGGGCTGGCCTTTAAACCAGATACGGATGATATCCGCGAGGCACCGGCCCTTTATATTATTGAAAAACTTTTAGAAAGAGGCGCCACTGTCACAGCCTACGATCCAGAGGCCATGGGGAATGTCAAAAAGGTAGTAGGAGATAAGATCAGCTATGCTCAGAATGAGTACGATGCTCTTCCTGATGCAGACGCCTTGATAATATGCACCGAATGGTCTGTATTCAGAACGCCTGAATTTAGTGAGCTAGATAAAAAACTAAAGAATAAGACCATTTTTGATGGTAGAAATCTGTATTCCATTGAATCAATGGAAAAGAGAGGATATTATTACAAAAGCATCGGCCGAAGAACTGTAACTGCTTAACATGAAAACTGTCTTAATAACTGGAGCTGCTGGATTTCTTGGATCACATCTATGTGATCACTTCCTGTCTGAGGGATATAAAGTTTACGGGATGGACAATCTCATCACCGGCGATCTCCAGAACATTGAGCATCTTTTCACAAACGAGCACTTCACGTTTTACCATCACGATGTCAGCACGTATGTCTATATCCCTGGGAAATTAGACTACATTCTGCACTTTGCTTCACCTGCTTCACCGATTGATTATTTAAAAATTCCAATTCAGACCCTCAAAGTGGGGTCGCTCGGGATTCATAATTTACTTGGATTGGCAAGAGTCAAGAGCGCACGAATATTAATAGCTTCTACCTCTGAAATTTATGGAGACCCTCTAGTTCACCCTCAAACCGAAGAGTATTGGGGAAATGTAAACCCGGTTGGGCCAAGAGGGGTGTATGATGAAGCAAAGAGATTTCAGGAAGCTATGACCATGGCATATCACAACATTCATGATCTGGATACTCGTATTGTTCGGATATTCAATACTTATGGCCCTCGAATGCGACTCAATGATGGTCGTGTATTGCCAGCTTTCATTGGTCAAGCTATACGAGGAGAAGATCTCACTGTATTTGGAAATGGAAGCCAAACAAGATCTTTCTGCTATGTTGATGATCTGGTTGAAGGGATATACAGACTTCTATTGAGCGATTATCACATGCCTATGAATCTTGGGAATCCTGATGAAATTTCAATTCTAGACTTTGCCGAGGAAATAGTTAAACTAACCGGTACAAGTCAAAAGATTGTATTCAAGGACCTGCCTGAAGGAGACCCTGAAAAAAGAAGACCAGAGATTTCAAAGGCCAAAGAGATTCTTGGTTGGGAACCAAAAGTGAAGCGTGCTGACGGTTTGAAGATCACATATGAATACTTCAAGACATTAGATCACGACCATCTGTATAAGAATGAGCATAAAAACTTCGAAAAATACTTCCGTTGATATGGCCTTTTTCGCGCACGATACAGCGGTAATTGACGAAGGGTGCAAAATTGGTGAAGGCACCAAGATTTGGCACTTTACCCACGTCATGCCTGAATGCGTGATAGGAGAAGACTGCAACATTGGCCAGAATTGCCTTATCTCTCCAAAAGTAATTCTAGGGAAAAATGTCAAAATTCAAAACAATGTTTCCGTTTACACGGGAGTCACATGTGAAGACGACGTTTTCTTAGGGCCGAGTATGGTGTTCACAAATGTGACCAATCCGCGCAGCGGAGTAAACAGAAGAGGAACTTATACCGAAACAATCGTTCGTAAAGGCGCTTCGATTGGAGCAAATGCGACCATCGTTTGCGGACACGATATAGGAGAGTATGCCTTCATCGGAGCAGGAGCCGTTGTCACCAAAGAGGTTAAGCCTTACGCCTTGGTTGTCGGCAATCCAGCCAAGCAAATTGGTTGGATTAGCGAATTTGGACACAGGCTTGAGTTTGATGAACAAGGGCGAGCTAAATGCCCAGAATCAAATGATGGTTACATTTTAGAAAATGATCAAGTAAGAAAGATAAGTTAGAGCTATGAGCAATTTATATGATGAGATTAGAGCTGGAGAAGCAAAAATCGGTGTGATAGGATTGGGTTATGTAGGGCTTCCTATAGCGCTTGCCTTTGCGAAGAAAGTTCCTGTTGTGGGATTTGACATTAATGCAGAGCGAGTCGCCATGATGCAGAACTCTGTGGATCCTAGCGACGAATTAGCTGCAAGTGATTTTGAAGACGCTGATATTGAATTTACAGCGAGCCTCGAGGGACTAAAGGACGTGAAGTTCTTTGTAGTGGCAGTTCCCACTCCCATAGATGAACATAACAAACCTGACCTTAGCCCGCTGCTTGGAGCTTCTGGCACAGTTGGCAAGGTTCTAAAAAAAGGAGACTACGTCATTTTTGAATCAACAGTATATCCAGGTTGCACCGAAGATGATTGCATCCCAGTGCTTGAGTCAAAATCTGGATTGAAATATGTTGAAGATTTCAAGGTTGGCTATTCTCCAGAACGAATTAATCCAGGTGATAAAGAACATACGATCACCAAAATATTGAAGGTAGTTTCTGGTTGTGATGATGAGTCATCCGAGATTATTGCTAAAGTCTATGAGCTAATTATTGAGCCCGGCGTACATCGGGCATCAAGCATCAAAGTAGCAGAAGCCGCCAAGATCATTGAGAATACGCAGCGTGACGTAAACATCGCCCTGATGAATGAGCTGTCTATCATCTTCAATCGGATTGGGATTAACACCTTCGAGGTGCTTGAAGCGGCTGGAACTAAGTGGAATTTCCTTCGATTTTTCCCTGGAATGGTGGGTGGACACTGCATTGGAGTGGATCCTTATTATCTAACTTACAAAGCAGAAGAGCTAGGATATCACGCTAGAATTATAAATTCTGGACGATATGTGAATGATAGCATGGGGTTCTACATCGCCAAACAAACGGTGAAAAAGATTCTTGCTCAAGGAAAGAATGTTGCTGGAGCTCGAGTGCTTGTCATGGGAGCCACGTTCAAAGAGAATGTGAGCGACATTAGAAATTCAAAGGTTTCAGACGTGGTGAAAGAGCTGCAGTCTTTTACAGTCAATGTGGATGTTACGGATCCACACGCTTCTAGTGACGAACTCAAGCATGAATATGGCTTTGGCACAGTTGAACCAGACAGCAAGGCGTATGACGCGATAATCGTCGCTGTCAATCACGATGTGTACGTGGATATGACAGAATCTGACATAAGAGCTCTGATGAGTGACGATAAGGGCATTCTCGTTGATGTGAAAGGCATCTATCGCGGAAAATTCGAGAACTTACTCTACTGGAGTTTGTAATGGCGTTTGAGAAATCAATAGTTGTCACCGGCGGTGCTGGATTTATCGGCTCACATGTAGTCAGACGCTTCGTTCAGAACTACCCAAACTACCTCATTATCAATCTAGATGTCCTCACTTATGCAGGTAACCTAGAAAACCTTAGAGAAGTAGAAAGCCGCGAAAACTACCGATTTGAAAAGGTTGACATCTGTGATCGAGAAGAAGTTGAAAGGGTATTTAAGGAGTATTCACCTGATGGGATAATTCATCTCGCTGCCGAGTCTCATGTAGATCGTTCGATATTGGATCCATTGGCCTTTATCCGTACCAATATTGAAGGAACTGTCAACCTTCTAAATACCGCGAAGAACCATTGGAAAAACGACTATTCATCTAAACGATTCTACCACATATCTACTGATGAAGTATATGGTTCGCTCGGAGATGAAGGCATGTTCACGGAGACAACTCCATACGACCCAAGAAGCCCCTACTCTGCTTCAAAGGCGAGTTCTGATCACATCGTAAGAGCATTTGGGCACACCTATGGCTTGCCTGTAGTAATCTCAAACTGTTCAAACAATTACGGACCAAATCAATTCCCTGAAAAATTAATACCTCTCTTCATCAGCAATGTTGTGCAGCAAGATGCGCTTCCAGTCTATGGAAAAGGAGACAATATTCGGGATTGGCTCTACGTGGAAGATCATGCGGAAGCAATCGATCTAATCTATCACAAGGGGCGGGACGGAGAAACGTATAATATTGGAGGTGAGAATGAGTGGAAGAATATCGACCTCATCAAAACCCTTATTGAGCAAGTTGACGAAAAACTAAACCGAGCGCCAGGATTTAGTGAAAAGCTAATCACTTATGTGACTGACAGAGCTGGTCATGATTTTCGGTACGCGATTGATTGTTCAAAGATCAAGAGCGAGCTCGGATGGTCTCCAAATATGACCTTTGAGACTGGCTTGGCCAAGACGATCCAATGGTACTTGGAAAATCCTGAATGGATCGACCATGTTAAGTCAGGAGCCTATCAATCTTACTATGCGGAGCAATACGGAAGCCGTTAAGTCACTAGTATTCCCACATATTCAATTCGCCTTCAAAGAGCTTCGTTTGTTCATGTTCTGCCTCGAGTAATGCTTCTTTACCTGTTGCATATTCCTCAATGCGACGATTATGAACATTTGAGGCTTTCACTATGAAAGCATCAAATTTCCGCTTCCTAAACAAGTCGTCGTAGCTGATAGATTGTAAATCATTTGCGTGATCATATGCGGGCCAAGTGGCAAATGTGTACCGGGCATCGGGATAATAAATCCAGAACAGTTTCTTGGTTCCTCGAAATTCACCTGTTACGTCGTCAAGCACTGCGATAATCGGACAGATCCCTACAATTCTCACGTCCATCACGGAACTCTGACGATCGATATACCACTGCTCCTTGATTTCATACCAGAGCACATCTGCCGACTCTATCCGATTCTCCACAATGACGTCCACAAAACCTGATTCGTCCAGCATGGGCGTTTGTACGGTATCATAGTCGACTAGTAAACCTTCCACTTCAGATGGCAGTAGAACTTCATCAAACATATCGTTATCCCCGAACAGGCCTGTGCTATATGCGACCAATGTTCCTTCTTTCGTAAGTGCGCTCACCAGATTATCAAAAAGTGACATTCTAAACTGATCGGGTTCTGTCGGAAAATAAAAGGTCTGATTCATTTTCTGTCTCAGATCAATTTTCTGCCATACTGTTTTGACCCATAATAAATCCGAATGTCTGAGCGGGGCGTATGGAACAGGTTTGTTAAAAAGCACGTCAGGTTCGACCTGCAATTGTGATTGTGCTAGAAAAGGGACTAGGAGGACGAGAAGTAAGGGTGCTTTCTTGTTCAGTAAGAAAGCATTTATCATAACCTAGTCAACGCAAAACTTCGGATTTTCGTGCAAAGAAAAAGGGACTACAAATGCAGTCCCTTTCCTCTATCATTTATTCAGGAGTTTAATAACTCCAGAGATCGTGTTCCATTCGGAAGATTTTCTCCTTGAGCTCTTCAGCCTCAAGAAGTGCATCTAAGCCCTTCTTATACTGCTCAACCTTACGGTCATAAACGTTTGAAGTCTTTGTAATATAACTTCCGAATTGACGCTTCCAAAAGATATCCTCATAGGTTCTTCTTTCAACATCATTTCCTCGGTTAAACACTTCCGACTTTACAAATACATATCGAGCTTCAGGGTAATATATCCAAAAGAGCTTTGAAAGTCCACGGAATTCACCGGTCAATTCATCTTTCACAGCCTTCATTGGGCAAAGACCAATGACTCGAACTTCCATTACTGAACGCTGACGATCAAAGAACCATTCTTCTTTGACCTCATACCACTTGATTTCACTTGATTTGGTTTCAATCGGAACAATCACTTGTTCCATTTCACCAGTAATCAAGTTTTCTGTGAAATTGGTATCCTTTCGAAAAAGGAGACCTTTCACTTCATCAGTGGTCATGCGTTGAGTGAACATATCATCGTCACCCAGAGCTCCAGGATTGTACGCGGTTAGAGTTCCATCATTTAATATAGCATCCTTGATCACGTCAAACAATGACTTTCGTCCTTGAACCGCTTCTTCAGGATAGTAGAAAGGGTGATTGATCTTTTCGCGTAGATCGATTCTTCTCCAAACTCTCTGCAGCCACATGATGTCCGCTTCTCTGAGTGGAGAATAAGGAATCACCCTTCGCTCAAGTGTATGCTCGGGTTGATAGATTCCATCTAACACGTCCTGAGCCTGGATATTTGGGAAAACACCCAACATAACTAGAGCAATAAGAGATACAATCAGCCTTTTCATAATTACTGAATTTAGGTTTTAAATCAATTTCAAGGAAATCGTTCCTAGATCTCTTACGAGACCATCCGGGCCTTTTGCCTTAATCTTTTCTATATAGAGCTTTTGTCCAGACTTCAGCGCTGCCCTCACTTTCTTGGCATCCGAGCTAAGAGCAGGGCCTTTACAAGGTATTTCAACCACATTTCCCTTGATGGTGGCTGATACTTGATAGCTCACAATGCTAAACCTCAAATCAAATTCGAAATCCTCCATCTTGGCAATAACTCCACCGGCAGCCAAAAGGTCACGCTTGGCAATATTCATCGACCCAGATTTACCGCCAAAAAATGGTTTTGGATCCGGAACATTCTTAACTCGGAATTCTTTCTTTCCGAAATTTTGCTTCTTTCCATTAATATCAGCGCTTACCGAAACTACGCAATCCTTGCCTTTACCAGGTTGTAGTTTATAGATCCCATTCGACCCGCTTTTACTCACAAGGTTCGAAATGCTAACCTCGAGTGCTTCGGTCGGAACACCTGGAACAGACACCTCAACAGGATTATCTAATCCACGATAAAACACATTCATCGCGGTAGGAGATACAACCAATGCTGGTTTTGCAACCGTATAGTGTTGCATCGGCACATTGTAACTAGCCCAAGTCCCGTCAGGAGCCTTAATCTGGATTACGCCTCCCCATTCTTGCTGACCTTCACTTGAAGCTGCTACAGCATATCGAGCCATACCATTCTTGATGGAGATGTTACTAGAATCAAGAGATTCGAAGTCCTCAAAAATTGGCATACCAGTCGTATCATTAAACTCAGCAGCCAATCTCATTCTAGGATCTTGAGTTGTGCTAAAAGCTGCAACAAATACATCTGCGATAAAGCTGTCACCTTGGATCACGTAGTTAGATCTTGGGATCACCTTAGCAGCAAGTGTATCGAACTTAAAGTCGTCCGCGCTAATTCGTCGATAAAGGGCCTTAATGATGTCTGCTTCAGCATTTCGAATATCAGACTGAATTTTGGTAAGTGCAGTAACCACAGCTGCAAGAGGAATGTGATCGAAGTTTCCTGTTTCCCAAGATTCGTTCACGCCATTCTTCACACCAAAATCATCCGTATTTAGCCCCAACTTGAAGTTATCTCTTTCGGCAGGATCGTCGAATAAGAAAAGAAGATCGCTACTAAATCCATCGATTAATCCTCTCAGTTCCTTAGCAGTATGCTCACCATCTTTCGGATTCCCAGGATCTGATCCGATAAGAATATTAGTTGGAATATCGTAGTTGTCTTTCGACTCTACATTCTTTAATAAAAGAAGTGAATCAGCTTCAGCTGGGACGTCTTCTGCGGACGGAAAACCACTTGTTCGAGCTATTAAGTACCGCTTGAGATCTTCTATGTGAACATAGAGATTATCAGCTAGTCCTTTAGCACGAAAAGCCTTGTCATAGAACACCTTCACCTTCGCAGGGTCATTCGCCTTTGCCTTTTCAAAAAGGTTATAGGTAAATTGGTTTTTTGACATGAAGTTCTTGTTCGTCACTTCAATACCTTCATTAATTATTACGAAAGCATCCAAGATATCCTTGGATACGTTCATTGCTAGAAGCGCCGTCAGTACGAGGTACATCATACCAATCATCTTCTGCCGCGGGGTCTCTTTACCACCTCCCATTGAGTCTCTTTTTTATTGATTAAGTTAATTACCTAAATCGAACTAAGCGTTGTTTCCTCCACCACCAGCATTCATAGCAGCGAGCATGTTACCATAAACTCGATTCAATGCAGATAGATTGTTTGACAACTCAGAGATATTCTCTTTATAATTCTTAGTATCCTCTGCAGAAGCTTGAAGGTTGGCCATTAATTCATGGATGCCAGCATAGACTTGCTTGGTGCTCTCCATTTGCTCACGGCTACCTTGAAGTTGCATGTCGTAAACAGAACTTAACTCCTGTAGTTTAGAAGATACTGACTTAAGGCTATCAGCGTAATGTGCTCCATCTTCCGAAGTCATACTAATACTTGCTAGACTTTCAGATGCTTTAGAATAGGTTTCAGAAAGCTGAGTTACTTGAGAAGCTGCACCTCTCACGCTGCTAACATATTCATTGGTCGCTGCAGAAGCGTCAGACATGTCGCTAAGCTTGTTTGCATTATCAGAGAGGGAACGTAACCCTGATCCTAGCGAATCAATAAGTTCAGGTCCAATCTTAGCTTCTTCAAGCATGTTGTCTAACTGTTCAGTAACTGGCAGGTCTGAGTCTACGGAGCTGGCTTCAGCAATCTCATCCATAACTTCATCTTCCTCTTCTTCAGCATGTGCAGCGAGCTCTGGATAGACAAGTTCCCAAGCAGGTTCGTCATGTAATGGCTCAAAAGATGAAAACGCAAATATTATCGCCTCTGTTGTTAAACCAACAGTAAGCATAACCCCAGCACCCGGCCAGTGTTGAATTTTGAAGAGGGCACCTAATATTACAACAGCTGCACCCATTCCGTAGAGTTTAGCCATAAACTTCTTCCAACCTGTACTTCCTGGTCTGAATCCTTTAATTTCCTGCGACATAATTATTTAGGGTTTGAGATTAAGTTAATTGATTGTGATTATTTGAATTTAAATATCATCGCCCTTGGCACGACCGAGATATGTCATGACGTTTCTAAAGCCGATGTAACTTTTGGCGGTATCTTGATACTCGTATGTTCTAGTACCAGTCTGAAGGTAATATCCAATGTCCTTCCAACTTCCACCTCGAATGACCTTTCTTTTGAGCACAGGAGGATCATCCTCTTTCGCCTCATACGAATAGTCCATGTTTAAATCGTGAGCGAAGCTATAAGCCGACTCATCAAATGCGTTACTCGTCCATTCCGAAACGTTTCCAGCCATGCAATAGAGACCGTAATCATTCGGTGAATATGAAGTTACTGGTACTGTATGGAATCCACCATCATCAATGTAGTTACCACGCATTGGCTTAAAGTTAGCCATGAAGCAACCTCGTGTATTCCTGATATAAGGCCCACCCCAAGGATATGGGGCTAAGTCCAATCCGCCTCTGGCGGCATACTCCCACTCTGATTCAGTTGGAAGTCGGAAATCTTGAACTCGTCCACCGCCAATTTCTTGTAGATAGCTATTCAATAATTCAGTTCTCCAAATACCAAAAGCTCGAGCTTGTTTCCATGTCACCCCAACGACTGGATAGTCATCAAATGCTGGGTGACTGAAATACATCTTCGTCATTGGTTCATTGAATGAATATGTGAAGTCATGAACCCAACAAAGCGTATCAGGGTAAACGTTAATCACATCTCTTTTGATGAAGATGGATCTATCGGTCATTCCTCGTTGACGAAGTGGAGCGCCTGGGCCTCCCTTTCTCGCTGCATCTCTATAATCGATCCAGAAGTATTCGTAGTCGAGTTTTCGTCCGTCAATTTCTCGACGACCTCTAAAACGTTCGAATTCTGGATAGTACATTACTTCTAGTGCCTCCCTTTGATCAAGGTCATCCCAACGAATTCTCTCCATCCAATTAATATGAGGTGGATCTAAGTCCTCTTCATAGTCATTGATGGTAATGAGGTATTCTTCATCGACTTCCTCACCCAGAATTCTTCGTGCGATCGAGTCGCGAACCCAGAATACAAACTGACGATATTCATTATTGGTAATCTCCGTCTCATCCATATAGAATGCTTGAACAGAAACTGCCTTTGATCGAGTTGTGGTGGCATAAGGAACGTCTTGGTCACTAGGACCCATGTTGAACGCACCCATAGGCAGGTACAACATTCCATAAGGATCAGGCTGGTACCACGCTACTCGGTTTTGAACACCAACTAGCTGATCATTGCCGGAGCTTCCGCAACTGCTCAGGAAAATAGGTGAGCCAACGAGGGCTACCAGCAGATATTTGAGCGAGTTTTTCATGATTTCTCCTTTTTTAATTCTTATCTCGTTTGGATTCTTGATTTTCAAACAGTTGCAAAACTAGGTGATTACAAGAACCGAACTGATCTGTGTTTTTGAACGGGCGCTTTCTTCTTGAGTTTCAAGCAGTACTGCACAAAGATCTCATGAGATCCATTGCTACCCGCAGTAAGTTGATTGGTAGTAACGTCATAGGCATAGCCAAATTTGAAACCACCAGGGACAATCGGGGGTGAGTAATTAACACCAGCCATGGCTACCACGGCATCGATGTATCTGTAAGTTAACCCTCCCCACACAAAATTATTGTACTCTAACAAGCAATTCACATCAATCTGTGCTGTAACCAAATCAGACTTCAAGAAAATTGAAGGCTTGATCACATACATAGGATTGGATAAATAGAAGTCATACCCTCCTGTCACGAAAAGGTGCGATTGCATATCGAATGAAGTGTTCCAGTTCGGTTCGCCCGCCGCGATTGACGGACCATCAGCCGTGAACTTGGCCCCATTGATGTGGGTCATGGACGCACCAAAGTAAAGTTTCTCTGTCTGGTAGAAGATGCCAGCATCCATGTCAAATTTTGTAGCTTGAAATCCTTGATCAGGAATTGTTGGGTCTGTCCAATGTGGATCGCTCGGCCTCCAGTTGTTACCGACGCCAAACTGCAACATCCCTGCGGAAAGTCCGACGCCAAGATATCCTGGATCACTTCCGATTATATTCAGAGGAATGTGAGCACTATACATGCCTTTAACTCCTGTAAAGTGCATTTGCCCGAGTCCATCTCCAAGCACAGTCACACCACCTCCACTTCGCAGGTCAATACCTGGTATCAAGAAAGTTCCGTGTGCTCCGAATAAATATGTTTCAGGTCGCCCTTCAAAGCCAACCCATTGTTGTCTACCTATCGTATAGGCGCATATCCCGTCATTCATTCCAGCAAAGGCCGGATTAACATACAATTTGTTATGCATGTTCATGCTAAACTGTGGATCCTGCTGAGCGAAGGAAGCCGTGGAAGCAACGATTGCAACCAGCGCGAAACTTATTCTTAGATTTTTGAGCATAATGATAGTAGGCCCTTTTTAGGGGAGGGCTAAATTACTGAAAATTCAAATCGAATCAACCAAATTCCACGAAGCGCCAACTTTTTCAACACTAACCGGTTGATCTTCCCGATGAATGAGGATTTCTGGGGGACTAGAGCATCTTCTTATATGTCTTCCACCAACGTTCTGGAAGATCATCAGCCGCTGCGACTTCGTAATCGGAATAGTCACATGGAATTATGTGATGCTTCTTATACCTATTTACATACTGAGGTGGAACAGGGACTTCCATCCACCACCTATCCGTATTCAAACTTTTATAAAAAATAAGTTCGTGCTCTTCACCCTTGAGTGCTACTCTGTATTTCAAAAAGTCAGATTTATTTGAACCTGGCATCTCTGGACGCCGCGATACCCAACCGTCAATAAAACACCAAAGCAATTGAGCCATCAGCATTTGATCCTCGTGATCACCTGATCCATTCCATTCTGTTAGATAGAAACATTTGCACTTTTCACTCAACCCAGCGTATCGCGAAATTTGGCAGATCTCCTCAGAGTACAAACCATTCGGTTGTGGCGAGAGCACGGATTTAAAATCAGAAGATTTTATTGATTCAAGTGAAAGAGTTACGATTTCAGAACCACGAATAGCCGGTTCCGTTCTTTCAACGGCATTTCGAATATTTCCCAATCGTTCAGCATCAAAAAACAATTCCTCTGCTAATCTGATTTCTTCCTGTGAGACATAGTAAGATTGATAAGCGAGGTTACTATAGTTGAAAAGGAAATTTGGCTGTTCTTTAATTATTCTACCAATATATCCTCTGGCTCCTTCAAGGTTGAGCGTGGTGTCAAGTGCTGTGATATTGACAATGGAATCCTCATTGGCAAATGCCTTATACCCACTATAGACCAAATCTTTGGTACCTCCGATTACGATTGGAAGGCACTTGTTATTAATAAGGTGTCCAAAAATATCAATGAGGGCAGCTTCAGTGTCCTCCAATGATTGACCACAAATGAACTCACCCATCATCAATATTCGTGGAGAGCCTTCTTGAAGGTGAAGTCCACCTAGCTTTTCAACGACTTCTGTGACCTTCATTTGAGTCGGAGAAAATCCATTGTACCGATATTCCGGAACGAAGAGGATGGCTAGATCAAATTCACTCGCATCAGATGAATTACTTAAAGTTTGAAAATGTTCAGATAAAGTTCGCTCAGCAAATTCTGCTGAAATCTCAAGAGGCTTAAAGTAGGAGGTTAAGTCCATTTACTTTTTGGCTCTTCTTTTTTTACCCTTATTGGTAGGTTCTGAGTTTGCCACGATTTCTTGGCATCTTTCAAGGGTCAACGATTCTGGTTCTTCGCCTTTCGGAATCTTATAGTTATCTGATCCGACTGACATGTATGGGCCAAACCTACCCTTTAAAACCTTGATCACTGGATCAGTGTCAAATTCGTGAATGATTGCCTTCTTCGCTTCCTCCTGTTTCTCGCGAATAATCTTCTCCGCTTCAGCAAGGGTGATACTCAATGGATCTAACTCACCCAGATTATAAAATGCGCCGTCGAACCTAACAAACGGTCCAAACCGACCTTCAGAAGCTACAACTTCCTTTCCTTCTAATTCACCCAGCGTTCTTGGAAGTTTGAACAATTCCATGGCATCATCAAATTCGATGCTTTGAATAGACTGCGTCGGTCTCAGTTTCGCAAATTTCGGTTTCTCTTCATCACTTACGTCCCCAATTTGGATCATGGGTCCATACCTCCCAATTCTCGCTAAAACCGGCTTGCCGCTTACTGGATCTTTCCCTAAAATTCGCTCTCCTGTTGCCCGCTCAGAATTCTCTAAAGTATCTTCTACTGAAGAGTGGAAGGGCTTGTAGAACTTATCGAGCATGGCAGCCCAATTTGTTTCTCCTCTAGAAATATTATCAAATTCCTCTTCAACATTAGCGGTGAAGTGATAATCCATGATGTTCTCAAAGTGTTTCGAGAGAAAATCACTAACCACCACACCAATATCAGATGGAAAAAACTTATTTCGTTCAGCTCCGGTGACTTCAGAATCAACTACCGCGTTGATCGAATCATTTTCGAGCTTGAGTCTTTTAAATTCCCGAGTGCGGCCTTCTCGTTCCGTCTTTTCAACGTAGCCTCTTTTTTGAATCGTAGAAATTGTTGGTGCGTAGGTAGATGGCCGTCCGATGCCGAGTTCTTCAAGCTTCTTTACCAATGCCGCTTCCGAATATCTGGGTGGATGATGGGTGAATTTTTCTGTTGCTTCAGCAGAAAGTAATTTAAGCGAGTCATTCTCATTTACATCCGGCAAGGAAGAACTCAACTCTTCAGTACTCTCGTCATCTGTTCCTTCCATATACACCGTGAGGAAACCATCGAATGTTATGATCTCACCCTTGACCTCGAATTTCTCTTCTAAGCCTGATGCGCCAATCTTTATTGACGTACGCATCAATTTAGCATCTGTCATTTGGGAAGCGATGGCCCGCTTCCAAATCAAACTATAAAGCTTCTGCTCTCTCTCGTCGCTTGACGCATTGCGCTCATTAAAATACGTCGGTCGGATTGCCTCATGTGCTTCTTGTGCGTTGGCCGTTTTAGTCGAATATTTTCTCGGGTTTACATACTCATCTCCGTACTCGCTAAGAATTTCTTTTTGTGCTCCATCAATGGCAGTCTTGCTCAAATTGACAGAGTCAGTTCGCATGTAAGTAATCTTTCCTGCTTCGTACAGGCCCTGCGCTAAACGCATCGTTTGCGCAACTGAGAATCCTAATTTTCTAGCGGCCTCTTGTTGTAGAGTGGAAGTTGTGAAGGGAGCAGATGGGCTCTTCTTTCCTGGGCGCTTATCAATGGACGTAACTGAAAAGTCAGACCCAATACAACTCTGAAGAAAGGCGTTCGCCTGTTCTTCACTTTCAATTCTCTTTGATAAATCAGCGGTGAAGGACTTGTCTTTCGCTTCGAAAACTGCCTTGACTTTAAAGTAAGGCGTAGATTCAAACGCGTTGATTTCCTTTTCTCTTTCAACAATCAATCGCACAGTAACGCTTTGAACGCGTCCAGCTGATAGAGATGGTTTTACTTTTTTCCAAAGAACTGGGCTCAGTTCAAATCCGACTATTCTGTCAAGCACCCTTCTTGCCTGTTGAGCGTCAACCAGATTCTGATCAATTTTTCGAGGATTCTGAACTGCGCTCTGAATTGCAGGTTTCGTGATTTCGTGAAATACAATTCGCTTTGTATTCTCGTCCGTTAACCCAAGTGTCTCAAATAAATGCCAAGAAATGGCTTCTCCTTCCCGGTCCTCATCCGTGGCGAGCCAGACTGTTTCAGCATCCTTGCTGAGTTTTCTGAGCTCTGCAATCACCTTCTTCTTGTCAGGCATTACAGCATATTCGGGCTTAAAATTATTTTCTAGGTCGATGGACAATCCCTTAGTAGGCAAGTCTCGCACGTGACCGTAGCTTGACTTCACTACGAAATCTTTCCCTAGATATCCTTCAATTGTCTTCGCCTTAGCAGGAGACTCAACTATTACCAAATTCATTCGCCGATCGGGTTTTCCAATTGTGCAAATAAAACGGAAATTAAAATGGAAAGGTTATGATCTCTGTTTAGATATCTACAATAACATCCCTTTAACGGACCTGACATTTTAGCAGTGCAACCTATTCGATACTTTTGCAATCTTCCAAAATTTGGACAATGGAAACAGAGCTAGTAGGAGAAGAGAGACAAGGAGAGGCAGTAATGCTGGAGCAGAACACAGAGCTATTGACGGGCAAGAAGCTCTATTTAGAGAGTTATGGCTGTCAGATGAATTTTTCTGATAGCGAGATTGTCGCTTCAATATTGACTCAGGCTGGATTCGAAACCACCAATAATCAGGAAGAAGCCGATGTGGTCCTCATCAACACTTGCGCAATTCGCGACAATGCAGAACAGCGAATCAGGAATCGACTGAAGCAATTCAATAAAGAAAAGGCTGCCAATTCTGATAAGGTCATCGGAATTCTAGGATGTATGGCAGAGCGCTTAAAGTCTCAACTTCTTGAAGAAGAAAAATTAGTTGACCTCGTTGCTGGCCCAGACTCTTATCGGGACCTTCCAAATTTGATATCAGAAGTGGGAACCGGACAAAAGGCTGTGAACGTATTGCTTTCTAGGGAAGAGACTTACGCCGACATAAAACCGGTAAGGCTGGATCACAACGGAGTGAGCGCCTTCATCTCCATAATGCGTGGCTGTGATAACATGTGCTCCTTTTGCGTAGTTCCTTTCACCCGAGGCCGGGAACGCAGCAGAGATCCCGAGTCAATCGTAGGAGAAGCAAATGACCTCTTCGAAAGAGGTTATAGAGAAGTGACATTACTGGGCCAAAATGTAGATAGCTACAAATGGAACATGAACAAGAAAGAGGAAGTTCTCGATCCGTCAATTGAAACGGTGAATTTTGCCCAACTCATGGAAAAGGTCGCACTTGTCAACCCCGACTTAAGAATTAGATTTTCCACTTCCCATCCTAAAGACATGACGGACGATGTACTTCATACCATGGCGAAGTATGAAAACATTTGCGAATACATTCACCTTCCTGTTCAGTCTGGAAATAGCGATGTTTTGGAAAGAATGAATCGCGGATATTCACGGGAATGGTACCTAGAGAGGATAAAGTCCATTCGATCAATCATGCCGGAATGCGGCATTTCTACAGATGTAATCTCTGGATTTTGTGGAGAAACGGAACAGGAGCATCAAGACACTATTTCGTTGATGAAAGAAGTTCGCTATGATTTTGCCTACATGTTCTTCTACAGCGAGCGACCCAAAACACTTGCGGCCAGGAAATTTGAAGACAATGTTCCACTTGAGGAAAAGAAAAGACGTTTGAGTGAAATTATCGATGTCCAACAGGAACATTCGCATGAAAGCAACAAACGCGCTGTTGGCAAGACATATAAAGTTCTAATTGAAGGTGACTCTAAACGCTCTTCAGATTTTCAAAGTGGAAGAAACGATCAAAATGTCATGTGCGTGTTTCCAAAATCATCCAAGCAAGCTGGGAATTACATTGAAATTAAAATTACCGATTGCACCTCTGCAACGCTAATTGGGGAATTGGTATCGGAATCATGAACGTACAACAAGCAAAACAGCGATTCGGAATAATTGGGGTTAGTGCCACACTTGACCGGGCAATTGAAACCGCCTTGCGAGTTTCACCAACCGACTTGAGCGTGCTGATTACGGGTGAAAGTGGTACCGGTAAAGAAGCAATGCCTCAAATCATTCATCATAATAGCACTCGAAAGCACAGTGGTTATATCGCTGTGAACTGTGGTGCCATTCCAGAGGGAACTATCGACTCCGAATTATTCGGTCATGAAAAAGGGTCGTTTACAGGTGCGCATGATACTCGGAAAGGGTATTTCGAGGTTGCTGATGGCGGTACAATCTTCCTTGATGAAGTAGCCGAACTTCCTGTCTCGACTCAGGTACGTTTGCTACGGGTATTGGAAACCGGGGAATTTTTAAAGGTCGGTTCGAGCAAGAGTCAAAAAACCGACGTCAGAATTGTGGCTGCGACTAACGTTGACATTCCTGAAGCAATCCGTAGGGGAAAATTTAGGGAAGATCTTTATTACCGGTTGAACACGGTTCCAATTCATATTCCACCACTCCGAGAACGGAAAGAAGATATCCACCTCCTATTTCGAAAGTTTGCTTCTGACTTCGGTGAGAAATACAGAATGCCAGGCGTTCGCTTAATTGAGGATTCTGTCAAAATTCTCTCGAACTATCGATGGCCTGGAAATATTCGTCAACTTAAAAACGTGACGGAGCAAATTTCTGTCATTGAAAGTGAACGTGAAATCTCCGCCGAAACACTCTTGCGCTATTTGCCACATGCAAGAGACACTCAACTTCCCATGGTTTTGGAAAAAGAGGGATCCGCTGACATGTCCGAGCGTGAAATTCTATACAAGGTTCTTTTCGACCTTAAGAATGAAATGACAGACTTGAAGAAAATCGTCATGGAAATCATTCGAGGAGATGGCGATGCCAACATTGACGTCAACGCAATTAAAAGACTGTATCCAGCAATCGAGGGAAGCGCAGCTGAAACTCCACCTGTAGAATTCACCGTTGAACCCGTTGTTGATGAATCAAATGAACAATTTGATGAGTCTATCGTCGTTGAAGAATCACTATCAATTGAAGAGAAGGAAAAAGAATTGATTATCAAGGCCCTTGACAAACACAAGGGTCGACGGAAAAATGCTGCACAGGAACTCGGAATATCAGAACGGACGTTATACCGAAAAATTAAGGAATATGAACTTCCTTAAAGTGCCTCTCATTTTGATTTTGCTTTCTCTCGCTGGATGTAAAATTTATTCCTTCACCGGGGCGAGTGTTTCTCCAGATGTCAATACACTTTCGGTAGCAACATTTCCGAGTTATCAAGCCACCCTCGCTCCTCCGTCTTTGAGTCAGTCATTCACCGAATCGTTAAAGGACATCTTCCTTCGTCAAACGAATTTGGCATTGATCAAAAACAACGGTGACCTCATCATCGAAGGAGAAATTACGAGCTATCGTCAGACTGATGAAGCGGTCACTGGAAATGACGTTTCCTCCTTGAGTAGATTAACCATTACTGTCAAAGTCAGCTATACGGACACTAAGAATGAAGATAATAGCTATCAGCAGTCATTTTCTAACTTCGCTCAATTCGATGGAACGCAAAACCTCAGTGAGGTCGAAGCGGGCCTAATCGAAGAAATCAACGAAAAATTAGCCCAAGACATATTTAACAGATCACTCGGGAATTGGTAGTCAATGAGCATTTTCTTCGCCTGAAATCCGGTCAAAAACTGGATCAAGATGCTATGCAATCCTTAGAGAATTTCGTTGAAGCACATCCTTACTCTGCAACGTTGGCTGCGATGCATGGTAAAGCTCAAAAAACTGGCGGTTCAGCCAATACTGATTCCGCTGTTCGGATGGCCGCTTTGCTCTCAGGGGATCGGGCACAACTTCATCAGTTCATATTTAGCGAGATGCCCATTGTTGAAGAGAACGTGGTAGAAACTCCAGAAGAAACAAAATCTCCCAAGGATCCTTTGGAAGAGCAAATCATTTCAGCGGCAATTGGATCCGGTGTTGTATTAGATCTTCTTGGCACTGATGAAGAAAGTTCCGATTCGGCAGAAGTTAGTGGGGTGAAAGAGCCACAAACTAAATCAGACATTGTAGATGATAAACCAGTTTCTGGGCCAAGAAGCTTCAGTGATTGGATGTTGGCTCTGGCCAATGGTGAGGAAGAAGTAAAGAAAGTGGATTCGAAAGAACTTATTGCACGTTTCATTGACAATGAAGAAGAGGTTGTTCCGAAACGCGCCGAATTCTTCTCCCCTACCAAGGTCGCTAAGAAGAGCACAGAGGACAATGAGGAGATTGTCTCAGAAACTCTAGCCCAGGTGTACGCTGCTCAAGGGGATTTAAATAAGGCCATTTCAACTTATAACAAGCTTAGCTTGCTCGATCCTGAAAAAAGCAGTTATTTTGCCGGCCTTATTCAAAAATTGAAAGAGGAGAAAAAACTTAAGTCATGATTATTATTTCAATTTTGATTTTCCTAGTGAGCCTCATGCTAATGGGGATTGTTCTTGTGCAGAACTCCAAGGGTGGAGGTTTAGCATCAGGGTTCTCATCGTCAAATCAAATAGTCGGAGTTCAGCGAACCACAGACTTCCTCGAAAAAGGAACTTGGATTTTAGCGATATCTCTGTTGGTATTGTGCTTGATATCAACTGCCATGATTGGAACATCATCGGTTGAACAAGCGGGAAGTGAATTAGAAGGCATCATCGATCAAGAAGTCGTTGCGCCAATCCAAGGATTGGATGATAATGCTGTTCCGCTTCCGGGCCAATAAGTACCTAATTACATCATTAAATGTCAGCTTGTCATTAAGCTGCCCTTTTTTTTTGTCTTAATGGCAAAAATCACCCCCTCTCCGTCGATGGCACAAATTCTGACTATCAGCCCAGAGTAAAACTTAATCTCCAAAAAATGTCACAAGTGAACTTTAATCCAAATGAAGACAGAGTGTTGGTAGAGCCGGCAGCTGCAGAAGAAAAGACAGCCGGAGGAATTATCATTCCTGATACGGCTAAAGAGAAACCTCAACAAGGAACTGTTGTGGCGGTTGGACCCGGAAAGAAAGATGAACCGATTACTCTCTCAGCAGGTGATACAGTTTATTACGGAAAATACTCGGGTACTGAAATTCAACTAAGCGGGAAAGATTATTTGATCATGCGAGCTTCAGACATACTTGGAAGCTTGTCTTAATTCTAACAAAGAACAAAACATAATATAATGGCAAAAGAAATCACATTTGATACTGAAGCACGCGATGGACTTAAGAGAGGTGTCGATGCTTTGGCGAATGCCGTGAAGGTTACATTGGGGCCTAAGGGTCGGAATGTAGTCATTGACAAGAAATTTGGCGCACCGGCTATTACCAAAGATGGTGTGACCGTTGCACGGGAGGTAGAGTTAAAAGAGCCTCTTGAAAACATGGGTGCCCAGATGGTGAAAGAAGTAGCTTCTAAGACTGCGGATGCAGCTGGAGATGGTACTACAACAGCAACTGTCTTAGCTCAATCCATTGTAACTACTGGACTCAAGAACGTCACAGCTGGTGCAAACCCAATGGATCTTAAGCGAGGTATTGACAAGGCTGTTGCGGCTGTCGGCGCAAGCATGGCAGATATGGCACAATCAGTTGGAGACGACTTCGGTAAAATCGAGCAAGTAGGTACTGTATCAGCGAATAATGACTCGACAATCGGGACGTTGATTGCAGAGGCAATGAAGAAAGTGGGTAAAGAAGGTGTAATCACTGTTGAAGAAGCAAAAGGAACTGAAACAACAGTTGATGTTGTTGAAGGAATGCAATTCGACAGAGGTTACCTCTCCCCTTACTTCGTAACAGACGCTGACAAAATGGTGGCTGAATTGGAGAACCCATACATTCTTATCCACGATAAGAAGGTTTCAAATATTCAAGACATCGTTCCAATTCTTGAGAAGGTTGCTCAATCTGGAGCTCCACTACTAATAATCTCTGAAGATGTTGAAGGAACAGCTCTTGCTGGTCTTGTAGTCAACAAACTTCGAGGCGGATTAAAAGTAGCTGCGGTAAAAGCTCCAGGTTTTGGAGACCGACGTAAGGCAATGTTAGAAGACATTGCAATTCTCACGGGTGGAACAGTAATCAGTGAAGAGAGAGGTTATAAGCTTGATCAAACTGAAATGGACTTCTTAGGAAGAGCCGAGAAGGTTGATATTGACAAAGACAACACAACCGTAATTAATGGAGCTGGAAACAGTGATGATATTAAGGCGCGTGTCAATCAAATTAAAGCGCAGATCGAGTCGACGACGAGTGACTATGATCGTGAGAAGCTTCAAGAGCGACTTGCTAAGTTGAGCGGCGGAGTTGCAGTGCTCTATGTTGGTGCTGCTACAGAAGTAGAGATGAAGGAGAAGAAGGATCGAGTAGATGACGCCCTACATGCAACGAGAGCTGCAGTTGAGGAAGGAATCGTTCCTGGTGGTGGAGTCGCCTTCATCAGAGCAATTGACGCTCTTAATTCTCTCGACACAGGAAATGAAGATCAGAACATTGGTGTTGCCATCGTGAAGAGAGCTTTAGAAGAGCCTCTCCGACAGATTGTGGCCAACGCAGGTGGAGAAGGATCAATCGTCGTTCAGACCGTCAAGGAAGGAAAGGATGACTATGGATACAATGCCGCTACTGATGTATACGAGAATCTTTACAACGCTGGAGTCATTGATCCTAAAAAGGTATCTCGAGTATCTCTAGAAAACGCCGCTTCCATTGCAGGTTTGTTGCTTACGACAGAATGTGTCCTAGCCGATGAGCCCGAAGATGATGTACCAGCTATGCCTCCAGGAGGTATGGGTGGAATGGGCGGAATGATGTAATTCGCTTAAAATTCAGCTGAAAGGTCACCCAACGGGTGGCCTTTTTTTATGGCATATCCTTCATCTTGATCGTCACGTTGACTCGACGATTCTCAGCTCTACCCGCCCGCGTATCATTGGAGGATACAGGTTTAGTTGGACCATGACCAATGACCTCAATATCCTCTGCAGGAAATCCGTACCGAACTAGATAACCTTTGGCAATTTCAGCTCTCAGCATGGAGACAAATAAGTTGGTCTCAAGTTTACCAATACTGTCTGTATGCCCTTCGATCAAAATCTTTGCTTTGCCCTTGAGTTTTCCCATAACTAGCCCCATGACTTTGCCCATGTCCGCTGGTCCTGAAGCACCAGCATGATTGATGGCATTAATTACTTCGGCTCGGACATCATTGCGGGCAGGTAGGATTTAATGACGCCTGATTGATACTCTTCCTCTTCGGCCATATCCGCTCGACTCCGCTCACGATAAATGGTAGCAGCCTCATTGCGTTGCTTGACTAATTTCTGCATGGCGGCGATAGCAGCTTCATCTGAAACTTTCCCATCTGCGCCTTTATCCGTTGCCAAGAGCATCAGAGCACTCTTAATTGCACGCAGAACATCCAGTTTTTTCTTGTCTTTCGCAAGCATTGCTTGCTTGATGTCCTCGTTTATTTGATCCGTAATCATGATTGATTCTGTTGGTCCACGAATTTAATCCTTATGATTGCTCAAATTGAAGGCCATGAAGAAGTATCTATCAATCCTAGTCATAGCTATACTAGGCGTGTCATGCAGTGCATTTTGGACATATCGATCACTAATCGAATTCAAACATTTTGAATGGCAGAAAGAAAATCACCTCGAATTCGAATTTCCGATTGAACAACAACAAAAGAGCGATGTGCTACTCCTATTCAGACATGTACATGGTTTTCCTTTTGCCACAGTGTACCTAGAAGTTAGTCTAGAAGGACCAGAAGTATCAAGTATAGATACAGTCGAGCTCAGTATTATTGGCGACGATCGCGAATACCTCGGTGAAGGATCAGGCGATATCTGGGACGTCGAGTCTGTGGTTTACGCAGATATCGAATTGGTTCCGGGTGATTATCACATTTCAGTCCGGCACATCATGGAACGGGACAAACTCGACCTCGTAATGGAAGTCGGAGTTCAGGTTTCGAAACCCAAAGAATAATTTATCGCTCGATAATCACACGCTCGGAATGGACTCCTTGATCGTGAACGACCTGCAGTACATATACTCCGTTGGCGAGATTACTAACGTTGATCATAACATACTCACCGCTCGAAGTCAGGCTCCAATCAGATGGATTGAACAATGCAGCTTGGCTGCCTCTGATATCCACCATTCGAATTTGATCTATATGATCAACTGAACCTTGAAGCAAGGCAATGTTCAATTCGCTTGCTGTCGGGTTTGGATAAACATCAATACCCTCAGGCAAATGCACTGCTTCAAGACCTTCAGGTGAGCAATCCTTCAGATTAATCACAATCGTATCGCTGTAAGAACACCCGCCAGCATTCGTCCCCGTTGCCCAGAAGGTGTACAATCCTGGAATAATTGCCGAACCATCATGTGCCAATATTGTAATCCCCGTGTTACTGTCGCTCCAGATAAAACTGTCGTAAACATTTGGAACCGTAAGAACCACCGCTGAGTCTCTACAAATAGTGAAGTTGTCACCTAAGTAGAATGTCGGTTGATCCATGACATCGACAAATAGCGTGTCTGAATTTGTACAACCTTCCTCGTTTGTAACGGTAACCCAAATGGTTTGATCTTCGGTCAATGGCTCTTCACCATCGTTAATCGTAATCATTTGAGAAGTTGCACCCGTTGACCATAGATATGACGTATGAGTCCCTGCATCAAATGTCAATTGGTATGCATTGCACAACGAAGTATCAGGCCCAAGATCAATTTCTGGTGCAGGAATAACTTGGAGATAGAACTCGCCCGTGTCGGTTCCACAACTATTGCTGAAAGTGTAGTAGCCTCCAATTCCAGAATATGCAGAATCAGGTGCTGTGAGCATATTCGAATCAGCGAATTGAGAAACATAAATTCCTCCCAATGGCGAAGCAAAGTTCAATGTCATCATTTCTCCTGCGCAAAGAACGAAGGAGCCGGGATCGACACTGACGGTGGGATTACCTGTAATAAACACGGAATCAACCGCAAAATCTGAGCAACCACTCGAATTAGTCACTGTGTAAGTAATGTATTGCCATCCGAGAAGGGTGTCGGTGTAAAGCGTATCACCTGAAATTCCCATTCCAGAATAAACACCACCTGAAGTAGAAACACTATCAAGTGCAACCATAGCTCCTTGACAAACGGAATCCTCAACGATTGTCAATGAAACGTTGAGTGTAGTATCGACGATTGTGACTATTGTGGTATCAGAGGCCGAGTTTCCTGAAACATCAATTCCGGTTAATGTGATCACAGTTGGATTAGCACTTGAACATGTTAAGGAATCCATGGATATAGAGAGCGAATCAATTTGACAATTGTCATTTGATCCATCATCGAACATCGCTGTGTTTAAGTAAGCTACTCCAGTTGAATTTACATATACCGTTATCGAGCTATAGGAATTGACAAATGGTGCAATCGTGTCAAGAACTGTAACGATGATTTGAACATCCGTTTGGTTTCCACTTTCATCGATGGCTGTTACTGTGATCGAATTGACTCCGCTGTCCGCACATGTAAATGAAGATTGGCTGAAATACAACGTATCGAGTCCACAATTATCGAAAGCCGAGCTAATTAAACTAGTGTCAATTGATGTCACACCTGAAGAATCAAGATATATGGTATCGTTTTGCGCAACGAGATTAGGTGCAATCGTATCAATTACAGAAATTACGAATGATGCGGAGTCAACATTGCCATTACCATCAACAGCGTAGAGCCAGTTGATCGTGCCTCCTGTTGTATCTGCGCAGTTAAAGTTTTGCTGAGCAAGCCACATGGAGTCGATGCCACAATTATCATAAGCACCCGCATTGACCATAGTGGTGTCTACTGTCGCCATTCCGAATGAATCAAGATAGACGCTAATATTCTGTGCATTTACGGTTGGAGCAAATGTGTCGGCGACCACAATTGAAAGATTCAGGGAATCCACATTACCGCTCACATCGCTAGCAACCACCTGCCAGTTATTGGTTCCAACATCGGCGCAATAGAATGTATCAATAGTAAACTGCACCCAATCAACCTGACAATTGTCATAAACACTGATGTTCATTGCAGCTGTATCTATTACAGCCATTCCATTTGCATCAAGATAGAGTGTGTCTCCAGATCCCGTAACGAATGGAGGCATTGTGTCAACAATGAATACTTCAGCCAACATTGAATCAACATTTCCGCTTCGATCTCGGGCATAGAATGTAATTGTGTTCCATCCCGTATCCGCGCAGGTGAAGTTTGAATCGCTTAGCCAGCGAGCACTAATAGAACAATTGTCTGAGGTTGCAGAATCTACTGTGTCTCGATCAAACACTACCATTCCAGTGCTGTCTAGATGTACGAGAATCCAGGAATGCGCCACTACGGATGGCGGTTGAGAATCAACGATTATCACTTCAACTATTGCCGAATCGACGTTTCCGCTTCGATCTCTAGCATAAAGCGTCACGTAATTTATGGTCCCTGTATCGCTGCAAGAGAATATAGAATCACTCAGGTAACGAGCGGCTATGCCACAATTATCATATGTAGCAGAATCGACCGTGTCACGATCAAAGGCCACATTTCCAGTGGAATCCAAGTGATATGTAATTGTATTGTGAGGGATGACAGATGGCGGCATTGAATCAATCACCAGGATATTACATGTAGTACTATCGACATTACCACTACCGTCCTGGACGTAAAGAGTAACAACATTAAGTGTTGCTGTGTCGGCACATGAGAAGACTGAATCACTCAACCACATTGATTGAATTCCGCAATTGTCATAGGATGCGCTATCAACGGTATCAGCGTTGATGGTAACCATTCCAGCACTGTCAAGGTGGACCGAAATCATCCAATTTGCAAGTACAACAGGAGGCTGAGAGTCAATAATTGAAATTGGGACGGTAATCGAACTAACATTTCCTGCTTCGTCCTCTGCAGTGAATGTGACAGAATTGACCCCAACGTCTCCACAATCAAATGAATACTGGCTGAGATACATTGTATCAATACCGCAGACATCAGTGCTAGCACTGTCCACATTGGCTACGGCGATGATCACACTTCCAGTACTATCGAGATAATATGTTTGAAAAGCGTGCGTAATTTGAGTTGGGCCAACTGTGTCCAATGTCCCCATGTTCACCATGGCTGTATCAGTACAACCATTATTGTCGGTGACTGTTACGGTGTGTGTTCCAGAAGTTAATCCAGTTGCCGTTGCTGTTGAATCACCATTGCTCCAATTGTATGAATATGGTATGCTTCCGCCACTTCCATTTGCTGTTGCCACACCATCACTACTACCAGAACAAGATGCACTGGTATCAACCGAAGCTGAGGCATTCATTGTTGTTGGTGCCGTAATAGTTACAGTTTCTGTGTCTATACAACCGTTGTCATCTTCCACGGTTACGGTGAAGGTTCCTGCACACAGTCCTGTTGTAGTTGCAGAAGATCCTCCATTACTCCATGAGTATGAATAAGCGGTTGTTCCTCCGGTTGCAGTTGCAGTCGCAGTACCGTCGCATGCCCCGTTACAACTTGCATTCGTGCTGCTTGAAACTGAAGCGACCAGTGTGGCTGGTTCTGTAATCGTTACCGTCTCGGTGTCTGCACAGCCGTTATCATCTTCTACAGTGACAGTGTATGTCCCTGCGGCTAGTCCGGTTGCTGTTGCTCCGGTCGCTGCATTACTCCATGCGTAAGTGTATGGAGATGTTCCGCCGCTTCCTGACGCTGTTGCGCTTCCATCACTCGCTCCATTACAACTTGCGTTGGTTGAACTGGTAATGCTTGCCGTTACAGCCGTTGGTTCTGTGATGGTTACTGTCTCTGTATCCGTACAACTGTTGTCGTCTTCTACGGTCACTGTATATGTTCCAGCCGCTAGGCCTGTGATCGTTGCACTACTTGATCCTGTGCTCCAGGAGTAAGTGTATGGTGATGTTCCACCGCCTCCACTTGCTGTTGCTGCTCCATCACTTGCTCCATTACAACTTGCGTTGGTTGAACTGGTGATGCTCGCTGTGACTGCTGTTGGTTCTGTAATCGTTACTTGATCTGTGTCCGTACAACCGTTGTCGTCTTCGACTGTGACTGTGTATGTTCCTGCCGCTAATCCAGTTGCTGTTGCTCCTGTCGCTGCATTGCTCCATGCGTAAGTGTATGGTGATGTTCCACCTGAGCCAGCTGCTGTCGCTGCTCCATCGCTTCCGCCGTTACAGCTAACATCGGTTGAACTCGTCACTGATGCTGCTACTGCTGAACTTGGTTCTGTAATCGTTACTTGATCTGTATCAGTACAGCCATTGTCGTCTTCAACAGTTACTGTGTAGGTTCCTGCCGCTAAGCCAGTCTCTGTTGAACTTGATCCGCCACTACTCCAAGAGTAAGTGTATGGGCTTGTTCCGCCACTTCCTGCCGCTGTTGCTGCTCCGTCGCTTCCGCCATTACAGTTAACGTTCGTTGAACTGGTAATAGTCGCCGTCATACTTGATGGCTCGGTGATGGTCACTGTCTCTGTGTCAGCACATCCGTTGTCATCTTCTACCGTGACGGTATAAGTTCCTGCTGCTAATCCAGTCGCTGTTGCTCCTGTTGCTGCATTACTCCATGCATAAGTGTATGGTGATGTTCCGCCGCTTCCTGACGCTGTTGCGCTTCCATCACTCGCTCCATTACAACTTGCGTTGGTTGAACTGGTAATGCTTGCCGATACAGCGGTTGGTTCAGTAATCGTTACCGTTTCTGTTTCCGTACAACTGTTGTCGTCTTCTACGGTCACTGTATATGTTCCTGCTGCTAGTCCTGTGATGGTTGCACTACTTGAACCTGTACTCCAGGCGTATGTGTATGGTGATGTTCCACCGCCTCCACTTGCTGTTGCTGCTCCATCACTTGCTCCATTACAACTTGCGTTGGTTGAACTGGTGATGCTCGCGGTTACTGCTGTTGGTTCTGTAATCGTGATTTGATCTGTATCCGTACAACCATTATCGTCTTCAACAGTTACCGTGTAAGTGCCTGCTGCTAATCCAGTTGCCGTTGCTCCCGTTGCTGCATTACTCCATGTATAACTATATGGTGATGTTCCGCCACTTCCCGCTGCTGTAGCCGCTCCGTCACTTCCGCCATTACAGCTAACATCGGTTGAACTTGTTACCGATGCTGCTACCGCTGAACTTGGTTCTGTGATCGTTACTTGATCTGTATCAGTACAGCCATTATCATCTTCGACTGTTACTGTGTAAGTGCCTGCTGCTAATCCTGTCGCTGTTGCGCCAGTCGCTGCATTGCTCCATGTGTAAGAGTATGGTGATGTTCCACCACTTCCTGATGCCGTTGCCGCTCCATCTGCTCCGCCATTACAGTTAACGTTCGTTGAACTGGTGATGCTTGCTGAAACAGCTGTCGGCTCTGTAATAATTACTGTCTCTGTATCTGTACAACTGTTGTCATCTTCGACTGTTACGGTGTATGTTCCTGCGGCTAGTCCAGTAGCTGTTGCTCCGGTTGCTGCATTGCTCCATGCGTAAGTGTATGGGGATGTTCCGCCGCTTCCTGACGCTGTTGCGCTTCCATCACTCGCTCCATTACAACTTGCGTTGGTTGAACTGGTAATGCTTGCCGATACAGCGGTTGGTTCAGTAATCGTTACCGTTTCTGTTTCCGTACAACTGTTGTCGTCTTCTACGGTCACTGTATATGTTCCTGCTGCTAGTCCTGTGATGGTTGCACTACTTGAACCTGTACTCCAGGCGTATGTGTATGGTGATGTTCCACCGCCTCCACTTGCTGTTGCTGCTCCATCACTTGCTCCATTACAACTTGCGTTGGTTGAACTGGTGATGCTCGCGGTTACTGCTGTTGGTTCTGTAATCGTGATTTGATCTGTATCCGTACAACCATTATCGTCTTCAACAGTTACCGTGTAAGTGCCTGCTGCTAATCCAGTTGCCGTTGCTCCCGTTGCTGCATTACTCCATGTATAACTATATGGTGATGTTCCGCCACTTCCCGCTGCTGTAGCCGCTCCGTCACTTCCGCCATTACAGCTAACATCGGTTGAACTTGTTACCGATGCTGCTACCGCTGAACTTGGTTCTGTGATCGTTACTTGATCTGTATCAGTACAGCCATTATCATCTTCGACTGTTACTGTGTAAGTGCCTGCTGCTAATCCTGTCGCTGTTGCGCCAGTCGCTGCATTGCTCCATGTGTAAGAGTATGGTGATGTTCCACCACTTCCTGATGCCGTTGCCGCTCCATCTGCTCCGCCATTACAGTTAACGTTCGTTGAACTGGTGATGCTTGCTGAAACAGCTGTCGGCTCTGTAATAATTACTGTCTCTGTATCTGTACAACTGTTGTCATCTTCGACTGTTACGGTGTATGTTCCTGCGGCTAGTCC